>Ga0272446_1006190_pt1 | contig 12654 bp, 11 predicted proteins | sample YNPCB0061_FD_194587 | JGI IMG/M metagenome (GOLD analysis project Ga0272446, IMG submission 194587) | Hot spring microbial mat communities from Yellowstone National Park, WY, United States - YNP-CB-006-1 | ecosystem: Environmental > Aquatic > Thermal springs > Hot (42-90C) > Sediment | place... | reverse complement strand
CGTTCGCTGGAATCATCAGGTGCTGCTCGGCACTCGTCCCCATGAAGGGCCAGGAGGAGCGACCTGCTGTGTGGCCTTCGTTGGACAGGTAGGACGGGATTGTGGTTGTGCCATTCATCCCGAACGGCCGCAAGCATGCAGACGATTTGCAGCTGGCAGTGAGGCATGTCGGCACGCTCGCGCTGAGGCAGGGCTTCCGGTTTGAACCGAGGGAGGAAAGTTATGTCCATTCGCGACCAACTGTTGCAAGACATTGCCGACCATCCCGACGACTGGTCGCTGCGGGCCATCGCCGCTGACTGGGCCGAGGATCACGGCGAGACGAATCTGGCTGAGTGTCTGCGCTGGATGATCCGGCACCGAAAACGGCCGTATCGCTCGGCGCGGAACCTAGCTTGCTGGTTCGATGCCGACCGTATCGACCCTGGTCTGGGCGATCCTGAGTCGGACATACCCGGTCAATTATTTGAATTGCTCCCCTTTGGTGAACAGCAGGCCAATCATCGCATCTTTATCAATGTGCGGCAAGCGGAGGAGGCTTTGTACAGGGCGTGGCACCTTGCTCGCCAGTCGGGTTGGCACGGCTAGCTTGCTGTAGACGAAGTTGGCCCGTCGTATTCGGGATGGACGAATCGTCCGCCAGTGGTAAGACACACGGTGTACGCCTCACAAAGCAACGGGCTTGGGGTGTACATCCACCAGGAGAACTCAGTTATGATCCACTACAACCGCCGAGAAATGCTCCAGGTCGCTGGTGCCAGCCTTGCCTCGCTGAGTCTGACGCCTCTTGCCGATTCCCAGGAGGCAAAGAGCAAGGGATACACCTTGCCCAAGTTGCCTTATGCAACCGATGCTCTGGAACCGTACATCGATGCCAAGACGATGGAGATTCACCACGGTCGGCATCATCTGGCCTACGTCACCTCGGCCAACAATCTGCTCAAGCCTTATCCTGCCCTGGCCAGCAAGCCGGTCGAAGTCCTGCTAGCCAACATGGATGAAGTGCCCGAGAAGATTCGTCCCGGCTTGGTCAATCACGCCGGAGGACATGCCAATCACAGCCTATTCTGGCAGATCATGGGGCCGAATGCTGGCAAGCAACCCACGGGGGCGCTGGCCAAGGCCATCGACAAGGCGTTCGGCAGCTTTGACAAGTTCCAGAGAGAGTTCAGCGACAAGGCGCAGACGCTCTTCGGCAGCGGTTGGGCTTGGCTGGTCGTCAATAAAGGCGAACTGGAGATCATTCAGCGTCCCAACCAGAACAGTCCGATCATGGAAGGCCTCAAGCCCATCCTCGGACTGGATGTGTGGGAGCATGCCTACTACTTGAAGTATCAAAACCGCCGGCCCGATTACATCAAGGCTTGGTGGAACGTGGTCAACTGGGCCGCCGTGTCCGAGAAGGCGGCAGCGGCCATGAAGGGCTGAGAGGTTGTGATGCCTGAGGCGAGCCACCTTGCGTCAGCAGGTGGAGTCTCGGCTCGCTAGCGAGCCACCTTGCGTCAGCAGGTGGAGTCCCGGGTCGCTAGCGAGCCACCTTGCGTCAGCAGGTGGAGTCCCGGCTCGCTAGGGTTTCACCGGCTCTCGCGCAACATCGTTAGTGTATTCTCGGAAAGAGTTCGGCATGTCCGTCGAGCGTGCAAGTCCCGACCACCCTAGCTGGGCAAAACACGCCTCGCATCACATCGCTCGTTATTTGTTCGCCAGCGAGTTCGTCGTCGGACGACGGGTGCTGGATGCCGGCTGTGGTTCCGGCTACGGCGCGGTGCTGCTGCGTGAAGCTGGGGCAGCTAGTGTCGTGGGGGTGGACATCGATCCGCAAGCGGTTCGAGCCGCGCAAGAGAACTACGGTGGATCGGGAATTGAGTTCCTCACAGACGATTGTCAGCAACTCCAGCAGGTATCTGGCCCCTTCGATGTCATCTGTAACTTCGAGAATATCGAGCATCTGCCCCATCCGGAGCAATTCCTGAAAGCGGCCGGACGAGTTCTCGCTCCAGAGGGCGTATTGCTGGTCTCCACCCCGGATCGTGGCAACATGCCGCCCTATCGAGAAGGGAAACCTGCTAATCCTTACCACCATCAGGAGTGGTACTACGACGACTTTGCCGCCTTTTTGAGTGAACATTTTGCGTCTGTGGAGGTACGGACACAGGTCGAGGCCACGGCAGTGACCGCCAGGAAACGCGCGGTCAAGATCCTGCGGCAGGCTTTGTTATGGGCCAATCCCCTGACGCTGTTGCCCTGGCGTTGGTGGTCGCGTGATTCCGCTTCAGGACAGCGTTCCTGGCGCGTCCTGGACGATCTCGCCACGAGTGGCCCAGCGGATTATCCGGTCGTCAGCCGCCGAGTGGCCCCCATCCTCGGACGCAGTTGTTGGCATCTTGCGGTGTGCCAGCATCCGCGAACCGTCCGCTGAGCGAATCAAACGGCTTCCAGTTTGCTGAGTGGGCCAAGTGCCAGCGTAGTCATCCGTTCGAGCGGATAACGGTCGAGAACCTGGCGGATGTCCGCCAGCGTCACCTTTTCGTAATCGGCCAATTCGTCATCGACCGATCGATACTGTCCATAGTAGATCCAGGATGAGCCAAGGCTCGACATCCGGCCACGCGGCCTCTCGTTCCAGCGTACTATGCGTGACAGCAGTTTGTTACGAGCTTGTTCGAGTTCCTCCGCTCCAATCGACTTTTCCTGAACCGCTTTGAGAACGCGATGCACAATGGCCAGATTGTCCACTGCCTGTTGGGGATCGCAATTATAAGAGGTCTCGAAAGTTCCTGTATCCTCGTAATCGCGGAAGCTGCATGAGGCCGATTCGGCAAGTCCTGGATCGACCATTTCCCAGTACAGCCGACTGCCCGAGTCGTCGCCGATGGCCATGCTCAACAGATCGGCCGCGTGACGCAGCGGCGAACGGGCCTGTGGGCCGGGCGATAGCACGATGACGTATTCCTGAGTCACCTTCTCGCGGCAAATGACCTCGCACTTGCCCGAACCGCACGCTTCTCCCAGTCCGGTACGCGGCGCGGGCGTGGCGGGCCAGTGCCCACACTGCTTTTCGACCAGAGCAATCAACTGGTTCAGGTCAAAAGCTCCAGCGACCGCTAGGGTGATGTTGGGGGCGACGTAGCGGCGACGATGGTAGTCGGCCATCTGCTCGCGTGTCAGGGCCGTGATACTCGCCGGGGTGCCCAGGATGCTGTTACCTAGCGGATGCCCGGCAAAATACACCCGCTGTGCGTTGTCGTGCGCTGCCGAACTGGGCATGTCCTCGTAGCGGCCGATCTCGTTGATGATGACCTGCTTCTCCATGTCGAAATCTTCTGGCCGCAGGCTCGGATAAAGCAGATCGGCCAAGATATCCAAGGCCTGGGGTAGGTATTCGGGCAACACTGAGGCGTAATAGATCGTGTTCTCCTCACTGGTCGAAGCGTTGTAGTCGGCACCGATCCGATCGAAGTCGCGGTTAACATCAAACGCCGTGCGGCGATGGCTGCCCTTGAAGGCCATGTGTTCTAGAAAGTGTGACACACCCGCTAGTTCGGGGGTTTCGTCGCGAGAGCCGGCTCGCACGAAGAAGCCCAGCGAAACCGACCGAGCCGATGGACTGAACTCACTGACCATCGTCAAACCATTGGCGAGCGTGTGCTTGTGAAAAGCCATGTGCTTGTCCTGCTCCGCAGAAAACCAGGCGATTTGCTCCGGGTTAATCGAGAAGCAACCAGCCGACCCGTCTAGATTAAGCGTTCACCGCCCCGCTGACATCCAAAGCGGTTGGCCCAAGAGTGACCACTCGGAAATCCCGAGGTGGATGACGGTGCAGATGGTCGAGTATCGACCGCGCCGACAGCCCGTTGATGGCCGACTGGATCTCATCGAAGGTTCGCACTCGTCCGAGGTAGTACCAGTCCGAGGCCAGTGCCAGCGTTCGAGCTGAGGTGGACTCTTGCTGCATGATGAGCGCGGTTTTCAGCCCCACACGAACTCGATCAACTTCCTCGTCCTCGATTCCTTCAGGCAAGCGGCGCAACTCATACAGCAGTTTATCCAGGGTTCGCTGCGCCTGATGATTGAGCGAGGCCGCATAGGCAATCACCGAACCGCGATCTTTTATGGGCGAATAGGAAGCCCCCACGGAGTAGCACAGACCTTCCTTCTCGCGGATCTCGGTGAACAATCTGGCTCCCATGCCGCCGGACAGGACGTTGACCGCTCCCATCGCGGCATAGTAGTCCGGATCGGCGACCGGCACACTGGGATAGGCGACAGTGATCTGTGTCTGTTCGAGTTGTTTGTAGACGTGAGCCGTCCTGACGGGTTCCGGCCCCAGTTGCAGAGCAGGGCGGGGCTTTGCCGGCCAGTCAGCAAAGAGTTCCCCGACGCGATCCAGTAATTGGGGCCATTCGATATTTCCCGCCACAGACAGGATCAAACCATTGGGCTGGTACAGTTGCTCGTATTGCCGACGCATCGACTCGATGGTCAAGGCCTCAAGGCCGGCAACCGTTCCGCGGTGGTCGTTACTCAGCGGCGTGGGATAGAGATGACGGCGCAATTCGACCATGACGCGAGCCCCCGGCTCGTCTTCGAGTCCTTGCAGATCTTGCAAGGCCAGAGCCGCACACGCTTCGAGTTCTTCTTCAGGCAAATGCGGTCGGCGGAGAATGTCAGCGTAGATGGCCAGCGTCTGAGGCAGATTGCGAGCCAGTGTGCTGCCCCACAGGCGACTGTGCAACACGCCGACACTTTCGCTGTGATCGACTCCCAGATTGTCGAGAGCCAGAGTGAGTTCTCGGCTGTCCAGATTCCCGGCACCCCGAGTTATCAGATCGGCGAGGACACCTGCCAGGCCAAGTTGATCGGGCGGATCGTAGGCACAGCCCGCCGGCACCAGGAAATTGACGGCGACGGATCGCACATGATCGAGGCGTTCGGCGACCAGCGTTAGGCCGTTGGCGAAAGTATGATGATAGACCGTCTGGGTCACAAGCACCTCACAAAAACAGTTCCGGACGATCGACAGCGGGGAAAGGCTCGGCATCGGCAACTGAGTCGCGAGCCATCCTCCAGGGGGGAGAAACTGCCTTGTAGACCACACGGCTACGGCGGAAGCCGACTCGATCGTAGAGCCGAACCGCTGCCGTGTTGTGGGCCGTCACTTCGAGAACTCCTCGACCCAACCCAGAGGCGTACATGCCGTGTAGTGCCTGAAGCAGCAACGCCTTACCCAGTCCCAGACCACGGGCTGAAGGAATGATGCCAAGGTTTTGAATGGCTCCTTGAACGCCCCGTTCACGCATCGCCTGCACGGTGCCGCAGTAGCCCTCTGGCCCCAGGACGAGCCAAGTGGCTTCGGGAATGAACGAGGGCCGTCGAGTGATCTCGAACATCAGGCCACGGCAACTGCTCACCTGCGTCAGACACGGGAAAACCGCCGCATCGATTTCCTGGGCAAAGCACTGACACAAGACTTCGGCGTGCTGATCGATCAATTCCGGTCGCCAGGCGATGGCCTGATACCCCGTTCGCCAGACAGGTTCTGGCAAACCGGCCAGAGCAATCTCCATGCGATAGCGTTTGAAGTAGGAGACAGCGAAGGCACGCATTGCCGTTTTGACTCCAGACAACCAAGGTTGTAATCCACTCAGTTATAGGAGAATCGCGCAAGGCTTTCCAGCGCGGCACGAACAAACCGACAAGGCCCTCGATTTCTCTCGACGCTCGATGGTTCCGGCCGTAATTTCTTGCCAGAGAGTCGATTCCCCCGTTCTTCGACCGAGGTTGCATTATGCGTCGAGTGTTGCGATTGAGCGTGCTGGTTTTCGCCGTTGGTCTGGGTAGCGTCTGGTTCGTCAACCAGGCTTGCTGCCAACGCTACCTAAGCGGCATTATCTGGCCGGAACCTCCCGTGGTCACCCCTGGCGAGGGAACCGGCCCACCTTCGGATGCCATCGTTCTTTTCGACGGCAAAAACTTCGATGCCTGGAACGGGGCCAAGGACTGGAAGGTCGATCCCGATGGAGCCTTCACTGTCAAAGGAACCATCCAAACCCGTCAGTCCTTTGGAGATTGCCAGTTGCACCTGGAGTTTGCCTCGCCCACCCCGGTCAGGGGCAGCGGACAAGGCCGAGGCAACAACGGCATCGGCCTGATGGGCGGTCGCTACGAGATCCAGGTTCTCGATTCGTACAACAACAAGACCTATCCCGAGGGCCAAGCTGCTGCGGTGTACAACCAGCAGCCTCCGATGGTCAACGCCTCACGCAAACCCGGCGAATGGCAGAGCTACGATATCCTCTTCACCGCCCCGCGTTTCGATGACAGCGGCAAGCTGATCAAGCCAGCCTACGTCACCGTCCTACACAACGGGGTCGTGGTGCATAATCACACCGAGATCAAAGGCACCACTTACTTTGATCGCGAGAACACCTACAGCAAGCATCCCGACAAGGAGCCGATTGTCCTGATGTATCATGGCGATCCGGTTCGTTTCCGCAACATCTGGATTCGCGAAATCAAGGAACTGGTAGGCAAGCCAGGCGGCAAGAAAGGCCCTGAGTGAGAGCCACCTACTGGACTGTCACCTTGACGGTCGGCGCGTGTGAGCTTACTCAAGAGAAGAACGAGTGCTAGTTGTCGTCGATTCCAGAAACATTGGCCCTTGATTCCTGTTCAGCAGGGGTCAGCAATCCACGATTCACACCTTGTTGCGTTGTCAGTAAAGGATACCAGCGATGTCCTCTCCGTCGGCCACCACGATTACCAGCGTTCTGAAAGAAACCCGCAGCTTTCCACCCCCACCAGAGTTCGCAGCGGCGGCTCACGTCAAGAGCCTGGCGGAGTACGAGCAACTGTGGCAGAAGGCCAGGGACAATCCCGAGGCCTTCTGGGCCGAGCAGGCCCAATCGCTCCAGTGGATGCGGCCGTGGAATACCGTTCTGGAATGGCAGGAGCCACACTCCAAGTGGTTCGTGGGCGGGCAATTGAACGTCAGTGCCAACTGTGTGGATCGGCATCTGAATGGCCCACGCCGCAACAAAGCGGCCATCATCTGGGAGGGCGAACCGGGCGATACCCGAGTGCTGACCTATCAGATGTTGCACCGCGAGGTGTGCAAGTTCGCCAACGTCTTGAAGTCGCAGGGCGTGCAGGCGGGTGATCGGGTGACCATTTACATGCCTTTGGTGCCGGAACTAGCTATCGCCATGCTGGCCTGTGCGCGTATTGGCGCGACGCATTCCGTGGTGTTTGGCGGCTTCAGTGCCGATGCCGTTGCTGACCGCAATAATGATGCCAAGGCCAAACTCATCATCACCGCCGACGGCGGCTGGCGACGCGGCAAGATTGTGCCGCTCAAGGCTAATGTCGATGCGGCCCTGGAACGCTCGCCGACCGTCGAAAAGTGTATCGTGCTGGATCGCTGCCATCAGACTGTCCCCATGAAGCCGGGCCGCGATCTGTGGTGGCACGAATTGATGGCCAACGCCTCGGCTAATTGCCCCGCTGAGCCGTTTGACAGCGAACATCCGTTGTTCATCCTCTACACCTCCGGTTCGACGGGCAAGCCCAAGGGAGTGTTGCACAGTTCGGCCGGCTACCTGTTGGGCGTGTCGTACTCGCATCGACTGGTTTTCGATCTCAAAGAAGAGGATGTCTACTGGTGTACGGCTGACTGCGGCTGGATTACCGGCCACAGCTATGTCGTTTATGGCCCGCTGGCCAACGGCGCGACGACGCTGATGTATGAAGGTGCCCCCAACTATCCGCGTGAGGATCGTTTCTGGGACATCATCGCCAAGTATCGCGTCAACATCTTCTACACCGCACCGACAGCCATTCGCGCCTTCATCAAATGGGGCGATCACTGGCCCAACGGACACGATCTGTCGAGCCTTCGACTGCTGGGCACTGTCGGCGAACCGATCAATCCTGAGGCGTGGATCTGGTATCATGAGGTGATCGGTAAGGGACGCTGTCCCATCGTGGACACTTGGTGGCAGACCGAGACGGGCATGATTATGCTGTCTCCTTTGCCGGGTGCCACCCCAACCAAGCCTGGATCGGCCACACTCCCTCTGCCGGGCGTGATCCCCGAGATCGTCGATCGCGCCGGAGTCAAGCAGCCCGCCAATACGGGAGGCTTACTGGTGATCCGAAAGCCCTGGCCCAGCATGTTGCGAACCCTCTTCGGCGACGACGAGCGATACAAGCAGCAGTACTGGAGCCAGATTCCTGGCTGCTACTTCACGGCCGATGGAGCGCGGCAGGACGACGACGGGTATTTCTGGATCATGGGCCGGGTCGATGACGTGCTGAATGTGGCCGGCCATCGCCTCAGCACTATGGAAATCGAAAGTGCCCTGGTGCATCACCCCTTGGTCGCGGAAGCGGCCGTCGTGGGACAGCCCGACGAGATCAAGGGTGAAGGCATTGCTTGCTTCGTCACCCTTGTTCAGGGCAGTGAACCCAGCGAACAACTCAAGCAGGAACTCCGCGAACACGTTGCCAAGGAAATCGGCGCGTTGGCCCGCCCTGACTCCATCCGCTTCACGGAAGCTCTACCCAAGACCCGCTCCGGCAAGATCATGCGTCGTCTACTTCGCGATATCGCCGCCGGTCGCGAACTGGTGCAAGATACCACGACCCTGGAGGATCTCAGCGTCCTGGCCCGACTGCGGGAATCCGACGAGGTCTAACTCGCTCCACTTCCGATCTTGTTGTGACAACGCTTCCTTGCTGCTTGGCACGAGGGAGCGTTGTGCTTTCTCTCCTTGGCGATCCCCCTGTATTTCCTAGCTTACTCCGACCACCGCGCGGGTGAACGATTTCGGTCTTGCATCTTTGCCGATGGCTTGCTATGCCCCTCGCCTCTCGGGGTTCTAGCGCGGTTTGGGGGAGCCTGCCATGACACCAAGATCTGTCTCGGCACCGTCTATCTGTCGGTCGGTCGTGCCGCGTGTCGAATCGTTGGAAGATCGCTTGCTGTTGACTGTCGCCGTGCCGGTAAAACTCGCTCGCATCGCTAGTTCGACCGCAACGATCAGCGGGATTCTCTTCCATGATGTCAATGGTGACGGCCAGCGACAAAGTACCGAGTCAGGCTTGGCGGATCGCATCGTCTTTCTCGACGTGAATCGCTCCGGGAAGTTCGATTCCGGAGATCTGACGACCCTGACGGCTGCCGACGGCTCCTATCGATTTACCAATCTTCCGGCGGGTAGTTATCTGGTCGGCCAACTCCCGCCGCCCGGCTGGCAGGTAACGACTTGGCGACCGCCGGCTGCCATCAGTTCCTCCGCGTTGCCGGTGGATGAGGCCGAGCAACTGATCGGGTTGAACGCTGTCCGCGCCGACCCGCTCTTCGCCGGCATGGACGGTCGAGGCTACAGCGTTGTCGTCATCGATACAGGTATCGATTTGCCCAACAGTGCCTTTGGGCCAGACCGCGACAGGAACGGCATCGCTGACTCGATTGTCTATCAGTACGACTTCACTACCGATAAACCCCTTGCTCAGGACGACAATGGGCATGGCACCTTCATCAGCAGCCTGATCGGCTCGCGTGATGCGCGCAATCCGGGGGTCGCGCCTGGGGTGAATCTCATCGCGCTGAAGGCCCTCGACGAGACAGGCAGCGGCAGTTTCGCCACCATCGAGCGGGCCTTGCAGTGGGTGGTGGCCAACGCCAGCAAATATCGCATCGTCGCCGTGAACATGTCTCTCAGTGATGGAGGAACGTACAACCAGACGCTCAGCCTCTACGACCTCGGAGATGAACTCAAGGCTCTAGCGGGTCGGAACGTGACGGTTGTCGCGGCGGCGGGCAACGATTATGGGCCTAACAGTAGTCCTGGAGTCGCCTATCCGGCCGCTGATCCAAACGTCCTGCCAGTGGGAGCCGTCTGGGCTAGCAATCAAGGAGGCGGCTGGTCGTGGCAGAGCGGAGCCAGCGAAAACAGCACCCAGGCCGACAAAATTGCCGCTTTCTCGCAACGCGGATCGGGACTGAAGCAGGTCTTTGCGCCGGGCATGCTCTTGACGGGGGCCGGTCTGGGCGGAGGCACGTCCACTCAGTCCGGCACCAGTGGAGCGGCAGCGATGGTGTCGGGAGTCGTGGCTCTGGCCCAGCAGATGGCCCAGAAGTGGCTCGGTCGCTCGCTCAGCACTGCTGAGGTCACCAACCTACTGATGCGTACTGGCAAGCCGCTTTCGGACAGCGGGGCCGATGATAATGTCCCGCAGACTGGGGCGATCTATCCTCGCGTCGATGTGGCTGCTCTGGCCAAGGCGATTGTCGCTATGAGTACAGTGCAAGTGGGTTCGTTGCCCGGTTCGTTCTTGGTGACTGTGCTGGCCGGACAGTCCGTTCAAGGCGTGGATCTGAGCCAACGCCAGATCGGGACTCGAACTGCTCCCTTGCTGTTTGCTCCAGGTGTACTGAACTCCGGCCCACAAGGGACGCTTGTCGCCGACCTGTTGCGCGGCCGAGCTGCGGCGTTTCCGGGTCAGCCGTTGGGACTGGCTGTCACCAGCACTTCGGGGCTGGGCCGCTGGCAATTCTCGGCAGACGGTGGACGCACTTGGACGGATCTGGGAGGCATCACCGCCGGCAAATCGCGACTGTTGCCCGCCTCCTACCGCATTCGCTTCCTGGCCAGCAGCAACTGGCAGGGAACTGCTCGTCTTTCCTACCGCGCCTGGGATCAGACCACCGGCAGACCGGGAGATCGCGTCAGTTTGCTCACCCCCGCCACCTGGGGAGGAAGTACTGCCTTTAGTAGCGAAAACCTGGTACTCAACTTCCCTGTCTCTTGAGATCCGGGTAGAATCCCGCTCGGCGGTTCGCCTGGATTCGACGTGACGACTTCATGACGGAACTGGACTGGCAACGCTGTGAAGATGCCTCTGTCCTGCTTGCCTGGCTGGAGAGCCAGCTACTTGTCGATTCGCGCAAGTTGCGCCTTTTTGTAGCGGGAGCCTGCCTGCTGGCTCGTCAACACTTGCACCCTGGGGTCGTTCATCTGCTCGAACTAGTTGAAGCCGAGGTGTGTGCCGGTCGATCCCAGCCCGGAAGGCCGATGGGTTGCAGCAGTGCCTTTCACGATGCCTTGCTCGCCTTGCGTCACGAATCGCTCAGTTCCCTAGACGAAGAAGCGCGATCCTTGGCCTGCTGGATCTTGCACGGAGTCAGCAAGGCCAATCACTGTGCGGCGGCAGTTCGCTATCTGTGTCCGCCTCTGACCACCGAAATGCTGGCTGAGTTGACCCGCGATCTGTTTGGCAATCCCTTCCACAAGGTGCGGCAGGTACGCGGCGAACTGTCGGCTCGACTCGCCGCCAAACACGCTCCCGCTCGCGCAGGCGAACTGCTGTTTGTCCGCGATTGGCTTCACTGGAACCGAGGGCTGCTGGTGCAACTGGCTCAAGGGATCGAGGAGGATCGAGCTTACGACCGCTTGCCCATCCTGGGCGATGCCCTGGAAGAAGCCGGCTGTAACGAACCGCTGTTGCTGGAGCATTGTCGTCACGCTCCTCTGCACTCGCGCGGCTGCTGGGTCGTCGATCTGATCCTCAATCGAACCTGATGTTCCCGGTAGAATCGGTGAGGTACGGCTCAGAACTCATACTTGTCGATGTTCTCGCTAGTGAACTTCAGCGGTTTGCCCAGCAGCACCTCACGCTCTTTGACCGTGATGGCACCCAGTCGCCCTGCCTGAATCGTGCCGGAGGTCGGCATCTTGCCCTGGCGAGCCAGTTCGCAAACGTACACGGTCAGATAGCCCAGATCGACCGGACTCCACAAGATGAAGCTCTTGACGGTGCCATCCTTGATGTACTCGCGCATGTCGCGCGGCGTGGAAACGCCGGTCACCTTGACCTGATCGCTTCGTTTCTCCTGGCGAACGGCCTCAGCAGCAGCCGGCACCGCCACGCTCGTCAGGCCGATGATGCCGACCAACCCCTCCTTGTTGGCCTGGAGCAGGGCTCGCGCCTTGCGTACTCCTTCGTCGCGATCTTCGCCGTGCGTCACTTCGGGTAGAATCTCCAGACCGGGCCATTTCTTGAAGTAGACCTTGAGTCGTTTGGCCCACTCCGCCTGATTGGGAGCTTCCAGGCTGCTGGTGAGGATGCCCACCTTGCCCTTGGGATTGTCGCCGAGTTGTTCGAGGAGTGCCTCGGCCATTGCCTCGGCGACCGCGTCATAAGTCGCCATGTTGACGAAGAAATGTCGCGCCTCCGGCCGGGCATCTGCGTCGAAGGTGACGACTGGCAACCCTTGTTCCTTCGCCTGCTGGAGCGTTGGCGAGACGCGATCCTTTTCCGTGCAGGCCACGGCAAAGGCATCGTAATCGCCGGAAGCGATCCAGTTGTGCAGCAGGTCGTTTTGCAGATTGCTGTCCGCCTTGGTCGGGCCATCGTAGACCAGCCGAATCTTCAGTTCCCTGGCCGCTTCCTCTGCTCCCTTCTGGCAGGCGGTGAAGTAGGGGATGCCCTTGATCTTGGGCACGAAAGCGATGGTGACGGTTTTGTCCTTGCTGGCTCCCCCACAACCATTGGCCAGCAAACTCGCGATCAGCAATAGTGACACGTATCGGATCATGGAGAGGACTCCGTGGGAGGTCGGTACGAGCGAGCTTCGAGAACTGTGGCCCA
>Ga0272446_1006189_pt1 | contig 12654 bp, 6 predicted proteins | sample YNPCB0061_FD_194587 | JGI IMG/M metagenome (GOLD analysis project Ga0272446, IMG submission 194587) | Hot spring microbial mat communities from Yellowstone National Park, WY, United States - YNP-CB-006-1 | ecosystem: Environmental > Aquatic > Thermal springs > Hot (42-90C) > Sediment | place... | reverse complement strand
AGGTGTTAGGTGATTTGCCAAATGAATTTTCTGCCTTTGAATCAAGATGGTGGCAAAATGTAATCTTCCCCTCTGTCATTTTTTGAACGCGATAAAGGTGTTTTGAAATGGTTTTGTAATCGGGCTTTTCCCAATTCACGGTTCGGACGTCAAAGCCGTCTTCGCTCATAAGGAACATTTCATCAGTCATGAGGCTCATGACGAACTCGTGTCCTTCCATTGTTTTATCGATGACGGGCTGTTTCTTTCGTTTGCGTGTGGCGGCATCAAGGAGTGTAACGAAGCGCCCTGTGTATTCTGCTTTGCCTTTTTTGGTATCGAGTTTTCGGAAAATCTCGATGTGGTGATTGTTGCTGGTTTCGATAAAGACGCCGGGGCGCAGTTCGCGCCGCGCTTGTGATTTTTGATGAATGCGCACGCATTTTATCGGCACACCGAAGTTCTCGAAGAAGGCATCGGGCAATGGTTGGTCGGGCGCAAGGTTGGGAAAATCTTGCAAGCGTTTTTCAAAGAAGGCGCGAATGAAATACGGCTCAATGTTTGGAATGTCGTTTGGCGTAAGCGTTTTCGCACTGACACGATTGCCTTCAATCGTTACGCGCTTAATGGGCATTTTCACTTGCTTTGCCGCTTCATAAAACTCCCTTGGCAGTTCAGGTGCTTTTTCTTTTTCCTTTGACTTTTCTTTATAGACTATTTTTATTTTTCCTGCTTTCTTTAAATCGTCAATGATTTTATCAAAAACTTCTTTTACGTGTTTATCGGCAATTCGTCTTACCTCATTTCCTGTTAATTGAGAAACTTTTTTTCGAATCGTGTAAACCTTTTCATACTTGCCATCTTTGCGGTGCGAACCGTCTTGCTCGCGCACGGCACCGTAGAAGGTATCTTCGTGCAAGGCACCTTGAACGCGGTTTTTTCGGTAGCGCGAAACCAAGAGGTCGTCGAGTTCAGCTTTGAGTTGCTCTCGGAACGATGGAAACGGAAGCGGGAATTTATCGGCGTTTGGTTCGCGCTTGTATTTGCTGTATGTGCTGAGTTTCTGCACAAAGCCTCGTGTGGTTGCGGCAATGACGGCGGCATCGAGTGCGTGGTGTCGGTTGTCTTTGCGGTTCTTTTCGGCAAGGGCTTCTAACTCATTGAGCGTGGCTTCCTGTCGATTTTTGCCAAGCGGGTGCAGGAGCGAATTGAGTCCCCAAAGGTTTCGGAGTTTTGCGGTGGCTTGTCCGTTGCTGACGACGATGTTTGGGCAAATGGTCTCGAGATAGGCTTTGGCTTCACGAGCAAGATACGCCGTATCATTCAGCTGGCGCGAAACGAATTTCTCGTCATCGATTTCCTTTTGCGTAAAGCGTTTGAGTTTTGCTTTGTTGCCAAATTTTGCTACGCGCTCAATCATCTGCTCATATTCCGCTTCGCTGATGATGCCTCGCTCTTTCATCTCGAAGGGTGAAAGATTTTGCTTTGTATTGCGGTTGAAGTCGACGAAGCAAAGCGTGAGGTTGTTAAAGGAATCGTCTTGTGTGCGCGAGTAAGGCAAGATGTGCTCGATGTCAATCTCGTTGTTTCGGAAGAGCGTTTCAGCAGAAATTTGTTTGCCTGTGTAGGGACAGATGCCGTTGCATTCGCGCCAAAGTTTATACTTGACGATGTCGGTGCTTGAAGGATTTTGGATACCGAGTTTTTGGATGTCAGCGATGGCTTGTTCATTGGCTTTGCGCCGCGCTTCATTTTCTTTGGTGAGTTCTTCGCGTTTCTGTTTGGGCAATTTCAGTTCGCGTGCAAATTCAATGTGAATGGCATCAGGTTTGCCGTATTCTTTGATGATGGCATTGACGAGGCGGCGCAGTTCAAACAAACCTTGTTGCACGATGGGATTGCGTAGGTTTGGGACTTTATCCAGTTTGTCTAAAAGTGCTTTTGGGCGTTTGTCGCTGTGGTGGTAGCCTGCTTGCTGGCACGCTTCGGCGTAGTTGTAGCCTTGTTTGAAAAAGGGAATGAGTTTGTTCATGGCGCGCCCGCTCAAATTGCCGTAGCCTTGTTTGAACTGAATTTTGGTCAAGGCTTTTGCGCCGATGTCAGAGAGTCCCCATTTTTCTTTGCCGTATCGCTCTAACCATTCGTTATCGGTTGCGTCGTAGATGATTTTCCAGCGGTGTTCTTTTTCTTCTTCGGAGAGTGCGTTCCACTTGTCTTCCATTGCCTCTTGTTCTTTCTTGGTCGGTCTGCCGTCCTTTTCTCTGAACATGGTCATCATTTGCACGGCGGTCTCGTTGCCTTTGATTTTTTTATCGAGGTCGTAATTGCAGGTAACAGTGTTGATGTCTATTGCTTTTGGTTTATCGTTGAACAGCGATTCAGAGAGTCCATCGCTTTTGCCTTGAAATGTGAGCGAAATTTTTTCGAGCAACTTTCCGACTTCAATTTCCTTTGTCTTTTCAAGGAGTTCGGCGGCACGGGCTTTCTCTTCGGGTGTCAGAAAGCGGCGTTCAGGCGTGAGCAATTCAATCGTTGCCAGTTTATCCCAGATGCGATAGGTTTGGAAGGTCAGCGATGAAATGGGAGCGCGACGCAATTTTGGTTCGAGCGAACAGTTGCCGACCAAGTGCTTCTGTGATTTCAAGGGACGCTGAAAGAAAATGAGATACGACTTGATGAACGCACGCAAGGATTGGTCTGATTTCTTTTTCCATGCCGCTTGCTGTTTGCGTGAGCAAAGTTCCGTGAGCAATTTTTCAGGGACGGGCGTGTCGAGTTCGGCGTGAAAGGCGCGTTGCGCATCGCAAATTTTCTCGAACTCGTCTTCGTAGTGCTTGCGAAGTGCGTAGCGCGCACGGATGCGAACCTCGTGCGGATTGAGCGAGGCAAGGTATTCTCCGACGGTTCGAACCGTTCCAGTTTTCAGAAGTTGGTCGAGTTCGCCATAGCCTTGTTTTTCGGCATCGCCATCGCGCAGTAAGTTTTTTGACTTTTTGGCTTTGCCTTTTGCTTCCGTTGCAGGGGTTTCTTCAACAACCAGTTCTTCATCGGTATCGGTCTTGCGATTGCTCTTGAACCCGCGATGTTTTGAAAGGTGAAACAAGGCGCGTGCGAGCTCGCTTTTGGTGAGCGGTTCATCTAAGGCTTTTTTGCGAATCGCGTAAGGGTCTTCGAGCCAAATTTTTTCGAGGACGGATTTTTCGGTCGGGAGCCAGCCGAGAATTTGGAAGGCTCGTAAAACGGTTTCGCGGCGCAGGGCTTTGCGGGCGATTTGTCGGCGCACCAAGCGTTTTTCTCGGCGTTTGCGGTTTTTCGGCTCTCGTGATTTTGCTTCCAATCCTTCGGGAAACAGGCGCGAGCCCATGCAGGAAAGGTCGTTATCGGTTGTCATAGCCCAGCCGATAGAGGCGGCACCGATGTCTAAGCCAAGCGTGTAGGTCATAGTCGGAGAATAATTGAGTTATGGAGAAAACAGTTTCGTTTGGAAATGTTTGGTGGAATTTCTTAAACTTCTGATAATGTAACAAACTCAGATTTGCTCTTCTTTTCACAAATTGTGAATTGTGTCTTTTCACAACAAGAGGAATCTCGACAGGCTCACGCCACTGAACCTGCTTTGCAAGTTCGCTACAACCCTTCCCGACGAGGAAGGGTTTTTATTTTTGAATAACTCGCTTGACAACTTGGCCTCTGTGAGTTGGGCTGGCGGAGCAGGGCGGGCGTAAAGCATCACTGAGGCAATTAAAAAATTGCTAAATCGTTTCGACCAAAGGCTCGAAAGGCGTATCTTCTAGCATCTCCAAAAATCTGTTGCCCTAAGTAACTGCGACACGATGATGCGAAGAAATTTGTTGCTGCTGCTGATGCTATTTGTTGCCGACGCTCTCGCGCAGCCCGGCACAGTTCGACTGACCCCTGTGCGCGACTTGCGACTGCAAGCACAACCGCTTGAGATTCCCACCCGATTTCGTGGACTAATTCAACCCCAAACGGTCAATTTGCCCGCAGGCTTTCGCGCGAAAGTCTTTCACATCGGACGATTAAATAAACCACGTTTTTTGGCGTGGAGTCCCGACAGCGTATTGCATGTTGCTAATTACAATAGTGGCGAGATTCTGTCGCTGCCCGACCGCGACCGCGACGGTGTTGCGGATACAGCGATGGTTGCCGCGTCGGGATTTACCATTCCGCACGATGTAAAATTTTACAAAGGCGATATGTATGTCGCCGAAGAACGGCGCGTCTGGCGATTGCGCGACCTCAACCGTGATGGCATCTATGAACAACGCAGTGTGTTTATCGATAACATTGCCGAAGGCGCAACACAGCCCGGTGGCGGACATCGCACGCGCACACTGGCGTTTGACGAAACACGACGCAAAGTCTATCTCTCCATAGGCTCGCTCTGCAATGTCTGCCGCGAAGAGTTCCGCGCCGTCGTCGAGGAATACAATGATGACGGAACTGGCAAGCGGATTTTCGCCAGTGGAATCCGCAACGCCGTGGGCTTGACGATTCACCCGCGCACAGGGCGGCTGTGGGCAACAAACAACGGCAGCGACCAGCAAGGCAACGACATACCGCCTGAATGGATTGACCTTGTGCGCGACGGCGGATTCTACGGCTATCCTTTCGCGCATTCAAACCAAGTGTATTTCGATTTTAGTCGAGGCGGAGATTATCAAGCGCTTTTGCCCATCACTGCTGCCGACAGCGCAAAGGTGCGACGAATGGTTCAGCCTGCTGCGCTCGTGCAAGCACACTCCGCGCCAATGGCGATTATATTTACAAACAACTCTTTTCCGAATGAGTTTCGACGCGGCGCGTTTGTCGCCTTTCGTGGCTCGTGGAATAGAACACCTGCAACGGGCTACAAAGTCGTCTACCTTGATTTCGATAACGATATGGACACGACAGCAAACGCCGTTGCGGATTTTCTGACAGGATTTATGACCGATTCGTCGCGCGCGCAGCCCGCGCGTTGGGCGCGTCCGGTCGGCTTAGAAGTCGATTGGCGCGGAAATCTGTATGTGGGCAGCGACGAAAGCACGAATGCGATTTTCATTATCTCCCCGTCAAGCACCGCAAATACAGGCAAAGACAGGCGCTCTGAGTTGGATTTTCGATTAGACCAAAATTATCCCAATCCGTTTAATCCAGTAACGACGATTACATACAGTTTGCCTGCAACAAGTTTTGTAACACTACGCGTCTTTGATATGTTCGGACGTGAAGTCGTCAAGCTCGTCGATGAAAAACAAATCGCGGGAACTTATCAAACGATCTTTAACGGCGTGGCAATGGCGAGCGGCGTTTATTTTTATCGCCTAACGGCACGTTCTGCTCGCGGCGAATTTTCGGACACGCGCAAAATGATGTTGCTCAAATAATGTCTCCAAACTGCTGAACCAAAAGTCGTCCGCAATGAAAAACCGAGTTCTCTTTATCGCGTTGTGGGCGGCATCGCTGGCGACGGCGCAAACGCCTGATTCGCTTTCTACGCCCGACTCCGCCGCTGTGCTGCGACGGCAAACGCTCGACCGACTGCTCGACCTTTCAACCGAATCGAGTGGCGGCAGCGAGGTCTTGGAGCAGTCTAACTTATTTCGCCAACAAAAAGTCGACCTGAATCGCGCAGGCGTGCAAGCCTTGCTTGGCATACCGTTTCTGTCCGCGCCCGAAGCCAAACGCATCATTGAGTATCGAGAGCGCGTCGGTGGCTTTCGCAACGTCGCCGAACTGCGCAACCTTCTCGACGAAGAAACCTATGAGTTGGTCGCCGAGTTTGTTCGAGTCTCTTCACGACCGAACTATCGACCCGACGCGCCGCCCGCCTTTATTGACGACTTTCGGCGCGGTGTGCTTTGGCAGCAAACACGATTTGATTTCATCAATCGTACGTCGCTTGAGTCGCCCCTTCGCTTTGGCTTGCAAGAAGGCAGCCGACGCATTGTCAATCGGGACGCGCAGGGCCGACCAGTTGATACAACCATCACAAGAGCCTATCTGGGCAGCGCACCAAAAGTCTATAACCGATTGCAGGCGTTTGTCTCCGATAACTTTCTCGTCTCCGCGCTGATTGAAAAAGACGTCGGCGAACAGTCGCTCACCGACTTCACGTCGGCGACATTGGCAGTCAAAGACATCTATAATTTGAAATCGCTCATCGTCGGCGACTTTAATCTCTCGATTGGACAAGGTGTTGCGATGAACACTGGGCGCGCGTTTTTCAAGAGCGCCGAAGCCGTCGTCAGCGTCAAGCAAAGCGCGAAAATTGTGCGCCCCTATACCTCGACCGTCGAACAAAGTTTTTTGCGCGGCGCAGCAGCAGAGGTTCAATTTGGCGACCTGACGCTTATCGGGTTCTACTCGCAAAATGCGTTTAGTGCAAGTTTGAACGACACGGCGTTCAGCAGCCTCAATACGGACGGGCTGTTTCGGACAGAATCGGAAATCGCGCGCAAGCAAAATGTCGGCGAGACACTCTTCGGCGGGCATGCGGCGTATTCGTTTCTTGTCGGTTCGGCGACGCTCAATCTCGGTGGCACGTTTTACAGAACGCAGTATCGCGAACCGTTTGTGCCAAACGATGTGCTGGAAAACTTCTTTCGATTTAGAGGAAATGCGATTTCTGTCGGCTCGGTCAATGTAGATGCGGTGTGGGGCAACGTCGCCGCGTTTGGCGAAGCAGCGTATTCAGTGGAGCAGAAGAGCCTCTCGGCGATTGTGGGCGTTCAAACAGAGCTCGTGCGCGGGATTAAAGGCGTGATATTGTTTCGTCAGTTTGCGAAAGATTACTTTGCGCCGCGCGCCAACGCCTTCGCTGAAAGTTCATCGGGCGCAACAGGACGCAACGAGACGGGACTTTACTTAGGCATCGACGCAAAACTCTCGACGGAAATCAAAGTGCGTGCATATTACGATTACTATCTATTTCCGTTTATCTCTTCAACGCGTGTCTTGCCGAGCGCAGGCGACGATATGGTGCTGCAAGTCTCTTACAAGCCGCGCCGCGACATCTTGCTCGAGTTGTTTGCACAGCGCAAAGCGGGCGAAGAAGCCTTAACGCAGGTCGATGACTTCGGTCGAGAATACCGTATCGCCACGCCGCAGCTATCTGAACGGCTAAGAACGGATTTCACCTATCAAGTCTCGCCGCAACTGCGCCTGCGAACCCGTGCGGAGGTCAAACATTTTACAAAACGCTTGGTGGCAGAAACGCGCCGCGATTTGGGGTGGCTCATTGCGCAAGATGTGAATCTCGATATTCTCGACAATAAATTATCAATTGATATGCGCGTCGCCGTCTTCCAAACAGATTCTTTCGACGCTGCGGTGTATGCCTACGAGAACGACCTTCCGCTGACGGCGACGATTTACGCACACAACGGCAGAGGTCGTCGGCTCTTCATCAACGCGCGATACAAAGTTCTCCCGCAACTTGAACTGGCGTTTCGCTTTGCCAATGTGTTCCGCGACGATGTGACAGAGGTTGGCACAGACAACGACCGATTTTTAACCAACGCGCCGAGTGTGTTCAGCGTCGGCGTCAGAGCGAGATTTTGATGCGAGCAAAGCGGGAGACGAGCATCGAGTCAACTTGAACGCATATCGAGCGTTTGCCGAAGCGCAGAAAGCACGTCGCGCAACGATTGCGTTGTGCCGTTAGAATTAAAAATCGTATCATTTTCCAAGCGTTGGAACATCATTGCAGGGTTTTCACGATTGACTTTATAGTGAATCACGGCAGACTCCACCGTCAGCCGCAGCGACTCGCGAGGGAACGGCTTGACGAGATAGCGATAGACCTGTCCATCGTTAATAAGTTTGATGGCGGTTTTTGCATCTCTCGTGCCGGTCATTAAAATCGTAACGACTTCGGGATGCCGGTTTCGCACGGCAATCAGAAAATCTGCGCCGTCACTGTCGTTCAACATTGAGTCGGACAAGACGACAGAAATCGGATACTTGCGCAGCAACTCAAGCGCATCGGACGCCGTTGTGCTGATATGACAAGTATATTTTGAGGCAAAAAAATCTTGAAAGGATTTTAAGTGCGAGTCGTTGCTATCGACGAACAGGATTTCATATTCTGTTTTCGCCTCGACAGAGGGAGCAGCCGCAGCAGTCGCAGGTTTCTGAGACACATAGACCATACGCTGTCCCGCCACCGCACAAGCAAATCGAATTGTCTCGCGCAATTTGTCCGCCTGCCACGGCTTATTGATATAGCGAAAGACTTCGCCGATATTGACGGAATTAATCACCGCATCTAAATCGGAATAGCCCGTCATAAGAATGCGTATCGCATGCGGCGCAATTTCTTTGGCCTGACGTAAAAACTCCACGCCTGTCATTTTGGGCATGCGTTGATCGCTGACGATGACCGAAATCGGATGTTGTGCCAATAGCTTTAACCCTTCTTCACCGCTGGTAGCCGTCAAGACGGTATAGTCTTCGAAGAGCAACGACAGCGATTGCAAAATCATCGGCTCGTCATCGACAAAGAGCAACTGCGGGTTGTAATCCATAGAGCATCTGTCTGAAAATTTTATTCCACTTATTCTGCAAACGGCGAATCGGACGCAAACGGCGACGCATAACTCGGCTGAGATTGCGCCAGCGTGCTGTCTGTGTTTATTGGCAGCGTGATGATGAACTCTGTGCCTTTACCGACCTGACTTTGAACATCAATGGTGCCTTTATGTTTTTCAATAATCTTGAAGGCGATGGAGAGCCCCAAGCCTGTGCCTTGCCCAACATCTTTTGTCGTAAAGAAGGGGTCGAAAATACGTTTCAGGTTTTCAGGCGGGATGCCTTTACCATTATCGGCGATAATGATAATCACCTTGCCGTGTTGAACAGCAGTGCGAATCACAATTTTGCCTGTATGCTCATTGACCGCTTGCACCGCATTTGTGATAAGGTTCAAAAAGACTTGGTTCATCTGCGCGGGCGAAACCATAATGCTTGGCAGAACCCCATATTCCTTGACGACTTGAATCCCGCCTTTGAACAAGTGTCCTGCAATTTTGAGCGTGGAGTCGAGCGATTCGTTGATATTGGTGAGTTTCATTGTCGCTTCGTCGAGCCGCGAGAAATTGCGCAAGTTCAAGACCAAATCCTGAATACGGTCAACCCCCTCAATCGAGCTGCGAAAGAGCGACGAACTTTGCTCATATAGTCGGTTCTTCACCTTTGCAGATGTTTGGTCAATCTGCGACAAAATCATCGCCACATCGTTAGGACTGCCATACATAATTTGGCTGCGCAGTTTTTCATATTGCCCAATGAGGTCTTTTATCTCGTTGTGCTTGGCTTCCAAAAGCTCGAGGTTATTGCGCACGAAGCCAAGCGGCGTGTTCATTTCGTGTGCCAAGCCCGCGACCATTTGACCGAGCGACGACATTTTTTCCGCTTGCATCAGTTGCACTTCCGATTGTCGAGCCTCATCTTTGAGTTTGATAAGCTGACTGATGTCGCTGACGAAGGTAACCTTACGCGGTCTACCATCAGGACCAGTGATACGCGCGGCGTCTGCCAAGATGTAAATCGGCTTGCCGGTTTTGTGCCGCACTTCCCATTCGCCACGAATGTCTTTGTAGCCTGCTAAATACTTCGCGTGCAAATCAATCCAGAAATCGCGCTTATCGGGCTGCACGATAATCGTAAAACTTTGTCCAATAAGTTCGCTGGGATGATAGCCGTAAATTTCAGCGTAAGCGTTATTGACATATTCGATTTTACAATCTTCGTTGGTGATAACGATGCCCAGCGGCGTCGAGTCGATGATGGTGCGCAGGCGTTGTTCGCTTTGGCGAAGCGCGTCGTCGGTTTGTCCGCTGTTGGCAAGCGCGACAGGCTGCGAGAATGGCTGGGGTGCGGGCGTGTTCATCGGCGTGCTGCCTTGACGCTGCGCGAGTTTTTTAAGCCACTCGTCGTAGCCCATCGGCGGCGGGGCATCGTTTACACTTTTCGGCGGCAAGGCTGGCTGTCCTGCGCCCTGCTCTAAGGCTTCCGCAGCTGTGGAAAATTCCGACATCACAAATTGAGCAATCATGTTCGGTGGTAATTGTCCCATCGATTGCGCTCGCATTAAAATGTCGAGCATCTCCATTTGCTCAACGGCGCGCAATGCCTTTTTGAGCGACTTTTTGATTTTTTTATAGTCAACCATAGCAGTAAAAGTTGTAACGGTTGGAAAATCAGCTGCCCTCCCACAAACGGGTCTGCGTGAATATAGTGTAATTTTTTGCGCAATGGACGCTAAAATCGCACTTTTACGAGAAAACGTGGCTCGATTTCGGTTGATGTCTTGCCATCGTAATATACGCGCAAAGGCTATGCCAATGCTTCTCGGCGTCGAAAAACCTCCACGCTGACGCGCAAAATTGTTCGCTGCGTTTACTTTTTGCCAAAGTTTGGATAATCAAGTCCAAACCGCGCTTTGTAGTAGGCTTTGCAGGCGAAAAATGTTACGGCGGCAAGCGCCAATGAGAGTGGCAAAAAACATGCTGCCGTGAGCGCCAAACACAGCATGGAGTATTTGACCGGTAAAAATATGTCGTCGGCTCGCCCGCGTTTCCATGTTTGCCAAAACAGCGGCAGCGAAACAAGCGCCGACAATCCAATCGTCGCAATCACATAAATGTTCAGCGTTGCAATGGCGACTGCCAGCGCCAGCGCGTCAAGCACCAGTGCGGTTAGAAGTGTAACCGAAACGCCGTAGTGAACCGCAAGGGTGCGCTTACCAAATTGGCGGTCGCCTTCCATATCGGGCAGTGTAACCAAGACGAACACCGCTGCCCATGCCAATCCAAACGGCAGCGAAAAAAAGAGCAGCTGAAAAAACGACGTCTCCGATGGCGACACGGCATAAACGCCCGCTAAAAATGTCGTAACACCGCCCGACGCATTCATGGCTGCCGAAATAATCGGTCGATTCATCAATCCCAAAAAACTATATGTAAGTCCCAACAGAGTTGAGAACAGCACGACATAAAAAAACTCGTTTGAAACCGTCCATGCCAAGGCGAGCGAAATGATAACCAACATAACGCCCTCAATCCACGCAGCGCGAAGCGAAACAACGCCGCTCTCGAGAATGAAGAGTTTTTTATTGACGGCGTCGTTCTCGCGGTCGATGATTTGATTGAATAGGTAAATGTGTCCCGCGCAGAGCATAGACGATAAAATCGCTGTGGCTGGAAATGGGTGGGGCGAGAAAAACTCGACACGAGCGCCGAGCGCAATGCCCGCAAACATCGTTGCCCAAAGCGGAAAGAATTGCGTGGGTCGAAGCAGAAACACGAAATCAAGCGCATAAACAACGCGCTGCAGCAGCGAAGGGTGTGCGGTCGGCAAGTTCATCGGATACGCGGAAGGTAGTCGTCGAGTCGCTGTTTGGCAAGGCGTTTGCAATGTGCATCGAAATAGGGATGCTGTTCAGGCTGGCGCAGGCAAGCATTGAGCGACTCAATGGCATCTTTGGCGTTTCGCAGCAGAATGTATGCCTCGCCCAATTTCAAGTAGGTAAATGCTGGATAGAGGCGGGCGAACTTGGCTTGCAGCAACCACAAGAGCGAAACATCGAGCGCAGGCTCGGTGGGTATCGGCGCATAAAAGAGCGGCGCAAATGTGCGCTGCACGGGACTGATTTTCGCCAACTCGACACCCAAAGCACCCAATACCAAATGCGTAAAATCGTTCAACGAATCCTGTTTATGAATTTCCATCAATTCTCTTCGGCAGGAATCAATCGTTACAATTGCGGTTTTGTTGTCCAAGAGCCGAGTGCGTTCCAACAAGATGGCACAGCGTGCGGTTCGCGCGGTCGTCGTGCGGTTGAGCCGGAGCGCTGCTTCTGCCGATGCCAGTGCTTGGTCGAGTGCCGCACGGCGGGCATCTGTCTCCTCATTTGAAAATCGAAACGAGTTGAAAAACTGTAATTCCGCCAGCGCGACATAAAGAGAAAATTTCAATGAATCAGGCGCGTGGCGCAGTTCCGAGTGCAGTGCCTTTAAGCGCGTCTCGAGGGACTGTGATTCAAGCGAGTCTGCTGATGCTGACCAAAAAACAACCGGTAAGACCAATGCAAGCATCATTGAACGGCGGCGTCCGCTTTTGAAAAAAGTTCGTCGGGCGTGCGGAAAAAAACAGGCAGCGTTTCAGCGAAAGAGACCACCACTTTGCCTTGTTCGTCAATCATCACGTAGGCACGATTCGGCAGCCCCAAGAAGCCCAGCGTGTCGTAGAGCTTATGCACGGTTTTGTCGGCGTCGGAAAGAAGCGGAAACGGGAAGGAATATTTACCTGCAAATTGCTCGTGCGATTTGACGCCATCCGTGCTGATGCCAAGCAGCTCGATGCCGCGCTCTTTGAAGGCGTCGTAGTTGTCGCGGTAATTGCAGAGCTGGGTGGTGCAGACGGGCGTGTTGTCGCCCGGATAAAAAATCAAAACGACTTTTTTGCCTCGAAATTCCGAGAGCGAACGCATCTGTCCCGATTCATCGGGCAGAGAAAATTCGGGCGCTTGTGTGCCGACGGCTATCATATTGTTTGAAACAGGATAAGGTGATGAATACCGATTAATTTGAAGAATGGTTTGTATTCTGAACGGCGCGTAGCAAAGTGAGGAATCCACGCATACGATGGATGTCTCGCTTCGCTCGGAAT
>Ga0272446_1006188_pt1 | contig 12656 bp, 6 predicted proteins | sample YNPCB0061_FD_194587 | JGI IMG/M metagenome (GOLD analysis project Ga0272446, IMG submission 194587) | Hot spring microbial mat communities from Yellowstone National Park, WY, United States - YNP-CB-006-1 | ecosystem: Environmental > Aquatic > Thermal springs > Hot (42-90C) > Sediment | place... | reverse complement strand
GGCGAAAACTTTTTCGCCCTTGCTATCCGCATTTCAATCCCACATTGGTGCAATTAGAATAGTGGGCGAGTCAGAGAAGACTCTGTGGATAAACTGATTTCAATCCCACATTGGTGCAATTAGAATTATATTCTATTTGAGTTTCGCTAATGAGTTTGGAGCGATTTCAATCCCACATTGGTGCAATTAGAATCTCAAAGGCTCTACCATCACGCCACAACGCTTTCAATTTCAATCCCACATTGGTGCAATTAGAATTAACACTTGCATTGTAGAAATCGGTCGTCGCAAAATTGATTTCAATCCCACATTGGTGCAATTAGAATAGGTCGTCGTAAGCCCGTTCCGCGCGCAAGCGCGGGGATTTCAATCCCACATTGGTGCAATTAGAATCGACACCGTTACTCATAAAGCCCGACAAACTTGCAACATTTCAATCCCACATTGGTGCAATTAGAATATAAATCACTTGACTATGTGTTACCGCACGAAGCCAGATTTCAATCCCACATTGGTGCAATTAGAATGTTTTTTGCCTAACATCACGAATCAACAATGCTTTTATTTCAATCCCACATTGGTGCAATTAGAATCGCGCGCGTTATGCCGCTGCGGTCAAGGCAATTTCATTTCAATCCCACATTGGTGCAATTAGAATAACATTACTTTTCGTAATGTGCCAAAATTCCGTTTTATTTCAATCCCACATTGGTGCAATTAGAATTTGCATACGTTGCGAATCAACGGTGAGTATTCCCAATTTCAATCCCACATTGGTGCAATTAGAATAAGGCAAAGGGCAGGGCAAGCGTTCCATTCCGTTTATTTCAATCCCACATTGGTGCAATTAGAATTGGTTAGAAGAGGCGAAGTTGTTGAGGGTTTTGCGCATTTCAATCCCACATTGGTGCAATTAGAATGTTACACAAGTGCCAATGATACTGAAAAAAGTTCTATTTCAATCCCACATTGGTGCAATTAGAATCCTGCCAAACCTGCCAAACTCGAAACTGAATTTCTTTATTTCAATCCCACATTGGTGCAATTAGAATCTCAAAGGAAATTTAAAAATAAGAGATATACGTGTATTTCAATCCCACATTGGTGCAATTAGAATAACGAACGCGGCTTTCGCCGGGTGCTTTTCGAGCGATATTTCAATCCCACATTGGTGCAATTAGAATTTACCACTTGAAAGCCAACTTGTGCCGTATAACAAATTTCAATCCCACATTGGTGCAATTAGAATCATCTTTGCCCGATTCAACCGTAAAGGCGAATTTCGCATTTCAATCCCACATTGGTGCAATTAGAATGTGCGAGGCAGGTTTTTTTATTTACCCAATAAAAAAGTTGATTTCAATCCCACATTGGTGCAATTAGAATTTCAGAAATCGGATTAGAGCAATATCCCGCACGGCTTGATTTCAATCCCACATTGGTGCAATTAGAATCTACACTGGGTTTTCAGTGTAGGCAATGAGTTAGAAATTTCAATCCCACATTGGTGCAATTAGAATTTATCGCTTGTCATTTGCCGCCTCTGGCGGTAATAATATTTCAATCCCACATTGGTGCAATTAGAATCGATGTCAACCACTCCATGAGCATTGGATTTGATTATTTCAATCCCACATTGGTGCAATTAGAATTTTTAGAGATGCGTTATTGATGCATGCAAATCCAACATTTCAATCCCACATTGGTGCAATTAGAATAGGCGCAGGGGAAGGCGCACTGACTTTGCGCGAGGCACGATTTCAATAGGCGACTGGGTGCAACGGGCGTTTTTGAGAGCATGACTGACTTTGCGCGAGGCACGATTTCAATCCCACATTGGTGCAATTAGAATGCGATTCGTTTATAGTGCACATAAAGAGAGCAGATGAATTTCAATCCCACATTGGTGCAATTAGAATAAGGCACGAAGTTGTCATGAACCGCAACGAGCTTCATTTCAATCCCACATTGGTGCAATTAGAATCCTGTTGCGCGGCGTGTAAATGTCCTTGTCAGCATTATTTCAATCCCACATTGGTGCAATTAGAATCCCCGCACCAAAAAGTTCTTTGGATAAAACCCGTAATTTCAATCCCACATTGGTGCAATTAGAATCTGCCCGAATTTTTTGTCCCGCGACGCTTGATGTAAATTTCAATCCCACATTGGTGCAATTAGAATGTCTTTTCTTTTCATTGTTGTGTTTGTTTTAAGTTAATTTCAATCCCACATTGGTGCAATTAGAATAGAAACAAGATTGAGCCTTCAAGCCAATCTGATTCTATTTCAATCCCACATTGGTGCAATTAGAATCGCACAAACTTATCGTAACGTGGGCGCATATTCTTCATTTCAATCCCACATTGGTGCAATTAGAATTGCCGTGTTTAGCGAAATTGTCCATTACTTTGAAGAGATTTCAATCCCACATTGGTGCAATTAGAATAACTTTGGCGAATCACTTATGGCGAACCTAAAACAAATTTCAATCCCACATTGGTGCAATTAGAATATATTCGGAACGTGATGCGTGTATGGCAGGAGTTTCCATTTCAATCCCACATTGGTGCAATTAGAATGGAGTAACGATGGGTTTGAACTTTATGTAAACGCATTATTTCAATCCCACATTGGTGCAATTAGAATTCAATGGTGCGAACTTTTACACGGCTTGCTTGGGCTTATTTCAATCCCACATTGGTGCAATTAGAATAATACTGGCTTCAACTACGAGCAAGGTTGTGGAAGCAATTTCAATCCCACATTGGTGCAATTAGAATCAAATGCAACGGAACAAATAGGTTTCGGGCGTGCGGGATTTCAATCCCACATTGGTGCAATTAGAATGAATTTCTCAATTAACCGATAACCAACGCAAAAAAAATTTCAATCCCACATTGGTGCAATTAGAATAAACCCCACCTCAACTTCAAGCGTTAAATCTATGTTATTTCAATCCCACATTGGTGCAATTAGAATTCGTCAGGATAAGTTGATGTGTTAAGCAAGCTTTGAATTTCAATCCCACATTGGTGCAATTAGAATAGTCTTCGCCCTCGCCGCGTTGGAATTGGGCATTCCTGATTTCAATCCCACATTGGTGCAATTAGAATTCGCGCTGAACTCATGCAAAAACGGAATGAGTTTAATTTCAATCCCACATTGGTGCAATTAGAATGCTCGTCAAGCGATATGCGTTCTCAACTCCCCTACTATTTCAATCCCACATTGGTGCAATTAGAATTGCTGAACTCTGCGGGCTGTGATGTGCTGTGCTGTGCTATTTCAATCCCACATTGGTGCAATTAGAATTAGATGTTACAACATTGAATTTCAATAATGATAATATTTCAATCCCACATTGGTGCAATTAGAATCGTTTTTCATCTGCGATAAAACCGCCTCGCCTTCTTATTTCAATCCCACATTGGTGCAATTAGAATCGTTTTTCATCTGCGATAAAACCGCCTCGCCTTCTTATTTCAATCCCACATTGGTGCAATTAGAATAGCGCGAAGTTGAACGGGTTGCCGAAAAACGGTTAGATTTCAATCCCACATTGGTGCAATTAGAATTACCGACGGTGTGCCAAAAGCCTTTTATGTCAGTATCAATTTCAATCCCACATTGGTGCAATTAGAATAGTTACTCAATGCGCAAAAGAAAGCGGCGGCGGATTTATTTCAATCCCACATTGGTGCAATTAGAATTAGGCGCGTGGAGTACTCCAACCACCGATGTCGTATTTCAATCCCACATTGGTGCAATTAGAATTTAAATCGCGCCTACGAAATGGTTAATTCCGATTCATATTTCAATCCCACATTGGTGCAATTAGAATCACGGCAGAGACGCGGGAATTACAGTAAGAAGCCGTATTTCAATCCCACATTGGTGCAATTAGAATTTTCTAATTCCCTCGTAACTGTTCATATCGTAACGGAATTTCAATCCCACATTGGTGCAATTAGAATTACACCGACCGCAAGTTTGACCGTTTCTTGGCGAAAATTTCAATCCCACATTGGTGCAATTAGAATCAAAAGATTCAATTTCACCTTGAATTTTCACCGATTATTTCAATCCCACATTGGTGCAATTAGAATGTTCAAGTGCATCGGTTACAACACGAGCCGCACGTATTTCAATCCCACATTGGTGCAATTAGAATTAGGCGCGATTTAGTTCTTCCATCATTTTAGGAATGATTTCAATCCCACATTGGTGCAATTAGAATCGACCTGCAACGCGAACTCTATCTCGAGAAGGTGCGATTTCAATCCCACATTGGTGCAATTAGAATAACTCGGATTCGAGTGCAGATTTGGCAGGCTTTGAAAATTTCAATCCCACATTGGTGCAATTAGAATACCTTTCGTAACGCTACTAATCGTAACGCATTACTTTATTTCAATCCCACATTGGTGCAATTAGAATTCTTGTTTGCAGGACGAAGAATTCTTGGTCCCTGAAATTTCAATCCCACATTGGTGCAATTAGAATCAAGGCGTTCAACGCAGACCGGGCGCGTTACGCCGATTTCAATCCCACATTGGTGCAATTAGAATCGCCCTTTGCCCTCTGCCTTTACCTCTTTGCCCTTATTTCAATCCCACATTGGTGCAATTAGAATCGAGCAATGGTTTCTAAAAGGCACGCCAACCACATCATTTCAATCCCACATTGGTGCAATTAGAATAGACTAACTTTCAACCCGCCTTGCGCATCACGCGCATTTCAATCCCACATTGGTGCAATTAGAATGCAAAAAAAAATTTATTAAAATACTTGCATTTTGTAATTTCAATCCCACATTGGTGCAATTAGAATTTTAGGAATGAGGGCTTCAATTTCGCGTCGTTTTTATTTCAATCCCACATTGGTGCAATTAGAATTCACTTCGGGAAAGAAGTGCTTGTAGACGAGACTTATTTCAATCCCACATTGGTGCAATTAGAATAAGAACTTGCCGATGTGATTGTGTTTCGCAATCACAATTTCAATCCCACATTGGTGCAATTAGAATCCTACCAAACTGGAAACCCAATTTTTGTTGGGTTTTGAATTTCAATCCCACATTGGTGCAATTAGAATAAGAACTTGCCGATGTGATTGTGTTTCGCAATCACAATTTCAATCCCACATTGGTGCAATTAGAATTGGGGTAATGATAAACCACGAAAGGAAGTTAAATATTTCAATCCCACATTGGTGCAATTAGAATATTGTATTTGATGCAGAAAGAAAAAAAGTCGTCGAGATTTCAATCCCACATTGGTGCAATTAGAATTAGAACAAGCCATTGGCACTAAAACCCCCGAAGGTAATTTCAATCCCACATTGGTGCAATTAGAATTTCGTGCAAGAACGCTTGGTGCAAGAACGATTGCGTATTTCAATCCCACATTGGTGCAATTAGAATCAGGCGTTTTTTGTTGTAAATAAGAAGCGGGGCATAAATTTCAATCCCACATTGGTGCAATTAGAATGTGAAGCACCAAACAATATAAAGATGAAAATTTACAATTTCAATCCCACATTGGTGCAATTAGAATAATTGCAAAATGCGTCAAGCCTAAATCTATACCAAATTTCAATCCCACATTGGTGCAATTAGAATTCCTCGCAATACAAATCACACACTTCCAATACAGTATTTCAATCCCACATTGGTGCAATTAGAATACGGTTTCGTTTCCTGATTTTACGCCGATTCAAAATTTCAATCCCACATTGGTGCAATTAGAATATTAGGCGCGTGGAGTACTCCAACCACCGATGTCGTATTTCAATCCCACATTGGTGCAATTAGAATAACCGTCATTGCCGCACGTGCGCTTTACGACGCAAATTTCAATCCCACATTGGTGCAATTAGAATCAAAGTGATAGAATTTTCGGGATTCAACAACATTTTAATTTCAATCCCACATTGGTGCAATTAGAATTTTACGAACAGCACATTGCCGTTGCCGAACCAACAATTTCAATCCCACATTGGTGCAATTAGAATTCGTGATGTTAGGCAAAAAACAAAATTAGAACTTGATTTCAATCCCACATTGGTGCAATTAGAATTCGCCCCTATCGGATATTTATTTGCGAGACAACATATTTCAATCCCACATTGGTGCAATTAGAATTGCAACCTATCGCGGTGTTAGTATCCTAAACAACTTAATTTCAATCCCACATTGGTGCAATTAGAATTTCTTTATGAACCATGTCATTGTGTCCGTAACCGCATTTCAATCCCACATTGGTGCAATTAGAATAAAAATTTGTTTAATTTCATCAGTTAAAATTAGCATATTTCAATCCCACATTGGTGCAATTAGAATGCACAATAAACTTTGTAACGCCGTTGCCCGTATCTTATTTCAATCCCACATTGGTGCAATTAGAATAAGCAAATTCTTGCCAACTCGCTCGTGTCCGTTCATTATTTCAATCCCACATTGGTGCAATTAGAATGAAGCACGTGTGCAAGCGTTTGAGCGTGAAGTTGCAATTTCAATCCCACATTGGTGCAATTAGAATTTTTTAACAAAATAAATACAAAACACTAACTCAACCATTTCAATCCCACATTGGTGCAATTAGAATCTTTTGTCAAGGCAGGTAAATCATACAACGAAGCCTTATTTCAATCCCACATTGGTGCAATTAGAATCATTAGAAGTTTTGAAAAATTGTAAACCTTCCTGAAATTTCAATCCCACATTGGTGCAATTAGAATGCAAATTGAACTAATGGCAGAAAAGTCAAAACTTATTAATTTCAATCCCACATTGGTGCAATTAGAATTCCGCTGAAACTCTGGGCTTTGGTTTAAGAAATTGGATTTCAATCCCACATTGGTGCAATTAGAATTAGAGGGTCGTGTGTATAATGCAAAGGAACAGGTGATTTCAATCCCACATTGGTGCAATTAGAATATGGCTTTTCGCGATTCAGGCTTATATCCGACTTCATTTCAATCCCACATTGGTGCAATTAGAATCCGCTTTGGCGGCTAAAAATCCAAACTTGGCTAACATTTCAATCCCACATTGGTGCAATTAGAATGGGCATCAACGCAAACGGGCGTTGATTGCAAAGTAATTTCAATCCCACATTGGTGCAATTAGAATAAGCAAGCAATTCAAAAGTCAATATGAAGTGAAGAATTTCAATCCCACATTGGTGCAATTAGAATCGTCGTTCCAGCGCGGGTGAAACACCCGCAACCACAAATTTCAATCCCACATTGGTGCAATTAGAATCGTGGTAACAATCATGAACTTGCGGACGGGCGAAAATTTCAATCCCACATTGGTGCAATTAGAATTTTTCCTGTTTCTTCGCCGCGTGTGCAGGCGGCGTTTATTTCAATCCCACATTGGTGCAATTAGAATCAACATGGCAAAGTTAAAGAACTCCATTCGTAACAAATTTCAATCCCACATTGGTGCAATTAGAATTGTTTTTAAAGAAATTTAGTTTTGACTTGTAGAACGATTTCAATCCCACATTGGTGCAATTAGAATTGTCATACCCGCACCAACAAAGACGGGTAAAATAAAGTATTTCAATCCCACATTGGTGCAATTAGAATCGGCGTATGGAAATGGGATTGTGTTTGATGAAAGTCATATTTCAATCCCACATTGGTGCAATTAGAATTTAGTTCAGGCTCGGCAATTTGCGATTCATCTTGAATTTCAATCCCACATTGGTGCAATTAGAATCTAAAAAGATTGGGGTGAATGTAAATGAATCTACCTTATTTCAATCCCACATTGGTGCAATTAGAATTGGAATTATTGATGCACACATTCACCTTGCACACAAATTTCAATCCCACATTGGTGCAATTAGAATTGAAGATAATGCGTTCTAATTGCCGTTCAATCACGGGATTTCAATCCCACATTGGTGCAATTAGAATAAGGACTGCGTTGCAAAGTTTAAGTCAAATAAGAAAAATTTCAATCCCACATTGGTGCAATTAGAATAAAATAAAGTTGGTAAAGGGCGGTGATGAAAAGGGCATTTCAATCCCACATTGGTGCAATTAGAATCGACGCTGTCATCAGCGCGGGTTGGTCTTATGACGGTTATTTCAATCCCACATTGGTGCAATTAGAATGAATCACACTCACGCGGTCAAGCAAGGTATGTTTTAATTTCAATCCCACATTGGTGCAATTAGAATACAGATACCTGACGACTTGCTCATAAGGGAATTTCCTAATTTCAATCCCACATTGGTGCAATTAGAATCGAATGAACGCGAGTTGCGCGAAGCCGTCAAGGCGTATTTCAATCCCACATTGGTGCAATTAGAATATCGATTATCCTTAACCAAGTCGATATTATTCTCGACATTTCAATCCCACATTGGTGCAATTAGAATCGCTGGCTATCGTTCTCACGCGCTCGGAACACGACCTTATTTCAATCCCACATTGGTGCAATTAGAATTTTGCCGACAAAACCTTGAAAAAAAAGACGGTTGGTATTTCAATCCCACATTGGTGCAATTAGAATTGGACGCCGTTGTCCTAAACAACGCAAAAGCCATGTATTTCAATCCCACATTGGTGCAATTAGAATAAAATTTAAGGGCGAATTGACCATTGACAACATATTATTTCAATCCCACATTGGTGCAATTAGAATCAATGAAAAAAGACATCAACATCAACATCGATAATATTTCAATCCCACATTGGTGCAATTAGAATTCGTCCTCTGTTTCAATCACAAACGCGGCTTTGGCATTTCAATCCCACATTGGTGCAATTAGAATACTTATCTCGGCGGGCTTTACCCAAGATGAAATCGATTTCAATCCCACATTGGTGCAATTAGAATCATCGTGCGCGGGGCGGGTTCTAATTGCACCAATTATTTCAATCCCACATTGGTGCAATTAGAATATGCACAAAACGGCATCCTCGATTGTTTGACATTCGATTTCAATCCCACATTGGTGCAATTAGAATGAGTGGGGATAGTTTTGAACTTTACATAAACGCTTAATTTCAATCCCACATTGGTGCAATTAGAATCGTAATTACCAAAGGTAACGCAACCCGCACTTGAATTTCAATCCCACATTGGTGCAATTAGAATACGAAGTCGTTGGAAGCGGTGGACAAATCGGTTCACGAATTTCAATCCCACATTGGTGCAATTAGAATGCGGCGATACGAAAGAATTTGAAGTCCATCGGTCGTGATTTCAATCCCACATTGGTGCAATTAGAATCGCGTGGAGTGAATTTGAAACCGAACCGCTTATCAATTTCAATCCCACATTGGTGCAATTAGAATCTTGTAACACAAACTTGTCAATAGATATGCAAAACTTATTTCAATCCCACATTGGTGCAATTAGAATAACGTGTACGCCGAACCGCAAAAGAAATTGGACTACATTTCAATCCCACATTGGTGCAATTAGAATGGAAAACACCATTGCAAATGATGACCGTGCCGATATTTCAATCCCACATTGGTGCAATTAGAATTAAAGAAATAGGATATTCAGCACGCAAGTAACTAACATTTCAATCCCACATTGGTGCAATTAGAATTTGAATCCCGAAAATTCTATCACTTTGTATTTTCCACATTTCAATCCCACATTGGTGCAATTAGAATGTTTTATGACGACCCTCAATTCGGAGGTAATTGTAGTATTTCAATCCCACATTGGTGCAATTAGAATACGCGATTTGTGAAAGCCACAAAGAGCATAACACAAGATTTCAATCCCACATTGGTGCAATTAGAATTGTATGGCTTGTAAGTTTGGTTTTGTAACCTTACCTTATTTCAATCCCACATTGGTGCAATTAGAATAGAGTTCTATATTATCAATTTGTCTCAGACAGTTTTATTTCAATCCCACATTGGTGCAATTAGAATTTTTTATTGTCGTGCACTTACGAACTTCTTGCGCCATTTCAATCCCACATTGGTGCAATTAGAATATCCGCAATCCGCAATCCAAAATCCGCAATACCAAATTTCAATCCCACATTGGTGCAATTAGAATGTATCCTTATGTCCGATTCATACAAGAAAAACCGAATTTCAATCCCACATTGGTGCAATTAGAATAGAGGTCATTATGCCAGAACAACCGTTAGGACAAAATTTCAATCCCACATTGGTGCAATTAGAATGAAAGCGTGTTTTGACTTATACTTCAGCGCGACCAAATTTCAATCCCACATTGGTGCAATTAGAATGTCCGATGAGTTCGTATCAGTCGCTTGAAAAGTTTGATTTCAATCCCACATTGGTGCAATTAGAATTGCACGGTGGCGGACGTCGCGGAAGGAATTGATACGAATTTCAATCCCACATTGGTGCAATTAGAATCACACTTACTTGTGCGAAGTCCTTGAACGCGAACTTATTTCAATCCCACATTGGTGCAATTAGAATGTGCGGGTTTGACACGCGTAACAAGCGTAACATGGGCATTTCAATCCCACATTGGTGCAATTAGAATTACACGAAGGTTGAGATATTCCGAAAATATCGAACAAATTTCAATCCCACATTGGTGCAATTAGAATTTTCAGGTATGTGTTTATTTATATTACTTGGTCTTTATTTCAATCCCACATTGGTGCAATTAGAATACAGATACCTGACGACTTGCTCATAAGGGAATTTCCTATTTCAATCCCACATTGGTGCAATTAGAATCAACCGCCACAACGGTCTCGGTTGAGACCGTAAAGGATTTCAATCCCACATTGGTGCAATTAGAATAAAGCAAGCAATTCAAAAGTCAATATGAAGTGAAGAATTTCAATCCCACATTGGTGCAATTAGAATCATCGTGCGCGGGGCGGGTTCTAATTGCACCAAAGTATTTCAATCCCACATTGGTGCAATTAGAATTCCGATAAGCGTAAGCCCCGTTATGATGAAAAATCCATTTCAATCCCACATTGGTGCAATTAGAATAAGCCGCCGCGCCAAGTATTAACGCGAGACCCGCAATATTTCAATCCCACATTGGTGCAATTAGAATGCGCGAACTCAACCAATTTTTCGCGACGTTAGACCATTTCAATCCCACATTGGTGCAATTAGAATGCAATGATGAAATCAAAGCCGCCGCGCCAAGTATTAAATTTCAATCCCACATTGGTGCAATTAGAATTTTGCCGTTGAAACCTTTGTTCATAGTCCCAAAGCCTAATTTCAATCCCACATTGGTGCAATTAGAATCAATGGCACAACGGGACTGTTTGCCGTCGGTCAATTATTTCAATCCCACATTGGTGCAATTAGAATAAGAGGTAACGGCGGAGATTTAATTTATTTAGGTTATGCATTTCAATCCCACATTGGTGCAATTAGAATTGACGAGTTGCGTGCTGAATTGGAGCGACGCACAAGATTTCAATCCCACATTGGTGCAATTAGAATAACGGAATTAGTGTGATTCAATCTATTCGCAAATTTAATTTCAATCCCACATTGGTGCAATTAGAATTGAAGACGAAGACGTTGAAGATAGTGCCGAGCGCGAGAATTTCAATCCCACATTGGTGCAATTAGAATGTTAGCTCAGCAAAGCAAGCAATTCAAAAGTCAATAATTTCAATCCCACATTGGTGCAATTAGAATAGCCGTATGAAGACCTGATTATCACCCCTTCCATTTCATTTCAATCCCACATTGGTGCAATTAGAATTGCCGTCGTTCCTTTTTTCTTGGTTGCACAGGATTTATTTCAATCCCACATTGGTGCAATTAGAATGTTTGCAAACGAAAACACGGAAGTCTATAAGAGCGATTTCAATCCCACATTGGTGCAATTAGAATGAAATTGTCAGGTTATCCTTTATTGCGTTTTATGAATTTCAATCCCACATTGGTGCAATTAGAATCCAGCTTGAAAAGATGTGGTTTCCGCTGAGCGACAAATTTCAATCCCACATTGGTGCAATTAGAATTCTCAATGCTGATTTCGGATTGACGGAGTTCGGACTTATTTCAATCCCACATTGGTGCAATTAGAATAACCAAACCGTCGAGTTTATCGATATTCCATCGATATTTCAATCCCACATTGGTGCAATTAGAATCGTGCGGCAAACATCGTTGCCAATACCCCGACCATTCAATTTCAATCCCACATTGGTGCAATTAGAATACACCCGAAGATGCCCAACGTGTCGCCGAAAAGGTATTTCAATCCCACATTGGTGCAATTAGAATTCCACGAAGGTTGTGATAATTGCTACGCTGAAACATATTTCAATCCCACATTGGTGCAATTAGAATTAACACATATCGGCACAAATCAAAAACGGGATTCTTATTTCAATCCCACATTGGTGCAATTAGAATTTATTACATTCTTTCAAATGGTTTCAAATCACTAATATTTCAATCCCACATTGGTGCAATTAGAATTGACTTGGCGGATATTTACGAGAAACGCGGTGAGACGATTTCAATCCCACATTGGTGCAATTAGAATGGTGATGGTAGAGCCTTTGAGGATATGACTCAAATTTCAATCCCACATTGGTGCAATTAGAATCCGCCTGACACGGCAGAATTTGACGCAATTTTACAACCTTTTTCACAAATTTCCAAATCAAAAGTCGTCAGGTGGCGATAGCCGAAAAGCCCC
>Ga0272446_1006187_pt1 | contig 12658 bp, 9 predicted proteins | sample YNPCB0061_FD_194587 | JGI IMG/M metagenome (GOLD analysis project Ga0272446, IMG submission 194587) | Hot spring microbial mat communities from Yellowstone National Park, WY, United States - YNP-CB-006-1 | ecosystem: Environmental > Aquatic > Thermal springs > Hot (42-90C) > Sediment | place... | reverse complement strand
TCACCCCAGCGGCGTGGAAGGCCGCGCGTCTCGTCGCTGCCCCGTCGACGATCTAGCCGCCCCCCGCAACCACGCCCCGATCGCATAGGCAAGCGTTTCCGAGGTACCGTCCGGCGGATAGGTACTCATCCGCTGCCTCCGCCCAGCACCGTCCGTCGGCGCCTGAACCCGAGTTCAGTCGGATTTCAAGATCCCGTCAGGGTACGCTCCGGCGGATAGGTACCGAGTGGGGCTGTTCTTGCTCTCGAACCACACAGTGCGAGCACAAGTCAGGTTTCTGTTGTTATAGCGAAGCGGGCAGCTGCGCTGATACAGCTTCGGAGTCACCTGCGTCCAGGTAAGTATGTCGCGGAATGGTTTTGGGTGGCTTCGGGGCGCGTGGATTTCGTGGATATCGAGAAGGCTCGTTACCGCCTCGATCAGAACGGAATAAAGTTCGTCGGTAAGAAGCTTTTGAGGAAGCACTTGGCTGTCGTTGCGACGACCGCGAAACTAGACGCGAGACGCAAACGCCGTTAAGGAGCGCGGCGTCAGTCGATGAGCACGCCGGGATTGAGCAGCCCAGCCGGGTCGACGGTGGCCTTCACCGCGCGCAGCGCCGCGGCGAAGAGCTCGGGGCGCTCGCGATCGTAGCCGAGGCGGTGGACGCGGCCGACGGCGTGGTGGTGCGTCGCCGTCGCGCCGGAGCGCGCGATCGCCTCCGACGCCGCGCGCTTGACCTCGCCCCACTGCTCGACGAGCGCGCCGGCGTCGCCGTCCGCGCGTCCCGGCCCGATGAAGGTGTAGTAGGGCGCCGGCCCGTCGGGGTAGACGTGCGTGAAGCGGCAGCTCCAGATCCCCGCGCCGCACGCGCGCCGCAGCGCCTCCTCGACGGCGGCGGTGATCTCGGCGTGCACCGCCGTAAAGCGATCCCAGGTGCAGGCCGTTTCGAACGTGTCGACGACGACGCCCAGGCTCACCAGCGCCGTCTGCAAGTAGGGCGCGTCGAGGAACGCCGCCTTCCAGGCGCCGGCGGCGTCCCCTCCGTCGGCCTTCTCGCCGTCGCTGATGCGCGGCCCCTTCGGGCAGGCGCCGCCGTGCGCGGTGGCGATCGCCAGCGCGCGATCGAGCCAGGGCTGGAGCGGGTGGTCGTGCGACTCGAAGGCGAGGATCAGCACCGACGAGCCGTCGAACGCCACCCGGTGCAGGAGCGCCTCGCGCCCGTCGAGGAGGCGGCAGTTCGACGGGTAGAGCCCCGACTGCGCGATGGCCCGCGTCGCCTCGACGGCGTCCTCGAAGCGCGCGAAGGTCACGCTGGCCTGCGCGCGCCAGCGCGGCCGCGCCTGCAGCCGCACCCAGGCGTCGGTGATCACGCCGAGGATCCCCTCCGACCCGAGGACCAGGCGGTTGGGATCGGGCCCCGCCCCCGACGCCGGCAGCCGCCGCGTCTCCCAGCGCCCGCGCGGCGTCACCATCGTGACCGCCTCGACGAGATCGTCGATGTGCGTGTAGAGCGTCGCGAAGTGGCCGCCCGCGCGCGTCGCGATCCAGCCGCCCAGCGACGAGAACTCGAAGGACTGCGGGAAGTGGCGCAGGGTGAAGCCGTGCGGCGCGAGCTGCGCCTCGAGCGCCGGCCCCAGCGCGCCCGCCTGCACGCGCGCCGCGCGCGAGATCGGGTCCACCTCCAGCACCCGATCGAGCGCGCCGAGGTCGAGCGTGATCGCCGCCTGGTGGCGCGGCCCGCGGCGCGGCGCGACGCCGCCGACGACGCTGGTGCCGCCGCCCCAGGGGATCACCACCGCCGACAGCCGCTCGGCCGCCTCCAGCACCGCCTCGATCTCGCGCGCGTCGCGCGGGCGGGCGACGAGGTCGGGCGCGCCCGAGAAGTCGCCGTGGAAGCCGCGCACGAGGTCGGGGTAGCCGCGCCCGTGCGTGCGGCGCGCGCGCGCACCCGCGTCGTCGGTGGTGAAGTCCGCGAGCGAGGGCGGCACCTGAAGGCGCGACGGCGCGAGCGCGATCGCCTCCTCCGGGACGGGGGCGCGCAGCGCAGGCGCCGGCCCGCTAGACAAAAAAGCGACCTGCGCCGCCAGCGCGCGCCGCGCGTCGTCGTCGGGGAAGCGATCCTCCCAGCCCCACCCCCAGAGCGAGCGCCGGCGCGCGTCCGTCACGGCTGGTTGACCGCGCGCGGCGTCGGCGTCGCCGTCGACACGAAGTCGTCCCCGTTCACGTCGGTGTCGTCGCCGTTCGGGATGCGCGCGACCGTCTTGCCGTTCGCCGGCGACGCCGGGCGCGTTGGCCCCTCCTGGAGCGCGCCGCCGACGCCGGAGCCCCACGCCACCGCGTCGATGAGGTCGTAGGCCGCGCCGCGCCGGATGGCCAGCGCCACCGCGCCGTTCGTCTGCAACGTATCGGCCCCGGCGATCGGGAACACACCGTCGGAGGCGCCGACCCCCGCGTAGCTCGTGTTCGTGTAGAGGCGATAGGCGCCCGCCGGCAGCGGCAGCCCGCTCAGGTCCTGCAGCTCGACGATCGTCGGATCGCCGCTGGCGCGCGCGATGAGGACGCTGTTCGCGGGCAGCGTGATCGCCTGCGCGCAGGAGTTGAAGATCTCGACCATCTCGTCGGCGATCCCCACCGCCGATCCGATCTGCACTTCGTTCACCACGACGCCGCAGAGCTTGGGCGCGAGGTCGACCGGCGGCGGCAGGAAGTCCGGCATCGTCGACGGCGTCGAGAGGTCGCGCACCGACAGATCCTTCGTCGTCGCGCCGCCCCCGTCGGGGTTCTCGGGCGAGGCGAGGTCGTCGGTGACCGCGCCCGAGAGATCGCGCGGCGGGAACGAGAAGTCGAACAGACCTCCGCCCATGGCGTCGTCGCCACAGGCGGTGAGCGTCAGCGTCAGCGTCAGCGTGCAGGGGAGGAGCAGCGAGAGGAGCGGAGGGCGCGCGATCCGCATCATGCGCGGATCAGCGTAACAGACTCGCGGGGGCCGAAGCCCCCGCGTCGAGGTCTCGTCAGCGGACGATGCGGAGGTTCGCGTCGGCGGGGACCGGCACCGAGTCCGGAACGAGCAGCGTGCCGCCCGGGAGGTGGTCGAACGGGTAGAAGTGGCCCTGGATCTTCTCGGCCACCGCGCCGGTCGACGCGTCGACACGCTCGACGCCCTTCGCCTGGCCCATCACGACGCCGCTGATCTCGACGCGCTCGCCGCCGGTGAGCGTCCCGTCGGGCTTCACGATGTACGAGCGGTAGCCCGCGCGCTGCGTGAGCGCGCCCGCGCGGCGGCCCATCAGGTTGAGCGCGGTGATGCGGTCATAGAGCGCGTTGTACGTGTAGTCGCTGATCCACTGCGGCGAGCAGTAGCCCATCATGTCGCGCGCCTTGCCCTCGGGATCGATGATCGACTTGTTGAAGAGGTCGTACCCGAAGATGCCGATCTTGGCGTTCGTGTAGGGATAGTCCGGATCCGACGGCTGCCCGCCGAGCATGCAGGGCGCGTGCTCCCGGCCGTGCGCGTGACCGACCTCGTGCACGAAGGTGTTCGACGCGCCGTCCTCGCCGTCGAAGCCGTCGGGGTAGCCGAGGCCGATCGAGGCGCGCGCCCAGTTGTCCTCGACGTTCTGCGCGAGCGAGCTCAGGCCGAGGACGCAGCCGCGGCCGCAGAACTGACCGAGCGACGCCGCCGGGTTGAAGAGGCCGTAGTAGTAGACGTTGTCGGCGACGCCGTCCTGGAGGCGCGCGCGCGCGATCGCCTGGAGGAGCTGATCCCAGCCGCTGCCGTTGGCCGCGATCTTGGTCGTCCAGTTGAAGGGCTCACCGACGGTGATCTCGACCTTGCGCACCGGGTAGAGCGCGTACATGAGGTTGCGCAGCTTGGTGAGCGCCGCGTCGGTCGTGTCGGGGAGGCGGCCGCTGCCGTCGGCCATGTAGCGGACCGGGACGACCACCACCTTGAGCGCCTCGCCGGTGTCCGACGGCGAGAGCGCGATCTGCGTCCCGTCGGCGGGGAACTGGGCGCCCGAGATGTCGCCGTCCTTCACGATGTTCTTCGGATCGGTCTCGCGGACCGACACCGCCCAGGTGAGGTCGCCGGTGAGCTGCGTGCCGCTGAGCTCGAAGTTCGCCGTCGAGGTGAGGAGCTTGTCCTGGCCGGGGACCGGCGTGACGGTCTGCTCGATCGGATCGAGCGCCTTGCCGTTCGAGGTGAGGTCGAGGCGGACGATCACCGGGCGGCTGGCGAAGGTCGCGTCGGGCTGGAGGAAGACGCGGAGGAGCGAGTCGCGGCCGAGGACGACGGGGACCTCACGGCCGTCGGGGCCGACGGCGGCGCCGTCCTTCATGAGGGTCGACTTCAGCCCCTGCATCATCGCCACCTGGCTGATCTTCACACCAGCGGCGAAGGGCGGGGGCGGCGGGGCGCTCGGGGACGACGAGCAGCCGGCGATGAGGACAGCAGCGAGACCAAGGTGACGCAGCGACGAGATCGACATGCGAAGGCTCCTCCAGGACGCGGCCCTCGCACAGGCAAGTCCGTGACCAACTGCACGGCCGATCTGATTGCAGGTAATGCTGCGAAATGATGGATGAATTTCGCTGCTGACGTGCGTTTGCGGGGGTGGGGGGGACAGTCCCGTGCGGAAAATTGCAACGGCAGGCGGGTCAAATGTCCCTGTGGGCTGGAACCCCCAGCGGGGTTGTTGCTAGACGGAAATCGCGCCCTTGCGGAAGTCGCTGCGGGCGATCTTCACGTTCACACAGGCCGGACGACCCGACTCGAAGGCGGCGTCGAGCGCCGGCCCGAGCTGGTCGACGCGCTCGACGAACGCGCCGAAGCCGCCGAGCGCCTCGACGACCTTGTCGTAGCGCGTGTACTCGAGCGCCGTCGCCACCGAGCGCGGCTCGCCGAACATCTCGACCTGCCCGCGCCGGATCTGCATCCAGGCGGCGTCGTTGCCGATGACCGCGACGACGGGGATCTTCTGCCGCACCATCGCCTCGAGCTCGAGGCCGTGGAGGCCGAAGCTGCCGTCGCCGTAGACGAGCACCACGCGCGCGTCGGGGCGGGCCAGCTTGGCGGCCATCGCGTAGCCGGGGCCGACGCCGAGCGTCCCGAGCGGGCCGGGATCCATCCACAGCTGCGGCCACTCGAGCGAGAGCACGTTCGCCGCCGTCGCCACGAAGTCGCCGCCGTCGCCGATGATGATGTCGTCGGAGCGCAGGCGCTTGCCGAGCTCGGCGCAGACGCGCAGCGGGTTGGGCGGATCGGTGTCGGCGGCGATCTCGGCGGCCATCTTGGCGCGCGCCTTGTCCTCGTGCGCGCGGATCGTCGCCAGCCACTCGGGGCGCTGCGGGCCTTTCTTGTCTAGCGCCTGAAGGAGCTGCTTCAAGACGAGGCCGGTGTCGCCGTGGATGGCGACGTCGACGCCGCGGTTGCGGCCGAGCTCGGCGCCGTCGAGATCGATCTGGATGAGCTTCGCCGCCGGGTTGAAGACGCGGCCGTAGTCCAGGCGGAAGTCGAAGGGCGTGCCGAAGACGACGATGACGTCGGCCTGCGCCATCGCCGGCTTCCGCGAGCGGGCGAAGAGGTTCGGCGACGACGCGGGCAGCCCGCCGCGCGCCATGCCGTTCAGGAAGAAGGGCGCCTGGCTGGCGTCGGAGAAGGCGCGCAGCGCCTCGCGCGCGGGCGACCAGCGGAGCTGCGAGCCGACGATGAACATCGGGCGCTCGGCGGCGCGGAGGAGCGCGGCGGCGCGGGCGATGGCGTCGGGATCGCCGGCCGGGCGGGCCGGCGGCGACGGGGCGTGCGGCGGCGCGGCGTCGTCGCCGCCCATGAGCAGCACGTCGAGCGGGAGCTCGAGGTAGACGGGGCCGGGGACGTTGGCCTGCGCGACGCGGAAGGCGGAGTCGATGTACTCGCCGAGGCGGCGGCTCTCGGTCACCTGGACCGACCACTTGGTGATCGGGCGCATCAGCGTGACGGTGTCCATGTCCTGGAGCGAGCCCATGTCGCAGAGCGACTTCGGCCCCGCGCCGCCGATGCAGACCATCGGGATGCCGGCGCGCTGCGCGTTGGCGACGGCGGTGACCACGTCGGTGACGCCGGGGCCGGCGGTGACCGCGCAGACGCCGGGCGTGCCGGTGACGCGGGCCCAGCCGTCGGCGGCGTGGCCGGCGGTCTGCTCGTGGCGCACGTCGACGACGCGGATGCCGTCGTCGAGACAGCCGTCGTAGATCGACTGGATGTGGCCGCCGCAGAGGGTGAAGAGGTGGGTCGTGCCGTTGCGCTTGAGCGCCTGAGAGACGAGCCTGCCGCCGTGGACGTACGCCATGGCCCACGACGATACACAGGTGGCGACCCCGCCCGCCACTGATCGATTCGAGGACACCGTATGTCTCGGGATTCGTTCGCAGACGCGGGTGGAACGCTGTGTGCTGAACGGCGCGGTCACAATGACGATGCGCGCGATGATGATGGTGGGGATGGCGCTCGCGGCGGCGGCCTGCGGGACGCCGAAGCAGATGCCGGACGAGAGCTTCACGGAGCTGGCGAACCTCGACGAGAAGAGCGATGCGTTCTCCTATCGGATGAAGGTCGTCGGCTCGATCAAGGACGGCGACACGAAGACGACGCGCTACACCTCGTCGCCGCGCTTCCGCGCCTACCGCTTCAGCGGCAAGGCGGGCGATCGCGTCGAGGCGTGGGTGCGGGCGCGCAACGACGACGCCGTCGCCTGGCTCACCGACGCGCGCTACAACATCGTCGACTCGAACGACGACGCCGACGCGACGACGCTCGACGCGCACCTGAGCGCGACGCTGACGACGACGGGGACCTACTGGATCATCTTCCGCACCTACGACCTCGTGTCGGCGACGTTCGACGTGTCGCTGACGGTGGCGCCGGACTACCGCGCCTGCGCCAAGGACACCGAGTGCATCAAGGTGTCGGCGGGCGGCTGCTGCACGGCGTGGCAGAAGACGGCGGTGAACGCCACCTACGCCGACGCGTACGCGGCGGACAACCAGTGCAAGCCGCCCTACCCGCCCTGCGCGCCGCCGCCCAACGTCGAGGACAACCGCGTCGCGGTGTGCGAGGCGGGGCAGTGCGCGCTCGTCGACGGCTGTGACTACGGCGGGACCATCTACCGCACGGGCAGCGACTTCACGGCGGCCGACGGGTGCAACACCTGCTCGTGCCGCGCGGGCGGCTCGGTGATCTGCACCAAGAAGCTCTGCTTCGCCTGCGTCTACAACGGCGTCGGCTATCCGCTCGGGGCGAGCTTCCCGGCGAGTGACGGGTGCAACACCTGCTCGTGCACGTCGCGCGGCAACGTCGTGTGCACCACGCGCGCTTGCCCACTGTAGTTCGCACTCCGCGTCCGCGTTTTATCGTCTAGCACCAATCAGCGCTCCCGATCAGCTACGATGCGGCGATGGATCGGGATCCGCTCCGCGTCTTCATCGACAACCCTGAGGCGGCCACGTCGTTGACGGCGGCCGAGCTCGACGACGGCTGGCGTCGGAGCGGCGACCCGATCGCGATGGCGGCGGCGCTCGCGCACGCCGGCGATCGGCGGGCGATGGCGCAGGCGGCGGCGGCGTGCGTGCGCAGCGTGCAGGCGCTGGCGCCGGGGCTGCGGCCGCTCGTCGACGGCGCGCTGACGTCGATCGACGGCTGGCTCACGAGCGGGACGCTCGACGAGGCGGCCGACGCGGCGGCGGACGCGCTGGCGGCGGCCTGGGCGCACCCGGACTCCGACGTCGACGGCGCGCTCCTGGAGGCGGCGGGCTGTGCGCTCGAGCTGGCGTCGCTGCCGAACGACGTCGGGTCGCTGCTGCCGGCGGAGGCGCTGGAGGAGGCGGTGGCCGCCTGCGTCGCCGCGGTCGAGCTCGCCGATCCCGCCACCGTCGACGGCCCGGCGGCGGCGCGGCTGGCCGACGTGCTGCGCGGCGCGCTCCCCAGCCTCCCGCGCGCACGGGCGTAGGTGCCGTGGCGAACCCATTCGATCGGCGCGACACGACGCTCCCGGTGGACGAGGCGCTGGCGCCGCCGCCGGCGGTGCGGCGCTTCAAGCTGACCGTCGTTGAGGGGCCGGGCGCGGGGAGGGCGGTCGAGTCCGACGGGGATCGGCTGGCGATCGGGCTGCACCCGTCGAACGAGCTGACCATCGACGACCCGACGGTGTCGCGCTTCCACTGCGAGGTGCGCGTCGAGGGGTCGGCGGCGCGGGTGCGCGATCTCGGCAGCCGCAACGGGACCTTCGTCGACGGCGTCGAGGTGAGCGAGGCCAAGCTCCGCGACGGGAGCCTGCTGCGCGTCGGGAAGGCGACGGTGCGGTTCGAGCTGGCGACCGAGCGCAACCGGCTGCCCGTGTCGCAGCGGACGTCGTTTGGGTCGCTCGTCGGCACGTCGGTCGCCCTGCGGACCTGCTTCTCGCTGCTCGAGCGCGCGGCGGGGACCGACTTCACGGTGCTCCTCGAGGGCGAGACGGGGACCGGCAAGGGCGACGCGGCGGAGGCGATTCACGCCGCGAGCGCGCGGCGCGACAAGCGCTTCGTCGTCGTCGACTGCGGGGCGATCCCCGAGAACCTCCTCGAGAGCGAGCTCTTCGGGCACGAGAAGGGCGCGTTCACCGGCGCGGAGGCGCGGCGGGTGGGCGCGTTCGAGGAGGCCGACGGCGGGACGATCTTCTTGGACGAGATCGGGGAGCTGCCGCTCGAGCTGCAGCCGAAGCTGCTGCGCGCGCTCGAGAACGGCGAGATCCGGCGGGTGGGATCGAACAGCCATCGGCCCGTCGACGTGCGGGTGGTGGCGGCGACGCACCGCGATCTGCGCGCGGAGGTGAACGCGGGGCGCTTCCGACACGATCTCTATTTCCGCGTGGCGGTGCTGCGCGTGACGCTGCCGCCGCTGCGCGAGCGGCCGGAGGACATCCCGCTCATCGTCGACGCGATGCTCGAGCGGCTCGAGGCGGACGAGGCGCAGAAGGCGGCGCTGCGCGCGCCGGCGTTCCGCGCGGCGCTGCAGCGGGCGGCGTGGCCGGGGAACGTGCGCGAGCTGCGGAATCATCTCGAGCGGAGCCTGGTGTGGCAGGAGGCGCCGCTCGACGACGACGGGGGCGCGGCGCGTACGCCCGACGCGGCGGCGGCAGCGACGGCGACGGCGCCGGCGGGCGCGGCGATCGACGTCGGCGTCACCTATGCGGAGGGGCGGCGCCGGGCGCTCGATGCGTTCGAGCGCGCGTATGTGCAGGGGCTGGTGGCGGCGCACGATGGCAGCGTGGCGAAGGCGGCGCAGGCGGCGGGCGTGACGCGCGTGCACCTCTACCGGCTGCTGCGGCGGCACGGCATCAAGATCTAGGGCGCGGCGACGGCGAGGCGGAACATGCGGCGGTTTGCGCCGAGCGTGCGGCCGTCGACGATGGTGGTGCAGCCGCCGGCGCCGAAGCGGATGAGGTAGCGCGCGTTCGGCATTGTCGAGGTGTCGTCGTCGCAGAGGCCGAAGAGGCGGCCGCTCAGCGTGGGGTCGGGGACGACGTGGACGAGGGTGCAGGCGGCGGGCGGCGTGGCGCAGGTCGTCGGGCCGGCGATGGTGGGCATGCCCGAGCCGTTGTCGTCGAGGAAGTAGGCGCCGTAGGGGGAGGTGCCGGTCCAGGCGGTGCGGCGGACGGTGCCGACCTGGACGGAGGCGATCGTGGTGAGGAGGCTCGTGGTGGTGTCGTCGACGTAGACGGTGTGCGACGGGCCCCAGGGGTCGACCTCCATCGCCGCCGTCGAGGTGACGGTGTTGTTGGTGGCGAAGAGGTGGCGCGGGTCGAGGAGGCTGCGGGTCATCGAGTACACCGTCGAGAGGCCGAGCTGGGGGGGCGTCCAGGTCGCGCGCTTCTGGTTGCCGGCGAAGACGTCGACGTGGCTGATCTGGACCTGCGCGCCGGCCTGGCCGCTGGCGACGGCGACGAGCTGCTCGTCGGTGGTCGAGCGGATGGGGAAGACGTCGACGGGGTTGGTGTTCGACAGCGACGGGGAGGAGGCGACGACGACGTCGGTGGTGCTGTCGATGAGCTGATAGCCGCGGTCGCGTGAGGCGGCGGCGACGCGGGTGTCCGAGATCCAGGCAACGGCGTCGACGAGCGCGCCGAGGCCGCCCGAGCCGGTGAGGGTGGCGCAGGGGTGGGGGGGGCCGTTGCCGTCTAGCGAAAAACGGAGGATGTGGCCGACGCCGCCGGGCGTGGTGAAGTCCTCGGCGGCGACGAGGAGCTGGGGGAGCGCGCAGCCGGTGCCGAGGTCGGGGGTGCCGCCGTCGCCGGGCGGGTTGCCGCCGTCGCCGCTGGGCGCGCCGCCGTCGGTGTCGTAGTTGCCGTCGAGAGACACGCAGGCGTTGGAGAGGCCCTCGCCGGCCCAGGGGCGGAAGCGGCGTCCCGACGGGCAGCTGGGGTCGGCGTGGCTGCAGTAGGGGTGCGGCGCGGGCTCGCAGGTGCCCGGATCGCCGGCGGCGGTGCACTGGTCGTTGCGGCTGCAGACGAAGGCGCTCGGGACGTCGTAGCAGGCGGCGACGACGGCGGCGAGGGTCGCGGTGGCGGCGACGGCGACGAGCGTCCTCGTCGGCGTGGTCATCGGGGCGCCTCGGTGGCGGCGAGGATCGACCAGCGGAGAATGGCGCCACCGACGAGCGCGGCGCCGGCGCCCATGAGGCCGGCGTCGACGGACATCATCGTGGCGGCGCTGCGCCCGTCGAGGTAGGCGTCGTAGCTGTCGGTGGCGCGGCCGCGGCGCGCGTCGTTGAGGGCGAAGTCGACGCCGCCGGCGATGAGGACGACGGCGCCGGCGACGAGGAGCGTGGGGGCGAGCCAGTCGCGGCGCCAGCGTGCGGGGCGCGGGGGCGGCGGGGGAGGGGGCGCGGTGATGGCGACGACGGTCGGTGTCGGCGTCGGTGTCGGTGTCGGTGCCGGCGGTGGTGCGGGCGGTGGTTGCGGCGCTTCGGGAGCGGGAGCGGGGGCGGGAGCGGGGGCGGGGGCGGGCGGTGGGGGGGCGGCGAGCTCCTGCTCGAGCTCGGAGATGCTCTGCTCGACGGTGCGGCGGTCGGGGGCCTTGGGGCTGAGGACGAGATAGCGACGGTAGATCTCGAGCGCCTTCTTCGGCAGGCCGGCGCGCCGCGCCGACTGCGCGATGTTGAAGAGGAACGTCGGCAGCGGCTTCCACCGATAGCCCTCCTCGAACTCGCGCATCGCCGCCTCGTACTCGCCGAGGTTGAAGTGCGCGCGCCCGCGGTCGTAGTGGGCGCGCGATCGCGCGGTGCGCTCGGCGGGGCTGACGACCTCGGGCTCCTCCGCGCACGCGACGCTGCCCCCGAAGCTCACGAGGATCGTGACGAGCAGCGCGACGACGAGGCGCATCCCGCCCCCATTTGACACCGTCGAGCGCCCGGTGTGAAGATCGCATACGGGGGTATGTCGACCGCGCTCGGGACGTTCGGCCGTTACCGGCTCCTCGAGGAGCTGGGGACGGGGGGCATGGCGGTCGTCTATCGCGCCGTCGTCGACGGGCCCGAGGGCTTCTCGCGCCAGGTCGTCGTCAAGCGCGTGCTGCCCCACCTCGCGTCGAACCCCAAGTTCGTGAAGATGTTCCTCGCCGAGGCGCGGCTCTCGGCGCTGCTCCACCACCCGGCGATCGTGCAGGTGCACGACCTCGGGCAGGTCGGCGACGACTACTTCCTCGCGATGGAGTTCGTCGAGGGGCAGGACCTCGTGAGCGTCCTCTACACCGCGGCGGCGCGCGGCCGGCCGATGCCCGAGGGCGTGGCCTGCTTCATCGCGCTCTCGATCGCCGAGGCGCTGGCCTACGCGCACGCGGCCAAGGACGCCGACGGGCGGCCGCTCGAGATCGTGCACCGCGACGTGAGCCCGTCGAACATCATGGTCACGGCGCAGGGGGCGGTGAAGCTGCTCGACTTCGGCATCGCGCGCGTCGCCAACCACGCGCGCGTCGAGCGCACGCGCACCGGCACGCTGAAGGGGAAGATCGGGTACATGTCGCCCGAGCAGGCCGACGCGCAGAAGGACATCGACGCGCGCTCGGACCTGTTCGCGCTCGGCGTCGTCCTGTGGGAGTGCCTGACGGGGCAGCGGCTGTTCCGCGGCGAGGACGATCTCGAGAAGCTGCGCCTCGTGCGCGAGTGCAACGTCTGGCCGCCGTCGTCGGTGCGGCCGGAGCTCGATCCCGAGATCGACACCGTCGTCATGAAGCTGCTCGCGCGCAGCCGCGACGCGCGGTACCAGACGGGCGACGAGGTTGCGGCGGCGCTGCAGCCGCTCGTGCATCGGCACGAAGGGAGCGCGGCGGCGCTGCGCGAGTATCTGCGGGCGCTCGGGCCGCCGCGGCGGCCGGGGCAGGAGGATCCGGCGAACCAGGGGACGACGCCGGCCAAGCGGAGCGCGTCGCCGTCGCCGGGGGCGCGGGGGACGCTCACGGGATCGTCGGGGGAGCTGACGGCGGCGGAGAGGGCGATCGTCGCGGCGGGGGCGCGGCGGGCGCGCGTGGCGGCGGGCGCGCTGGGGCTCGCGGGGATCGCGGTGGCGGCGGTGGTGCTCGGGCTCGTCGGGCCGCGCTGGGTGCGGAAGGCGCCCCCGGTCGCGGCGACGACTCCGCCGCCAGTGACGACGACCGCGCCGCCGCGCACTCC
>Ga0272446_1006186_pt1 | contig 12661 bp, 11 predicted proteins | sample YNPCB0061_FD_194587 | JGI IMG/M metagenome (GOLD analysis project Ga0272446, IMG submission 194587) | Hot spring microbial mat communities from Yellowstone National Park, WY, United States - YNP-CB-006-1 | ecosystem: Environmental > Aquatic > Thermal springs > Hot (42-90C) > Sediment | place... | reverse complement strand
CTGCCCGAAACCTCAGAAACCTTTATCTACACGGCGATGATCCGACTTATGGTCAGAAGATTGGCTTCCTAGACGGTTTTAAGACAGTCTCTCAGGCGGGGTTCATACTAGCTCCCCTCAGCCGGACGGTAACGGGAAGGGTAGTTGACAATTTTGTCCCACTCGTCCGCGGTCGAGCGGGCCACAAAGACAATTAGCTCCTCCTCGCCGATGTTGAAAACCTCGTGCGGCACGCCGGGTTTGATGTAGATAAAGTCGCCCGCCTGGTTGATGACCTCTTTTTCCAGATTCTCGCCAAAGGTGTGTTTGACTTTGCCCTGCAGGATAAACAGCATCACCTCGAAGCCATCGTGGATATGGGCATAAGCAATCGCCCCCGGCGGCACGGTGGCCACGTTAATGGAGAGGCTGGTGGAGCCTACGTTTTTGCCGGACATGCCCTGCAGGTACTGGATGCCGTTCCAGGCCCGCCGGTTACCGCCGCCGCGAATCACGCTGATGCCGCCGTGATCCTCTACCACACCCAGGTCTATCGGACCTGTGTCAGGAGTTTTTGACATGCCGTATTCTACCCAACCCCCAATCCCTCCGGCAAAATGCACTAGGGCTCGAGGGCCAGCCGCACCAGCCGGTCGAGCAGGGCCGGGTACTCGAGGCCGCTGGCCTGCCAGAGCTTGGGGTACATGCTGGTGGGGGTGAAGCCGGGGATGGTGTTGAGCTCGTTGAGGTAGAGTTCGCCCGTGCCCGACAGGAAAAAATCCACCCGGGCCATGCCCCGCACGCCCAGGATGCGGTAGGCCGCAATGGCCGTAGCCCGGATTTTGTCGGAAAGTTCGGGGGCAATGGAAGCAGGCAGATGGAGCTGCGCTTTACCCGCGGTGTACTTGGTTTCGTAGTCGTAAAACTCGGCCTGGTAGGTAATTTCGCCCACCACGCTGGCCTCGGCCTGGATATTGCCTAAAAGGGCCACCTCGAGTTCCCGCACCCCTTCGATGCCCTGCTCCACCAGCACCTTGTTATCCCAGGCAAAGGCCTCGGCCAGGGCCTTGGTCGCGTCCTGTTCGGCCTTGACCTTGGAGATGCCCACCGAGGAGCCGGTGTTGGCCGGTTTGACAAAGTAGGGCGGCGCGAAGGGCGGCCTGGAGGCAGGCTCGCCTTTGTAAAGGGTAACCCAGGGAACCACCGGTATGCCAGACTGCTGCAAAACCCGCTTGCAGAGATCCTTGTCCATGCACAGCGCCGAGCTGGCCACGCCCGCGCCCACGTAGGGCCGCCGCAGCAACTGCAAAAAGCCCTGGATGACCCCATCCTCGCCCAGGGGGCCGTGCAACAGCGGAAAAACCACGTCGTAATCCAGCCAGGGAATGGGGGGCGGGAAGGGGTGGGTACCATGCTCCGCGACCCCGGCCAACAGGGCTTCGTGCGCGTCCTCCCCCAGCAGCCACCGGCCATCCTTGGCCATCACGGCCAGCTCGGTGGGGTGGGGCATGGCCGCCAGCACGCCCCGCGCCGAGGAGAGCGAGACCTCGTGTTCGCCGGGGGGGCCGCCGGCCAGTAGCAAAACCTTCAAAGGGCCCTCCAGGGGGATCGGCTTATGCAGGGTGGCACCGGGAGTACGATGTGCAATTGACTCATATGGATGATGATACTATTCAGGGATGGTGATGGAGCCTCGAGCTGTGCTCAAAGGCCCCTTCGAATATAGACTGGGGTCATGAGCTGGGTTGTGGTTTTTCTGGCCCTCTTTGTACTCATTGCCCTGTTTGGCCTGGTCAACTACTGGGGCTACCGGCGGGTCGAGAAAGCCCAGCAGGCCTGGTTCCGCCAGGTGCTGGGGGAGGGGGTAGATGTGGAGCAATTTTTGCAATCGGCCCCTTACACGTACAAACCCCTCAAGGGCAGCAAGGCCTACGGCATCGTGGATAAGCGCACCGGCGAAGAGGTCTGGCGGGTCAAAACCCCCGAGGAGGCCGAAGCCTGGATCGTCACCAACACCCTGGCCGAGCGGGGAAAGTTGCCATCGGAGCCGGGAAAACCAGGCTGAACCAGCCGGCTTCTACCGGCTATTTTGCTGGCACACCGGGCAGAAGTGCGTTCCGCGCCCACCCACCACCATCTTGACAATCCGGCCCTTACAGCCCCTGCGCCTGCAGGGCTGGCCGGTGCGATCGTAGGCCTTGTGGGCAAACTGGAAATAGCCGGGCTCGCCGTTGGGTTGCTGATAGCTTTCGTCCGAGAGGGTGGAGCCCCCGGCCTCGACCGCCTGCCCCATAACTTCCCGGATAGCCCTGTGCAGCCTTTTTACTTCGGCGGGGGAAAGGGTATGGGCGGGCCGTTCGGGGTGAATTTTGCTCAGCCACAGCGACTCGTCGGCGTAGATGTTGCCCACCCCCGCCACCGCTTCTTGTGAGAGCAGTACCTCTTTGATTTTTCGGCGGGTCTGGGCCAGCGCCTGTTTGAAGCCGACTGGGGTAAAGTCCGGTGAGAGCGGCTCGGGCCCCATGCGGCCTAAGAGGCCAATCTCGCGGTAGTCGCCCGCCTCGACCACCCACCACTTCCCAAAGCGGCGGGGATCGGTATAGTAGAGGGTCTGCTGGGGGAGCACGAGGGTTACTCGAGTGTGCCGGTGTGGCTCGAAGCGAAAGCCACCGGTCATGCCCAGGTGAATAATGGCCTCGAGGCCCTGGTCGAGCTGCAGAATCAGATACTTGCCTCGGCGCGAGATGCCCAGTACCTTACGTCCCTCGGCCCGCTCGGTGTGGCGGTAGCGGGCAGGGTCTTGGTGCAGGAGTTTTTGGATGCGCTGGCCCAGCAGGTAGGGCTCGAGGATGCGCCGGGTGGTCTCGACTTCGGGAAGCTCGGGCATAGCAATGTACAGTTATATCAGCTCTGTACAGGACAAACCCTGTTGCACATGACCAAAACCCATACGCGTGGGCCTGGCCAGCGCGTATCGCACCAAGCTTTTGGGGTGGTTCTTGCAGGGCAGCAAAACAAGTTGGCAAACACACACTGCTGGGGTGCAGTCTCTTCTAAACTGCTCGCTGGCTATGATTACCATGTACACAACCTCCTGGTGCCCCGACTGCCATGCCACCAAGCAAGCCCTGGCAAACCTTGGTTTGCCTTTCAAAGAAGTCAACATCGAGCAAGACCCCAGCGCTTTAGAGCTGGTGATGAAGGTCAACAACGGCAAGCGCAGCGTGCCCACCCTGGTATATGGCGAGCATGCCGCCTCGATGAGCCGGTTCTCTATTAGCAAGCTTAAGGCCTGGGTCGAGCAGGTGGGCCTTCGGCCTGGTGATGCGAACCCCACCTGAAGCTTTCGGCTAAGTGCAGGTCAAAACCGAATGGGTGTAAAGCCCCGGCGGTGCTTAGGGGGGCCCAGCAAGAAGAACGCATTGGGGACGTTTCCCGTCACGGCGGTGACCCAGCCGAATCGGGTACAGCAAAGCTTATAAGAAATGTCTTTGATTTGGTCTTTTTCTGGGGCCCCCGCCTGAAGCGCGGGTAGCAACAGCCTGAAAAAAGATGGTGCCCTAACCTCTCCCTAACGGAACGATTCAGGCGAGGTTCATATTACCCAGTACAGCAAAAAAGCTGCACTGGGCACTTTGCTACTGCTTGGTTAGCCTTTTCTCGCGGCTTCTACCGCGTTACGAAAAAATTCGAATACCTCCACTCTGGGCGCCGACTGAGCCTGGGCAGCAGGGGCAATGCGGTAGGAGGTGACCTCGAGGTCAATCAGGCCGCTTTCGGCGCTGCTGGTGAGGCGAACACTGGCACCAGCCGGCACCCGGAACCAGACCTCGAGTTCTTCCTGCAAAGGCAACAAAAGCGCATTGTCGGCCAGAGCGCCAGCCTGAATGCCCGGGAGGAAAATGGCGCGGGCTTCGCGCGGTTCTTGAATCTCAAGCGTAAGGGGCGCAGCGCGTCCCGAGATGCCCACCCCTAAGGGGTTTTCCACGTAGACGTTGCCTTTGAGGCGCAGCAGCGAAGCTTCGTCGTGGCTGGCCCAGATAATGCCTGAGGTGGTGCCCTGGGAAGGGGTGCGTATCCAGCGCACATGCCGCCCATCCACCTCGAAGCCCTGCCCGAAGCGGGCTTCTTCCAGCAAGGCCAGTTCGCTGCCTCTGGCTACCTCACTTATGCTGGGCGACATTGGGAGGGTTTCGCTCATGCCCAGCCAGGCCTTAAGACCATAGCGTGTCCAGCCGGGCAGAGTATTGACAAATGTGCCCCAGTCAGCGGTGTCGCCGGCCATCAGGCGGTGGTAGGCCTCGGCCATGCGCTGCTCCTCCATGGCACACTGCAGGGCGGCCTGGCGATGGTACTGCTGGCGCCGGCCCGGCTGTAGCCCCAGGTACAGTACGCGGCGGCTGGCATCATCGGCAAACTGCCACTGGCCCGCATAAATCAGCCAGCCACGGCGCTCGAGTTCGTCGAGGTAAGGGGTGGCCTCGAGGGCATCCAGCAGGCCCTGGCTGTAGGGGCCTGGATGTACCGACAGGCGCTCGAGGGCCAGGCGGGCCTCCAGCGAAAGCATCCGCGCCTCGAGCTGAACCTGCGCCCGCACCCGTTGGGGCAAGGGCAGCTCGGTGCCGCCGTGGGGGACAGCCAGCAGCTCACGCAGGTGGCCCGGCGAGCCGCCCGAAGCCAGAAACAAGCGCGCCGCCTGAGCAAAGGGCAGGTTCGAGAGCATAGAAGCCCGCGCCTCGGCCCAGGACAAGGGAGGCAGGGTAATGTAGCGGGTTCGCTCGGCGGGGTAGTGGCTCCTGAGCTCCAAAATCAGCTTGGGGTCTTCGCCATAGGAAGAACGCTCCACCACCCACAGCCCGTCACGGTCGGTAAGGATGCGCTCCATCGAAACGTCGGTATAGGGTGGACGCAGGTAGTGCAGGGCCTTGCCGCCCCCGCGGGGGCCTTCCAGGAAGGGTATTCCCAGGACTTTAGCCAGGGCCTGGGCAAAAGCCGTGCGTCCTGAGCCAGGCCGCCCGGTCAGAATCAGCACCGAGGGCAACGCAATTTGCGAGGCCACCTCCTGCACCAGGCGCTCGCGCCCCACAGTGCCGGTGCTGTTGGCCATGAGCTGTGAGCGCTGACCCTCGAGCCAGGCCCTGAACTCCACCGAGATTTCTTCCAGCCCCTCCATGGGCGCCCCAGGCGAAGGGGTACGATCCAGCGTTACGAAGGGCGGGAGTTGCAGGGGGTCTTCGCCTGCTTTGAACAGGGTGTAGCCCAGGGGGGCCAAAGCCTGGCTCAGGCGGTGCAGTTCGACCCGCAGGTTCTGCGAGGCCGCCGAGTGGCCCCAGAGCAGGTCGGCCAGCACTTCGCGCCGGGTAGCCCCTTCCAAAGCGAGGTAATACAAAATGGCCAAACCCTTGCGCTGGATCTTTAGCTCACGGCCTTGATACTCCAGCCGGGCCGGGCCCCATAGCTTAAGTTGGATGGGTCCTCCAGTTTTATTCATGTGTACGCTCCTTGCAAATTCCCTGGGAGGCCTGGTGGCTTGGTTGTAGCAAAAACCCAGTAGCGAAAATCCCGGCGTGAATGCCGTGCTGATCACGACCGCTGGCTGTGCGGGGTACTATAAAAGCATTAGAGTGTATCACCAGGGCCGATCCAGCGCGGGGTTGCCACAAACCCTGCCAGAAGACAGGCCTCACCAAATGGCTCGAGCCATCTCGGAAGGTGCTTTGTGCGTTACCTCTTTTTCCCAAAGCGTGAACTCCTTCGTTAAACCTCTCATGCAGGGTAACACGGTGAAAGCCAACCCCGTGTGCAAAATGCACATCCACGTAACACCGGCGTCCTGAAAGGGGGTTGGGCGTTAAGCCGTGATGGATAAACCCCCAAACGCACCTGGGCGTGAGACAATCTGCAAGTATGCCACTGATAAAAATCTTGCTTCTTCTGGCAACCTTCGGCCTTGCCCTGGCGCAAAACCCCTCCTGGCCCCCCAAGCTCGAGCCGGGCCAGACTTGGCTGGTGGTGATAGGAAACACCAGCTGGATCGTTCGGCTGGGCGCAGCCCAGAACGGAGTCTATTCGGCCAAGGCCGAAGGCCCCAATGCCCGCGAGGCCCAGGTAGGCTTCTTTACCAGGTTCGCCATTGGCCAAACCAGAAACAGTCCCGGAACGGTCTTTCAAAATGTACTGGTCTTCGATTTCAAAGCCTCTCCCGAAGGGCCCGGCTTTAACTGCATCCTAAGTTCCCTTAGCGAAGGTTCGGCCCGCTTTGAAAACAACCCTACTGCCGCTAGCTTTACCCCCTGTCGTGCTGTCCTTCAGGTGGCCTCGGCCAGGCCTGCCTGGCCCCCTCGGCTCGAGCCGGGCCAGGTCTGGAACTTCACCCTCGAGGCCCAGGGCCAGCGCTTTGCCTGGAACGTGCGGCTGGGCGCAGCCCAGAATGGGGTCTTCGAGGCCCAGGCCCAGGGCGTAGACACCCGTCCTGCTCAGGTGGCCTATTTTGCCGATACCCTGCCAGGCACCAGCTACAAAAACGTACTGGTTTTCGACTTTAAAGCCCCGACCACCCCCTCGAGCTTTGCCTCACCCTTTACCTGCCTGATCCAGCCCGACGGCAAGGGTACGGTAGCGCTGGCCGGGGTGCCCTGCAGTGCCACCCTGGGCAGCGCCAGCAGCGGCACCTCAGGCGCAGCCGGGGCTCCCACCTGGCTCAAGGAAGCCCGCAAAGAGCCGGTAGCCGGCCAGGTCTGGCGGCTCGAGGCCTTCAACGTGGCCTGGAGCCTTACCCTGAGCAAACCCGAAAGCGACGGGTTTTCCGGCACGGCCCGCATGGTGGAAAACCGCAGCGGCGACCCGCTCCCTGCCGACTGGGCTTTTCGCCTGACCTACGTGGGCCGTACCGTTCGACTCGATGTTTCCGCCGGGCAGGCCATCGTCTCCTGCCTGCTGGAAGAGCAGTACCAAAACGCCGTGGATGGCGTGCTGCGTGGGGAGGCCAACCTCTACAGCCAGGGGCAGCAGGGCAGCCGTGGTCAGGCGGGTTGCCGGGTGGTTCTGAGCACAAGATAGGGCGCTCTTCACTAAGCTGCTCACAACTCGATTGCTTTGTCCTGCACAGCACAGTGGCCTCCCGGATGGGAGGCCACGCCTGTGAAGAGCGCAATAAGCTACATCACCTCGGGTGCTTCCAGGCCCAGCAGGCCCAGCCCCTGCTTGAGGGTCTGGCGCAGGGCCCTGACCAGCTCCAGCCGTACCCCGCGCAGCCCAGCGGGCGCGGTCAGCACCGGCGTGGCGGGTTTGCCCTCGGGGGTTTTGGCGTTGTAGAAACTACTCCAGGCCGCGGCCAGCTCGAGCAGGTACTGGGCTACAATGTGCGGCGCTTTGTTGCGGGCAGCATCCTGCACGGCTTCGGGAAAACGGAGCAGGGTCTTGGCCAGGGCCACCTCGTATGGGGTGGCCTGGGCGAAGTCGGCTTCTTCCTGCAAAACCCCCTGCTCTTCGGCTTTACGCAGAATCGAGCCCGCACGGGCATAGGCATACTGGATGTAGGGGCCGGTATCGCCTTCGAAACTCAGGGCCTGGTCGTAGCGGAAGTCGATTTGTTTTTTGGCCTCGGTTTTGAGCATGGCAAACCGCACGGCACCCACCCCAATTTGTTCGGCGGCCTGCTCGGGGCTGGGGTGGTCGGGGTTTTTTTCGGCAATCAACGCGCGCACGCGCTTGACCGCTTCATCCATCACCTCGTCCACCGAGACCACAATGCCTTTGCGCCCCGACATCTGCCGGCCCTCCAGCAACACCGTCTCGTAGGCCAGGTGGAAGCATTTTTCGGCCAGGTCGTGCCGCCCCTCGACCTCGAGCGAAGCCTGCACCACCCGCAAGGCATGGCTCTGGCGGGCATCCACTACGTTAATAGTCTCGCTGGCCCCACCAAAGGGCATGTGCACCCCTTCGGGATGCGAGCTATAGAGGGGGGTGCCGCTGGGCTGGGTATCGTACTCCACAAACTGGAGGCCCTCCAGCAGGCCCATCTTCCAAAACTGCAGGGCGATGTCCTTGGCGGTATAGGTCGAGGTGCCGTTGGAACGAATAAGCACCAGGTAGGGGTCTTCCAGGCCCGGAATAAAGGCGCTGGTATCCATGACCAAAGCGCCCGCATACTTGCCCTCGCTGGGGCGCGAGACGTAGGGGGAGCTTTCCAGGGCCTGCATGGCCTTACCCAAAAGCCCTTCCCGCACGATATCGGACTCCCAGACCAAAGCGTTGTACTCGGCCCCCAGACGGTACATGGTCTGTAGCTGGGCCCGCAGAATTTTGTCTACCTCGCCGCGCAGTTCCCCCGCTTCCAGGCGGTGCAGCGTGGCCTGTACCCCCTGCTCGATGTTGGCTTTCTGCGCGGGGTCCTCCATGGCCTGGTGCAGCCGCACGTAGGCCTGGCCCACCCAGTGATCGTATTTGACCTGCGCAGGCGTTTCCTTAAGGCCGAAATACTGCAGGGCAAACAGGCTCTCCGCCGCCTGCCGCCCGGTGTCGTCGATGTAGTTCATCACCTCTACCTGGCGGCCCGCAAAGCGCAGGATTCGCGCCAGGGAGTCGCCCAAGCAGATGTTGCGCAGATGCCCAACGTGCAGCTCCTTGTTGGGGTTGACCGAGGTGTGCTCCAAAAGTACCTTGCCCTCGACCCTGGGAAAAGGGGCCAGTGGCAGGGTGGCCGACTGCACCAGGAAGGCCGGCTCGAGCTCAAAATTGAGGTACCCCCCCACCACAAAGGCACGCCTGACCCAGGCCGGGAGCTGGATGTTTTGCAGCAGGTCGGCGGCAATCTGGGGTGGGGCTTTGCGCAGGGTGCGGGCCAGGCTCATGGCCACCGGCGTACCGTAATCGCCTTCTTTGTCGGGTGGGGTTTCCTGCACGACAATCTCGGGCCATTCGCTCAAGCCCAGGGCCTCCAGGGCCTGGGCGATGGCTGCTTTGAGCTGGGACTTGATCTCGGGGCGAGAGGCTAACACCGAACTAGGATAGCAGAAAGATTCCCCTGTGCTTCCCCAGACAGTAGCCAGACAGTAGTATGAGCCCGTGAAGCCCATCGAACACCTGGAGTCTCGCCTTCCGGCCATCCTGCAAGACCTCGAGGCCATCGTGACCCTCGAGGCCCCTTCCCACGACCTGAGCGGCTTGGCCAAAGTGGCCGACTGGATTGCCACTCAGTTTGGCCCTTTGGGAAGCCTGGAGCGCGAAGAAACCCCCAACGGCCCGCTGCTGCGGGTACGCATTGCGGGCTCGGGCAAAAAAGTGCTGGTGCTGTGCCACTTCGACACCGTGCACCCGGTGGGGGCCTTTGCCGTGCCCTGGAAGATCGAGGGCCAGCGGGCCTATGGCCCCGGCGTCTACGACATGAAGGGCAACATCGTACAGCTTTTGTGGGCTTTACGCACCAACCAGGCCCTGGGGCTGGCCCTACCCGCGCTCGAGCTTCTCTTCACGCCGGACGAAGAGGTGGGCTCGATGGCCTCACGCGCGGCCATCGAGGCGGGCGCGCTACGCAACGACCTGGTGCTGGTGCTGGAAGCCCCCATGGGCAACGGCGACCTCAAGGTGGCCCGCAAGGGGGTGGGCCAGTACCGCCTTACCGCCCACGGTAAACCAGCCCATCAGGGGGTCGAGCCTGAGAAAGGGATCAACGCCATCGTCGAGCTGGCCCATCAGATTCCCAGGGTGGTGGCCCTGCAGGACTGGGAAAAAGGCACCACCCTAGGGCCCAATGTGATCAAGGGGGGCACCACCAGCAACGTGGTTGCGGCCACGGCCTGGGTGGAGATCGACCTGCGGGTCTGGACTTTGTCTGAGGCCGAGCGGGTCGAGCGCGCGCTTAAGGATCTGCAACCGGTGCTGCCCGGGGCCACCCTCTCGCTGGAGGGCGGCCTGAACCGACCCCCCATGGAGCCCAGCCCGGCCTCGCTCGAGCTCTTCGAGCGGGCCCGGCGCATCGGGGCCGAGCTAGGGCTACAGCTTGGCCCGGGGCGGGTGGGAGGCGGCTCGGATGGCAACTTTACCGCTGCTTTGGGGGTACCCACCCTGGACGGGCTGGGCCTGTTCGGCGAAGCGGCCCACCAGCTCAGCGAGAACGTCTACATCCCGCAAATTCCCGCCCGCATCGCTCTGCTCTCGGGCCTTTTGCACGAACTCGCCCAATGAAGCTCTCCCCCAGTGCCCAGAAGGTGCAGGAAGCCCTGCATCGGCGGGGCTTTGACCACCTGCAGGTGCAGGAGCTGTCGGCCTCAACCCGCACTGCCCAGGAAGCCGCCAGCGCGGTGGGTTGTGCGGTGGGCCAGATTGTCAAGTCGCTCATCTTTAGGGGGGCAACCAGCACCAAGCCCTATCTGCTGTTGGTCTCGGGGGCCAACCGGGTAGACCTACCTCGGCTCGAGGCCTACCTGGGGGAGCAGTTAGAAAAGCCCGATGCCGAGTATGTGCGCCGGGTAACCGGCTTTGCCATTGGCGGAGTGCCACCCATCGGCCATACCCAGCCCCTAGAAGCCCTGTTTGACCTCGACCTGCTCGATTACGAGCGCATTTACGCCGCTGCCGGAACCCCCTTTGCGCTGTTTGGCCTCTCGCCACAAGAGCTGCTGCAGCTTACCGGGGGGCGCGTGCTGGCCCTCAAGTAAAGCGGGGGCTAAACCCAGCTTACCGCCCCAAAGGTGTCCTCGCGGCGGGGGCTGGTGGAAAACATTACCACTGGGGTCTGGGTATAGTCTTCGATAAGCTCGATAAAATGCTTCACGCTCGAGGGCAGCCCCTCGCGGCTGCGGATGCCCTCGAGGTTGCCCCAGCCGGGAATTTCCACGTACTTCACGCTGCCGTCAGGGCGGTGCTCGACACCCACTTTAACCACCGGAAAGCCCGAGAGCACATCCAGCTTGGTGAGCACCAGGCCATCGAAACCGTTGACCTCGCAGGCGTATTTGAGCAGCACCAGGTCGAGCCAGCCGGTGCGCCGGGCCCGCCCGGTGGTCACGCCAAACTCACCGCCCTTCTGCCTTAGATATTCGTCTTCTTCACCAAAAAGCTCGGTGGGGAAAGGGCCGTTGCCCACCCGGGTGGCATAGGCCTTGGCCACCCCATAGACCTTATTGATGGCCTTGTGGCTTACCCCAGTTCCAACGATAATTCCCCCCACCGTAGGGTGCGAGCTGGTCACGTAGGGGTAGTCGCCGTAGTTGAGGTCCAGGAGGGTGGCCTGGGCGCCCTCAAAAAGCACCTTCTTGCCCTGCTTGAGGGCCTCACGCAACAGCTGTCCGGTATCGGCGATATGAGGGGCCAGCATCTCGCGCATCCGGTAGAGGTCGGCCAGGGCCTTTTGGGGGGTATCCCAGCCCGCTTCTCTAGTCGAATTGGGTTTTTCGGTGAGCAGGGTTTGCACCCGCTCTTTGAGCACCGCCTCGTCGAGCAAATCGCCCGCCCGGATGCCCACCCGCCGGGCCCGGTCGGAGTAGGCCGGCCCGATACCCCGTTTGGTGGTACCCACAAAGTTGTTGCGGGCCTCCACGGCCTTGTGGTGGGGCAGCACCAGGTGGGCCTTATCCGAGACCAGCACCCGGGGGTTCAGGCCCTCGGCCCGGATGTTCTGCATCTCCTCGGCGAAGCGGTAGGCGTCGATGACCATCCCGTCGCCCAGCACGTTGGTGGCCTGGGGGTGAATGACCCCAGTGGGCAGGAGGTTCAGCTTGAAGGTTTTGCCCTGGGCCACCACGGTATGACCGGCATTGGCCCCGCCCTGGTAGCGCACCACAAAGTCGGCATCCTCGGCGAGGGCGTCGGTTACTTTGCCTTTTCCTTCGTCGCCCCACTGGGCTCCAATAATGGCGATTCCTGGCACGCAATATAGCCTAAGCCCAAAGGCCGAAAGGGAAAAGCCCTTGACTACAAACCAGGCAGCAGCAGGCTGAGGTAAAAGCGCGGCCCAGCCTCCCCCAGGCCCTGGGCCCCACCCAGGGCCACGCTGCCCCCAGGGGCAAGGTAGAACAGGGTCAGGCCAAGGCGCAGCTCCGCCCCCAGCGAGAAGCGGGTCTGCTCGAGGCGCAGGGGTGAGCCGGCCACCCCCGCATCCATAAACACAGCGAGGCTCAGGTCGTCGAAGAACACCGGCCAGTTGCCCAGTCCGCGCTCGAGGCTCCAGGGTGGCAGGCGGTACTCGAGCGAGCCCACCAGGGCCTGCTGGCCCCGCAGCTGGCCCGGCGCGTAACCCCGCACTGCCAGGGGCGGCTGGCCTCCAGCAACCAAGGGCAAGGCCCCCAGGTCGAAACCATCGTAGGCCAGGGGCGAGGTGGTGAAGCCCCCTCCCAGGCGCAAGCCTATAACATGGGTGGCCTCGAGCGGCAGCCGCATCTGCAAGCCCAAGGCCCCCTGCACGCTATAGCGCCAGTCCGGGCTGCCCTCCCGCACAAAAGCCGTGCCCAGCAGGCTCAGGCTGCTGCGCAGGCGAAAGAGATCGCTAGCCGTGGTATCGGATACCCGAATGCGGGCCGAGAAGGCATGGGTAACCGTGTTCTGGTTGGGGTCGAGGGCGGGCTCGAGCAGATCCGTGCGCACGTACTGCATATCCAGGCCCCCCTGCGCCGACCAGAACGAAGCACCCACGCCCTGGGCGCTATCCCGGCCCGCCCCCACCGCCTGCAGCACCAGCGGAAAC
>Ga0272446_1006184_pt1 | contig 12664 bp, 11 predicted proteins | sample YNPCB0061_FD_194587 | JGI IMG/M metagenome (GOLD analysis project Ga0272446, IMG submission 194587) | Hot spring microbial mat communities from Yellowstone National Park, WY, United States - YNP-CB-006-1 | ecosystem: Environmental > Aquatic > Thermal springs > Hot (42-90C) > Sediment | place... | reverse complement strand
GCGAATACGCCAACGGCAATCACGGCTTGCACAAACCGCTCACGCCACTGCGTTACAACGCCAATCAGCGCGAAGATGAGAATCACCACGCCGAAGAATTGCGGACACATCGTAAAGGGTTGCGGTCCCCAATAACTGGCATTGCCGTATCCGAAATACGACGGCGCGAAAAAGGTCAAGACTTCCTCGACACCAAACGACCAACTCGTCGCATAGTCGTAACTCAATCCGCCTTTTGCATCGGCTTTGCTTTGCGAGGGCGATTGCTCCGTCGAAAGTTCAGGATAAATGCTGGTAACGCTTGATGCGCCGCGAATCGAGTAGGGCGAGTATTCAGCGACAGCAAGGTAAGTATCGGCGAACATCATCACGGCAAGCAATGCCGCCACTGCCATTCCGCCCGCACTGCGAAGCCACGCTTGAATCGGCTCTTTTTTGATAAGGGCGTAAATGAGTTCGACCAACAGGTAAATGCCTGCGAACAGCCCACCGTAGTATATCATTTGCACGTGCGTTGAGCCAAAGAGAAGGGCAAGCACACACGCAAGCAGTGCCGTGTTCAACACCATTGATTTCCAATCTTCCGATTGTCGCAGTCGCTCTGCGAAGACAAGTAAATACGGGTAAAGCGAGGCGGCGACAATTTTCGTATTGTGTCCAACTGTAATCCATACCACTGAAAGCGTTGCCATCGTTGCGCCGATTGCGCCAATGAGCGATTGAAACGGCGTGCATGCTTTTGTGCGCAAGAGCCAGTACACCCCTGCTCCAAAGACGAAGTAAAATAAGACCATCGCCGAGCCTTCGGGATTTGCCGTTGGCAGTGTGAGAAGTTTTATCACACCTTTCCAAAGCACCGTGTGGGTAACATCATACCAACGCTCTGCTTGAACGAAGAGACTGCCAAGCGACGGCATACCGCTGAACACATATGGGATCCATTGCGGCTGAATGCCCTCTGCTTTTGCATCATTGACGAAGGTTTGCGTTGCCATTGAAGCCGTGTTATCAGGCACGACAAACGCTTTGCCTTGAAACACAACGGGCGCGAAAAAAATCAAGGTGAGTAGGAAGAGAAAGACGATGGAAGCAAGGTCTTGATACTTTTCAGGAATAAGCGGCGTTTCAGGCGCGAGGGGCTTTTTTGGCTTCGCTGACTTTGGCGAGGTTGACTTTGCCGGTTTCGTCTTTGCTGATGGTTGCGACATTTGCGTTTATCTTAATGACTAAAAATTTTGTTCGGCAAATCTACGAAAGGAATCTTTCATCACGTATTTTCACCCATCGTAACACAACAAACCTTCTTTATCCAAATGCCTCATTGCATCGTCTGCGGTCGAGAGCACACTTCTTCCGCTTACTTGACCGCCAAAGAAATGATGTTCGGAACACGCGACACCTTCGCCTACTTTGAATGTGAAACCTGCGGAACTGTTCAAATCGCAACCGTTCCCGACGACCTTTCAAAATACTACCCCAGCAACTATTACTCTTACCAACATAAGCCTGTCATTGACTCGCCTCTGAAACGCTTCTTGAAAAAGGAGCGTGCCAAATTTGTGCTGACTGGCAACGGATTCATCGGGCGATTGATGCACCGTATTACAGGCACGCCCGATATTTTGAAATGGATAAAAAACGCCGCTCTCAATACTGATTCAAAAATTTTAGATGTCGGGTGTGGTGCAGGAGTTTTTCTGGTCGAGCTTCAACAATTAGGGTTCACGCATCTGCAAGGCGTTGACCCGTTTTTGTCTAACGACATTTTTTACGATAACGGCGTAAAGATTTGGAAAAAACAGTTGAGCGATATGAGCGGAAGTTTCGACCTCATTATGTTTCATCATTCGTTGGAGCATATCGCTACTCCGCACACTTACCTTGAAGCTGCACATCGGTTGCTTTCGCCAAGCGGCACAGTGCTGATTCGCGTTCCCATTGCAGGCACTTTTGCGTGGAAGCACTACGGCTTGAATTGGGTTCAACTCGATGCGCCTCGTCATCTCTTCTTGCCCACCGTGAAAGGCATGCACCTTTTAGCCGAGCGGTGCGGATTTGCAATTTTCAAAACCGAGTTTGATTCAACGGCTTTTCAATTTTGGGGAAGCGAACAATACTTGAAGGAGATTCCGCATATGGACGCACGCTCTTACTCCATCAATCCGAAACAATCTATTTTTTCCGATGCCGATATTGCCTCGTTTGAAGCACGCGCCCAAGCGTTGAATCGCGAACAACAAGGCGACCAAGCCTGCTTCTATCTTCGCAAACAAGAGCCTTGATTACTTCACGGCAAATGTTGGCGTTACGCCAAGATTGTGAAGTAGAAACGCAAAGACATCGGTTGTTTCTTCAATCGCCTTTTCGGTTGAACTTGCGCCGTGACCGGATTTCACCGCAATGCGAATCAAGACGGGATTTTCGCCTCGATGCTTTTCTTGCAGTGCCGCCGCAAACTTGAACGAATGGGCAGGCACGACGCGGTCATCGTGGTCGGCAGTTGTGATTAAGGTTGCAGGATACGAAACACCTTCTTTCAAATTATGAAGTGGCGAATAGCGATAAAGATTTTCAAACTCTTCTTTGCTTGCTTCGCTCGAGCCGTATTCCGCAATCCAGTTCCAGCCGATTGTAAATTTTTGAAAGCGAAGCATATCCATCACGCCAACGGCGGGCAACGCCACTTTGAAGAGTTCAGGACGCTGACACATCACCGCGCCGACAAGCAAGCCGCCATTTGAGCCGCCTTGCATCGCCAATTTTTCAGAACTCGTGTAATTCTCTTTGATGAGATACTCTGCCGCCGCAATGAAATCATCAAACACAGTTTGCTTATTCAACTTCATGCCGGCTTTGTGCCACGCTTCGCCGTATTCATTGCCGCCACGCAAATTCACTTGCGCATAAATCACTCCTTGCTCCAACAGCGCGATTTTGAGCGGATTGAACGACGGCAACAAACTGACATTAAACCCACCGTAGCCATACATCAACGTTGGATTTTTGCCGTTACGCTCAATGCCTTTTTTATGCACAAGAAACATCGGAACTTTCGTGCCGTCTTTGCTTTCAAAAAAGACTTGCTTCGTCTCGTAATCTTCGGGATTGAATTTGAGTTCAGGCTTGCGGAAAACAGTGGATTGCTTCGTCTGAATGTCGTAGCGATAAATCGTTGGCGGAAAGGTAAATGACGTGAAGGTGTAAAACACGAACTTATCATCAGGCTCGCCGCTGAATCCGCTTGCAGTGCCAAGTGAAGGCAATTCCACTTCGTTTTCAAATGTGCCATCAAGCGAATACACATGGACGCGCGTCGAGACATCTTTCATATACAGCACGAAAAGTTTTCCGCCGCCTGTGGTCGCATATTGCAACGCTTCGGATTTTTCAGGCACAAGGGTTTTCCAATTCTTGATGTCAGGATTTTTCGCCGAGCATCGAACAATTTTTTCATTCGGCGCATCGTGATTGGTGCTGATAAGAAACTCGTCGCCGATGTTATCAATCACGCTGTAAGAAAAGTTCGTAATCTCGCTGACAATCGGCTTAAAGGATTTTTCGCCACGTCGTTTGAAAAAGAGCGCGTTACCTTCCTTGCCTGACCCTCTATCCGAAATGCTCAAAAAGGTAAACTGCTCGTCTTCGCTTGTGAAAGCATAGTGAAAGCGTTGCGGGTGCGCTTTGTCTTCATAAACAAGTTCATCTTGCGATTGCGGCGTGCCGACTTTGTGATAATAGACTTGATGAAATTCATTTTTTGCCGAGAGTTCTTTTTTATCGGAAGGTTCAGGATAGCGGCTGTAATAAAAGCCGTCGCCTTCCCAAGCAATTCCCGAAACCTTGACCCAGTGGAGCGTATCGGGGAGATTCTTTTTGGTGGCGAGTTCCATCACGAAATACGTTTGCCAATCTGAACCGCCTTTGGAGATACCGTAGGCGGCATACTTGGCATCTTTTGAAACGGCAAATGCGCCCAAGCGCGATGTGCCATCTTGCGAAAAGGTGTTTGGGTCTAAAAGCACTTCGGGCGTGCCGTCCAGTCCTTTTTGGATATACAGCACGCTTTGGTTTTGCAAGCCATCGTTTTTGTAGAAGAAGAAGTAATCGCCTTTGCGGAACGGCGCGGAAAATTTTGGATAGTTGTAAATCTCGGTCAGACGCACTTTGAGCGACTTGCGAAACGGGATTTGCTCCAAATAGGCGAAGGTTACTTTGTTTTGCTCTTCCACCCACTTTGCTGTGGCGGCGGAAGTATCATCTTCGAGCCAACGGTATTCGTCACGCACTTCTGTGCCGAAGTAGTTATCGACTTGATTGACTTTTTGCGTTTTTGGGTATTTCAATTTTTGAGATGCGCAGTTAAAGGTTGTAAGAATCAAGAGAACCAAACCAATGAGTTGAATATGCATAGTTGAAAGCAGTTAGGATTGACGGAGCCGTTTCGCCGCTTCTATGGCGAAATAAGTAAAGATAAGTTTTGCGCCTGCACGTTTCATTGAGAGGAGCGTTTCCATCATCACGCGCTCGCCGTCAATCCAACCGTTTTGCGCGGCGGCTTTTATCATCGAGTATTCGCCAGAGACATTGTAGACGGCAATCGGCGTTTCAATTCGCTCTTTGGCACGGCGCACAATATCAAGATAAACCATTGCAGGCTTGACCATCACAATATCTGCGCCTTCGGAAATATCGAGTTCAATTTCACGCATGGCTTCGTCGCTGTTGGCGGGATTCATTTGATAGGTTTTCTTATCGCCGAACTTTGGCGCAGAGTGGAGAGCCTCGCGAAACGGCGCATAAAAACTCGACGCATATTTTGCGGAATACGCCATAATTGCCACATCAATAAAGCCGGCATCGTCCAATGCTTCGCGAATTGCGCCGACTCTGCCGTCCATCATATCGCTTGGTGCAACCACATCAGCCCCACATTCTGCATGCGAACACGCCATCTCGCACAGCACCTCAACTGTCTCATCGTTCAAAATTTTTCCATCTTTCACTAATCCATCATGCCCATGCGAGGTGAAAGGGTCTAATGCCACATCGGTCATCACACAGAGGTCGGGAAATTCTTTTTTGATGGCGCGAATCCCTTGTTGAATCAAGCCATTTGGGTTGAGTGCTTCCGAGCCTTTCTCATCTTTCTTTGTGGGAATTCCGAAGAGGTCAATCGCTTTGATGCCGAGTGTTTGCAGTTCTTCACACATTTTGAGCGCGTTGTCAATCGAGTAGCGAAAGATGTTCGGCATTGAGGCGACTTCTTCTTTTTTGTTCTTGCCTTCCAAGAGAAAGAGCGGAAAGACAAGGTCGTTGGTATGCAAAACAGTTTCTTGGGTAAGGTCTCGAATAGCTTGTGTCGTGCGAAGTCGGCGTGGTCGATGAATAAGGTCAAGCATGGCTTTGGTATAATCTTCGTTGTTGAATGTAAGTTAAAATCGTGTGAGGCATTTCGCCTTTCGGATCAATTCCTTTTGAGAGTTGCGTGCGAAGTTCGGTCGAGTTTTCATCAATCCACAGTGGCACACGGTAAATACAAGCGGTTTCGGGCGGCGTGAAGTCCATCGGTGTGTTCGCATTCGGTCGTTCAAAGACAACGAGCGTTGCACGTTCTAAAATTTCTTCGTAGCGTTTCCACTTTGAAAAGGTGCGAAAGTTGTCTTCGCCAATCGCCAACAACACTTTTGCATTTGGATACAGTTCTTCGAGATGTTCAAGCGTTTCAATCGTGAAAGAGGGTTTATCTTGTTTGAGTTCCCAATCGCTGACTTCGGCGATGTTGCCTGTGGCGTTGAGTTCATCGGCGAGTAGGCGTGTCATGGCGAGGCGGTCTTCGTCAGGAACTTCAACATTGGATTTGAACGGATTTTTTGAGACACTGAATATCACCTTATCGGGCAGGAACTTTTCGCGCAGAAGCAGGGCGATGGCGAGATGTCCGTTGTGCGGCGGATTAAACGAGCCGCCGAAAAATGCAAGCGTCATTGGGCTTTGCTCCGTCTTAATCTTCGGCAATTTGTGCTTGCTTGGAAGCGGTGATGGCGTCGTTCATTTTTTTTCTCATGGCTTCAATCACAGTGCGGCGTTCAGGGAAAGCGTCGGCGTAGCGGTTGATGTCGTATTCAGCGTCTTCCCACTTTTCGCGAATGATGAGCGCGTCAATTTTACCGCGCAAGGCAGGCTCGGCATATTTCGTGTCGCCGAATTTAGACAGCACCTCTTCGTAATACATCGTGGCGGCGCGATAGGCTTGCAGTTGAATGTATTGCTCTGCCGCGTCAAAAATCTTCTTTGCTAATTTTTCTCGACAAATTTTAATGCGTTCTTCGGCAATCTTGACACGTTCCAGATGTTTGAGTTTGTTTTGAAGACGGCGAATCACGTCCTCGACTTGCGCTTTCTTGTCGGTTTCTTGAACGGTTTTCAGAAGTTCTTGCGCTTCGGCGATTTCTTCGGCAACACCTGTCGAATCGGGAATCGGGTAGGTGTCAATGTAGCCTTGATACTGAATCACGGCGCGGCGCGTGTAGTCTTGATCTAATTGCGGCACAGGCGACATCTTGTAGTAACATTCTGCAATCATAAAATACGCCTCTTGCGCATAGGGCGAATTCGGTACATTGCGCATCAACGTCTGAAACGCATCAATCGCTAAAAGAAACTGCTCACTTTTGAAGTAACTCATTCCCAAGAGAAACTGCACATCATCTTCATATTCAGTGGCGCGACTGGTGTAGGTGAGTTTTGAAAGTTCCAACTGCGCGCCGTAGTAATCGCCTTCATCATACATTTTTTGCGCTTCACGAAAGACGACAGGAAGCGATGACGTTTCATCAGTTTTTGATGAGGCGCATGCGCCAAGAAACACCACAAGTAATAAGCCAAAAAGAAACCGAGACATTTGGATAAAATTTTTAATTGCTTCTCACACTGAAAAAAAGATAAACGATAATTCCAAGCGAGAGCGTCGTTAAAGTTGGCACGATTGCTTTTTCCAACCAAGAGCGACGCGCTTCAACGGTTGTTTCAGGATAGCGCGTATCGTTCAGCCGTTCAAGGTCGCTATGCAAGAGCGTGTCTATGCGTTGCGCCGTTACAAGGTTCGCGCGTTGAAGGTCGCCGTTCAGGAATTGCCTCACAAACACCGACAGCGACGCGGTACGCCGAATTTTTCCGCTTGCCTCTTCAACGCTGACTCGTGCAGATTGAATTTCATAACGCAGTTCTCGCGCCGTTTCCGATGACGATTCACGCAACGCGATGCCTTTTGAAAGTAAGAACGCTTGCAGGCGTAAGTCCAATTCGCGCTTGAATCCGATATGTTGTTCAGGGGCGAAAATAATCGGCGACTGTGTATCGGTCAATTCCTTCTCGATGCACTCTGAAAGGCAATCGGCGTATTGCTCAATCGTCGGTTTTGGTTGCGCCCACATTGCTGGTGGCGAAGCCCACACTATCGGCGCAATCATGGTGCAGACGATTAGCCTTTTCATTGCTTGAATCAAAGGAAATTGAAGACGGGCTGAATTTCAAACATCATACGGAAGAAAATTTGCAAGTCCGATGTGTTCCGACCTGCAACATTGTTCGCATTCCGTCGCCATACTTGCGTAAAGTTCAGTTCCGTGTTGAAGGAGTTGTTGGGCTGATAGAAAAATCCGACTGTCCAAGCGTAGCGGTTCTCGACTTTGCGGTCGCCAGTTACATATGGAATCGGCTCGTTGTAGCCATCACGGACGTTGTAAATGAAATTCCCATTTGCATCTTTATCAAGCCAAGGCGTGGTAAAAGGTCCGTAAAGATTGCCTTCGCCTTTTGAGACTGCAAGCAGGCTTGTTGAGAGACGGAAAAACTTTTTGAACCAGTGCGAAATGCCAAACTCCATTGAAAGAAAGTCCGTGCCGAGTGGGTGTGCAATCGGGTTGGCGCGCACAATGCCTCGCCCTGAATTATTCACGGTCATGCGTTGGTCAATAAAGCGATTGTGAAATGTTCGATTGCGCACGCGCGTAAATTCAATGAAAGCGTCTGTGCCGTAGATTTTCCAAGTCTTCAAAATGTTAGCGGCGCGAATACCGAGTGTGCCTGCCCACAAATTCGGTTCAAGGTCTTCTTGTGCTTTCTTTTCGGCTTGCCAATCATCAATCGTTAGGCTTCCATAAAAATTCATATCAAACGCATAGATGCTGAAATCCCCACCGATGATGGGATTGACTTCATCGAATTGGTCGGCGTAAGAAAATGCAAATGGATTGATGTGCCGTAAATCAGGTTGTCGCTTTACGCCGGCTTGAAGTGTGGCTTGATAAATACCGAGACGTACTTTGCTTGCAAAGAGATTCAAATCGACGCGCGTGGCGGCAAAGTAACGCTCAGTGTTGCCATCAGCCCGAAAGGAGCGCGTGAGCGTATCGTATTTATCTAACTGCGCCAAAAAGTAAGTGAAGCGTAAGGTTGGAGAAACAAACTGAAAGGCGATGTGGTCTAAAGGTCCAGCGGTGAAGTTTGTAATCAAACTGTTTCGCCCGTAGCCCCATTGCACATAGTCTCGTCCAAACTTTGCGCGAATGGTTTTGCTATGATACGCAATAAAGGCTTGTTCGGTGAAGCCGGTTGCGCCTGCAAATCGGCGTGAGGGCACGAGCGCAAAGACACGTTCAGATTGCAAAATGGAATTGTTATAGACCGTAATGTTTTCGCCGAAGTGAAGCGTGAATCGGAAACGATTTCGCAAACGCGGTCCGAACGTATTGCCTCGCTCTTCGGGAAATTGGAACTGTGGAAGATTTCCGTCGCGCTTGTCGCCAATCAGTTCAGGGCGTAAGCCTACTCTCAACGCGCCGCTGGGAAAGGCTTCATCGCGTAGCCAATCGAGTTCATCGGTGAGTTCTTGTTCGAGCTTGTTGAAGAGCCAGAGCGTTACGCGGTCTTCAATCAAGGTTTTATCGGTTTCTAAAATTGCACGGGCAACGTCCATGCGCTCGTAGGGTTTGGCTACGTCGTAAAGTTTTGGCAGGTAGCCACGCACGACAAGTTGCTCGATGATGTCGTAAGCCCAATGTCCTGCGGGAAAGGTTTCGCCGCCGAAAGCAATTCGGGCACGTGTTGAAGCCAAACTAATTGTGAGCATGAAAAGCAGTAAGAGAATTGAGCGAAAGAGAAGAGATGTGGTGCGCAAGGCAAGTGAATTTTAATGTGATTGGAATTTTTTCAAGGTTGAAGTTACACAACGCCGCCAAAAGAGCCAATAGATAACCCTCGCTCCTAACATTCGCCGTTGCGGTGAAGGTGTGAAACAATATGTGAAGGAGTCCTCTATCACTCATTGGAATAATTCAAGCAACATCATACCTTTTGAGAACTTAACTGATGAAATGATAATGAATAAAATCATTCAAGGCGACGCGATTGCAGAACTCTCAAAACTTCCTGAACAATCGGCGCAACTCATCATCGCTGACCCGCCTTACTTTCAAGTGCTACTTAGTGAAGAATGGGATACACAATGGAAACATGAAGATGAATACTTGCAATGGAGCATCAGTTGGGTTCGTGCCGCAACAAAGGTGCTTAAAGACGATGGACTCTTCTACATCTTCGGACAACTCGGCAAATGCGAACATATTTGGCTTCACTTCTGCTCAATGGTCACGAAAGAACTGCAATTTCACGACATGATTATTTGGGATAGAGCCGTCGGATACAACGAGCGATACGATAGTTTTACGCCTTGTTACGAAATGATTTTAGCCTTGCGCAAGTCTGAATCTGCAAAGCTCTACTTCAATAAAGACGCAGTCCGACTGCCCTACGAAGAAGAGAAAATCAAAGCCTATTTGCGCGACAAGCGTTACAAGGATAAAGCGGCATGACTTCTGCACCTTGAAAAAGGCAAGTATGCAACCAACATCTTGCGCGTTCCAAGTTTGAAAGGCTCATCAAAAGAAAAAGCGGGACACCCGTCTCAAAAGCCTGAAAAACTCATTGAACACTTGATTCTATCGTCAAGCCGCCCCGGCGACCTTGTATTAGACCCATTTCTCGGTTCAGGCACAACGGCTGTGGTGGCAGAGCGACTCGAGCGTCGTTGGATAGGCATTGAGCATAACGCCGACTACATTCGTATTGCCGAAGAGCGGCTTCATCTGTTGCGTGAGCAAAAAGAGCCGCCACTTTTCAAGACGATTTCTTCTGAACATTTGCTATCGCAATCCCAGTTGGCTACTTAGCGATGTTGATAAGCCATTCGCGTTTCTCGCCTGAAATCACTTTGCGCTTTTTAACGGCTTCAACAAAGAAATCGTGGTCGACGAAAGGCGTGCCATTGACTTTCACTTCGCGTTGCAAACCGAAGAGTGCGCCGAGTTGCGCCGCCGCGTAGTTGTTGGTCGCTACGACATACACTTTTTCTTCATCGAGCGGTTTTCCATTGACTGTGATTTCTTTGATGCGTTTTCCGTAAGGCAAGTTGCCGTTGTATTTGCACACCACGCCCGACATATCGCAGAACTCGCCGCGCCCGTCAATCTGCCATTCAAGCATTTGGCGCAATTCTTTGCCGGTGATTCCGAAGATGACAAACGCATTTCCAAACGGAGAAATCTCCCACATATCTCTGATGCGAATTGGTCCAGCGTTCAGCGACTTGCGAATGCCGCCGCTGTTTTGAATCGCGATATCGACTTTGAGTTCTTCGCGCATCACATCAGTTTGCCAAGTGCCGAGATTGGTCGATTCGCCGAATTTTGATTTCCAATCGGCTTTCAGCGTGCCGATTTGCTCGTCCATCATTTTTTTCATCGGGGCTTCCATTGAATCAACCATCGCTTGCACGCGCAAGTCTGGCGTGATGCTATCGGCGTAGGTTTCAATCAACTTGCCTGAAAAACTCACGAGCGAATCGCCGACAGGGTCAATGACTAAATCCAATTCGCCGATATACTGACCGCGTGAGCCGGCTTGCACAATCACGCCGCCGCCTTTGCGAATCGGCTCAAAGAGCGGTGTGTGTGAATGCCCGCCAATGAATGCCACAATTTCAGGATAGATGCGTGAGAGCGTGAGGTCATCAACATAATCAAGTTTATTCAGCAAGCCGATGTGGCTCAAGACGATAATCGCGTCAGGCTTTTCTTTGGCTTTGATTTCAGGCAAGTATTTGCTCAACACGATGCTGTAATCTTTGGCTTCCAATCCTGCAATGTTTTCAGGTATGGAGACAAGTGGAAGGTCGGTGGTAATCAATCCGATAATGGCGATTTTGAGCCCATTGCGCTGAATGATTTTATAGGGCGGGAAGAGCGGTTCGCCAGTTTTTGACACAACCAAATTGGCGCAAATGACATCATACTTGGTTTCGGCTAAAAGCTCGATGAAATTTTCTTTTCCGTAATCAAACTCGTGATTGCCCGGCACAACCGCATCGGGTTTGAGTTCATTCATCAGAATCACCTGTGAGCGTCCTTTGGTGAAGTTGGAAACGGGCGTGCCTTGAAAATCATCACCGGCGAAAAGCACGAGCGATTGTTCGGGCGCAAGGTTGCGAAGCGAATCGATATAGCCTTTCAAAATTGCGCTTCCACCAACGCGATACGGCTTTCCTTCTTTGCGCAACGTGCGCGTCGTGTTCTGCGCGTGAAAATCATTCCAATGAATAATCTTGATGGTTTTATATCGTGCGGAAATGTTTTGGGATTGTTTTGAAGAGCCGCACCCAAACAGTGCAAATAGGAAAAGAAAAAGCGCGCTGTAGTATGCAAGTCGCGTCAGCATAGCCTTAATGTTAGAGTTAAAGAATTTTAATGCTGTCTTAAAGATAGGGTGAGAGTGAGAGCGTAGGTGTAAAAAAATGGTAAAAAAATTGTAAAGAGGACTGCACGGAGGCAGTCCTGCTTGTCAATGTGCTAATTCGTCGAGCAGTTGTTGCGGGCGAGGATTGACGAGCACTTTGGTTTCGCCATTCTCTCGCTCTACGAGCAGCGTTGGAACGCTTCGCTTTCCGTTGGCGTGGCGCATAACGATTTCCGCCGCGCCTTCCACTTTTTCTATGTCAATTTTTTCAAAGGGAATTTGCCGCTCATTCAAAATCCATTCAGCTCTGCGGCAATCGGGGCACCATGTGGTTGAATACATGACGATTTTTTTCAGCATTGTCAGGTCTTAAATGTTGGATAAAAAAGAGCGAAGTCGTTTGAAGTCGCTTCGCTCTTTCGTCTGAGATAAGTTGCCTTATGCGACGCTTGCGGTCAGTTGCGATTTTAATTTGCTTTCAATCACGCCTTTGGGAACAGCACCAACGATTTGGTCGACCACTTGTCCATTCTTGAAAATCAGCAAGGTCGGAATCGATCGAATGCCGAACTGCATCGAGATTTTCGGATTGTCGTCGACATTGACTTTGGCAATGATGGCTTTTCCTGCGTAATCGTTTGCTAATTCTTCAACAATCGGGGCAATCATTCGGCACGGTCCGCACCAAGGTGCCCAAAAATCCACTAACACTGGTTTGTCTGATTTCAACACTTCGCTCTCGAAGGTCGCGTCGCTGACGGTGAGATATTTTGACATGGTGAATTGCGTTTAAGTTTGAACGGTCAAATAAACTTTTACGAAGATAAAATTTTTGTTGCCAAGTCTTATCGTATTTTTACGATAAAAGGTTTCA
>Ga0272446_1006183_pt1 | contig 12667 bp, 10 predicted proteins | sample YNPCB0061_FD_194587 | JGI IMG/M metagenome (GOLD analysis project Ga0272446, IMG submission 194587) | Hot spring microbial mat communities from Yellowstone National Park, WY, United States - YNP-CB-006-1 | ecosystem: Environmental > Aquatic > Thermal springs > Hot (42-90C) > Sediment | place... | reverse complement strand
GCCGTCGTCCACGTCGTTCATCACGCCGGCCTGCGCGCCCACCTTCGCGAGATCGCCGATGCGCAGGTGCCCCGCCACGCCCACCTGCCCCGCCAGCACCACGCCCTGCCCCAGCGTGGTGGTGCCCGACAGGCCGGCCTGCGCGCAGAGGATGGACAGCGGCCCGACGACGCTGTTGTGGCCGACCTGCACCAGGTTGTCGACCTTGGAGCCGCGGCCGATGACCGTCTCGCCCGTGGTGGCGCGGTCGACGCAGGTGCACGCACCGAGCTCCACGTCGTCTTCGAGGCGGGCGATGCCGGCCTGGGGGATCTTCACGTGCTCGGGCACCGAGAGATCGAGCGCGAAGCCGAAGCCGTCGGCGCCCACCACGGCGCCCGCGTGCAACAGGCACCGCTGGCCCACCACGCAGCGGTCCATCACCGCGACGTTGGGCGAGAGCACCGTGTCGTCGCCGATGCGCGCGTCCTCGCCCACGTACGCGCCCGGGTAGAGCACGGCGCGCGCGCCCACCACCGCGCCCTTCGCGACGGAGGCGTGGGCCATCACCGTGGCCGACGCGTCCACCTTCGCCTCGGGGTGCACGAAGGCCTGCGGCGAGACGCCCGGCGCGTGCTGCTTCTTCGGGTGGAACACCTGCGCCACGCGCGCGAAGGCGAGGTGCGGGTTCTTCACGCGCACCCAGGTGCGGCCGCCGCGGGCCGGGGCGTCGTCGGGCACCAGCACGGCCGAGGCCCTGGTCGCCTCGAGCGCGGCCTTGTACTTCTGGTTGCCGTAGAACGAGAGCTGCCCGGGCTGCGCGGCCTCGAGCCCGCTGACGCCCGTGATGACGAGGCCGGCGTCTCCGTCCACCTGGCCGCCCACCAGCGCGGCGATGTCCGCCACCGTCTTCACTTCGCCGGCGCGTCCTTCACCGCGGCGGTCGCCTTGCCTTTCGTCGCCGGGTACTTGTCGTTGTAGGTCCGCACGAGCTCGGCGGTGAGGTCGAGGCTGGGCAGGGCGTAGACGAGGCCCGAGTCCTTCTTCTCGAGCACCACCGACAGCCCCTCGCGCTGCGCGATGGCCGCGATGATCGGGTCCATCTTGTCGAAGATCTTCTTCAGCTCGTCCGCTTCCTTCTTGGCGAGGTCGAGCTGCGCCTGCTGCTCCTTCTGGCTGAGCTCGAGCACGCGCTTCTGCAGCTCGCCGTACTTCTGCATGCGCACCTCCTCGCTCATCATCGCGGCCTGCTTCTCGACGACCAGGCCGTCATTGCGCAGCTTCGTCTTCTCGGCCTCGAGGCCGCTCTTCGTCTTGTCGAGCTCGGACTTGAGGCGGGCCTTCGCCTCCTTGCCCTCGTGCACCTCTTCGAGGGCGCGCTGGAGGTCGACGTAGCCGAGCTTGAGATCGGCGCGCGCGGGCGCCGCGGAGAGGACGATGGCCGCGAGGGCGACGAGCGAGCGGGTTCGCATGGTGAAGGCGGCGCGGACCCTATGTGTGGGGGGTGGGGGGGTCAAGGCGCGGCGACTGGCAATCCCGCTCGATCGCGTGGGGGTCGTCTGTTAGGAACTCGCGCGTGGACCAGCGGCGGATCCTCCTCATCGACGACAGCGAGATCACCCTCGCCATGGAGAAGGCGGTGTTGGAGGCGCGCGGCTATGACGTGCGCGCCACGTCCACGCTGATGGAGTTCGAGAAGATGCTCTCGGACTTCAAGCCGCACGTCATCCTCACCGACATCCACATGCCCGAGGCCAAGGGCACCGACATCTGCCGCACCCTGAAGAACGAGTACGGCACGCAGGACATCCCCATCGTGCTGTTCAGCTCGCTCAAGGACGAAGAGCTCGAGAAGCTGGCCGAGCAGGTCGGCGCGGACGGGTACCTGTCGAAGGCGCACGGCGTCGAGGCGCTCGGCGAGAAGGTGGATGAGCTGTTCGACAGCATCATCTGGTAGCCCGCGCGCGAGGGCGCTGCTGGTCGTGGCCTCGGTGCTCTTCGCGGCCTGCCCGTGGCGTGAGGCCCGGCCCGCGCGCGCGCCCACCAGGGTGACGCTCTTCTTTTCGGCCGAGGTGAAGGGCTACCTGGCCCCGTGCGGCTGCAGCGAGAACATGCGGGGCGGCGTGGCGCGCGCGGCGGCCGAGATCGCGAAGGCCCGCGCGACGGGGGAGCCGGTCTTCGTCATCGACGCGGGTGACGGGCTGTTCAGCGCGGCCAGCATTCCCGAGCCCGCGGTGGGCCAGCAGGAGCGCAAGGCGAAGGCGATGGCCGCCGCCATGAGGGCCATGGGCCTGTCGGTGCGGGCGCCGGGGCCCTTCGACGACGCGCGCGGCAGGGCGTTCCGCGAGTCGCTGCAGCTTCCCGAGGTAATGCCCGGCGGCACGGCGTGGCTCGACGCGAAGGGGCATCGCCTCGCGGTGGTGTCGGCGGACGACGTCGCGCGGGCGAACGCGCTGGGCGCAGCGGCGCGCAGCCAGGGCGCGGTCTTCGTGGTGGCGCTGGTGCCGCAGCCCTTCGAGCTGGCGCTGCGCGGCGCGGTGGACGCGAGCAGCGTGGACCTGGTGGTGGCGCGGCCGAAGGACGCGCTTGCCGCCGAGGTGAATCGCGCGGCGGGCGTCGCGGTGAAGGTGGCCCAGCTGCAGGACAAGGGGCGCTCGTTGTTGCGGGTGGACCTGTCGCTGCGCGACGACGGCCGGCTCGAGTGGCTCAAGGGCACCGGCGAGCGCGACCGCGAGCTGGCGGCGCTGGACGAGCGCATCGAGCTGTTGCGCGGGCAGGTGAACGAGCCGGGCCTGGGAGACGAGCTCAAGGCGCTCAAGCAGGCCAAGCTGGCGGACCTGGTGTCGCGGCGCGAGGCGCTCGCCAACACGCCGCTGCCCGCGCCGGAGGACCGCAACGCCGCGACGTTCCACTTCGTGCCGCTGGAGTCCAGCCTGCCGCAGGATCCAACGGTGGCGGCGATCGAAGCCGCCTACGACCGCGACGTGGGGCTCCTCAACCTGGCCTGGGCCAAGGCGCACGGGAAGGCGTGCGAGCCGCCGGACCTCGACCGCGCGGGCTTCGTAGGCTCGGCGGCGTGCCTCGGCTGCCACCCTGACGCCGCGCGGGTGTGGAAGGCCACGAAGCACACGCAGGCGTACGAGTCGCTCGTGCACAAGGGGAAGCAGTACCACCTCGACTGCGTGCCCTGTCACCTCACCGGGTGGCAGCAGCCCGGAGGCGTGTGCCGCATCGACGACGTCGACGAGCGCACCGAGGTGGGCTGCGAGTCGTGCCACGGCCCCGGCTGGCGCCACACGCAGATGCCCATCAAGCAGCACATCCACCGCGCGCGCGAGGCGGCGGCGTGCACCGGGTGTCACGACCGCGAGAACTCGCCGCAGTTCGAGTTCGAGACGTACCTCAAGCGCATCGTCGGGCCGGGTCACGGGCAGCCGCGCGACGCCGGCGCCGGGCCCTGACCTTCCCGGTGCGCGGCGCGCTTCCTCCGACGGGGCGCGGGGCACCGCTCGCGTGCCGGTCCGGCAGCTCCCGAGCAGAGTCGCGTCGGAGACCGCGGGCGAAGCCTGGCCACGGGGTGCGGCCCCACGACCACGCCGCCGGAGGGGATGGGTTTCTCCGCGCCGGATGTTTGACCCTGCGGGAAACGCACTCCTACGCTGCCCGGCGACGCCAGCCGAATGACCACTCTCGCCGTCCTCATCGCGCTCGGGGCGCTTGACCTCCCGATGCCTCCTCCGCCCCCGGGCATGCGGCTGCTCGCGCAGGCCCCGGTGATGGATGGAGGCATCGCTCTCGATGGCGGCGCACGCGCGTCAGCGCCGACCGACGACGACGACGAGCCAACCGCCGCCTCCATCACCCTGCCCCCGGCCCCTTCGCCCGACGGCGACGAGTCGGGCGAGCTGGACGACATGCGCGCCGTCGAAGAGGCGGCGATCGATCCGCAGGCCGGGTCGGACGCCGCGCTGCGCGCCGAGCTGGACCGGCTGGGCTACGGCTCGCTCACCCGCGACCGCCTCGAGTCCGCGCTCGACCTCGCGGCGTTGTCGGGCGACGAGCTCGACTTCCAGCTCAGCCTCGTCACCGACGTCGAGACCTTCGACGTGAGCCAGGTGAAGGATCGCTACGACATCCCCGTGGAGATGAAGCCGCTGGTGGCCCAGTACATCCGCTTCTTCCAGGGCAAGGGCCGCAAGTGGTTCCGCCGGTGGATGTCGCGCAGCTACCGCTACATCCCCCTCATGCAGCCGATCCTCGAGGCGCGCGGCCTGCCTCGCGACACCGTGTACCTCGCGATGATCGAGTCAGGTTTCAACACCCAGGCCAAGTCATGGGCGCGCGCCGTCGGCCCGTGGCAGTTCATCGCCGGCACCGCGAAGCTGTTCAACCTGAAGGACGACTTCTGGGTCGATGAGCGACGGGATCCGATCAAGGCCACCAACGCCGCCGCGTCGTACCTCTCGCTGCTCTACGCCAACACCGGCCACTGGTACCTGGCGTGGGCGGGCTACAACACCGGCGGCGGGCGCGTGCGGCGGCTCATCGACACCTACGGCACGCGGGACTTCTGGGAGCTGTCCGAGCACAAGAAGGGCTTCGCCAAGGAGACGAAGCACTACGTGCCCAAGCTGATCGCCTGCGCGCTGGTGGCCAAGCACCCCGAGGCCTTCGGCTTCTCGATGGACGAGTTCCAGCCGGAAGGGCCGTTCGAGTTCGACGAGGTGCAGCTCACCGACTCGGTCGACCTCGAGGTCATCGCCCAGGCGTCAGGCGCGCCCCTCGAGGAGATCGAGCAGTTGAACCCCGAGCTCAAGCGGTGGTGCACGCCGCCCGCCAGCGAGCAGGAGCCGTACACGCTGCGCCTGCCGAAGGGCCGCAAGGACCGGTTCCTCGCTGAGTTCTCGAAGTACGCCCCCACCGAGCGGCTGCACTTCCAGATCCACCGCGTGAAGAAGGGCGACACGCTGTCGAAGATCGCTGCGCAGTACCACTCGGCGCAGGAGGCGATCCTCCGCATGAACCACCTGGCGTCGGCGAAGGCGCTCAAGGTGAACACCGACCTGATCGTGCCCGTACCCAGCGCCCAGGCGCTCAAGGCGGGCAAGGCCGACGTCGCGATCGAGAAGCAGGTGGCGCGCGCACGCCGCTCAGGCTTCAAGGCCGCCCGGCCGGAAGAAGAGGTCCCCGCGGGCGCGCAGACCTCGAAGGTGTCGGTGGGTGGCTCCATCGCCGTGTCGAACACCGCGGGGAAGAAGCAGGTCACCTACGGCGTCGCCCCCGGCGACTCGCTGTGGAGCATCGCGCGGCGCTTCGACGTGCACGTCGCCGAGCTCCGCGAGTGGAACCCGACGCTCGGAAGCGCGCGCGGCCTGAAGGTCGGCGCGCCGCTGGTCATCTACCCGGGGCCAGCGGCCGATCTCTCGGGCGCGAAGAACTGACGCGCCGCTACGGCCGGTCCCACACCCGCACGCCGAACGGCGCCAGCGCCAGCATGCCCAGCTTCACGTGCTGGAAGGCGAAGGGAATGCCGATGATCGTCACCGCCAGCGACACGGCCAGCACGACGTGGCTCAGGAAGATCCAGATCCCCGCGAACACCACCCACAGCACGTTGAGGAGAAAGCTGCCGGGCCCCGCCTTCACGTTGGTGAAGTCCTTGCCGAACGGGAACAGCGCGAGCCCCGCGATCTTGAAGCACTGCACCCCGAAGGGGATGCCCACGATGGTCAGGCAGCACACCAGCCCCGCGAGGAAGTACTCCAGGGCCAACACGAAGCCGCCGCCGACGATCGCCCACAGCAGGTTGAGCAGGAGCCGCATGACGGCTTCATATACGGTTCGTCCCGGGAGTCATTGCGTGCGCGTCCGGCTCGTCAGCGTGGGGCTCATTCTCGGCGTCGGCTGCGCGAACGCGGGCGGCGCGGTGGCGAGCGCCGCGGTGAACACCGCCATCGCCGGTGGCGTGTCCGCCGCCCGGCGCGCGCAAGGCGCCTGCTACACCGACTGCCTCGAGGGCACGAAGTGCAACGAGCAGACCGGCATGTGCGACCCGCTGCCCTGCCGTGGGAAGTGCCGCGCCGGAGAGCACTGCGAGCCCACGACTGTCGGTGAGCGCTGCGTGCCCGACCTCGAGCTGGAGCTCCGCGGCACGCCCACCACTGGCCCGGAAGCGACCGCCGCACCGCTCACCCCGCCGTCGCTGCTGCCCGACGCGGGGCCACCCGCCCCTCCACGCCCGCGCGACGCGCCGACGCTCGACGCGCCGTGACGACGCGAGTGCTCATCGCCCCGCAGGAGCTCAAGGGCACGCTGACCGCGGCGCAGGCCGCCGAGGCGATCGCCCGCGGGTTGCAGGCCGCGCGCCCCGGGTGGCGCCTCTCGCGGTTCCCCCTCGCCGACGGTGGGCCCGGCACCGTCGACCTCGTGCTCGCTCGCATGGCCGGCGCCCACGCGCGCACCAGCCGCGTCGTCGATCCGCTCGGGCGCCCCATCGACGCGACGTGGGCGATCCTGCCGCCAGGCGACGTCGCCGTCCTCGAGATGGCCCAGGCATCCGGCCTCGCACGGCTCACGGCGGCGGAGCGACGACCGCTCGACGCGTCGACCGAAGGCACCGGCCAGCTCATCCACGAGGCGATGAACGCCGGCTGCCGGCGCATCATCATCGGGGCGGGCGGCAGCGCCACCACCGACGGCGGCGCCGGGGCGCTCCACGCTCTGGGGACGCGTTTCTTCGACGTCGAGGGTCGCGCGCTGCGCCCCACGCCGCGGGAGCTCGCCCGCTGCGCGCATGTCGCGCCAGGTCCACGCCTCGGACAGGCCGAGCTGGAAGTCTGGACGGACGTGCGCAACCCGCTGCTCGGGGCCGACGGCGCGAGCCGCGTCTACGCCCGCCAGAAAGGCGCCACCGGCTGGGACGCCGTGTTCCTCGACGGCACGCTGCGTCGCCTCGCGCGGCTCCTCCCGCGGGGCCTCGAGCTGGCGAGCGCCCCGGGCAGCGGCGCGGCGGGCGGGCTCGCCTGGGGGCTGCTGGTCGCCTGCGGGGCGCGGCTCCACCCGGGGTTCCTCTCGCTGTGCGCGCTGACGGGCTTGGACGGCGCCCTCGACACGGCCGATCTCGTCGTCACCGGCGAGGGGCGCCTCGACGCGCAGACGACGTTCGACAAGGGGCCGTGGGGCCTCGCGCACGCCGCGAAGCGTCGCGGCCGCCGCGTGCTCGCGTTCGTCGGTTCGTGCACGCTCGCGCCGGAGGCATGGCGCACGCACTTCGACGAGGTGGTTTCGCTCGGGCCACCCGGCGAGGCCCCCGCGGCGCGCCTGGCGGCCTGCGCTCGGACGTGGGCCGAGGCGCAGCCAGACTAGAAGATCATCATCTTCCCGCCGCCGAACCTGCCGCCGTACTTGCCGCCGGCGAATTCGACGTCCCGCTCAGGCGGCAGCGCGTAGTGCACCGCCACGAGCCGCTCCCGGAACTCGGCCTTGGTCATCGACGCCTCTTTGCCGGTGTAGGGGTCGCGGAAGTACACGTAGTTGCCTTCGATCTTGTCGAGGGCGACGCAGTGGTTGAAGTCGCCCATGTCGATGTCGAAGAGCACCGGGCGGTTCGGCTTCTCGCGCCCCATGATCAGGTTCAGCTCGTTGGTCGCTTGCGCGTCGTTGGCGATCTCGCGCGTCTCGTACTCGACGCCGAACAGCTCGCCGACCATCGTGCGGATCTGGTCCGGGTAGAGGCCCCTGTAGTGACGATCGCCGCCGCGGCTCTCCTGCGCCGCCAGGTTGTACGTGTCGGCGCCGTTCGCGTACTCCATCGCCGCCGACTGGAAGATGGCCTCGCTGCTCGAGCGGCGATCGTTGTTCGCCCGCGACGCTTCCACGGCGGCCTGCGCGTTGACCTCCAGCTTCCCGCCGCCGCGCATCGTCACGCTGCCGTCCGCCACCAGCCCGGCCATCAGGCGCGCGTACTCGGCCGGCTGTTGGGCCGCGAGCTCGTACTGCATGGTGCTGACGGTGCAGGTCGGCGCCTGGCCCTGCCAGATGCGACCGGGGTTGGCGATGTCGTACATCGTGTCGTTGAGGATCGACTTCTTCGCCGGGTCCGACGCGACGGCCGTGGCCAGCTTGTCGAGCGAGTCGATGAGGCGTGTGCCGTTCATGCCCACGCGGCTGAGCACCGCGCCGCCGCTCTGCTTGAAGAGCTCGGCCATCGCGCGACAGGCGCGATCGCCGCCGGTGGACATCACGTCGACCACCTTCTCGCGGTCGGCCGCGGACATGCTCTGGAAGCCCGGCTGCTCGAAGACGTACGACGCCTCGATGGCCTGCCGCGTGGTGGGCGGCGTCATCAACGCGCCCATCTTCGCGACCGTGTCCTCGGGCAACCCGGCCGTCGCCTGCGCGGGCAGGTAGGCGACGCCGATGCCGACGCCGAGATCGGGCTCATTCGCCCGCCCCGACGTCGGGCCCAGCCCACCGATCGAATCGTCCGGCGTGCCGCGGTTGCGGCCCACCGACTCGTCGCCGACGCCGATGGAGTCGTCGGGCGTCCCGCGGTTGCGGCCCTGCGAAGGCCCGCCGCAGCCCAGCGAGTCGTCCGCGGTGCCGTTGCCGTTCCTGCGGCCTTCGGAGGGCAACGGCTGGCGATCGATGTTCACCAGCGGCGGCTTGAACGCCTCGAAGCTGCTGGTGCGGCCCGTCTGCACGTTCACCGCGGCGGTTTCCGCGGCGTCGACCGCCGGCGGCGGCTCAGGCGGCGGGGGCGCTTCGGGGGCCTCGGCCTCGGCGGCACGGGGCGCGGACACCGCTGGACGGATCAAGGAATCGAGCCTGCGGAAGACCATGTGGGCGCCCTCGCGTGACGGGGATCGCCATATTATCGGCCGGCGCCATGTTTGCGTTCTCAGGCGCAGATGTAGGCAGACGCCCACCTCGTGACCGCGACCCGCTTCGGAAAATACACGTTGGTCTCGCTGCTTGGCCGCGGGGGCATGGGAGAAGTGTTCCTGGCGCGGGCGCCGGGGGTGCAGCGGCCGGTCGTCATCAAGCGGATCCTCTCGACCATGGTGCCCGAGGGCGACGTGCTGCGGGGCTTCCTCGACGAGACGCGCATCGCCGCGCGCCTGCGTCACCCCCACATCATCCGCATCGACGAGCTGGGCGAGGTGGAGGGCGAGTGGTTCATCCGCATGGAGTACGTCGAGGGCGCGAGCCTCGCGGACCTCATGAAGGCCGCGGGCAAGGCCGGCGAGTACGTGAGCATCGCCGTGTGCCTCTACGTGGCGGGCTGCATCGCCAGCGCGCTCGAGCACGCGCACCAGGCGCGAGATCCCGAAGGCCGCCCGCTGCACGTGGTGCACCGCGACGTGACGCCCCACAACGTGCTCCTCGGGCGCGGCGGCGCGGTGAAGTTGATCGACTTCGGCGTCGCGCGCGCCGAGCAGCGCTTCCAGTTCACGACGCCGGGCCTGGTGAAGGGGAAGCTGGCGTACATGTCCCCCGAGCAGGCCGACGGAAAGAAGGTGGACGGCCGGACGGATCTCTTCGCGCTGGGCATCTGCCTGTGGGAGTCGCTCACCGGGCGGCGCCTGTTCCGCGGCGAGACGGTGCCCGAGACGCTGCAGCGGCTCATCACCTGCCAGGTGGCGCCTCCGTCCATGTACCGCGCCGAGGTGCCGCCGGAGGTCGACGCGCTGGTCCTCAAGGCGCTGGCGCGCGATCCCGACGCGCGCTTCCAGCGGGCGCGCGACTTCGTCGAGGCGATCGACACCGTCTGCGATCAGTACGAGTACACGCAGGGCGCGCGCGCGCTGTCGGCCCTGGTGCGTCGGCTCAAGCCCGAAGCCGGCCACGCCGAGGGCCTCACCCGACGAGGAGCCCACCGCGCAGCTCGACGCCGACGGCTCGCGCTCCAACCTCACCCGCGCCGACCGCGCCCGCCCGCGGCCACCGCCCCCGCCCGAGACCAGCGAGGAGTCGGCGCCCGAAGCCGAGCCCATCACCGAGTTCCGCGTGCCGGTGGTGGACGAAGGCAACCTGGTCGGCCGCGCCGGCGAGCTGGCGGACCTGCACCAGCTGCTCGGCTCCGGCGATCGCCTCGTCACCCTGCTCGGGCCCGGCGGCGTGGGCAAGTCGCGGCTCGCGCGCGAGGCGGCGCGGCAGCAGGCGGCGAACTACGCGGGCCGCGTCTTCTTCGCCGACGCCACGGCCGCGAGGGATCTCGAAGGCCTGTGCCTCGCCGTCGCCGAAGCCCTGGGCGTGGCGCTGCCTCCGGGCGGCAACCCGATCGACGGCGTGTCCGCGCTGCTCGCCGCGCGCCGCCGGTGCCTCGTCGTCCTCGACAACGTGGAACACCTGCAGGACGAGACCGGCCAGGCGGTGACGGCGTGGCTCGAGGCGACGAAGGGCGCGCGCTTCCTCGTGGGCTCGCGCGTGGCGCTCGAGGTGCCCGCCGAGAAGAAATACGAAGTCAGCCCGCTGCGCGTCGACGGCACCGACGAGGCCGAGTGTGACGCGGCCAACCTCTTCCTCGAGCGCGCGACGCAGGCCAACCCGCGCTTTCCCACCGGCAAGTGGGCCCGCGACGCGGTGCGCGAGCTGGTGCGCCGCCTCGACGGCATGCCGCTGGCCATCGAGCTCGCCGCGGCGCAGATGGCGGAGGCGCCGCTGGAGTCGCTGCGCGAGCACCTGCACGACACGTCCGAAGGCTCGCGCGGCGGCATGCGCGGCGTCGACGAGGCCTTCGAGTCCAGCTGGGACATGCTGACCGACGCCGAGCGCGCGGCGCTGGCCCAGTGCACCGTCTTCGTCGCCGGCTTCACCGCCGAGGCGGCCGTGCGCGTGCTGCGCGTGCCGGGCAAGCCCGGGGTGGACAACGAGGCCGTGCTGCAGGCGCTGCACCGCCTGCGCTCGAAGTCGCTCCTGCGCGTCAGCTACGCCGCCACGTCCGACTCGCCGCGCTACGTCATGTACGAGTCGCTGCGCACGCGCGTGATGGGCCGCCTGCCCGCCGAGGAAGACAAGGCGAAGCGCCGCCACGCCGAGTGGTTCCTGCGCTTCGGCGAGACGCTGGGCGAAGAGGCCGAGAAAGGCGGCCGCGTGCTGGACGTGCTCGCCACCGAGCGCGAGAACCTGGTGGCGGCGTGGCGCTGGTGGCTGTCCCAGGGGAAGGACGGCGCGCGCAACGCGCTGCGGGTACTGCTGGCGCTCGACGCCTTCTTCGTGGTGCGCGGGCCGTACGGCGCCCAGCGCACCATGCTGGACACGACGCTGGCCCAGCTGGACTCCCCCGAGGACCGCGCCCCCGGCCTCGAGGCGCGCGCGCGCGTGCTGCTCTCGCGCGGCAAGCCCGTCGAGGCCGCGGCCGATCTCGATGCGGTGCTGTCGACCTCCACCGATCCCGGCACGCAGGCCCGCGCGCTGGCCTACCTCGGCAGCGTGCGCAAGCAGGAGGGCGGGCTGGTCGAGGCCCAGGTGCTCTTCGAGCGCGCGCTGCGCGATCTCCGCAAGGTGCGTGACGAGCGCATGCAGGGCCGCGTGCTGGCCAACCTCGCCGCCATCGCGCAGGAGAAAGGGCGCCTCGACGACGCGAAGGACCTCTACTCGGCGGCGCTCGACATGCACAAGAAGTCGGGCGATCGCCGCTTCGAGGGCGTCACGCTGTCGAACCTCGCGACGCTGCAGCAGATCCGCGGCGCGTGGAAAGACGCCGAGGAGTCCTTCACCCGCGCGCTCGCCGTCATCCGCGAGCTGGGCAACCGGCGCAGCGAAGGCATGGCGCTCACCAACCTCGGCGACCTCGAGCGCGACCGCGGCGCCGGCGCGCGCGCCATCGCCTTCTACCGGCGCGCCGTCGCCATTCACCAGGAAGTCGGCAACCGCCGCTTCGAGGGCATCTGCCTGTTGAACCACGCGCTCCTCATGCTCGAGCAGCGCGACGCGACGGGGGCGGCGGAGCTGCTCGACGAGGCGCTGTCCCTGTTCCTCGCGGTGGGCGACAAGCGGCACGCCGGCCTGGCCTATGGCGCGCGGGGAGCGATGCGCGCCTGGACCCGGCACCCCGGCGCCGCCGAGGACTTCGAGGCCGCCGCGACCACGCTGGGGACGGGCGGCGACGTGGCCTTCACCGCGTCGGTCGACGTGTACGCGGCGCAGCTCGACCTCGAGAAGGCGCGCACGCTGGAGGAGAAGGGCCAGGCCGGCCTCGCCGCGAAGGCCCGCGCCCAGGCCACGGCCCGGATCGAGGCGGCGGTGAGACCGGAGCCCGGCGGCTCCCGCGCCGAACGCTTCGAGCACGTGCGCATGGGCCTGCGCGTCCTCAAGGCGTGGAGCTCGGCCCCCGCGGGTGGCGGGTAGCCCGCGCCTCGAAGGGACTGCGCCGGCCGCCGCGGCGTCGAGGTACGCTGCCGACCTCGCTTGCAACGAGGGGGAATCGTCATGCGCAGTCACCTCCGCGGCGCCGTCCGGTCTCGCTGGCTGTGGGCCCTCGCCGGCCTCGCCGCGCTCACGCTCCTCATCGCCTCGACGCAGACGTGCCTGCGCACGGGCTTCGCGTACGGGCTGTGGGTGGCGGAGTGCCCCGACGGCGACGTGCAGCAGACCATCTCCGTCGACTCGTCGGGCCTCTCGCGCGGCGCGTACCGCAGCGTCAGCGTGGCCGTCACCGCGCACTACACGCCGGGCGACGTCGACC
>Ga0272446_1006182_pt1 | contig 12667 bp, 11 predicted proteins | sample YNPCB0061_FD_194587 | JGI IMG/M metagenome (GOLD analysis project Ga0272446, IMG submission 194587) | Hot spring microbial mat communities from Yellowstone National Park, WY, United States - YNP-CB-006-1 | ecosystem: Environmental > Aquatic > Thermal springs > Hot (42-90C) > Sediment | place... | reverse complement strand
TGCGGTCTAATACCTTGAGACTTTTCTTGGATACCTCGTCCGGCGTCACGTTATCGATACTGATTTGCATGTGATCGAGCCCGGCGTGGTTCAGCCGCCGTATTCGCTCCACGGTCAACAAATAACCGTTGGTGATCAGCCCGGCAATCGCCCCCACGCGGCGTATGTAAGCAATCAGCGCATCCAGGTCCGGGTGCAGCAGGGGCTCTCCACCGCTGATCGTGATCACCCGCGTGCCGAGCTCTCCCAGTCGCTCGATTCGCCGCAACATCTCAGCCGTGGGCACCGGCTTGGAATAGTTGTCGTATTCGTTGCAGTAAGCGCACGAGAGGTTGCAGCGGCGGATGGGAATCAGATGCGCCATCAGCGGGTGCCGCGTGGAGGCCAACCCCCCGGCGATCATCTTCAGTTCCCTCAGCCGCCGGGTCAGGGCCCGCCACCGCCGCTGCACCTTGAAAGCCTTACCAGACATAAAGATAGGAACTATCCTCTATTGGAACATGGCGGCCCGCCTTGGGGGGATGGAAACGCTCCGGGCGGTGAATTTCAGCCTCTGAATGGCGAAATCAGGGCTTTTTCGGCGCCGCCGCGCCCTCGTTGGTCACCGGTTCGCCGTACTTGATCTGCACGTCGCTCTTGAACTGCTTGTAATCCTCATACTTGACCGTCATGCGAATGGCCTGCGGACCGGTTTGGAAGTGTAAGACGTCATTGGCCGTAGTGAAGGTCGGGAACCAGTACTTGCCGTCAATCTGCTCCCGGTAGGTTTCAAACTTGGGGAACTGGTTGTCGGACCCCTTCTTGAGCAACCCCACGCCCCTTCCGTAAGTTTTCACAATTTGCAGATCTTCGTCGTCCACCCAGATGATTCCCTGAAAGTACCGCTGCCCGGGCTCCAGCTTCTTAGGCTTGACGGCAAAGACGTAGCAGGGGATCTCGTCCAGGGTCTCCTTGCCCAAATAACGGATCCAATACTTCGGAATTTCGCTCGTTGTGAGCACAAAAGGCTGCACATTTCGCAAATCTTGCTCATCTTCTGGCGTCAAAAGGATGCGGCGGAGCGTGGAAACCGGCGCCCGCACGACGCGCTCGGTGCGCTTGCCTTCCGGCGAGAAAATGATGTCGGAAACGATCTCCATCCGCCCGCCCGGCCGTCCGCTCTCGTCAAGTTCTTGAATACGAACGGTTTGGCGGTAAGTGTAGTTTTCCCGCGCGCGGGCAAACTCCGACTCCTTGGCGGCGAACTTCTCAATGATCGCCGCGATTTCCGCCTCCGAAAGATCTTCTTTTTTTTCAGCCGCCCACAATCCGGCGGCGCCCGCAAGCACCAAGCAGATCCATCTGTTAGCCATAGTCGCTCCGAGTCCTCGTTTTGAGGACGTACTCACTGCCTCGCTCGGTTCAACTTTTCGATCATAAGCCGGCGGTCGCGCGTAGTGGCGTTCGCGCGACGAACACCACCCGCTGGACCGCGAAAGCCTAAATAACGGTTCAACTTCTGCCGATTGAGGGGGTGGACGGACGGATGAAACCGCACACAGTATACGCCTGCGAATCCCAACCGGTCGTGGTGGAAGGATTGAAGAAAGTTCTGGCGTCGAGCGGCGAATTCAGCTTTTGTGGCGCGGCGGCCAACCAAGCGGAGGCGCTGAACGACATCGCGGCGCTCAAGCCGGATTTGGCGTTGCTCGATCATTCCTTTGGTCTGCGGACGGCGCTGGAACTGGCCGGCGAAATCCGAACCCTGTCCCCGGAAACCCGTTCCGTTCTGTGGGCGACCGAAGTGGGCGAAATGGAGACCTTGCGGGCGTTGCAGGCAGGCATCCGTGGCATTGTCCGGCGCAACCGTCCGGTGGCCATTCTGCTCCAGTGTCTGCACAGCGTAATGGCGGGAAACGTCTGGCTGGAGAACCCGCCGGGAAGGCCGGCGCCAGCCGGGGATCTCCTCCGAGCGGCCCCTCGGTTCACGCGCCGGGAACGAGAGGTGGTAGAGCTGGTTTGCCGCGGCTATAAGAACCGGCAGATCGCCGAAGCGCTTTCGATCACGCCTGGCACAGTCAAGGTGCACCTCATGCATGTATTTGAAAAAACAGGGGTAAGAGATCGCTTCGAGCTCGCGATGCAAGGCGCGCGCCTGCTGGAGCAGGACGCAGGACGGACTGGCCCACCGCCCGTCGACGATGGCGGCGGCGCCTAGGCGCATTTCAGGAATCCTTATGGCCACTCAGACTACTCCACTCCCTGCGGCTGCCCAGGGTTCGATTTCCACCCCGATCAGGAGGATTTGGGACGCTCTTCGCCCTTCCTTCCCCGATGTTCTCTTTGTGGCGCTGCTGTTTTGGCTGTTCGCCGGCGGACCTCACGGCTGGCTGGTCCTACTGGCCGATGGCGACGCCGGCTGGCACATCCGGACGGGCGAGTACATTCTGGACCACGGCAAGGTCCCCAAAGAAGATCTGTTTTCCTTTTCGAAACCCGGTGAGCCGTGGTTTGCCTGGGAGTGGGGCGCCGACGTAATCTTCGCACTGCTGTTCCGAGCGGGTGGATTCAAGGCCTTTGTATTGTTTGCCGGCGCCCTGATCTGCCTGGCGGTGTGCCTGCTGCTTCTGCGGATGCTCGATGAGGGCGTGAACCTCTTCGTAGCTTTAGCGGTAACCGCGCTGGCGGCGGGCGGCGCTTCGGTCCACTATCTGGCGCGCCCGCACATCTTTACGATTCTGCTGATGGCGGCGGTTATGTGGCTGCTCAGCCGAGACCGCGCGAAGCCGACCCGCTGGGTGTGGACCCTAATTCCGATAACCGTAGTTTGGACCAATTTGCACGGCGGGTTTCTGGCCTTAATCGCCAGCACGGCCATCATGGCGGCGGGAGCCGCTCTGGAGGGAGCGATCGAGGCCAAAAGCCTGGCAGGGGCTTGGGCGCGGTGCCGCAGGTATGCGCTGCTGACGGCGGCATGCAGTGCCGCCACGGTGGCGAACCCCTACGGCGTGGAACTCCATCTCCATGTGGGCCGTTATCTGACTTCCGACTGGATTCGGAACACGATCGGCGAGTTCCAGTCGCCCTCGTTCCGGGCTGAAAATGTCTTGCAGTTCGAGATTCTGCTATTCGCCGGACTGCTTACAGCGGGATCGCTGCTGGCGCAGAAGAAGATCGCTGACGCCCTGTTGATCCTGCTTTGGGCTCATATGTCGCTCGCCTCGGCGCGGCACATTCCGCTGTACATTGTCGTCGCCGCTCCGTGGGTGGCTTGGGAAGCCAATCGCTGGTGGAACCGCTGGACCGAGCGCGCCTCCAAAAGGTCGGTGGCGGGGATCTTGCGTCAAGTGGCCGCGGACGTTTCAGCGGGGCAAAGGCGTTTGGGTCTATTGCCCGTGCTCGTCGTGGCGGCATTGCCGCTGGTGGACCACTCCTCGCGCTGGCCGGCGGATTTCCCGGCCGTTCGATTCCCGGTAAAAGCCGCCGACAGCCACCCCGAGCTATTGCGGAATGCCCGGATGCTGACCACCGACCAGTGGGCGGACTACCTCATCTTTCGCTTCTATCCGCATCACAAGGTTTTTGTGGACGGCCGCAGCGATTTTTACGGGCGCGAGATCGGCCAGCAATACCTGGACCTGTGGCGGGCTCACCACAATTGGCGTGAACTGATTGAAAAATGGAGGTTTAACACCATTCTTATTCCTGTCGATTGGCCGCTGGCAAGCGTCCTGAAGGCGGCTTCCGACTGGCAGGCGTTATACGACGACCAGCAGGCGATCCTGTTTGTTCGCCGGGGGCAGGGCGGCGGCGGGAACCCTAATGAAATTCCGTAGGTTTGCCGAAGGAAAGGCAGGATGCCCGAGATGTCGAATGCGGTCCGGCCGCGGCGAACCGGGAGGCGCAGGTGAGTTGGGAAGTGTGGACCGTAATGCCTTTAGTTTTCCTAGCGGTAGGGGAAGACCTATGGCGCCGCACGATTTCCAACTGGATTCCCCTCACGATTTGCGGGGCCGGCTTGTTGATGCAAACGCTTCACGGCGGTTGGGCCGGCCTGGGGTCGGCGGTCTTAGGAAGTGTATGCGGGTTGGCGGTCTTCCTTGTCTTTTACATTTTAGGCGGAATGGGGGGAGGCGATGTGAAGCTGATGGCGGGCGTAGGCGCCGCCTTGGGGCCCGTGTTGGTGCTCAAGGCGGCGCTTTGGGCGGCGGCGGCAGGCGGTCTGTGGGCGCTGGCAGTGCTGGGCTACCGCAAGGTGGCCTGGTCCGGGGCAGAGGCGAAAGCCGCCTGGTCGGCGCCGATTCCCTACGCGCCCGCGATTGGGATAGGCGTGGCGCTGGCGCTGGTGGAGAAATTGTGAAGTTGTGGGCAATCCGGAGTGGCCGGCTGGATGAAGAGGTGAAGGAGAGAGCGATATGGACCGAAGGTTTCTGACTGTGTTGGGGATCAGCCTGGTGTTTGCGCTGGTGGTCTCCAGCATCTTCTACCAGATGACCGCCCGGGCCGGAAGCGGCAAGCCGAGCCCAGACAAGACGGACATGAAAGACCTGGTGGTCGCCAATAAGGCGCTCCCTGTGGGAGTGATGGTCAAGCCGACCGACGTCAACATCATCAAGGTGCCGGCGGCGCAGTTCCCGAAGGGTGGTTTTTCCAAAGTGGAGGAGGTGGTGGACCGGCCGGTGATCAGTAATATTTTGCCGGAGGAAGCCATTCTGGACGGGCGTTTGGCGGCGCGAGGAAGCGGGCTGGGGTTGGCGCCGGTGATTCCGGTCGGCATGCGGGCGGTGGCGGTAAGGGTGAACGACGTGGTGGGCGTTTCCGGCTTCGTGCTGCCCGGCATGCGGGTGGATGTGCTGGTGACAGGGCGGCCGCCGTCGGGTGAAGACACGATGACCACCACGGTCCTTCAGAACATTCTGGTGCTTTCGGCCGGGCAGAACATTCAAGCCGATGCCAAAGGACAGGCGATTAACGCTCAAACGGTGACGCTGCTGGTGACGCCCGAGCAAGCCGAGACGTTGACGCTGGCCAACAACGAAGGGCGGATCCAGCTTGTGTTACGCAACGCCAGCGACCAAGGCATTGAGTCAACGCGTGGCCGCCGGGTAGCCGAGCTTTATGGTGTGAAGGTCAAGCCGAAGGCGGGCGAAGGGGAAGAAATGCCGAAACCGAGGCCGAGGGCAGCGGCGGCGCCTGCCGCCGCTCCACCCGTGCCGCCGCCGGTGGCCGCAGCCAAGCCGGCGCCGCCCCCGCCGGACGAGGTCGTGGTGATTCGGGGCAACACCAAAACCGTCGAGGTGGTGAGCAACAAGGGGACCAACCAATGAGAACCACGAAGGGAGCTTGCTTTGCAGTGGGACTGCTGGCGGTCCTGACCGCCGCGGCGTCCCGTGCCGAGACCACAACGGAAGAACTGAAGATCACAGTCGGCAAGAGCATCGTCTTGGACTACCCGGCCGATGTGCGGCAGATTTCCACAAGCGACCCGGCCATTGTCGACGCGGTGGCCGTGACCACGCGAGAAATCCTTTTGCACGGCAAATCCCATGGCGCCGCCACGGTGGTGATTTGGGCGAAGAACGGGCACCGGACCTTTTACAGCATCACGGTGGAGCATAATCTGGAGCCGATACGGCGGCTGCTTAAGGAAACCTTTCCGAACGAAGACATTCGAGTGCAGTCGGCGCGCGATTCGGTGACGCTGACCGGTACGGTAAGCAGCAAGGAGGTTGCGGACCGGGCGACGGCGGTCGTGACGCCGCTGGCCAAAAGCGTGGTCAACAATCTTCAGCTTCCGCAGGCGCCGGTGGAGCGCCAGATTATCCTTCGGGTGAAGTTCGCCGAATTGAACCGGGCGGCCGGCAAAGCTTTCGGCGTGAACATTCTTTCCACCGGCGCGGGAAACAACCTGGGGCGGGCTACGACGGGGCAGTTCAACTCCGCGACGTTCGGCAATCTCCAAACCGGCGGAGGCGCGGCTGACGCCACGATTTCGCTCAGCGACGCGCTGAATGTGTTCATGTTCCGGCCGGATCTGAACCTCGGCGCCTTCGTCAGAAGCTTACAGAATCAGGATCTGCTCCAGATCCTGGCTGAGCCCAATATTGTTACGACCAACGGGAAAGAAGCCAGCTTTCTGGTGGGCGGCGAGTTTCCGGTCCCGGTGATTCAAGGAGGCTCAAATTCGGGCGCTGTGACGGTGCAGTTCCGGGAATTCGGCATCCGCCTGACCTTTCTGCCCAACCTGACCCCCAACGGGACCATAAAGATGTACGTCAAACCCGAGGTCTCGACGGTGGATCTGGCCAATTCGGTCACCGTGGCGGGCTTCACCATTCCGGCGCTGGCCACCCGGCGGATCGAGAGCCATGTAGAGCTGGGGCCGGGCCAGAGTTTCGCCATCGGCGGCCTGGTGGATGACCGTGTGACCGAGAGCATCCAGAAGATCCCGGGGCTGGCGAGCGTGCCGGTTCTGGGGGCGCTTTTTAAGAGCCGGATGGAGAAAAAGCAGAAGACGGAACTGCTGGTGCTGGTGACGCCGGAGATCGCCGAACCGCTGCGGCCGGGGGATCCCAAGCCTGAGCTTCCAATGCCCAGACCGCCGATGGATACGAAGCGCTTCGACAAGACGCCGCAGGACGCCAAAGCGAAGCAAACGGCCGCGGGGCCGAAACCGGCGCCGGCAAAGAAGAGCAAGTAGGGAGGGTGGATCGGAGCGCGATGGGTCCACGCATGCCGCATTGGGAGGCGCCGCTGAACGCGCTGTTGATCTCGCCGAATCGCGAGATCGCGCAGGCATTTACGTCGCTTTGCGGGCAAACCCAGGCGTTTCAAGTTCTGGCGGAACTCAAAAGCTATCCCCCGTTGCAGACTTTGGACATCCGGCTGAGGCAGTTAAAGCCGGACGTGGTGGCTTTGGACGTGGCCACGGATTTTGAAGCCGCCAGCGAGATCATTCGTGCGGCGCTGGCGGTTCAACCTCCCGTTCAGGTGGTGGGCCTGCATGCGCACAACGACCCGCAGGCGATTCTGGCGGCGCTGCGGTTGGGCGCGGCCGAGTTTCTGTACCTACCCTTTGACGCTGCGGTGATGCAAGAAGCGGCAGGCAGGATCCGGCGGTTGCGTGCGCCGGACCCCGCCGTTCAGCCGGAATTAGGCAAGGTCGTGTGTTTTGCCAGCGCCAAGCCGGGCTCCGGGGCTTCCACGCTGGCCACGCAGGTGGCCTTTGCCCTAAAAAGCGTTACAGGCCAGCGCGTGTTGCTGGTGGACTGCGACCTGATGGGGGGCACAATCGGCTTTTGTCTGAAACTGAACCATGCCCGTTCGCTGCTGGACGCGATGGAGGCGGCCGAACAGTTCACACCGGCTAGCTGGGCGGAGCTGACGGTCGCGCACGGGGGCGTGGACGTGCTTCCGGCGCCGGAGATGCCGCGCAATCAGACGCCCGACCCGATGCGGTTGCACGAGGTGCTGGCCTACGCGCGGTTGCTCTACGACTGGATCGTGCTTGACCTGCCGACCGTGTTTCAGCGGATGAGTCTGCTGGGGATTACGGAGGCGGACGAAGCTTTCGTGGTTTCGACGACCGAGCTGGCCAGCTTGCACCTGACCCGCAAAGCGGTCAACTTGCTGTTGCAATTGGGCATCGGCAAGGAGCAGTTCAAGATCCTTCTCAACCGGACCAGCAAGAAGGACGGACTGGCCGGCTCCGACATCGAAAAGATCTTTAACAGCCCGATATTCGCCAAATTCCCCAACGATTATTTCTCGCTGCACCGGGTGGTGACCTTAGGCCAGCCGCTGGGCGGGGACACCGAGCTGGGGCGGGCGATTGCGGGACTGGCGGCCAAGCTGGCGGGGACGGCGCCGGCCGAAGGGGGAAAGAAAGGAGCGCTGATGCGACCGGCGCTCTCGGAATCGTAGGAATTGAGATTTGGCCATGATTTTGCCTGTCGACCAACGCGCACCACAACAGATGAGTTGGGAACAGAGGCTGCTGAAGAATTCCGGCAAGCCCAAGGCCGCGCTGCGGCCGGAATATCAGGAATTCAAGTTCACGCTGCACCGCAAGCTGCTGGACAAGATCAATCTGGAAGCGCTGGCCTCGATCGACAATCAGCGCATCCGCAGCGAGGTGCGTCAAGCGCTGATCGCTCTGATCGATTCTGAGCCGACGCTGCTCAGTTCGCTTGAAAAGCAGCAGATCTGCGACGAGGTGCTGGACGAGGTGTTTGGTCTGGGACCTTTGGAGCCGCTGCTTCAGGACCCGACGATCTCCGACATTCTGGTGAACGGGCACAAGCAGGTGTACGTCGAGCGGAAGGGCCTGCTGGAGCTGACCTCAGTGACGTTTCGGGACGATGCGCATCTGCTGCGGATCATCGACAAGATTGTTTCGCAGGTGGGCCGCCGCGTGGACGAGTCCACGCCGATGGTGGACGCACGGCTGGCCGACGGCTCGCGCGTGAACGCCATCATTCCGCCCCTGGCTTTGGACGGACCGCTACTGTCGATTCGCCGTTTCAGCCAGGATAAGCTGATGCCGCCGGACCTGGTGGAGCGCAAGGCGCTGACGGCGGGCATGATGGAATTGCTTGAGGCGGCGGTGAAAGCGCGCTTGAACATCATCATTGCGGGCGGCACGGGCGCCGGCAAGACCACGCTGCTCAACGCCTTGTCGTATTTCATTAATCCCAAAGAGCGCATTGTGACCATTGAGGATGCGGCGGAATTGCAGTTGAAGCAGCCGCATGTGGCCCGGTTGGAAACGCGCCCGCCGAACCTGGAAGGGCAGGGCGCAGTGCGGCAGCGCGAACTGCTGATCAACAGCCTGCGTATGCGCCCGGACCGGATCATCGTGGGCGAGGTGCGCGGCGCCGAAGCTCTCGACATGTTGCAGGCGATGAACACCGGGCACGACGGGTCGCTGACCACCGTGCACGCCAACTCGCCGCGGGACGCCGTGAGCCGCCTGGAGGTGATGGTCTCGATGGCCAACGCCAACATGCAATTAATCTCGATCCGCCAGCAAATCGCCAGCGCGGTGAACCTGCTGGTGCAGGCGGCGCGCCTGAGCGACGGTTCGCGCCGGGTCACCAGCATTACGGAGGTGACGGGCATGGAAGGCGAGATCGTCACCTTGCAGGACATCTTCGTGTTCGAAAAGCGGGGTCTGTCGCCGGAGGGTAAGGTGATCGGGCGGTTTGCGGCCACCGGCATCCGGCCTAAGTTCTGGGAGAAGCTGCTGGCGGCGGGCATCCGGCTGCGGCCGGACCTGTTTGACGAGGTGGTGGAGGTTTGAGATGTCGTTTTACATCGTGATCACCATCGTGCTCTGGCTGGTGAGCCTGGCGATTTGGATGGTGGTGTCACGGGCTTTCAAAACCGCCGACGCCGATAAGGTCAAGAACCGCTTGCTGGGCACCGGTCCGGTGAAAAAAAGCCGAGGCCGCCAGAAATCCAAAGAGCCGGCGCTGCTGGCCGAAGAAGACAGGACGACCGGCAAGTTGGTGCTGCGGCTGCTGAAAAAGCTGGAGCTCACCGAGCGCCTCTCGGCGCTGATCGAACAAGCCGGACTGCGGTGGCGGGTGCCGCGCTTGATTCATGCCTGCCTGGGCTTGTTCCTGGCTGGTTTTGTCACTGTGTGGTACACAGCGCCAGGGAATTTCCGCGGGCTGGCTGTCTTGGTTGGGGCAGCGATGGGCTCGATTCCGATTCTGCTGGTGTTGAGGAAACGCAGCGTGCGCCTGAGGGCATTCGAAGAGCAGTTTCCGGAAAGCCTCGAGTTCGTGGCGCGCTCCATGCGCGCCGGCCACGGTTTTGCGGTTTCGCTGGAGATGATTCACAAGGAATTCCAGGATCCGCTGGGGAGCGAATTCCGCCGGACTTTCGAGGAGCACAACTTGGGGATGCCTCTGGATCTGGCATTACAGAAGCTCGCCAAACGAGTGCCGCTGTTGGACGTGCATTTCTTTGTTTCGGCGGTGTTGCTGCAAAAACGGACGGGCGGAAACTTGGCCGAGATCCTGGACAAGCTGGCGTACGTGATCCGGGAGCGGTTCAAGTTGCGCGGGCGCATCCGCGCCATCAGCGCGCACGGGCGGATGACGGGCACGGCGCTGTCGATCATTCCGATGGCGGTGGCGACGCTGATGTTCTTCGTCAATCCGCCTTATGTGCAGTTCTTTGTTAGCGACGAAACCGGGCAAATCATGATGGGCATCGCGCTGGCGCTGCAAGTGGTGGGTTTTCTGGTGATTAAGAAGATTGTCTCGATCGAGGTCTGACGATGCCGATTCTGCTGGCGGCCCTGGTTTTTGCGTGCGTGATGGCGGTGGTGGCCATCGCCGGCATGAAGCTGTGGGTGAAGCCCAAGGAGGCCATAGACCGGGTGACCGGGGTGGGGATGGGGGTCAGCGAGCCGGCGCCGGCGCACCCCAGCCTGGCGTTTCACGAGCTATTGCAGAAGATCGGCAACGCGCTGCCGGCGTCGCCCAAGGATGCCAACGTAGTCCAGAAGCGGCTGATCCGGGCGGGCTTTCGGAACCCTGGCGCCATGAAGGTGCTGTACGGATCGAAGGTGGTGCTGGCCATTGTGCTGCCGCTGCTGATGACGGCGGTGGTGACAGGTTCGGCGGCGCCCACCGAGAACAAGTTTCTGGCGGTGATGGCGGCGGTGGCGGCGGGCTTCTTCGGACCGAACGAATACGTGAAATGGGCGAGCAGACGGCGGCAGAAGCGGCTGCGCCGGGGCTTGCCGAACGCTCTGGATCTGCTGGTGGTGTGCGTGGAGTCGGGCTTGGGATTGGACCAGGCGATCGTGCAGGTGGCCAAGGAGCTGGAACATGCCCACCCGGAGATCAGCGAAGAGTTTGCAATCGTCAACCTGGAACTAAAGGCGGGGAACCGACGTGCCGATGCATTAAGAAACCTGGCAGAAAGGACCGGGGTGGAAGATTTGAGGAAACTGGTGGCGGTGTTGATCCAGGCGGACCGGTTCGGGACCGGGATCGCGGCCAGTTTGCGGGCTCACGCCGACTACATGCGGGTGCAGGCGCGGCAGGTGGCCGAAGAGAAAGCCGCCAAGTTGGGCGTGAAGCTGATTTTTCCGATCTTTTTCTGTATCTTGCCGTCGCTGTTCGTAGTGACGGTTGGGCCGATGGTGGTGAGAATTATCCGGGAGTTGATCCCGATGATGAACAACATGTAACGGGAACCGTTACGGATATTGCGGGAAAGGAGAATCTGTATGGATGCCTCAATGGTTCGCATCGTTTGCGCAGTGCTCGCAGTCCTGTTCTTGGGACTGATCGTCCTGCGCCGCAAGAAGAACGCCGAGTAAGTCGGCATGTCCTGCGGGATCGGGAGGCGCGACAGGTGGCGGGCAGCGCCTCCCGGATGCCGTAAGGAGGAAAGAGCTGCAAGGTTTTAAGTCTATGAAAGGCAAGTCTTGGTGGTGGACAGGTGCGCTGGCGGTTGCGCTGGCGGCCACGGCGTCGGCCGGCACTTTTGGAAAGGTGGTGGCCATCGGCGGGCATGCTTCCGACCTCGCGTTGGACGAGGCTCGCGGTGTGCTCTATGTGGCGAACTTCACCGCGAACCGCATCGAGGTCATGTCGCTCACCGGGTTGGCGGTGCAGACATCCATCAACGTGCCTCCGCAGCCCGGGGCGATTGCGCTGTCACCCGACGGCCGTTACCTGGTGGTGGTCCATTTTGGGAACTTCCAGGCGCCCAATTCGCCCCGTAACGCTCTGACCGTCATCCAGTTGGAGGGCGGCGAGAAGCAGACATTCGTGCTGGGGAATCCGCCTTTGGGGGTGGCTTTCGGCCTGGACAACCGGGCTCTCATCGTCACAACGACGGACTTCCTGTTGTTTGACCCCGTGCTGGGGACGACGCAGTCGCTGGCGACGGTGGCGGATGTGACCGCCAAGACGCTTCCGGTGCCGCCGGCCAATTATCCGCCCAACATCATTGCCGCTTCTCTGGGAGTTTCCGGAGACGGCCTGCGCATTTTCGGGCTCACGGACACGATCCGGTTCCGCTATGAGGTTTCGACGCGGCGGGTGGTGTCCATGGGCTATGTCTCTTCGCCTCCAGCGGGGCCGCGCACGGTGAGCGTGAACCGGGACGGGACCATTTACGCGGCGGGCTGGGGGGTTTTCCAATCCGAGCCTACGCGCGACACCATGATCGCCCAGTGGCGAGACCCGTCGGGGCTGCTGAACATCGGCAGCCATGTGATCGATTCGGCTCGGGGCCTGATCTACGCCCAGATTCCGGCCGGCGCCGCGTCGACCCAGGCAAACAGCGGCGCGCCGGCCGAGCCGGAGTTGCTGATCGCGGATCTGGACAACTTGACCATTCGGGAGCGCCTGCGGCTGCCGGAAAACCTGGGCGGGAAGAGCGTGCTCAGCGCGGACGGGAGCACCGTTTACAGCATCTCTGACAGCGGCGTGCTGGTGCTGCCGGTGGGCAACCTGGCGCGCGCTCCACGGGTCCAGGCCGCCCAGGAAGACGTCGTGATCCGGGGCAACTTCTGCGACCGGCGTGTGGCAGTGCAGGAACTGGCGATCCTGGATCCGGGCGGCAATAGCACGGACTTCGCGATATCTTCGTCAAACCCATCGGTGGTGGTGAGCCCATCGTCGGGCATGACGCCCGCTACTGTAAAGATAAGGTCGAT
>Ga0272446_1006181_pt1 | contig 12668 bp, 11 predicted proteins | sample YNPCB0061_FD_194587 | JGI IMG/M metagenome (GOLD analysis project Ga0272446, IMG submission 194587) | Hot spring microbial mat communities from Yellowstone National Park, WY, United States - YNP-CB-006-1 | ecosystem: Environmental > Aquatic > Thermal springs > Hot (42-90C) > Sediment | place... | reverse complement strand
GGCGGGAAAATGGCATTTCTCAATCCCCAGGAAAACGTAATGAAAGTGCTGGATTTAGTAGGCGTGCCAAGCGTCATTCCCATTTACTACGATCAACAGGCAGCGCTGGAAGGGCTGAAATAGCCCAAAAACTCTAACAAATTATATATAATTTTTGTGTTATAATGGCGGTGAAATCAGGAGCAACCGCCATGAACACGACGATACTTTTCATCCTGCCCATTGTGTTTGTCCTTTGGGCGCTTTCAAAAACCACCGAAACAGTGCTTGCCATCCGTCAACGTGAACGCGAGGCAGGCAAAGAACCGTTTGTTTACTTGTAATTGAACAGGGTCATCACCTGGACGGCTCCGGAGACAAATACCGGAGCCTTTTTCTTTAAGACCAAAGCCCCGCCTCCCCCTCCGACGAAAACTGATTCAAACACCCCCAGCCGTTTTCTCGCCGGCGCTTCTCTTCACGCCCCCTGTCGGTTTCTTGCGCGGTAAAACGCCGCCCACCGCCGGTTGATCTCCTCCATGGCTTGCTGGCGTGTGTACCCATATTTGACCTGGAGGATAGTCAGGAACTTATCCTGCTTATCTTCAGCCTTGTCTATTTTCTTCAAGTCATGCTCGCCCAACAGGCTGAACCATTCCACAGACTGCTTGCGGATGACCTTCCACTCCTGGTCGAATTTCGATTTTTGCACTTTCATAAATTTCTCCTCCGAGCGTATACGGTTATTGAACTCAGTTCGGAGTTTTCAAGATTTCGTTTCTTGCTGACCACTACTCCCCCGTTCCCTGAATCGGCGCGAACAAAATTGTCAAACTCTTACCTGTTCATTGTACTACGTGATTCGCCTAAAATCAGGGTTTTATGACACAAATTGCAGAGTTGAAAACGGTCTTGTGGACATAATGTCCGCGAGACTGTTTTTCATAATTCATCCTTCCGACTTCATCCTTGACTTTCCCACCACCCCATCAACTCGCTCAACGGCAGAGACGGCGTGGCATCGCCCTGCCTGCCTGAATTCCACGTCACGATCAGATCCCGCTTGGCGCGGGTAATGCCCACGTAGAACAGGCGCAGACGTTCCTTGACGTAATCCAGCCGCGAGCGCAGGGTCGCCGCGCCTTCTTCGTACCAGTCGTATTCATCGTTTGGCGGTCGAGCGTTGTCCTGAGCCTGTCGAAGGGTAGGCGACGGGTCTCGATACGGGTTTCGATACGCTTCGCTACTCAACCCTACTCGACCAGCGTCGCCATATCGAGACCACCCCAGCGCGGTCAACTGCGCCAGCGCCTCCGCTTCAAGGTTCAGCCCGCCGCGAATAAACCACTTCTCCGAAATAAAACGGTCGTTCGGCATGTTCGACGGGAAATCGTAATTGTTGACCGACATCAAATACACGCGGTCCCATTCCAGTCCTTTTGCCTTGTGCATGGTCGTCACCACCACACGTCCGCGATGGCGCTCGGGGTCGAAGCCCGAATCGTCCGACGAGAAGCCGATGAAGCGCCGTTCGTTCTTGGCAATGACCGCCAGTTCCGTCGTCAATTCGGGCAGGCGCCAGTCGGGGTGATCGTCTGCGGCTTGCCTGAGCACCAGCGCCAGTTTGTGTGCCAGCGCCAAATCGGACGCTTCGCTGAACACATCCTGCGCCAGCGTGAGAATCAACTGGTCAATGGGAAGCGTGACCGCGTTCAACCATCTCTGGACATTGACGCGGAACGCGCTCAATTCTTCGATGATCGCTTGCTCCCTCACACCCAACCCCTCTCCCTCAGGGAGAGGGGAAATGTAATCTTCCACATTTCCGATCTTTCGCAACATTCTCCCTACATCACTCACAAAAGCCATCTTCTGCGCGTCTTCGCGCCAATCCCTCCTCCACACCTCATACGCCTTCGACAACTTGCGCGCCGACTGCGGGTCCGCCAGATACGCCAGCAAGTGACTCAACGATCCCGCCGCGGCGCGCGTCTCGGAGGTGGACGAGATCAACTCGATGGGTTCGATGCCGCGCTTGCGCAGTTCGTTGACCACTTCCACGCCGCGCGTGTTGCGCGGGACGAGGATGGCGAGGGTGGGCTTTTCTTCGTCGGGCAGTTCGGCAATCGAATCGAGATAGTTCTTCACGGATTTGACCACCGCTTCCAATTCTTCTTCGGGCGTGAACTTCTTGCCGATGAAGCGAATCGCGGCGGGGTCATCGGGCGGATTCTGCTGCGGGTCGCCCTCAGGGAGAGAGACGATGTGCGGAGGCGAGAGCGCCGTCCGCGCTTCGGGGATGGGATGGGCGGTCATCACCCAGTCAATGAGGTGATTTGCCAGCGCGATGATGGACGGCTGGGAACGTCCCGACTCGGGCATGTCTTCGTGCGGGTTGTTTTGGATGAAGGCGCGTAAGAGTTCGGGCGAGGCGGTGGTGAAGGTCTCGAAGATTGCCTGGTTGGGGTCGCCGACGCGGACCCAGTTGCCGCCCCCCCTCCGTCTCCCCCCATCCCGCTTAGGCGGGATGGGGGGAGTGTCCCGAAGGGACGAGGGGGGCTCTGCGTCACCAGATAATAAAGACAATATCCTCTCCTGCGTCAGGCTCGAATCCTGTGCTTCGTCTTCCAAGATGAAGGGATAGCGGTAACGCAGCCGCTCCAGATATTCTTCGTCGCTTTCGAGGAGGGTGAGAGCGAGGCGGATGAGGTCATCGAAGTCCACGGCGCCGCGATAGGCGAGGGCGCGTTGATAGTCCGCGTAGATGCTCCAGCCGAGTTCGGCAAGAGGCAGAGGCGCAGGCGAAGCGTCCAGTTTGGCACGCAGGCTTTCGGGAGTCAGGAGGCGGTCTTTGGCGGAGCGGATAAAGGCTAAGGCGAGGGAGTCCAACAAATCAGGCAGTTGCTGACGTTTGACCCAATCCCGTTTGGAGTTGTCGAGGGCGGGGTCGAGGTAGTCATCCAGCGAGTGATTTGCCAGCCAGGCATTGACCGACTCGCGGCGGATGAAGCCCGCTTCGCGTTCGTCAATGATGCTGAAGCGTTCTTCGAGCCCCACACGCGCGGGCTTTTCGCGCACGATGTCATGCGCCAGCCCGTGCAGGGTGCGGACGCGGTATTTGTAGAGGGCTTGCAGGGGATTGTCGAAGAAGCGTTTGATGCGCGCTTCGAAATTGTCCACCGCCGAGTTGACGAGGGTGACGATGAGCACTTCCTGGTCGTCGGCGAGCCAGCCTTCGCGGATGATTTTGGCGGCAAGGGCGGAGAGGATGTGCGTCTTGCCCGCGCCAGGGACGGCGGCTATGCCGAGGCGTCCGCCGCTGTAGCGGAGGATTTTTTGCTGGGAGGGGCGGGGGGTGAAAGGAGGTGTCATGTATCGAGGTGTCAGGTGTCAAGTTTAGGCGTTTTTCTGTTTCGATAAATTGATTCTACCCTTCTGCCTCGCCCGACGATAAACCGTCGGGCTATTCGTACAAAGTCCCGCCCAGGCGGGACCAGTCCGCTTCAGCGGGGTTTGTACGGGCAGCACGGGGGTTCATCCCCGTGCGGGGAAGAGGCGAGGGGAATGCCCAATGGACGGAATACATTTTCAGCAAAGGCGTTCGGCGCTCGAGCATTTTCCTGTTTCGACAGGCTGATGCTACCCTCCAACCCGCCCGACGATGAACCGTCGGGCTACGCCTACGAAGGCGACTGAAGCCGCCTCGCCCGCGCCCAGTCCGCTTCAGCGGGCTTTGTACGAATAGCACGGTGGTTTATCACCGTGCGGACATCGTCGGGCAACCAACCATGTCCGCGCAACCTACGCCTCATCCATCATCTCCATCGCTGCGATCAACGTCCCGTCCGCGTGGTGCTGTTTCTGATTGTGAATATATCGTACCACCGAAGCGAGATTTCTCTCGCCAAAAGATAATACTCCGTACTCATCCTGCCAGTAAAACCCGAAATCGGGCTTGATGACGTGATTCACGAAATGCGAACTGTTCCCTTTCACGTCGCCGATAAACTTTGCAGGCGCGAGTTTGGGCGGAATGGAAACGGCAAGATGCACATGGTCTTTCATTCCGCCGATGGCGTGGACAAATCCGCCCATCTCCTGCGCCTTCGCCGCAATGGCGCGATACAACTCAGGCTCGAGAATCGAGTCGATCAAAGGCAAGCGATTCCTGGTTGCCCAAACAAAGTGATAGTAGAGTTTCCAATAGGGCATGTTTGCTCCAACCTATGCGGGGGCTAATAACAAGCCGCCGAAAAATATTTCGTCAGTGTATTATTGGACATATCCGCTTCACGCATGGGGTCATTACCCGAATTGACGATTACTTGAACGCCGAAACTTTTATTGCCTTTCAAATCAATCACCGCTACCAGTTTGACATCTTGACCTGCATCGAGCGCAGAGATTTCCAGAGGAGAAACGCCGATCACGCCGTTGAAGTTTTCAGCCCATTCATCTAAGTTATACCGCTGCTGCCCCATAAGCAGGAATACGTCCACGAGAAATGAGCCAAAGTTTCGAGTACCAGCGCGCCCAATGTTCCGAATCAAAATGGAAAATTCGATGATAGTGCCGCCTCGTTGCGGCAAACAAACCGGCTCGCTGATACCGGTCACGGTCAGGTCGGGCAGGAGCAATAACGGACTATCAAAGGCAATGGTGGGCAGGATAAACGGCGTCCGTGTAGGGAAAGGTGTATTGGTTGGCACAGACGTCGCCGTCGGCGGGGGAGGCGGGGTGTAGGTGAAAGGCGGAAAAATCTCAGGCTGGTACGAAGCACTTTGCCGCGTCGGGCTGAGAGCCGTTTTTGAAACCGTCGGTGACGGTTGGGCAGACAGCGGCGAAACGATGTTCGGAAAAGACACGGCAATCACAATGATGCTGATAACGCCAAAGACAGTGACAACCATCAACCAACGGGAGGGCGTAGTGTTATGTTCTGTCATTTCTTCACATTAGGACTTGAAACTGATAACACCTTCTGGAATGCTCTCAACAACTCCCCGCGTTGTTCGAAACCGCTTTCACCCAACTCGGAAAGGCAGATGTAAACCCGCTCGCGGCAGCGATGTAGAAGACCCGAAACCAGCCGCGCCAGCGCCTCTTTACTGTAGTGGACATCCTCCGCGTCAGACCAGCCCCGCCCTGGTTCCCACCATCGGCTTAACACAAAAGGATGCGTCAACGGCTGGGACAACCGCTCGTACCAGCCGTTCGAACCAATATCGAGCCAGAATTGGACGGTCGCCGGGCGGTTCATCATCAAGAACGTGTGGGCTGGGGCAACCAAAACAGCGTTCTTCTCCTCCGACTGCCAGCCCTCCAAATAAGACGCGGCAATGACGCCATCCTGCAGCATTTGAAGATATTCACGTCCAAGATCGGGAAATGGCACATCGCCAATTGTCACGTTGATTGTGGCTTCCAGCGATTGACGGAACTTCTTTACCGATTCCACCAGGCTTGCCGCCACCCGCACCGAGTCGAAATTGCGGTGACAGCCAAACCCCGCCTGGGATAACACCTCACCAAACAACCTGCGGAAGAAGTGATCAAGCGGCAGCGGGTCACTTTCCCGGTAAGCCAACAGCCAGTCCCGTAAAAGGGTGTAACGTCTGCCAACCGAAAACGTGATGCGATCCTGCATGTCCGATTTGATCTGGTCAAAAGAAGAAAGCCCCAGGTCGCGTTGACGGTACACAATTTCTGTGAGCAGCTGCGCACGGACAAGGTCCAGCCCCTCAATGGACTGCATCAGCGCGTATGCCACATCGAATTTCGGCGGATGTATGCCCCATTGTGGATGCGCCAGCGCCGCCAGGGTAATTAGCGCGCGCGAAGCGGGTTCGTCGCGCAGCGAACGGGAGGGACGGTGCGAACGCCAGGGAATTTTTCTGGCATCGAGTCGGTTCGTGATGGAAAACCGCAGCGCATCAGACAGGTACGGGGCAAGAACGACGATTTCAGAGGGGGAGATTAGAGAATGAGAGATTAGAGAATGGATTTCATCAACAACCGCATCAAGCAATTCAGGAAAAAAACGCTTGGAAACAATTTCCAAAGCATTCCTCGACCTATGATCTTCGACCTTTGACTCGGGGTGTGCAACAATCGCCGCCGTCAACCCTTCGCTCAAACTCGCGACGCTCTCAGACATGACAAAACTATCCTGCAATTGCATGTGAGCATCGCACAATTCGCGCAACGCCCAGCCGGTTTGGACATCCGCGCCGAGGAAGTAGCGGAAGCCCCCTCCCTCATCATAGAGTAGCAGCGCAGAATCGAAAGAGGGCAGCCACTCACGCAAAATATCATGCGCGCGAGGCACATCCTCTTCTACATTGTCATAAATCAGGTGACGATACGTCCGCATGAGATACTCACGGACAATGTCCTGCGTCCACAAAATGTTGGTAAAGATCTCGAATTGAAGCGAAAAGTCGAGAAGATTGTGGTCGAGGCAATACTGGCGGAAACGGATGGCACAGTCCTGCGCATCGGCATAGATGCGGCGCTGGGCGGGGTCACCAAAATAGGCAGCATCGAGGCGGGCGCCAATCTCGGTATGCGGAAAACCAATCACCGCCGCCTTGTTGAGATTGTCAATGATTTGCGAATACAGACGGTTGCGATCAATCGTCACCGACTCAAAATATTCCTCATCCAGCAGCGGACGGACGAGATGCGCCATGTAATACTGGGCGGTCTCCAGCGTGAGAAACACAGGCGGCTGATCGGGGTGGGCAAATCCCGCCGCCTCCGCCGCCAGAGACCAGAACAGGTCACACATGCGGCGCGCCAGGCCGCCAACGGTGGCAGGCGTCACTTCGCCGCCCGCCATGCGTTCGGGGCTGTAGAGCAAATCGAGATACGGCTCCTGAAGCGAACGCTGAGGCGTGAGCAGAAGAATCGACTCGCCGGGCACTCCCTGCTCGAGTAAATACCGCATCCGCTCTACGCTGGCAGTGGTCTTGCCGCATCCGGCGGGACCGGAGACGAAGAGTTTAAGGTCAAGGGGAGATTCAACAATCTGACGCTGAAGCGGGCTGAGGTCTGGCATGAAGCGAGGGTACAGGAGACAGGGAGGTTTGTCAATATGTCATCCGATTTCTCTGTATAATCAGTAAATCACGAAAACACCGCGTAGTGTGCGCTCTCTAGTGCAAAACTGGCGTTACACTTGCCCTGGCGGGCAAGCGCCAGGGGGAGAACGCCAATTACGCGCTTTCGTGAAGTACTGATAATGCATCTCGTCAAATCATTCCAAGGAGAAATTTCAATGACAACCCCCAGCCGCCCCGCCGCAAAGCCCGACATGGTTCGCTTTTCAGATAAACTGACTGACTCGCTCAATGACATTACCAAAATGATTAACGAGCACAAAGTCATGATTGACACAATTCAAGATGTAGCCCTCGAATTGACCAATTCCATCGGCACACTCCACACATTCACGGTCAAATATGCAGGTATTGCCAATGCCATCCTCGACGGCTTGCTGCCCATCGTCAAGAACCTGCCGCTTGTGCCCCAAAAAATTACAGATTTGCTTGTAAATCTGGAAAGCCTCACCCAAAAAATCATTGACAGCAACGCTCAGACCGCCCAAACCATTGCGGACGTGCAATCGGGTTTGCAGAACGGCGACGTAAACAAGATTAAGGGACACGCCAACCAATTGCAAAGCCTGACCAACGCCCTGCGTTCGATCCTGCCCAATCAATAGCAGACCGCATCTTCCTTAAGGGACGCCTGGCGCCGCATCCCGAAGTTTGATCTTCGGGATGCTACCCGGCGGCGCAGAGTGCTAACGGTCACTGCAATACATAATCACACCATGCTTCATAGCGCGGATGGCGGGCGCGAATGACATCATGATAAACCTTTTGAATAGCCTGGGTGATGGGGCCGGTCTGACCGCTGCCAATTTTGCGAAAGTCAATTTCACTCAAGCCAATGCATTCGGCAGCCGTGCCAACGACGAAGACCTCGTCGGCGGTGTAGAGTTGGTCACGGCTGATGGGACGCTCTTTGATTTTGTAGCCTAAATCCTGGGCGATGGTGTAGATGGTGTGACGGGTAATCCCTTCCAACACGGGGGCAATGGCTGGGGTGTAAATTTTTCCGCGTCTTACGAGAAAAATATTTTCGCCGGTGCATTCCGCTACATAGCCGGAGGGGTCGAGCATAATGGCTTCCTCAAAGCCCAATCGCACCGATTCGGTTTTTGCCAGAAACGAGTTGGCGTAATTTCCCGACACTTTGGCTTTGGTCATCATCACGTTGACGTGATGCCGGGTGTACGATGAGATGTTGGCGCGAATTCCTTTCGCCAGGGCTTCCTCGCCGAGGTAGTTGTTCCATTCCCAGGCAGCAATGCCCAGCGCGGCGCGCCCGCCATCTACGTTGAGATTCCAGCCGCCATCGGTCAGGTAAACCAGAGGGCGAATGTAGCAGTCCTTAAACCCATTGGCTTTGACAACCGCCTTGCAGCCATCAATGACATCCTGGGCAGTGAACTTTAAGTTGCGAAATCCAAAGACTTCCGCCGATTCGATGAGCCGCTCGGCGTGGTCGCGCAGGCGGAAAATGGCTGGTCCCTTTTCAGTATCATAAGCGCGAATGCCTTCGAAGACAGCGGCGCCATAATGCAGGGCAGGGGTAAGAAAGTGGATGGTAGCCCTTTCGAACGGCACAAGTTCGCCGTCCATCCAAATAAATTTAGATTCCATTGCCATAAGAGCTCCTTTTGTAATGTAAGATATTGAGGGCTTGCAAGACCTTGAAGTTTTACCACGAAGACACGGCGTCACGTAGATTTCCTTCACGATCAGTAGACCACGAAAACCTCGCGTAGTGCGCGCTCTCTGGCGCAAAACTGGCGTTAGACGCCTTCGGCAGCGCCAATTACGCGCTTTCGTGAAGTACTGCGTCTCCGTGTCTCAGTGATTCGATATTCTCTTGATGACTTCGTCTGTCATTTGCCTGGTGGATAATTTACCGCCCAGGTCGCCCGTGCGCGCCCCGGCGCTAATGGCTTCGTCTACCGCTTTTTCGAGGGCGGCGGCTTCGGCTTCGAGATGGAGCGAGTAACGCAGCAACATGGCGGCAGAAAGAATTGTGCCTACCGGGTTGGCAATGCCTTTACCGGCAATGTCGGGCGCTGAGCCGTGAATCGGTTCGTAAAGACCAGGTCCTTTGCCGCTCAGGCTGGCAGAGGGGAGCATGCCCATCGAACCGGCCAGGACGGAGGCTTCGTCGGTCAGGATGTCGCCGAACATGTTTTCGGTGACGACCACATCGAAGGAAGCCGGGGCGGTCACAAGGCGCATGGCGGCCGTATCCACGAGAACATGCTCCAGCGCGATGTCGGGGTGTTGGGAACCCATTTTGGCAGCAATTTGCCGCCACAGACGGGAAGATTCCAGTACGTTCGCTTTATCTACCGAAGTAATTTTTTTATTTCGCCCGGCAGCCAGCCGGAAGGCAAGTTCCATCACGCGGTAGATTTCATAATCATAGTATTCGAGCGTATCCACAGCGTGCTCGCAGCCATCTTTCACGTCGCGGCCTTTGGGCAAGCCAAAATACAGCCCGCCAGTCAACTCACGGATAACCAGGATATCCACGCCTTGCAGTTTTTCGGGCTTGAGGGGCGAGGAATCCACCAGCGCGGGGTGAACTTTCACCGGGCGCAGGTTGGCAAAAACGCCCAGTCCCTTGCGCAAAGCCAGCAAGCCGCGCTCTGGCCGGTCTTTGGCGCTGGGGTCATCCCATTTGGGTCCGCCAACCGCGCCCAGCAGCACCGCGTCGGCAGCCTGACAATCGGCGAGCGTCTCATCGGTCAGCGAAGCGCCGTATTTGTCTATGGAGCAGCCGCCCATCAGCCGTTCGGTATAGGTGAACGAATGACCAAATTGAGCGGCGACTGCATCCAGCGCGCGCACGGCTTCAGTGACCACTTCGGGACCGATTCCATCGCCGGGGAGGAGGGTGATTTTGAAGTTCATGAAGTTCTCCGTTCAGGTACGTAGACCATGGACGGTCCACCGTCCAGTCGGTCAATGCGCCACCAGCAGCCCATATTCAATCGAATCGACCAGAGCGCGCCAGGAGGCTTCGATGATGTTGGCGCTTGCGCCGACGGTGCTCCAGCGTTTGGCGCCGTTTTGGGTATCGATGAGGACGCGAGTGAGCGCTGCCGTGCCGTTTTCGCCGTCCAGAATGCGGACTTTGTAATCGGCCAGGTGGAAACTGTCAATCATGGGGTAACGCGGGCGCAGCGCCTTGCGCAGCGCCAGGTCGAGGGCGTTGACCGGCCCGTTGCCTTCGGCGGCGGTGTGCAGCACCTCGCCATCAACGCGCACTTTGACCATCGCTTCGGCGAAAATGCCGCGCCCGGAGCGGTGCTCCACATTCACCAGGAAGTCAATCAACTCGAAAGGCGGCTGGTAGTGCATTTCCTGGCGCTTGAGCATTATCGCTACGGAGGCTTCGGCAGCCTCGAAAGAGAATCCGCGCGCTTCGAGTTCCTTGATTTCGTTCAAGACCGGGACGACTTCCTCAACATCCACTTCCAGGAAATGCTCTTCGGCTTTGCTGAGCAGGTTTCCGCGCCCCGAAAGGTCCGAGACCACCACGCGCATCTTGTTGCCGACGGCGCCAGGGTCAACATGCTGGTAACTCTGAGCCGAACGCCGCATGGCAGCCACATGCACACCGCCTTTATGGGCAAAGGCGCTCTTGCCAACATAGGGCTGATGGTCGTCTGGCGTGCGGTTGGCAACCTCATCCACAAAATGCGAGAGGTCGGTCAGTTTGGACAGGCTGCCCGGCGGCAGGCATTTGTATCCCATTTTGAGTTTCAGGTTGGCGATGATGGAGATGAGGTTGGCGTTGCCGCAGCGCTCGCCCACGCCGTTGATGGTTCCCTGAACCTGAGTTGCGCCTTCCCGCACGGCAATCAACGAGTTGACGACTGCCGCTTCGCTGTCATTGTGGGTGTGGATTCCAAAGGGATGAGTGACGGAGGCTTTGACCTCGCGGATGATGGATTCGACTTCCCAGGGCATCGTCCCGCCGTTGGTATCGCACAAGACGAGCGTTTCGGCTCCTCCCCGTATGGCGGCTTTGAGCGTTTCGAGGGCATACGCCGGGTCGGCTTTGTAGCCATCGAAGAAATGCTCGGCGTCGTAAATAACGCGCCGGTTTTGGGAGCGCAGGTAGGCAACCGACTGCTCGATGATGCGCAAATTGTCTTCCAGCGTGGTCAAAAGAACATCGGTCACATGCAGCGTCCAGGTTTTGCCGAAGATGGTGCAAACCGGCGCTTCAGACTTGAGCAAAGCCTGGATGTTAGCGTCATCTTCGGGTCCGGCTTTGACGCGGCAGGTGGAGCCGAAAGCCGCGATTGTGGCATTTTTCCAGGCCATATCGCGGGCGCGCTCGAAAAATTCTGCATCTTTGGGATTGGAGCCAGGCCAGCCGCCTTCGATAAAGGTGACACCGAGTTCATCCAGTTTTTGAGCAATGCGAATTTTGTCACTGGCTGAAAGGTTGAAACCTTCGGCTTGAGTACCGTCACGCAGGGTAGTGTCGTAGATTTGAATGAAAGTCATAGGATTTCCTGTTTAGGAATTAGGAATTGCGAATCAGGTCGTTCAATTCCTAATTCCTAACTCATAGTTCATAATTTCTTTTTCAAACCCCAGGATGTAGCCCAGTTCGTCCACGCCGTTGAGCAGGCAGGTTTTGTTGAATGGGTCTATGGGGAAGGTGACCGAGGCGCCGGGGAAGGAAAGGGTTTGGGAGGGCAGATCAATTGTCAGGGCGGTGCGAGGCGCTTCCTCGATCAATTCGAAAAGCAGCTGGTGGGTGGGTTTGTCCACCACAATGGGCAGCAGTCCGTTTTTCAGGGCGTTGTTGCGGAAAATATCAGCGAAGGAGGTGCTGATGACAGCGCGGAAGCCGTAGCCGGTCAACGCCCAGGGAGCGTGTTCGCGCGAAGAGCCGCAGCCGAAGTTATCGCCTGCCAGCAAGATTTGAGCGCCGGCGAATTCTGGCTTGTTCAGAACGAAATCGGGGTTGGGAGAGCCATCGGGCAGGTAACGCCAGTTGAAAAAGAGCGCATCTGCCAGGCCGTTTTTGTCGGTGACTTTGAGGAATTGCGCGGGGATAATCTGGTCGGTATCAATGTCGTTGATCGGCAGAGGGACGACGCGGGAGGTGAGTTTGATAAATTGAGCCATATTTACCTGTTTATAAACAAGCGGGGGTCAGAAACTGCGCCGGAAAGAGCGCACGCGGCGGCGGTGAGGGGGGAGGCGAGGAAGGTGCGTCCGCCTTTGCCCTGACGTCCTTCGAAGTTGCGGTTGCTGGTGCTGACGGCGTATTGACCGGGCTGTAACTGGTCGCCGTTCATGGCAATACACATTGAGCAGCCCGCTTCGCGCCATTCGGCGCCGGCTTCTTTGAAGATTTTATCCAGCCCTTCGGCTTCGGCTTGTTTTTTGACGTCTTGTGAGCCGGGGACGACCATGACGCGGGTATTGGGGGCAACTTTGCGCCCCTTGAGCAGGGAGGCAGCCAGGCGCAAATCGGAGATGCGCGAGTTGGTGCAGGAGCCAATAAAGACGACATCCACTTTTTTGCCCAGCAGGGTTTGGCCGGGCTGTAAGCCCATGTAAGCG
>Ga0272446_1006179_pt1 | contig 12668 bp, 12 predicted proteins | sample YNPCB0061_FD_194587 | JGI IMG/M metagenome (GOLD analysis project Ga0272446, IMG submission 194587) | Hot spring microbial mat communities from Yellowstone National Park, WY, United States - YNP-CB-006-1 | ecosystem: Environmental > Aquatic > Thermal springs > Hot (42-90C) > Sediment | place... | reverse complement strand
GTGGAAGAAAAACTGACGGGGCGCATTAACCAAGTGGAAGAAAAACTGACGGGGCGCATTAACCAAGTGGAAGAAAAACTGACGGGGCGCATTAACCAAGTGGAAGAAAAACTGACAGGAATCGATAAACGGCTTGCCAATGAAGAACTAGTGAGCCGTGGGGTATTCATTGCCCTAGCTGGTGGAGTGGTTACTGGCTTAACCAAGTTCTTCTTTTTTCCCTAATCACTTCTCTAAGGCTGTGAAGATCATAAGTTTCTCTAATTGTCAAGCAGTTCCGATAATTTGGAAAGATAAACCACCATCCACTAAATCAATCACTACTCCCTTATTTTGCGTCAGTTTGCCTTCTAAAATTAGATTGGCGAGTGGATTTTCAATCTCTCTCTGCAAAACACGCTTCAGTGGTCTAGCACCAAAACTGGGTTCATAGCCCTTTTCGGCAATATAAGCCTTTGCAGAATCCGTCAGAGTGATGCGAATATGCTGATCCGCTAGCCGCTGTTCAATTCTTTTGATCTGCAAGGTGGCAATTTCCGCAATCTGCGCTTGGTTGAGGGCATGGAAGATCACTATTTCATCAATGCGGTTGAGGAATTCAGGGCGGAAGTTCTTTTGCAGAGTGTCCATCACCCGCTGGCGCATGGTTTCATGTTTACTAGTATCTCCTGCTACATCGAGAATGTAATCGCTCCCCAGATTGCTAGTCATAATGATTACCACATTTTTGCAGTCGACCAGCCGCCCTTGACTGTCAGTGATTCTGCCGTCGTCTAGCACCTGAAGCAGGATATTGAACACATCGGCATGGGCTTTCTCCACTTCATCAAAGAGAACAACGGAATAGGGACGGCGGCGCACCGCTTCGGAAAACTGCCCTCCCTCTTCGTAGCCCACATAGCCGGGGGGCGCACCAATCAATCGGGAAACGGAATTCTTTTCCATGTATTCCGACATATCGAGCCGAATCATGGCGGTATCGTCATCAAAGAGGAATTGCGCCAAGGCTCTGGCAAGTTCTGTTTTGCCTACTCCCGTAGGTCCTAAGAAGAGAAAGGAACCGATGGGACGGTTAGGGTCTTTCATGCCTGCTCTGGCACGGCGAATGGCTGAGGCAACCGAGCTTACGGCTTCTTCTTGCCCAATAATACGGCTGTGTAAATGAGATTCTAATCTCAGCAGTTTTTGCCGTTCCGATTCCAATAGATTCTTAACGGGAATGCCCGTACTGCGAGATACTACTTCGGCAATGTCATCGGCAGTCACCTGATCTCGGAATAGGGCAAAGCCATCGCTCCGTGCCTGATTGAGTTCTGCTTCTGCCTGATCCAACTGCTTCTCCAGTTCTGTCAATTTACCATACTTCAATTCAGCGGCACGGTTCAGGTTGAATTCCCGCTCGGCAGTGGCAATTTGCAGTTTCACTTGGTTGATCTGTTCCTTGATGTTTTGCAATCTCTCAATAGTTTCTTTCTCCTTCTGCCAGCGATCGCTCAATTGGGCTTGCTTTTCCAATAGCTCGCTGATTTCTTGATTGATTTTGCTGAGCCGCTCTTGGGAAGCAGAGACCCCTGAGGCTTTGTAAGCTACCTTCCCCCCAGCCTCGACTCGCTCTAGCAGTTCATTTTCTTTTGCGAGGGATAGCTGTTCCATCTTCAATTGCAGGATGCGCCGCTCAATCTCATCTAGCTCGATGGGTTTGGAGGTGATTTCCATCTTCAGCTTGGCGGCTGATTCATCCACAAGGTCAATGGCTTTGTCAGGTAAGAAGCGATCGCTAATGTAACGATGGGAGAGCATGGCGGCGGCAATCAGGGCAGAGTCAGCGATTTTCACGCCGTGATGCACTTCGTAGCGCTCTTTTAATCCTCGCAAAATGGAAATAGTATCTTCCACTGACGGCTGTTCTACCAATACCTCTTGGAAACGGCGGGCGAGGGCGGCATCCTTCTCGATGTATTTGCGATATTCATCTAAAGTGGTGGCTCCAATACAGCGCAGTTCCCCCCGTGCCAGCATGGGTTTGAGCAGGTTACCTGCATCCATAGTTCCCTGTGGTGCCCCTGTTCCTACTACGGTGTGCAGTTCATCGATGAAAAGAATGATTTTGCCTTCAGAGTGCAGAACTTCCTTGAGTACTGCCTTCAAGCGATCTTCAAATTCGCCACGATACTTAGCCCCAGCGATCAATGCCCCCATGTCTAAGCTAATCAAAATGCGGTCTTTGAGCGACTCAGGGACATCTCCCTTGATGATGCGTTGCGCTAACCCTTCGGCGATCGCCGTTTTGCCCACCCCTGGTTCCCCAATCAATACAGGGTTATTTTTGGTTCGGCGAGATAGCACCTGTATCACCCTGCGAATCTCCTCATCTCTGCCGATTACGGGGTCGAGTTTGCCCGCCTGTGCTTGGGCGGTGAGGTCTCTGCCATATTTCTCCAATGCCGCATACTTGGCTTCAGGATTTTGGTCGGTAATTTTTTGATTACCGCGAATTTTTTTGATGGCGGACTCCAATTGCTGGCGATCGCAGTTGGCATTGCGAAATAATTTTTTGCCCAGTCGCTCATCATCATATAAACCTAGCAGGAGATGCTCAATGGAAATGAACTCATCTTGCCGATTTTGGCGCTCTATTTCCGCCCGATCCAGCCACACCTCCAAACTCCGCCCCAAATAAAGCTGATCGGGATGGCTCACCCTTGGCTGACGCTGGGCAAACTCTTCCACTTGGCGTTTCCACCTTTGATAATCAATGGGAATGCTATCAAGAATGGTTTTGGTCAAGCCTTCCTGTTCCAGCAGACTGAACAGCAGATGCTCGACTTCTAGCTGTTGGTTTTGCCAGCGCCGTGCCACATCTTGGGATTTGACGATCGCCTCCCATGCTTTTTCTGTAAATTGATTGGGATCGGTTGGTTGCACGCTGAATTTGATACCTAAACTTTTGCTTTTTTAGCTAGTCTAGCACTTGATTTCATGGGGTTTCAGCCTATCTGGATAGACTTGCTAGGAGGTAACTTTACAAATGTTAACTAAATTAGGGAAACTAACCCTGCTCTCCTTGCGTCAAGTCCCTTAGCAACCCTACTAGCTAGGTACCCAACTAGGTATATTTTGGCAATACCCCCAGGGGAATTCGAATCCCCGTCGCCTCCGTGAAAGGGAGGTGTCCTAGGCCTCTAGACGATGGGGGCAAGTAACATCGCATTTACAATTCTAACAATAGTTTTTTAAGATTGTCAAATAATTTGTAACTGCTATCCATGACCACGATCGCCATTGATTTTGGCAATACCAATACTGCGATCGCCCGTTGGCACTACCTGCGCAATCAGCCCGAAGTGCTTACCTTGACTGAATTGTCTAGTGATGTGCTAATTCCTTCAGTGCTGTTTGTCAGCGATCGCCAAGCACAGCAGGTGATTATTGGACAGCCTGCGCGCAGCTTTGCCAACCGTGCAGGTTATTTTGACCAGATCAAGCGTCAGTTGACCACGCCAAATTTTCCCAACTTCGCAGACCTGAAACCAGAAACTCTCGGTTCATGGTTCTGGCAGAAACTCCTCCAAGCACTACAAGCACAGTATCACCAGATCGGCAAGTTAGTAATTACTATTCCTGTGCAAGCCTCAGACCGCTATCTCGCATGGCTAGAGCACACCCTTCAACAGGCAGGCATCCAGCAGTGGCAGTTCATCGATGAACCAACGGCGGTGGCGATCGCCTATGGAGTATTTGACCCGAAACAACTCCTGATGGTGATTGACTTTGGCGGCGGCACTTTGGACATCGCCCTAGTGCGCTTGCCAGAGTTAGCGGGGGGGCGGGCGGAAGTAATTGCCAAAACTGGGCAGACATTGGGCGGCATGGACATTGATCACTGGTTGGCGCAGGACTACTTACAGCAGTTCCCGCAATATCAGTCGCAAATAGAGACTATCTTGCCAGCGATGGAGGAACTGAAAATCGCCCTATCTAGTCATCATGAGGCAGAGAGTGGCTTTTACGATCCGCTGACAGGGAACATAGTCAGAGTATCGCTAACTAGGGAAAAACTGGAGGCAATTTTGACCGACAAAGGTTTTTATCAAATGTGCCGCACAGCCGTGGAAATGGTGATCAACGGTGCTTTTCACAAGGGCATTCTCAAGGGTGATGTGCAGAATATTGCCCTTGTAGGAGGCACAGCCCAGATTCCCTCAGTGCAGAGCTTGGTTCGCAACTATTTTCCCCATGCGCAAATTTATGCTCAGCAACCCCTGACGGCGGTAGTAGAGGGAGCGATCGCCGCTGACTACTGGCAGAGTATGGGCAATGGCTGGCAAGATCATCTGTTCCACGATTACGCCATTCGCTACTGGTTGCCTGACCAGCAAGACTGGGCATACCATTCCCTGTTTCGCAAAGGGCAGACCTATCCCACCAAACAGAGTGTGTGCCTGACCCTGCAAGCCAGTAAGCCAGAGCAAGCGGCGATGGAGTTGGTGATCGGCGAACTAGAGGAACGCCCCAATAATTCTGCGGAAATTTTTTATGAGGGCGATCGCTTAGTGAGCCGCATCATCGGTCAGCCGCAAACTGTATTCATTGAGCTTACGACCCCAGAACAGGCGATCGCTATCCTTGACCCGCCCGCCCAAATAGGAGAAGATCGAATAGTTGCAGAATTTCGTATCAGCCACCAGCGGCAGTTGCTGTTGAGCGTAACCGATTTGCTAACTGGCAAAAAGTTAATTACAGATCGGGTGGTGGCTCAGCTATATTGAGGTAGATATGCTCCAAACCACCATCGGCGGCAGGTACAAAATAATTAGACAGCTCGGTCATGGCGGCTTTGGTCAGACTTATTTGGCGCAGGATTTGCTCTTGCCCGATCAGGACTTATGCGTGGTCAAAAAACTGCAACCCCAATCCAGTGATGATTTTGTTTTGCAAACCGCCCGCAGATTATTTGAATCCGAAGCCAAAGTGCTCAACAAACTGGGCAAGCACGAATGTATCCCCGCCTTATTAGCCCATTTTGAGGAGCAGGCGCAGTTTTATTTGGTGCAGGAGTTTATCGACGGCGACAGCATCGAGCAGGAATTGCAGTCAGGCAAGTTGTCCACCGTTGGCGAGGTGGTGGATTTTTTGGTGGATATTCTGCACACACTGGATTTTGTGCATAAACAGGGCGTAATTCACCGTGATATTAAACCTGCCAACCTGATCCGCCGCAGACATGACCAGCGCATTGTGCTCATCGATTTTGGTGCAGTGAAACAAATCTATACCCAAATCAATGCAACCGCCCCTTCCCGCCTCACCGTCGCTGTAGGTACGGAAGGATATATGCCCAATGAGCAAGCCAACGGCAAGCCCAAGCCCGCCAGCGATATTTATGCTGTGGGCATGATTGCCATTCAAGCCCTGACTAATATCCCCCCCAACCAACTACCTGAACATCCTGAAACAGGTGAGGTGAACTGGCACAGTTATGCCAGTGTCAATGAGCATCTCAAGCGGATTTTGGACAAAATGGTGCGCTGTGATTTTCGGCAACGCTATCAGAGTGCAGAGGAGGTTCTGCGGGATTTGCAAGAGTGGCGATCGCCCCAAGCCAGCACCCAAATCATAGAAGTATCCGCCCCTACCCTTGTGGTTTCGCCCGCCCCATCTGTGGATACCAAAGTCAACAATCCAGTAATAGCCAGCACAAATCGTCCTGTAGTTGGCTGGCTGTTAGGCTCCTTTGTCATGATTGCGGCGGTGAGTTTATTTTCCCAGCTAATCACTGCCCGCAAAGATGTCAAAACTGAGGAAGAAGTTGCGCCGATCGCCAATGTTCCCAATGTGGAGCAGGTGAATAATGTCCCTCTCACTAAAGCAACTAAAGGCTCTGGTCGCAAGTATGGCTTTGTCTCTGAAAGAGCGCTGACTACAGATGACTTAGTTGGCAAAACCAATCTGGAACTAGACTTGATGCTCAATGAAGTATATGCCAGTTATGGGCGCAGATTTGACGATGCGGCACTACAAAACTATTTCAGTCTGCAAAGTTGGTACATTCCCCGCTATAGCAGTAAGGATTTTCCTAACAATTTGCTCTCAGAAACGGAACGGACTAATGTGGCACTGATCGCTGATTTTCGGAAACAAAGAACTGAGTTGCGGCAAAAAAATCCCGATCGCTGTTTGCGGGGTGTGCGGGTTGTGGCGGACTGGCAAGCTCCCCTCAATGTGCGCTCTCGCCCCTCAACCAATGCCGAAATTGTGGCTAAACTGGATAATGACACGCGGGTAAGTGTGCTAAAAGAAGAGAAGGGCTGGTTGCAAATCGATCAGCCAGTGGCGGGTTGGATTGCGGCAAATCGCACAGAGCCGATCTGTCAAGACTAAACCAATAGGATTTGAGTGTGCCAAAACCCAAAATAATCATTGTTGGCGGTGGATTCGGCGGGCTGTTTACCGCTCTGCAGTTAGATCAACTGCCCTGGCAAACCGCACCAGAAATTACGCTGGTGGACAAGGGCGATCGCTTTTTGTTTACGCCCCTGCTCTATGAGTTGGTAACCGCTGAAATGGCAGTGTGGGAAATCGCACCCTACTTTAGTGAATTGCTCGAGGATACAGGGGTGAGTTTTCAGCAGGGATTGGTAACGGGCATTGACCTCAAGGAACGCACCGTACAGGTGGAGACTGCTTTAGCTGTGGCAAAGTTGGATTACGATGTTTTGGTGTTGGCACTGGGTAACACGGTCAGTCCCAGCCCTAGCGATCTCACCCTGTCATTCCGTAGCCTTAAAGATGCTCAGCACCTATGTCAGCAACTAAGCGAGTTAGAGGCAGAACAGCGGGAAAAAATTCGTGTCTGCGTGGCGGGGGGTGGAGCCAGTGGCGTGGAGCTTGCCTGCAAAATTAGCGATCGCCTCAAAGAGCGAGGCAGAGTACGCATTATCGAGCGCAACCGTACCTTACTAAAAAATTCTCCCCCTGCCAACCGCCGTGCTGGTGAGCAAGCCCTGAGACAGAGAGGGGTATGGCTAGACCTCAACACCAAAGTAATCGGTGTAGAGGCAGGGCACATTTTGCTGGACTATGGCAATAGTCTGGAGTCTCTGCCTGTGGACTTGGTGCTGTGGACAGCGGGCAGTCGCCCCCATAGCTTGGTACAGGACTTGATCCAGCAATTTAACCTGTCCCATACTCTTAGCGGCAGTTTGGCGATCGCCCCCACTCTGCAACTGCTAGAATATCCTGAAGTTTTTGCGCTAGGCGATACTGCTAATTTCCCCGATAATTCTTTGCCTGCCACCGCTCAGGTAGCCTATCAACAGGCGGGCTATTGTGCCAGAAATATCTGGGCGTACCTCAACCAAGCTCAACTCCAGCCTTTTGTGTATGTGCCACTGGGAGAGTTCCTCAGCCTTGGGGTGGGTCAGTCGAGTATGTCCACGCCCTTTTTGCCCTTGGGCATGAGCGGACATCTGCCCAATTTAGTGCGCCGACTGGTATATTTGGGGCGGATGCCCACCCTCAAGCATCAATGGCAGGTGGCATTACACTGGTTATCTGGTATGTGGTGAGTAGGTATGCAAAGAACTCGGCTTAATACTATTGTCTCGGTAACGGGCGATCGCTTTCGGCGGTGGGCAAATAATCCTTGGCGCAGGTTCTCGCTACTGATCATCTTTTTCTTGGGCGGTTTTTTTATGGCGGGGGTAGTCAGCCTCGTTTCGGGACAAACGGCTTCATGGGATACGGGGAGTTCCTTTCTCTGCTTGGTGGGCGTAGAAACAGTTAGCCTGTTTTATTACCGCACTATGCCCCGCAGACAGAGCATCGAGCAAGTTTTGCCGCCCCGACCCATTCTCTTGGAAATCCTCAATGCTGGCAAGCTAGGATTTATCTACGGGCTATTCCTCGATGCCTTCAAGTTGGGATCATGAGAGACTTTGAACCTGCTTACACCCGCTATGCCCTTGCACCCGTCCTGCATCGTGGGGCGGCTCTGGGCATTGACCTGCTCGCCTGTAGTTTTTTGGGACAGCTAATTCAGGCGATCGCTTTTGGCGTAGTAGAAGGCGGCTGGATCAGTTGGCTGATCTTTGGACTGATTTGGTTTTTTTTCCGTGTCCTAGTGGTCAATAAAAGTGGCGGGCAAAGTTTCGGCAGGTGGCTGATGAGCCTGCGTACCATCGATGCCGAATACGGCAAAACTGCAACCCTCTCCTCGCTCTTGTGGCGAGAGGTAGTGCTCCTCACCAGCCTGCTATTTTTTATCAATACCGCCAATACAACCCTAGTGGTGTTTACATGGCTCCCCTTAGCTGTTGATGCCCTATTTGCCCAAGTAGATAACCAAAAACGACAAACCTTTCACGATCGCATTGCGGGCACTATCGTCATTTTTACGAGAAAAGGGCTGGAACTAGACCGCAAAATTCTCAATCTGTTTGGGCAAGCCAATCGCTTTTATTGGGAAGAAATAAAGGGAGATAGGGACGATTATGAATATGCCCGTCCTGCTCCCAAGCGTCCCCGCGATCGCCGCCGCAGCAGAAGATAGATACTCACCATGTACGACATCTACGCAAACGCTCAAAATGATTTGTGGCGATTCACTTTGGGGAAAAGTGGCTCACAGAAACTAATTGCAGTGGGACTTAATCCCAGCACGGCTACACAAGAAAAATCTGACATAACCGTGGCAAAGGTGGCAGGTGTGGCAAAGCGCAATGGTTTTGACGGTTTTGTGATGCTCAACCTTTATCCCTTACGCTCCACGGATTGCAATGCCTTGCCCTGTGATGTAGATAGTGAAGCATTTTCAGCAAATCTGCACTGTATTGAGGCGATCATTGCCGCTGACCCGACTGCATTGGTTTGGGCGGCGTGGGGAGAGAACATTCACGCAAGAAGCTATTTTTCTGCTAGCGCCCTGGAACTGTTGTCTCGTCTGCAAAAATACGGCACCATTTGGCAACATTTCGGCACACCCCAGACACCCATCCCGTCTAAGTTATGCGTGGTCGTTCTCTGAGCTGGATATATGTCGCTATGTGCAAACCCTCAGCACCCAACATTATGTTCAAGAGAGAAGGCTTCGCCCCTCACCTTGAACAATAGCCAACTATCTAGCAAAAACTGAACATTTCTGCTTTTCCCCAAATTCTCAGGGTGTTAGCATCGGCTTACCTCACACCGACCGAATCGGGCTGAAACTATGCTAAAAAAAACCTGCTCAGCGATCGCTCTGTGCTTGTTGGTCGTCCCTGCCGCATGGGCAAACCGCCTGCAAAGCTTTATTTACGATCCGCCTCGCAATCGCATTGAATTTTCCTTGAGTGCCGACACTGAGCCAAAAGGGATGGTGCTGTATAACCCGCTCCGCATCGTCATCGATCTGCCCAATGTCAGCTACAGCGGCGGCACCATTCGCCGACAGATCGGCGCTGGGGTAGAAAATGTGCGCATTGGCAAGCTAGACGAGCAAACTACCCGCCTAGTGGTAGAATTTGCGCCACAAGTCAGCTTTGACCCCACCCGTTTGCGCCTAAAAACCGACAACTCGGGCAAGTGGATGCTGGAGCTACCCCCAGAAGTAGCGGCATTGGCAGTGCCCCCAGCAGATGTGGGAATGCTCTTCCCCGTTGTCGGCGAGATCACCTCAGGTTTTGGCTATCGCTGGCACCCGATCACAGGCGAACGCAGACTACACAAAGGCATTGATATTGCCGCCCCCACGGGTACGCCCATCTTTGCGGTGGAAACTGGTGTAGTCATTGAGGCGGGTTGGGATAATGGCGGCTACGGCAACCTAGTGAAACTGGGACATCCTGACGGCTCCATCACCCTATATGCCCACACCAATCGGGTACTGGTGCAGAAGGGACAAATCGTACAGAGGGGGGATGTGATTGCTGAAGTTGGCACTACAGGACTGAGCACCGCCCCCCACCTGCACTTTGAGTTGCATCCTGACGGGCGCAATGCTGTTGATCCCCTGCCCTACTTAGCTACTGCCAGTTCATCTCGTTTGATAGTCATCAACCCCAATTAGTGATCGCTGGCAGAGCCAAATAAGTATCAACCTGCCAAATCCATAGATATTGCTAGGGGAAGTAAAATAGCCTATTTTCTATCTAATTACCGTTAGTTGCTAAAAAATAGCTGATCAACTACCAAAGCCAGCATGGTAGAAAAGGCAGTGATGGCGATGCCGATGAAAACATTTTGCCCCATGCTAACGCTGAAACAGGCAACAGTTCCTGCACCCATAGCGGCAGTGACCACAGCAACTACAGGGTCTTTAGTCGAGTTTCTATACATAGTTTTGATCTCTGGTTTAATTAAAGAAAAATGAGAAATAAAGCTAATGGTTCAATCAGTTAAATTAACCCACTAGCAAGGAAGAAACTAAAAATAGTTAATGAAATAAATTTAGTGAATACTAATTTAGGAGAGGAATCGGCATTCTTGGCGATCGCTCAATAATTCTTAGAAAAATACTCGATTTAGCTAAACAAAAGTTAATGTTCACGCAGAACATCAGGGTTGGGATGCCCCAGACAGGGAGTGGATCAACATCTGCTTCAGGCGCTGGGGAGCACCAGAATCCACGATCTTGCCTCCAGCCAGCAAAAAAGCACCATCAGCGTAGTCCAGTTCCGCCAATCTATGGGTAACCCACAACACCGTCAAGTTACGCTCTTGGGCAATTTGCCGCACCTGTGCCACCAGATCAGTCTGACTTTCGCCATCCAATAGGGCGGTGGGTTCATCGAGGATGAGCGATCGGGGATTACGGGCGATCGCCCCTGCTACAGCAATGCGTTGCTTTTGCCCACCGCTGAGGGCATAGATCGGGCGGCGCACCAAATGTTGCAAATTCACCGAAGCCAAAGCCTGAGCCACTCTGGCATTGATCTGGGCATAGGATAAATTTTCCCCCACCAAGCCAAAAGCTATATCAGCCCCCACAGTGGGCATGAGCAGTTGATGATCAGGATTTTGGAACACAAAACCAGTGGGCTGGGGGAGGTAAACCTGTCCTGATTGCGGCGTAAGTAACCCCGCCAAAATTTTTAGCAAAGTGGATTTGCCACTGCCATTTGCCCCCAAAAGCATCCACAACTGACCCGCTGGCACTCTGAGGCTACAGTTTTGCAGAACAGGACAGGCATTGCCCCAGCTAAAAGTAACCCGATCCACCACTATTTCTGCATTCTGATCGGTCAGCAAGTCATTCATCCATTACCCAGAAATGTTGCATTAGACAACATTACTAGAATACTAGAGGCTCTGGCTGGAAATCGTAGTGCCATTGAATGATCAAGCTTGCCTTTAACATCTTCCAAACTGCAACAATGGAGTAATGGAAAACCCCGAAAGTCCTCTCCCAAAAAGCTCAGGATAGTTCCAAGTCTCTTTTGATGTCATGAATAGGAATTTAGCAAAACTCCCAAAACTACTTATAGACAGTGACTTCTAGTTTTGCTCAAAAATCACCGCTGAGACTCTCCCAAATAAACAAGCATGGATTAATTGCCAATCAATCTGCTCGCAGTTTTGGTGCAGGTAATTTGTGTGTAAACATCAGCAATCACAGAGCTGGCGATCGCTCAACTCCAGCCAATTTCCCCCAGTTTACATAGGGTCTCTACGGCGAAACCTATTACGGCGGCGGGCATTCTCAGCTTTGCGCTTGCGCTTTTCCCCTGCGGTTTCGTGATATTGCACACGACGCATATCTGCCAGCAAGCCAGCCTTCTGAATCTTTTTCTTGAAGCGTCTCAGGGCTGATTCAATACCCTCATTCTCGCCCACAATGATTTGTGTCATGCTTAGTTTGCGTTACCTCATAAATTTTGTGTATCCTTCATCTTAGTATTTATTCAAACTTGGGTCAATACGCACACTGTAGGCGTAAATACCACCCGCAATGTTTTTCACGCACCAAAAGCCGTTTTGCCTCAGCCAATAGCACATTTGGGCAGACCTCACCCCATGATGGCATAGCACAAGCGTTTCCACCTCAGGGTTCAGTTTTTGCTTGATTGTCGGAGACCACCGCTCAAAATCGCTCAGAGGCAGGTTGATAAAATTGGGTAGGCTGACTACCTCCAATTCCCAAGGTTCTCGGACATCAATTAATTGTAGTTGTCGATCAGGCTGGCTGAGCTTTTGCGCCAGCTCCTCAACTGTTATGTCTGGGATAAACATTGGCTTGATTGTATGATTAAAATTGGCTATACATAGATTTTAGTATTTGCATGTTGGTATTAGCATTGATTTTTTGTTATATAGATTATCGGCAAATTCTATAGCCAGAATGCAGGGAGTGATCTTAAGGGTTACCTATAAGAGGCTATACTTAGATTTAGAAAAGTTTCTCACTTCTTAACAATTATGCTGGCGATCGAGACCAAAGCTGAGCGCATGGTGATCAATATGGGACCGCACCACCCCTCCATGCACGGTGTATTACGCCTAATCGTTACCCTAGACGGGGAAAATGTGGTGGACTGCGAACCTGTCTTGGGCTACCTACATCGATCGATGGAAAAGATCGCCGAAAATCGCACCATTATCCAGTATCTGCCCTATGTCACCCGCTGGGACTACTTGGCGACCATGTTTACTGAGGCGATCACGGTCAATGCCCCCGAAAAACTGGCAGATGT
>Ga0272446_1006178_pt1 | contig 12670 bp, 10 predicted proteins | sample YNPCB0061_FD_194587 | JGI IMG/M metagenome (GOLD analysis project Ga0272446, IMG submission 194587) | Hot spring microbial mat communities from Yellowstone National Park, WY, United States - YNP-CB-006-1 | ecosystem: Environmental > Aquatic > Thermal springs > Hot (42-90C) > Sediment | place... | reverse complement strand
CCGACTATTGTGTCAAACAAACCCCGTTCTTTCAACGGTTCTGACTCTCTTAGCTCTCTCAGATGTCATTACAATACCGGCATTCCCAGAGCTTGCATAGCGTTTTGTCAAAATGAGAATTGCTGGCTATGGTGTATGCGTGTTGTCAGAAAAATTTTGATGGGTTGTCAATTTTTAAGATTGAACCCCATTCGCTTTTTGGTGCTTAAGTGACGCGGCCAATTGAATTGGACAGCCTAGTGGATTCCAGAGAGACAAGGTGGGGGAGTTGGATTCGCCCGCGGATGGCTTTGTCGATCAGCCCACAGTAGATCGATGCGGCAGCACTTTGACAGTAGAATTGCTTAGAAGTCTGTAGCTAAAGACACTAGAACTCAAAGTCCTTGCGCTAGTTTCGTGAAAAACTAGGGAATTTGACTAGAAAGAAAAATCTTTCGGGTGTAGTATATCCCCGTGACCTATCCTCATTTTTATTTATTTATTGTTGCGATGCATCCGCAAAAGTTTAGCGATACCGAGTGGATTGCCCTTCTACAGGCACCAACTCAAGCCGTGTTAGCGGTTGTCCTTGCGGACAAAACAGATCCCGTTAGTTTTCTAAAGGAATTGCGTGCTGCCGCCGAAATTTTGCTAAATGAGCAAAGCCGTACTGATATTTCCAATCCTTTGATTCATGCGGTTAATGCTGCTTTGAAGGAGGCGGATACATTAGTGGGTCTTCAGGAGGATGATCGTTTGTGGCGCAAAGAGTTTAGTCTGATGACCCAGCTGCGATCGCTCAAGACGGCTTCTGAGGGCCGCAAACTAGCGCTGGAACATTGCCGTCAGGTTGCAGCAGCGCTAGTAAATGGGGTCACAGCAGCGGAAGCCCAGGATTTTAAGGTGTGGCTAATGTCCCTTGCTCAAAAAGTGGCCGAAGCCTTCAAGGAGGATAGGTTTCTTGGAATTGGAGGGGAGCGCATCTCTGGCAGTGAACGAGCGGTATTAGCAGACTTAGAGACGGCATTAGGAGTATCAGTTTAGTTCAGGCGATCCTGTTGATTGAGGTTGCTAGCTAATTTTCAAACAGTGTTTTCTACAGTTGAGGATTCAACCTATGGCCATTGTTCCCTTTTTAATTACCGTTGTGGTTTTAGCCATTAGCCTTTTTATCATTTCTAAGTTGCCGTTAGGGGTGGATATTGATAATCCGGGTGCAGCTTTGTTCGGCGGTGCGATTATTGGCGCTCTCAGTGGTATCTATCACTTTTTACCCAGTGGCTTTCGAGCAGCGACCGGCTGGTTAAGTCTGGGGCTGATTCCGTTAATTGGTGCAGTGATTGTGTTTGGTCTGGCTGCTTGGCTGGTAGAGGGGTTTCGACTCCGCTGGGGCATTTTAAGTGCGTTTCTCGGCGCGATCGCCCTAGCCATTGTTAACTCCATCCTGACAACTATCTTGACAGCGGTGAACCTGCTTCCCGCTTAGTGCTTCGCTAGGGCGATTGCTTGGAAAGAGATTGCCCTTTACATGCCCCCCTTTGATACCCTTCGACTGTGCTCAAGACAGGTCGCTCAGGGCGCGGTTGACCTAGTTGTGCGCATCGTTTTGCACTTCCTATCACCCTGCGAAACGATGCCCCCTAGCACAAGCGCACGTAAGGGGCTGTTCTCTTTGGGAGACCCGGTACGTTTTGCTGTGACACTGCGAAATAAAAGATCTTAAACTGTGACACCGATCCAGAGGCCATATCTTGATTGGTCAGGTTAATTGCAACCACCAGGCTTTGCTCGTTTGCTGGGCGTAGCTGTGGATTGGTGTCGCGATGCATCACCATCGACTGAGAAAAAACATGTCCCCGACTTGCTCAGGCTTTCTCGGTTTAGACTAAGGATAAGTTGAGACGTAGCCAGGGTTCAGAAATGAAAGCTTTTGTGGCAGGGGCGACGGGTGAAACCGGTCGCCGAATTGTGCAGGAACTGGTTAAACGCGGTGTGCCGGTGCGGGCACTGGTGCGCAATTTGGAAGCGGCCAGAGTTGTGCTGCCGCCAGAGGTGGAACTGGTGGTAGGAGATGTATTGCAGCCTGCGACGATTGAGGCGGCGATCGCCGATTGCACCGTGCTTTTGTGTGCGACCGGGGCCAGACCAGGTTTTGACCCCACGGCTCCCTATCGGGTTGATTTTGAGGGCAGCCGGAATTTAGTCGATGTCGCCAAGGCCAAAGGGATCCAGCACTTTGTTTTTGTTTCTTCTCTCTGTGTTTCTCAATTCTTCCATCCCCTCAATTTGTTCTTTTTGATTCTGGTATGGAAGAAAAAAGCAGAAGAGTATTTGCAGCGCAGTGGCCTAACTTATACGATTGTGCGCCCCGGTGGCTTAAAAAATGATGACACGCCCGATGCAGTGGTGATGTCTGCTGCAGATACCCTGTTTGAGGGGAGTATCCCTCGCGCTAAGGTGGCACAGGTCTGTGTAGAGGCGCTCTATCAGCCGGCAGCTAAAAATAAGATCGTGGAGATTGTAGCCAAACCGGCTAGCCCTGTCATAGAAGTGGCTGAGCTATTTGCCAGTGTGGCTTAGCTCCTTTTTTTTTCAGTCGCGAAGATAGTTGACTAAGTAAATCTACTCTACACTTTAGAAAATATTTGTTTGAACTCTGGGAGAGCCCCTTTGAAAAAGCTGATTGTGGTGATTTGTTTGATCACGGCCTTTTGGTTTGGCGGAGCCGGTGCGATCGCGCAGGCGGCTGACCTGACAAGTGGGGGAAAAATTTTTAACGCCAATTGTGTTGCTTGTCATGTGCGAGGCGGCAACGTGGTCGTTGTTAGCAAAACCCTGAAAAAAGAAGCTCTGGAAAAATATGGTATGTACTCACTCGAGGCCATTAAAAACCAGGTCACGAAAGGCAAAAATGCAATGCCCGCCTTTGCTGGGCGGCTAAGCCCCAGCCAGATTGAGGATGTAGCCAACTACGTAATGATGCAAGCCCAAAAGGGCTGGTGATCTGTTAAGAATACACTGATCGCAAATGTACCCAGCACTCTTCCGCAGATGCCTGCCTGGTTGGCGCTCTGTCTTAGCGCAGCAGTAGAGTAATCGCTTCACCTCTGATGTGGGTGACTTCCGCAATATGTAAGGTTTCTGTAAGGGGAAGCGGAACCATTCCCCGGAACAAATCAGCAATGCTAAACTTCTGATTATTTGAATTTTTAAGGCTCTCCTACTAGATCCGGCTGACAAGCAAGTACTATCGCTGGTATAACCTCTGAGTTCTGGAGGTTTTGTTAGGGGTGAAAGGGTGGCGCAAGCAAATCTTTCACCGACAAGCCGGAAGAGGTCGCTTTTAATCACCGCTGAGCACCTACCCTGAGTCCCATGATTGCAATCATACGGCTAGTTTTTACCAGCTAGAGAATGGTTGCAGAAATAAGGTCTGTGAACCTCGACAAGCCGAAATATCCTCTTTCCTCTGCACCTCTAAATACTAGAAATACGGGGGAAATGCTTGGAAGTTCCCCTTAAGTAAGGGGGAGCTTCAATGGGGGGAGCGTAAACACGAGAGATTGCAGAATACATTCATGAAGCATGAAGCAGCCTCTTAAGTAGGTTGGTGTCATCTCCCTGACCCATTCCAGATCAGAGTTGTGCTCCCAAGGGTAAGACTGCTTTGTTGACTTTGGACAACGCTTAAGTTCCTTGTCACGCTTGCTTCAATCAGGTAGAGCAATTTCTGTATGAGATTGCGGCACACTAGGCTCATCCTGAGTCGTTGCTTTTAGAAAGAGGTTACTATGCATAGCTCTGAGTCGATTTCTCGCCCTGCCCCTGCCCCCCGCAAAAGCAATGATCGGTCAGAGTTGTCAGAACCGCTCACAATTGGGGAGAAAGCTCAGGCTCCTACCTCTGAGCTAGGGCAGCGACGTCATCTGCTGGGAGAGCAAATCGACTGGTTGCGCTATTTCCATCGCTGCAGCCGCCTGTTAGTCGCGGTTCTAGAGCCTGGCACCCTGCAACTGCGCTATGCCAATGCCTTTTTCTGTCAGTTGGTAGGGATTGCGGCAACGGGTCTTAATCCAACTCAAGCCGACTCCCCGAATCCAGAAATTCGCCTGGAGCAATTACTCTCACCCGCTGATTATGAACTCGTTGTCAGGCTTTATCGCAAACACCTTTTGCACCAGGTTTTGCAAGACTTTTATCAGATCGACCCAGCAGGCTATCGGCTATTAGATGAGCCGATTCTGGTCATGATTGCCAGCCCCCTTTACGATCAACCCCGTTATGTCGAGTTTGGCTTGCGTTCTGAGCAACTCAAAATTCGTCGGGTGGATCCCGCCATTGATGAGTTTGCTGAGTTTGGCTGGCATGATTTAGCTCCAGAAATCTTAGCCCTGCGGTTGGCTGATGTTGACTATTTGCGCCAGCTCGTGGAGCAGTTACGGCTAGATAACTACCAGGTAGAAGGGCGATTACTACTGGAAGGGGTGGATGTCACCGCTACCGAAATTATTCGCCGCATTACTCAGCTTTTGATTGATCAGGACTCGATTTTGCAACCGAATAAGTTCTCTGAGGTCAACCAACAAGTATGCCGGCTGTTTGGTGCGCAAAATACGGCGGTTGCCAGCATTGACGGCGACCAAGTCCGATTATTCACTGGCTCTATCAGCAAAGAGCTAGACAGCGTGACCTATTCCCTTAACGATTTACAAAACTCCCACTTTTTTCGAGCGTTGCAAGAGAACCGGGTGCTGATTGTGCCTGATCTGACCTGCGATCATCGCAATGACTATGGGCGAAAACTGTTAGAGCTGGGGGTGCGATCGCTCTTACTCATTCCCCTGGTGCATCAAGTAGAGGATCACCAACCAACGGCGACGGTCTCCTCCCTAAAGTCCATTGGTCTGGTAGGGGTAATGAGCCATCGCCCCAATCACTTTGATGCCCTCGACTGCCGTCAGGCTGAACAACTGATTCCAGCTTTTACCGCCGCCATGACGGCTGCTCAGCGGCAATTGGTGCAACGCCGCTTTATCACTAACATTCACCCTTCTGTTGAGTGGCGCTTTTTGCAGGAGGCCGAGCGGCGCAGCCTGGGCCTTCCGCCTGAACCGATTGTGTTTAACGATGTCTTTCCCCTCTATGGCATTTCAGACATTCGCGGTTCCTCTGATGAACGCAACCGGGCGATTCAAGCCGATCTCCTGGAACAGTTCCGGCTGGGGTTGGGGGTTGTCGAAACAGCTGCGGCGGCCAACCCTGACGCGGCCCTGATCAACCAGCTTCGCCTTGACCTGCTGGATCACATTCGTGGTCTTGAAGAACGGGTCACCGTTGATGTGGAGGTGAGCCTGATTCGTTACCTGCGCGATCATGTAGAAAGCTATTTCGACTACTTTGCCCAAATTAGTCCTGCGACAGCGGCGGCGATCGCCACTTATCAGGCTGCCTGTGCCAACGAACACAACTGTGTATATCGCGCCCGCGCCAGTTACGATAACACAGTCGGTAAAATCAATTCCCTCCTGCGAGACACTTGGGAGCGCTGGCAAAGCCGGATGCAACGACTATCTCCCCACTATTGTGATATTGAAGCTACCGATGGGATCGATCACATGATGTATGCGGGCAAGTCGATTGATCCCAATTTTGGTGACTTTCAGTTGCGCAGTCTGCGCTATGAACAGCTACGAGCTGTTTGCGATTGCGCCCGTACGGCCTTTCGGATCCAGCAAGAATACGAGACCCAGATGCAAGTGACGCATCTGGTTCTAGTGCAAGATTCAACGGTTGATATTTTTCATGACGAAACGACTGAGCGCTTGTTTGATGTTCGCGGCACCCGCGATACCCGCTACGAAATCGTTAAAAAGCGAATCGATAAGGCGATCGATGAGGCCACCCAGGCTCGGATCACCCAACCGGGCATGCTAACGCTTGTTTATTCCACAGAGGAAGAGTGGATCGAGTATCAACGATATTTTCGTTACCTGATGCGAGAGGGGTGGATTGAGCCGCCCATTGAACAGGGGATGGTGCAACCCTTGCAGGGGGTTAGTGGCTTAAAATACGCCAGGGTTAAAATTCTGCCGCAGCAACCCACTACTGCAGCCGATCCTGGGCAAGGCTCAAGTCCCCCGCAAAAAACCGCTAAGGAATAATAACTGCTGATATAGCATTTCCAGCTTTGGAGTGGCGACTCCTGTGGCCTGAGCAGCCCGCAGGGGATTGCCAAACATGGTTTCGATTTCCATGGGTCTGTGGGCATCGTAATCGAGCTTCATACTGGTGCGATAGGGGCGCATGTTTTCGGTATGGGTCAGCATGGCTTCCAAAAACTCGGGGGGAATGTTGCGCCCTACTCCCGCAGCCGCAGCGGCCACTTCTTGCATGAGGGCAAGCACGAGCGATCGCGCCGCTGGATTCCTCATCAGTGCGTCGGTCTGGGCATTCAGCACGACGGACAAACCATTGAAGGGAATGTTCCATACCAGTTTTTGCCAGCGGGCCAGGAGCAAATCCGGTTCAAGGCGCAGGGCAATTCCCGCTTGCCGAAAGTCTGCAGCTACCTGCTCCATCTCTGGGGTGATCCCTGCTGGTGCATCGCCAGGTTGATAGGCACCTAGAACAATTTGCCCATAGTCTAGATGCCGGATGTGGCCTGGCCCTACCTTATTAGCACAGAGAAAACAAAGACCGCCCAGGATTTGGGCCTGGGGAACGATTGCGGCAATTTCCGGCTCAATTCCCAAGCCATTTTGCAGCACCAATACCACTCCACCGGGCTGAACCAGGGACGGCAACAGGTCAGGCAAAAGAAAGTTTTGGGTGGTTTTGAGGGCGATCGCCACCACATCGCAGGTTGGCATTTGTTGCACAGATTGATACGCATTGACCTGGGGCAGGGCAAAATCCCCATCTACCGACTCAATTTTGAGGCCATACTGTCTGACATAGTCGTAGTCACTATGCAGCAAATAATGCACCTCCAGACCCGCCCGTTGCAGCCGTGCTCCGTAAAAACCACCCAACCCGCCCACGCCTAAAATGGCATACTTTCGTGCCTGCATCGTTATCTATCCTGTAATCGTCGGTCAAGTAAACTTCCCCGCCCACAAGGGGACGGGGCTTTCAACCTAGCTCAACCCTTGCAAAGTGCAAGAGAGAACTGATTGTTCAGGCTGCATTACGGACAGCCCCAAAAGCGAAATCACATTTGCCGCATTGAAGTCAGCATCACCATGCCAGCCGCAATTCTCACAGCGAAACGATTTTGCATCCCGCTTGCCAATATGCAGGCAGTGATGACAGGTCTGGCTGGTGTATTGGGGTTGAATCAGAATCACTGGGATTCCTGCAATTGCAGCCTTGTAGTGGGTGAACCTTCGCAACTGATAGAACGCCCAGTTGTGATGCTGTCTGCGTTGCTCAGACCCTTTGACTACGGCACGTTGTCGAATTCCAGTCAGGTCTTCAAACGCAATCGCGGCATTGAGAGATTTAGCCTCATCGACCAGTTGACGGCTAATGGCGTGATTCAACCCCTGCTGAAAGCGTCGCTCTTTCCCAGAGAGCCGTTTCAAGAGGCGCTTTGCCCCCTGCGTGCCTTTGGATTGCAGCGATGCCCTGACTTTAGCGAAGTGGTTGCGAACTTTCTGGATTTGCTCACCATTCCAGGATTTACCTGTCCTGGTGTGAGCAATGTCGCGACGACCCAAATCCACCCCAACCACTTTAGGTGTTTTACCCGTTGGGTCAGTGGGCAGGTCAATCGCGATTTGGATGGAGTAGTCTCCGTTGCGACGTTTGACCAATGTTGCACTCGTCGGATTTTGCCCTCTCAAGAGTGCGAGTTGATAGTTGCCAATCGAAAGAGGCAACCACACACGCTGATTGAGCAAGGTAATGCCTACGTGCTGGTCAACTTCCCGATACGTGAAGACTCTGGCATCCAGAGTGATCGAACTTGGTTTGAACTGGTGCACCTGCTTTGTCGCTTTCAAGTTGCCGACGACGCGACGAATTGCCTGACAAGCATGGTTTGCTTTCAATCCGGTCGTTGCTCTCACTTGCCGATAGGTCAAGTGATGCAGCTTCATGGTGTTGCGAACGTTTTCACGTTTTGCAACTGCCAATATCTGATTGCAAGCCTCAGCAAAAGCTTTCAGCGTCACGTCAATTTCTTGGCGCAACTCTGGATGGACTTGAAGCTTGCAGGATACAGATATGGTTTGAGTCATAGGCTTATTCTATTTCATCCATATCTGCTTTCCCGTCAAGAGATTGTAAATTTTGGTGGCATCGAGCCACGCAAAATTTACGCTCCTATCCCTCGCGGTGCGAGGGGATGCGGTTTCCCGGAGGCCATCATGAAATCTGATGCATAATGGAGTGCCGCAAGGTTGATTGAAGCGAACATTTGAGGGTTTACCACCGATTCAATCTTTCCTGATGGCTCCTAATCAACCTGTGCCCCAACGGCTTCAATGGCAGCCTCCAGGGCGATCGCAACATGGCTCCAGTGGGTTCCCCCCTGGCAAAACACCACATAGGGTTCTCGCAACGGCCCATCCGCAGAAAATTCTGCCGTACTGCCATCAATAAATGTGCCCCCCGCCATCACTAACTGACTTTCATAGCCCGGCATCTCTGCCGGTACTGGTTCTAGATAAGAGCCAACCGGCGAATGGTGTTGAATGGCACGACAAAAGGCAATCACCTTTTCGGCACTGCCCAACTTAATCGCCTGAATCACATCTCGCCGGGGGGCAAACGGCTGCGGATTCACGGCATAGCCCAACTGCTTAAACACATAGGCAACTAGGTGATTGCCCTTCATCGCTTCGCCTACCATCTGGGGAGCCAGAAATAAGCCCTGAAACAGCAGGCGATTCTGTTCAAAGGTTGCGCCTCCACTGCTGCCAATACCAGGAGCCGTGAGCCGACAGGTGGCCTGCTCTACTAAATCGGCCCGGCCAGCCACGTAGCCTCCGGCAGTGACAATGGTTCCTCCTGGATTCTTAATCAGTGACCCAGCTATGAGATCAGCCCCAACTGCTGTCGGCTCTTGATCTGCCACAAATTCTCCGTAGCAGTTATCAACAAAACAGATCGTCTCAGGGTTTTGCCGCTTCACCAGGGCGATGATTTTCTCAATCTCCTCAAGACTCAAACTCGACCGCCAAGAATAGCCGCAGGAGCGCTGAATCAGCACCATTCGGGTTTGGGGCCGTACCGCCTCAGCCAACTCCTGCCAATTTACTTCACCTGATGGGGCGAGGGGCAATTCTCGGTAATTGATGTCATAATCCAACAGGGAGCCTTGGTTGTGACCCCGTGTACCAATCACTTCTTCTAATGTGTCGTAAGGGGAACCGACTACTGATAACAGTTCATTACCGGGACGTAATACCCCGTATAAGGCACAGGCGATCGCATGGGTACCTGAGACAAATTGCACCCGAACGGCAGCCGCTTCTGCACTCATCACTTCGGCAAAAACAGCATCCAGTGTTTGTCTGCCTAAGTCGCTGTGCCCATAGCCAGAAACGCTCGCAAAGTGATGAGCACCCACTCGGTGGTGGCGAAAAGCTGCCAAAACCCGCCGTAAGTTTTTCTTGACCTGAGAATCGATACCAGAAAAAATTTGAGATAGTGCCTGCTCTGCTTCCTGTAAAAGGGAAATGCTGTTCATTTTTCCCGCTTTCCTGGGTGACGCCAAGCGCGTATGCTTGTTGGTTAAGGCTGATAACAGCCACCACGGTTGCCCGATGAAGTGGCGAAAATGTATTGTCGCGCAGATCGAGCATCGTGATCCACTTTGAGATGAATGAATGACTACTGCGACTTACAAAAATCTTCCAATCGACTGGGCCGTTGTGATTTTCATGACGGCGATTCATATCGGTGCCCTGTTTGCTTTGCTGCCCAGTAACTTTAACTGGACAGCAGTAGCCCTGGCCTTTTTTCTGCACTGGGTTACCGGCGGCCTGGGGATTACCCTGGGGTGGCATCGCCTGGTGACTCACCGCAGCTTTCAAACGCCCAAGTGGCTAGAATACGTTCTGGTCTTTTGTGGCACTCTATCCATGCAAGGTGGGCCAATTTGGTGGGTAGGTTTACACCGCCACCACCACCTCTACTCTGATCAAAACAATGACCACCACGATTCTAACAAGGGCTTTTGGTGGAGCCATATGGGCTGGATGTTACGGGATGTGCCAGCGGAAAAAGAGGTCGGCAAATTCACAAAAGACATTGAGAATGATCCAGTCTATCAATTTTTTGATAACTATTTTTTATGGCTGCAAGTGGGGTTGGCGATCGCGCTTTATCTAATAGGTGGCTGGCCGTTCGTGGTCTGGGGTATTTTTGTGCGTCTGGTGGCCGTCTATCACTGTACTTGGCTGGTTAATAGTGCCACCCACAAGTTTGGTTACCGCACCTATGAATCCGGCGATAAATCAACCAATTGCTGGTGGGTTGCGCTCCTGGCCTACGGCGAAGGCTGGCACAATAACCACCATGCCTTTCAATATTCTGCCCGCCATGGCTTGAAGTGGTGGGAAATTGACATGACCTGGATGATGATTCGCTTGTTACAGAGCTTGGGCTTAGCCACCAAAGTCAAGCTCGCAGAAACAAAGTAAGCCTTCAACCAGATGATGAGGTTAAGGGTGGGTTTTAGCTAACACTTTGGTAAAAACTACCCTGTTAAACCCGATCTAAGTCCAGGCTAATCGTTGTGCCGGAGGAGAGGCTGCAGATTTCAAGCGGGACTTGGAGTTCATCTAGGAAATTCGCCCTTGCAGCAGCTTGACTCAAACCTCCTAACCCTTTCGAGTCACTTTGAGAAAAGGTAAGCTCGGTCAATCAAGATTTTCGACATTGAAGGCCATTTTAACTTCGCCTAGAGTGACCTATGGGGGCTGAGATGCGTGATATAGCTGTCGTCACGAGAAATATGGCGGCGGCGAGTTAGAAAGCCGAGCCAGTGGCTTTATCCTCAGCTTTCTGACCAAAGCTACACCTAAAAAACTAAAAAAGGGCAGGTTCTTAGAACCGAGCCCTTTTTGCTTGATTAAAAACCAGATTAATTGAGCAGTGCAACCTTTCGAGCTTATCTAAAACCAACAGCCGCTTGCCAAACAAACGCCAGCAGCAGGAAAAATACAGGAATAATCGGCAGCACATCCACTAAGGGGTCGAAAATTTGATAAGCCTCAGGCAGCTTTGCCAGCAACAGTGCAGCTTGCATGAACCAACAACCTCTCTAATAAAAAATCAGAATTGCCCTTCATCCTAACATGAGAAAAACCGCGAAAACTCAATGGAATCAGGCTGTTCCTGCAATCTTTCTTAATAAAGAGCGTAGTTTTTAGCGCGATCGCCGGGGGAGTAGGTGATCTTTTCTGCAAGCAATTACGTTCAAGCGACGTGTATTGCTTGTCAACCAATCAGTCTGTTGAGAGCGGCACAGCGGTGGGTTAGCACCTGAGGAAGATTCTCCGCCTGCCATTGCACTCTCGATATAGCAGTCGCTGTGAGAAACATAGCAACGGCGAGTCAGAAAGCCAACTCCGCCTTGGTGGTTGAGCACTTGGTGGTGTCCTCAGCTTTCTGACCAAAGCGATATTTGAATCCGACGGTCAACTTGTTTTAATGACAGATTCGACTGCCCCCGAACTAACGGAACATAGTGACCCGATTCCCTTCAAGTTTTTGCTAGTAAAAAGCAGGGGCACTGCATTGCAACACCCCTACTTCCTTGATCATGCACTGACTTAGCGCTCAGGGACTCCGCTGAACACAACAGACCCCCTGAATGGGCTTTCTCCGATAGAGATGCTGCGTGTTTCATGTCACTCTGTGAAACGCCTACGCTCAGCCCTTGACCGCCTATGATCCATCATTCACTTGCAGATCTCTTATGCTTGTTGACGACGGCGACGAGCTGCAGCGAAACCAGCTCCAGCCAAGGCCAAACCTGCCATAGTAGTGGGTTCAGGCACCGCTTGAGGAGCCGCGCCCCCAATCACCTTAAAGTCAGGCCCGTTGAAGTTGCTGCGGCTGGTGAGTTGAATCGCCGAAATAGGGCCAGTCACTCCCAAGTCGGCCAGGCTTACACCGAGAGAACCCACCCGCTGCGCACCGCCAATTTCAGTGGTGTCGATGCTGAAGCCGGCAGCTTTCCAGGTGCGGCTATCCAGGGTCAAGAAGTTGCCAATCAGGTTGCCAGCCGTATCCAGGGCTTGCACACCCAGGCGGCTATTCATGCCGCGTTCCCAAAAGAACAGACTAGAAACCGCTTTCTCAAAGGAAACATTGATCACGAAAGAGCCTTGGTCTTCTCCGTCAATGATGTTATTCAGGTTGTTGTTGCCCAAGCTTTGCACAATGCTTTCATTAGTGGCTTTTTCCAGCTTCACCCCATCGGCTTCGTCGCCCCGATCAGAGCTAGCAGCCCCGGTGTTGCCACCGGTATAGAGGTCATTGTGGACGATTTGAGCACCACTAACAAACGAGAAATCGCTGAAAACGGTGTCGTCATTCAGGGTGACCGATTCTAACCAAATATTCCCTTTGGGATCGCTGCTCCCAGGGGCCAGATTTGTTTGAAAGGTAAACGCTTGAGCCGAAGTTGCAGACAGGGTGAGACCAACCGACAGAAAGCTGAAACCAACCAAAAGTT
>Ga0272446_1006177_pt1 | contig 12674 bp, 11 predicted proteins | sample YNPCB0061_FD_194587 | JGI IMG/M metagenome (GOLD analysis project Ga0272446, IMG submission 194587) | Hot spring microbial mat communities from Yellowstone National Park, WY, United States - YNP-CB-006-1 | ecosystem: Environmental > Aquatic > Thermal springs > Hot (42-90C) > Sediment | place... | reverse complement strand
CGCAAGCATACCGCGCGCCCGCCTTTCAAGCATTTTCTCATCGAAGGATGAGCCTGAAGAATAGGAGTTGAGTGTCCGCTGGGCTCCTTTCTGTTTTGGGTTGGATGAGTCTGTAGATCGCCGTAGTCGAAGCTGTGGGAATGTGGGAATCGCGCAGCGATTTCCAAGGGCGGTGGGAGCGGCGGGAGACTGCGGAGCAGTTTTCCACGGCTTCCACCGCCCGGCATTTCCACAGCGTGCTCGTCGTCGTTCTGCGCGGCGCGCTCATGCGATCTTCCGCCCGATGCGCCGGAAGAGGTCTCGCTTGGCTTCCTGCATGAGGATGGCGGCTTCCGTGTCGGTCTGAGCGCCGGCTTGCGTGTGCAGGTGCGCCGCCGTGATCTCCGGGCGCAATCGCTCTTCCCAGCCGGCCGCTTCCTGCAGCAGTTCGTACGGCGTCGCCCACCTGCGATAGGCGCGTTTGACCTTGCCTTTGCCCAGGTGCTGCAGTTCCGGCACCGCGCAGGGCCGGTGGAAGTTGACGTAGGGGTTCATATGCTCGCGATAGAACCGGGTGACGTGTTCGGCGTGCTGGGCGTCGATGTAGCCGTAGCCCAGATGCTTGCGGATCACGGCGCCGTTCTTGGCCTCCACCAGCCCGTTGTCGTTGGAATGGCGCGATCGCGACTTGGTCTGCTCGATCAGCAGCTTGCCCAGCAGGCGTGAAACGTCGTAGTTGATGTACTCGCTGCCGTTGTCGGAATGAAAGCCGCGGATCTGGAATGGAAACTGCTCGAGCATGGCTTCCAGCACCGGAATCAGCCACCATTCCGAGATTTTCGGCGTGGCGGCCATCACCTGCCACTGCGTCACTTCGTCCACGGCGTTGATGTGATAGACGCCCTTGGCGCCGTCGAAGTCGCCTTGATGCACGGTGTCGATCCGAAGGTATCCGGGCTGCCCGTTGGGCTGCGGCCGCCGCCGCTCGCCAATGGCGATGACCGTGGGCCGCGTCGGCTCATAGCTGGCGTTGCGCTTCCGGTAGCCCGCAGTGGCGCGCAGCCGGTAGATCTGCGCCGAACTGATCCGCGCCAGCCGCTCGTAGGCCGCCTGGCCGTACACTTCGAACTCGCGCGCCAGAATCCGCCGCGTCGCCGGCCCGCTCAGGTTGCCGTGCGCTTTGTCCACATAGGCCAGCAGATCCACATCGGCCTTGGTGTAGCGCGCCGCAAACTGATGCCGCTGGTACTCGGCTGCCTTCACCCGCCCCGTCTCCAGATAACTCTTGATCAGCCGCGTCACCTGCGCCCGGCTCAACCCCGTCATCTTTCCCGCGTAGCGCCGCAGCAAGCCCTTGTCGGCCTTGCCCTGCCGGGCGTACTCATAATGCACCAGAACCCGCTCCACCCACCCGTAGATCTCCGCCCGCCCCTGCGCGGCGAACTCCACCGGCTCCGCCCCCGCCAAGAACGCCCGGATCTGCTCCAGGCTCAACCACTTCGTATCGTCCATGCTGATGATCAATCCCCAGCATCTCGCCTCCCAACCCCTTCAGGCTCATCTTGTGTGAGAATCCATACCCGCCTTCAGGCTCATCTTGCATGAGACAAGACTGCTATTGCGGCCTGCTGATCGCGTTGGGTATACTGAAAAGGCCAACCACTTCCGTGGGCGCGTAGCTCAACTGGCAGAGCAACTGACTCTTAATCAGTAGGTTGCAGGTTCGATTCCTGCCGCGCTCACCATCCGGACAAAGCACTTCTCTACACCCGCCAGAAGCGAAACAGCAGCGCGAGGGAACCGAGTCGGAAGATTCTTTTGCAGAGACTCCAGCCTCCGCCGAATTTCCGTCAGCACGCTTCCGCTTCGCCCTGTGCGCTCAAAGGGCGCTCCTTGCCGCGGGCTCTTGACTCGCCGGGTTTCCTGCTGCGGGGCTTGCCCGCTCAAGGCGCCGTCAACGTCAGCCTGCCGTGCTGCACGCCCTTGGTGGCGATCAACCGGTCTGCAATCGACCGCACGCGCGCGCTCTTGCCGCGCAGCACCAGCACTTCGAGGCAGTTGTGGTGGTCCAGGTGCACGTGCAGAGTGGAGATGATCTCGGTATGGTGCTCGTGCTGCATGTGCGTGAGCCGCTCTTGCAGCAGGCGCACGTGATGGTCGTAGACCAGCGTCAGCGTGCCCACCACGTCCGCCTCGGGCGCCGCGGCCTTCTCCTGCACGAGCGCGTCGCGGATCAGGTCGCGGAAGGCTTCGCTGCGGTTCGAGTAGCCGCGCCGCGCGTTCAGCGCATCGAATTTGCTCAGCAGATCCTCGTCAATGGCGACGCCGATGCGGGCCAGCGCTCCCATGCTCCCTCCCCGATCGCGCGGAGGCGATCCAACCCTCTCATGCTAGCAGCAGGACCGGGTTGTTGAAGCGCGCCGGCGCTTCTGAAACAATAGGGTTTGTCCCCCACATCCCGGCCTTCCGGTTCTCAAGGAGAGAGTTTGTCCAGACAGGCGATCCTCGCCCTGGAAGACGGCACGGTCTTCCGCGGCGAAGCGTTCGGTGCCGAGGCGGTGCGCACCGGCGAAGTGGTGTTCAACACCGCCATCACGGGCTATCAGGAAGTCTTCACCGATCCGTCCTACACAGGGCAGATCGTCGTGCTCACCTACCCCCACATCGGCAACTACGGCGCCAACTCGAGCGACAGTGAAGCCCGCCGCCCCTACATTGAAGGGCTCGTGGTGCGGGACTTCAATGTCACGCCCTCCAACTGGCGCGCCGAGTTGAGCGCCGACGAGTTTCTCCGCCGCGACGGCATCCCGGTGATCGGCGGCATCGACGCGCGCGCCCTGGTGCGCAAGCTGCGCACGCAAGGGGCGATGCGCGGGGCGCTTTCCACGGCTGGCCACGGCGCGGAGGAGCTCGTGGAAATGGCCCGCCGCACGCCGCCGATGGCGGGTCTGAATCTGGCCACCCGGGTGACCACGCCCGGTCGCTATGAGTGGACGGAAAAACTCCAGCCCTGCTCGCCTTCCGAGCACATCGGGCTCCAGCCGCTGGGCGAGTTTCATGTGGTGGCCTACGACTTCGGCATCAAGCACAACATCCTGCGCTGTCTGGCTTCGATCGGCGCGCGGATCACGGTGGTGCCCGCGGCGACGCCGGCCGAAGACGTGCTCGCCCTCAAGCCCGGCGGCGTGTTCCTCTCCAACGGCCCCGGCGACCCGGAGCCGCTGGAGGGCCCGGTGCGCGAAATCCGCAAGCTGCTCGGCCGCGTGCCCGTCTTCGGCATCTGCCTCGGCCATCAACTGCTGGGCCTCGCGCTTGGCGGGCGCACGTTCAAGCTCAAGTTCGGCCACCACGGCATCAACCACCCGGTGCTGCACTACCGCACCAACCGCGTGGAGATCACCGTGCAGAACCACGGCTTCTGCGTCGATCCCGACAGCCTGAACGGGAACGAGATCGAACTGACGCACATCAACCTCAACGACCAGACGCTCGAGGGGCTGCGCCACCGCTCGCTGCCGCTGTTCTGCGTGCAGTACCACCCGGAGGCGGCCGCCGGCCCGCATGATTCGCGGTACCTCTTCGAGGACTTCGCCGCCCTGATGAAGGAGTTCCACCAGTAACGAATGCCGCGCAGAACCGACATTCACCGCATTCTGATCATCGGCTCCGGCCCTATCGTCATCGGGCAGGCGTGCGAGTTCGACTATTCAGGCACGCAGGCGTGCAAGGCGCTCCGCGCCGACGGCTTCGAGGTCATCCTGATGAACTCGAATCCGGCGACGATCATGACCGACCCGGATCTGGCCGACGCCACCTACATCGAGCCGCTCACCGTCGAGTTCGCCGAAGAAGTGATCCGGCGCGAGCGGCCCGACGCTCTGCTTTCCACCGTGGGCGGGCAGACCGGGCTCAACCTGAGCGTCGAACTGGCCGAGCGCGGCATCCTCGACCAATACGGCGTCGAGCTGATCGGCGCCAAGCTGGAAGCCATCAAAAAGGCCGAGGACCGCCTGCTGTTCAAGGACGCGATGCGCAAGATCGGGCTGGAGACGCCCCAATCGCGCCTGCTGACCAGCGTGGAAGAAGGCCTCGAGTTCGCCGCGCGGATCGGCTACCCGCTGATTCTGCGGCCCAGCTTCACCCTCGGCGGCACGGGCGGCGGCATCGCCTACAACCGCGAGGACCTCGTTGAGATCCTGCAGCGCGGCCTGGATCTTTCGCCCGTGCACGAAGTGCTGGCCGAAGAGTCCGTGCTCGGCTGGAAAGAGTTCGAGCTGGAAGTGATGCGCGACCTGGCGGGCAACGCCATCATCGTCTGTTCGATCGAGAACTTCGACCCGATGGGCGTGCACACGGGCGACTCGATCACCGTGGCCCCCGCGCAGACGCTCACCGACCGCGAGTATCAAATGATGCGCGACGGCGCCCTGGCCGTGCTGCGCGAGATCGGCGTCGACACCGGCGGCTCCAACGTGCAGTTCGCCATCAACCCGGAAAACGGCCGCATGGTGGTGGTGGAGATGAACCCCCGCGTGTCGCGCAGCTCGGCGCTGGCCTCGAAAGCCACCGGCTTCCCCATCGCCAAGATCGCCGCCAAGCTCGCCGTCGGCTACCGGCTGGACGAGATCCGCAACGACATCACCCGCGTCACGCCCGCCTGCTTCGAGCCCACCATCGACTACGTCGTGGTGAAAATCCCGCGCTGGCAGTTCGAGAAATTCCCCGGCGCGGAGCCGGTGCTGACCACGCAGATGAAATCCGTCGGCGAGGTGATGGCCATCGGGCGCACCTTCCGGCAGGCGCTCAACAAAGCCATGCGCGGGCTGGAAACCGGCAAAGCCGGCTCGCCCGCCGCCATGCGCGAGGATCTGATCACGCAGAAGCTCATTACGCCCAACCCGGAACGGCTCGGCTACATCCGCTTCGCCTTCGAGCGCGGCTACACGGTGGAAGACGTCTTCGAGATGACGAAAATCGACCCGTGGTTCCTGCGGCAGATCCGCGACGGCGTGGCGTACGAGAAGGAGCTCGAAGGGAAAACGCTCGATGCGCTGCCGCGCGAAGAGATGAAGCGCGCCAAGCGGGACGGCTTGAGCGACGCGCGCCTGGCCAGGCTGCTCGGCACGGAAGCCGCCGCCGTGCGTGCGCGCCGCAAGGAACTGGGCGTCGCGGCTGTCTTCAACCGCGTCGACACCTGCGCGGCGGAGTTCGAGAGCTTCACGCCGTACCTGTATTCCAGCTTCGAAGACGAGTGCGAAGCCGATCCTTCGGGCCGGAAGAAAGTGATGATCCTCGGCGCCGGCCCCAACCGGATCGGACAGGGCATCGAGTTCGATTACTGCTGCTGCCACGCCTCGTTCGCGCTGCAGGATTTCGGCGTCGAGTCGATCATGGTCAACTGCAACCCGGAGACCGTGTCCACCGACTACGACACCAGCGACCGGCTCTACTTCGAGCCGCTCACGCTCGAGGAAGTGCTCAACATCTACGACACGGAAAAACCGGACGGCGTCATCGTGCAGTTCGGCGGACAGACGCCGCTGAACCTGGCGCTGCCGCTGAAGCAGGCGGGCGTGCCCATCATCGGCACCGACCCGGAAAACATCGACCTGGCCGAGGACCGCAAGCTGTTCGGCCGCGTGCTGGACGAGCTGGGCATTCCCGCCGCCCCCTACGGCACCGCCACCAGCGTCGAAGAGGCGCTGGCAGTGGCGCGGCGGCTGGGCTTCCCCGTGCTGGTGCGGCCGAGCTACGTGCTCGGCGGGCGCGCCATGACCATCGCCTACGAGGAAGAGGCCGTGCGGCGCTACATGCAGGAAGCCGCCCTGTTCTCGCCCGACCGTCCCGTGTTGATCGACCGCTTCCTGGAAGACGCCATCGAAATTGACGTGGATGCGGTATCGGACGGCGATGACGTGCTCATCGGCGGCATCATGGAGCACATCGAGGAAGCAGGCATCCACTCGGGCGACTCGAGCTGCGTGCTGCCGCCGCAGTCGCTCAGCCAGGGCACGCTGCGCGTGATCGAGGATTACACGGTGCGGCTGGCGCGCGCGTTGCGCGTGCGCGGATTGATGAACGTGCAGTACGCGGTGAAGGACGGGCAGGTGTTCGTGCTCGAGGTGAACCCGCGCGCCTCGCGCACCGTGCCCTATGTTTCCAAAGCGACGGGCGTGCGCCTGCCCAAGGTCGCCGTCGGCGTCATGCTCGGAAAGAAACTGCGCGAACTCGAACATCTCACCGGCGGGCGCCATTCCGGCGTGTTGCCGGTGAAGCAGGTCTGCGTGAAGTCGCCGGTGTTCCCCTTTTCCAAATTCCCCGGCGTGGACCCGGCGCTGGGCCCCGAGATGCGCTCGACGGGCGAAGTGATGGGCGTGGGCGAGAACTTCGGCGAAGCGTTCGGCAAGGCGCAGTTGAGCGCCGGCGTGCCGCTGCCGCAGGAAGGAATCATCTTCTTCAGCGTGAATGACCGGCACAAGCGGGAAGCGGTGGAGCTGGCCCGGCGGCTCTCCGCGCTGGGCTTCCAGCTCGCCGCCACGCGCGGCACGGCCGCCGCGTTCCGCGCCGCCGGATTGCAGGCCAGAACGGTGTTCAAGGTCAACGAAGGGCGCCCCAACGCCGTGGACCTGATCAAGGACAACAAGCTGAAGCTCGTCGTTTATACGACCACCGGGGCGCACTCCTTCAGCGACGAGCGCGCCATCCGCCGTTCCGCCGTCACTTGGCGCGTGCCCTGCATCACCACCATCGCCGGCGCGCGCGCCGCCGTCGAGGCGATCGAAAGCCGGCGCCGCGACCCGTTGCGGGTCTGGCGCCTGCAGGCGATGCACGGCTGAGCGCGCCCTATTGCAGCGCCCCCTGGGAGCCGGACAGCCGGCACAACAGCTCGTCCGCCGCCGCAAGGCCGCGGGCGCGCAGAAACTCGCGCCGGAAAGGGTGCAGCTCCGGCAGCGGCACTTCCCCGTGGTGCAGCCGTTGCAGCGAGTCCAGATACTCGCACCAGCCCCGCGGCTCTTTCAGCTTCGGATACGACACCAGCCGCAGCAGATAGCCCTCGAAAAACATCTGGAACTGGAAATCCAGCACCCGCACCGTGTCCAGATAATGGCCGAGCCGGCCCGAGTCGAAGGCGACGCTTTGCAGCAGCGAATACTCCAGCAGCGCATGGGCCACCGCGCGCTCGTAAAACAGCGGCCTGCCCAGCCGCAGCACCGTGGCGGTGATCTCCATCGGCGACAGGACGTAGAAGAACGGGTAGGTGTACCAGCGCGCCACGCGGCCATGGAGAAGACGGTCGTAGTGAATCATGAAGCGCGGCGGGAAGGCGCCCGGGTCCGGCGGCATGAAGTGCAGCAGGCAGTATTGGGCCAGCCATTCGGGATTGGCCAGGCACTCGGCCACATCGGCCAGATCCAGCGGCTGCGCCGCGGCGTGCAGCCGGTGCATCTCGGCCTCCGTGCGCGCCTTGTCTGCGGCGGGCTGGAAGGCGGGAAACAGGCCGGAGTGGGCCGTGGCGTACAGTTCGATGGCGCCAGGGTCGCTGTCGCGGAACTGCTGCAGCAGCCACACCTGGCGGAGGCGGTTTTCGAGCGCGCGCTGCAAACGGAGCGAGAGATTGAGAAACGCCCCTTCCGGCAACCGCTCGGCTCGTTCAGCCAGCCTCCGGGCCGCCTTGGGCGAGAACTCGGCCAACTGATCCCGCTGTCCCGGAGACAAGTCCGCGGCCTGCGCCAGCCGCACCAAAAAGTCCGTCACCCAGCTCAGCGAAGCCAGCATCCGGGGCAGATGCTCGAAACTCTGGTTTTCGGCCGGCGCCGGCTGCGAGAGGTTTCCGGCCACATCGGCGTACTGCGTGGCCAGGCGCCAGAAAATGCAGCCCGGCTCCTGCCGCAGCGTTTCCCGGTAATTGACGAGCAGGTTGAGAAAATGCGAAAGCATCGCCCCCATCGACTTCGGCGACGGGGACTCGACCAGGTCCAGCGCCGCTCCGTAGAGCTCCGAGGCGAAATGGGCCAGCGTGCGGTTCCGCCCGGCCGCGAAAATGTCGTTCAGCTCCATCGTGCAGTCGACGAGCTGATCGTCGAAAGTTTCCGGCAATTCCTCGGCTTCCAGCTCCAGATGGTCGGAGAGTTTTTCGAAAATCGGCGGGATATCTGGGTCTAGGATGGCGAATTCTCCCTTGGGGATTCTTCCCGGCCCGAGGCCAGAACCTCGTTCAGCGATCCCTGCCGGTAGCCGCGCAGGTCGATGGCGGAATACAGAAACCCCGATTCCTTGAAAACCGCTGCCAATTGGTCGAACATTTCCTCCGAAAACGCCCGGCCCCATTCCGAGCGGTCGATTTCCAGCCGCGCCAGGTCCCCGTGGTAGCGCACGCGGAACTGCCGGAACCCGAGCCCGCGGATGCGCTCTTCGGCCAATTCCACGCGCCGCAGCACATCCGGCGTGACCGGCGTGCCGTAAGGGATGCGCGAGCTGAGGCAGGCAGCCGCCGGGCGGTCCCACGTCGGCAGCCCCGCCATGCGCGACAACTCGCGGATCTCGGCCTTCGACAGGCCCGCTTCCACCAGCGGCGCCTTCACCCCGTGCAGGCGCGCCGCGTTCTGCCCCGGGCGGTAGTCGCCCAGATCGTCGGTGTTGACGCCGTACACGATCACCGCGCCGCCGTAGCGCGGCGCAATCTGCTCCATGCGGCGGAACAGCTCGTCCTTGCAGTGGTAGCACCGGTCAGGGTTGTTGGCCACATAGGCGGGGTTGTCGAATTCGTGAGACGGGATCATCTCATGGCGGATGCCGAAGCGCTGTGCAAATGCGATGGCGTCGCGCTTGTGGGATTCCGGAATCGACGGCGAATCGGCGGTGACGGCAATCGCATTGTCCCCGAGCACCTCCCGCGCCGCCCACGCCAGATAGGCGGAGTCGGTGCCGCCCGAGTACGCCACCAGCGCCTTTTCCAGTTGGCGCAGAATGCGGAACAACTTCTCCTGCTTCTCCCGCAGCGCGTTCAGGTCGGCGGCGGCGTTTCTGCCCAGCGAAACGAGGCCCGTCATGCCTGCATTATACCGAGCCGCCGCCGTGAACTCTCGCTCCGGCTGCTCAAATCATCCAGAATCGGGTGGCGGCACAGGAAAGGCAGCGGCAGCCCCGCAGGATCATGGATGCCAGCCGGCAGAGGGTCCGCCTCCACTGCGGCTGCGGCGATTCGCCTGCCGGGGCTGCGGTGCGGGGCGCCAACGACGCCATCAGCGGCAAATGGTCCTCCCGGAACACGAACCGCAGGGTCGCGCCGGCAAACTCTGCCAGCTTGGCCGCCGCCCCGGGTTCTACGTCCGTGGCATGGCGCAAATCCACGAATACCGGCCGCCCGCCGGCGATCGACAGGGCTGTCTGCAAAGACCTCACGACGGCATCCGCAAGCCCTTCCGACATAACACCCCGGATCTCGAACCGGAGCGCGCCCGGAAGGTCGTGCAGATAGAACAGATCGGCTGCCACTTCTCTTCAGACTCCGCCGGCGCCGGGACCGTGACAAAATTTCGGCCGTCACGCAAATCCTGCGTCTGCATCTAGCCTGCACAGAGAGGTGCGCAATCATGGCGCGAATCGTCGTATTGGGCGCGGGCGTGGCCGGCCACACGGCGGCGGCGTTCCTCCGCCGCTGGCTCCCCAAGCGGGACGAAGTGGTTGTGGTCTCCCCCATGGCCGAATACAACTGGATTCCGTCCAATATCTGGGTCGGCGTCGGGCTGCTGAAGAAGCACCAGGTGGTCTTCCCGCTGGCGCCCGTTTATCAGAAGGCAGGAATCGATTTCCGCCAGGCGCGCGCCGCCGCGCTCTGGCCCGAGGGCGACGCGGAGAGCCCCACGCCGGCGGTCGAGATCGAGTGGACGCGCCAGGACCGGCGCGGCGAGCGGGAAAAGATCCGGTATGACTTCCTGATCAACGCTACCGGCCCCAAACTGAACTTTGAAGCCACGCCGGGCCTCGGCCCCGGCAAGCACACGTATTCGGTCTGCACGGCGGACCACGCCGAGGAGACCTCGCGCGCGTTTCTCGACGAAGTCGAGCGGATGAAGCGCGGCGAGCGCCGCAGGTTCGTCGTGGGCGTTGGCCACGGCAGTTGCACCTGCGAGGGCGCGGCGTTCGAGTACATCGTGAATCTCGAGTTCGAACTGCGCGCCCGCGGCGTGCGCGACCGCGCCGAGATCCTCTACCTCACCAACGAATACGAGCTCGGCGACTTCGGCATCGACGGCGTGCACATCCGCCGCGGCGGCTACATCACGCCCAGCAAGATCTTCCACGAATCGCTCTTCGCCGAGCGCCAGCTCGACTGGCTCGCCCGCGCCCACGTCCGCCAGGTCGATGCCGGACGCGCCGACGTGCTCACGCTCGACGGCGAGGAGCGCGAAGTCCGCTTCGACTTCGCCATGCTGCTGCCGCCGTTCCGCGGCGTCGACATGAAGGCCTATGCGCGCGACGGCGCCGACATCACCGGCCGCGTCTTCGCCCCCAGCGGATTCATGAAAGTGGACGCCGACTACACGCCCAGGCCCTACGAGCAGTGGAAGGCCCGCGATTGGCCGCGTTTCTACCAGAACCCCGCTTACGAAAACCTCTTCGCCGCCGGCATCGCCTTCGCTCCCCCGCACCCGATCTCGCGCCTGCGCACCACCGCCGGCGGGCTGATGATCTCCCCCGCCCCGCCCCGCACCGGCATGCCCTCGGCCATGATCGGCAAGGCCGTCGCCGCAAGCATCGTGGACATGTTGCGCGGCGCGAAGAAACCCACCCACTCGGCCTCCATGGCCGAAATGGGCGCCGCCTGCGTTGCCAGCGCCGGCGCCAACCCGTTCACCGGAACGGCTGCGTCGATCACGGTTTTCCCCATCGTGCCGGACTACGAAAAGTACCCCGAATACGGCCGCGACATGGATTACACGTTCGGCGAGATCGGCCTCGCCGGCCACTGGATCAAGATCCTGCTGCACCACATGTTTCTCTACAAAGCCCGGCTCCTGCCGGGCTGGTGGATGATCCCGGAGTAGTGCGATGAGCGACAACCCCATTGCCGGCGGCGCCCCGCCGCCCCATTTGCGGCCGTGGTTCTACGCCACCAAGCCGACCCGGTTCACGCGCTTCCTGCGCACGTTCATCCCGTGGCAGATGGTGCGCTTCGCCGTGATCAACCTGAAAATGCTCGTGCTTATCCGGCGCAGCCACAAGGGCCTGTCCCACGGACGGAACGCCTGAGGCGCCCCGGATCCGGAAAAACAAAATCGCCTGGGATTGGTTTCGCTGTGTTCTCAATCCGGCGCCGGTCCGGGCGCGGCCGGCCGCTGGTCCCGCCCCTCTTCCCCGCCCTGCCGCCCGCGCCGCGCGCGCCACCACGGCACGAGGAACACGGCGGCCAGCAACAGGAAGCCTGCGCTGACGATCCAGCGGAACACGGTGAGCCGGCGGCTGTGGCCCCGCAGCATCCCCCGGATCGCCAGCAGGCAGAAGCCGAGGCTGATGAGCAGGTACCACGCGCCGTAAAACGCGGGCCGCCGCGCAGGGTCGGGAAAGGGCATCCGCCCTGATTCTATGACGGATCTGCCGCAACGCGAGGCCGGCCGGGTTGCACCGCCCCGGGAATCCCGCGCGCCGGACAGTGCTTCAGCATCGCCTATTCACGCCGAACCTCTCGCGCCATGGCCCCCGGGCCGCGCCGCGCCTCCTGCAAGGCGCCGCAACCCGCTCCCGCCCCGCCCCGGCCCGCACGGCGCCCTTTCCGCGGCCGACCCCCCGCGCAGCCGCGCAATTCTCCCGGAGGTCGCCCGGCGAAGAAATTGCACGAAACGCGCCTGCTGTAAAATCAAGTTCAGTAGAAGTCTCCGCCCTCTCCGCAAAGCACCATCCTTGTTATGAAGCGCTCCATCATCGTCGTCGCCGGCGTGGTCGAACGGGGCGGGCGCCTGCTCATCGGGCAGCGCCTCAAAGGCGACAGGCACGCTCTGAAATGGGAGTTTCCCGGAGGCAAAGTGGAACCGGGCGAAACCCCGAAAGACGCCCTGAAAAGAGAGCTTCGCGAAGAACTGGGCATCGAGGCCGAAATCGGCCCCGAAATCGCCCGCTACGAACAATGCACCGCCGGGCGCCCCCCGCTCGTTCTCCTGTTTCACCGCGTCGAATCCTATGCCGGCGAACCGCAGCCACGCACATTCCAGCAAATTTCCTGGGAACTGCCCGAAGCCTTGCCGTCCTACGACTTCCTCGACGGAGATCTCGATTTCATCCGGCGGATCGCGCGCGGCCAGTTCCGGCTCGCCCGCCGCCGCGAGCGCTGAAACCGCCGCGCGGCTGCGGCGCACCCGCTGCGGGCCGGAAAAGCTGCAGGATCCACGCCTCTTCCTGTCCTTTGGCTGGCGGCGCCGGACCGGCGCTGCCCGGCGCCAAAGGGCCCGGCCACTGCTTCGTGGCCGCCACCGGGCGCCGGTGCTTCCCAACCGGCAATATCCATCTGTCGACTTCAGCCGCTTTTCTCCCGCAGCACGCGCCGCATCGAGGTGCGCACCTCGCGCACCCGCAGCCGAGCCCACACCTTGCGGTGGCCTTCGCCATGGAAGGGCGACTCCTGGATGGTGCGCCGGATCTCGACCAGGAGGTCGTCATCGCTGTATCGCGTCTTCGGGCCGCGCCGGGCAGGCGGCCGC
>Ga0272446_1006176_pt1 | contig 12676 bp, 5 predicted proteins | sample YNPCB0061_FD_194587 | JGI IMG/M metagenome (GOLD analysis project Ga0272446, IMG submission 194587) | Hot spring microbial mat communities from Yellowstone National Park, WY, United States - YNP-CB-006-1 | ecosystem: Environmental > Aquatic > Thermal springs > Hot (42-90C) > Sediment | place... | reverse complement strand
GCGCGGCCGCGGAACTCGAACTTGGGCTCGCGCCGGGCCACGCGCTGGAGGGCGACCAGTTGGAGCTGGTCGTCCTCGGCCAGGGCGCGGTTCAGGAACTTGTACTCCCAGTTGGGCCGGCCGGAGACGTACAAAATCCGGTACGGCCCGCCGCCGCGGTCCACCGGCACCAGGCGGGTGTTGTTTAGCAACGTCGCCTCCGCGGCCGGCGCCGCGCCCGCCAGGCTGGCGCGCACTTCGTAAAAGGCCAGGCCCGGCTGCGGCGGCCGCCACTGAAACCGGAAGCTCAGCGGTTCCTTGTCGCGGCGCGCCCGCGCCTCCTGCGTCTGGAGGACCGTGCCCCGGGCGTCGAGCAAACTGACCTGCACCCGCTCGCCGGCCACGCCGCTGGCCTGCACCTCGGCCCCGAGCGTGACCGGCGCGTCCTCGAAGGCCGTTTGCGTGACCTGCACCGCGCCCAGGGCCAGGTCGCGCACCGTGCCCGGGCGGCCCACCACCACGGGGTACACGGGCGGCAGGCCCTCGAGCGACGGCAGCCCTTCGGGCAGGTCCGTGGCGATGCCGTCGGTGAACAGGAGCACCCCGGCCAGGGGGCGGTGGGCGAACCGCTCGCGCAACGCGGTCAACGCCGCGCCCAGCGCCGAGGCGTGGCCCGCGAAGGTGAGTTCGCCGAAGTCCCGCACCGGTTGCAACCGGGCGTCGAAGGTGAAGCGGCGCAGCTCGAAGGTCTCCTCGAGTTCGGCCCAGGCGCGTTCCCGGCCGGGGTCCAGCCACGCGCGCAACAGTTCGCCGCGGGTCTGGCCGGCGCCGCGGTCGCGCACCTGCAAGCCCTGGCTGTTGTCGGCCACGACCGCCAGCAGGTTCGCGCCGGGCCGGGCGCGCTGGCCGGTCCAGAGCGGTTCGAGCAGACAGGCGGCCAGGGCGGCGCCGCCCAGCAGCTTGAGGCCCGCGCACAAGCCGCGCCAGGGCCCGCGCGGGGCGGCGCGGTAGCTCCACAGCGCCGCGCCGGCCACCAGCAACAGCAGGCCCGCGGCGGGCCAGAGCCACTGCGGGGCGGCGAAGGTGAGGGTGAACAGCGCGGGCGACATCACGGTCGGGGCGCCCGCCCCAGTTCCTCGTAGTAGCGGCGCACCAGTTCGGAAAAGCGGGCCGGCACCGGGTCGCGGTCGGCGGGCACCAGTTGTTCGCGCGGGCCGCGGCGGGCCAGTTCCTCGGCGATCTGGTCGCGCACTTCGACCAGCGGCGCGAGCACCTCGAGGCGGAGCACCGCCCAGTCCGGCTTCTGGCGCTCGCGGCGGAACTCCAGGCGCAACTGGCGGGCGCGCTCGCGGGCCAGCGCCAGGCGGCTGCGCAGGTCGGGGAACTCGACCAGCTCTTCAACCTCGCGCAGGCGGTCGGCCCAGTTGGCGAAGTCCGCGCCGGTAATGGGGCCTTCGAGTCCGTCGCGCGGCCCGCCGCGGCGGCCCCCTTCAGCACCACCCGGGAGCAATTGGTCCAGGTCCACCGGCCAGCGGTCGCCGCGTCCGCCCGGGCCAGTGGGGGCGCCGCCGGCCGGGCGAGCAGCCGCGCGCTCCGCGCCCTCGCCGGGTTCGCGCGAGCGGTCCGTCCCTTCGGAGGACGGGTTGGATTCAGGGGAAGATTCGGGGGAAGTGCGGTCCGAGTTTTCACCGGCGCGCGCGGTGCGCGGGGCCGGGCGGTCGCCGCCGGGGCGGTTGGCGTCTTGGCCACGCGCGTTCGCGGACTCGCCGGCGGAGGCATTGGCTTCGGCGGCGGCGGTTTGATTTTGCGCCGCCGGGCCGCCGGGCGATTGAGGCTCGGCTGCGCCGGACTCGTTGGGCTGGCCGGAGGCGTCCGCGGAAGCGCCGGGCTCGGCGCGCTCGCCGGCGCGGTCGTTTTGGGCGGTGGCGGTGGTGGTGGCCTCCGGGTTTTCGCGGCGCAACTGTTCGGTCAGCGCGTCCAGTTCGCTGCGGGCGCGGCGCAGGGCCTGGGTGTCGTCGCCGAGCACTTTTTCAGCGGCCAACTCGATGCCGCGGCGGAGGTTATCGAGGTCGTTGCGGGCGCGTTCGCCGGCCTCGCCGGCCTGGCGCAGGTAGCCCTGGCGGAGCAGTTCGGCGGTGAGTTCGAGGCCCTGGGCGGGCTGGTTGGCGCCCTGTTCAAGGCGGTCGTCGAGGCTGTAAGTGAGCAGGCCGCGGTCGAGCAGTTCCTGGCGCATTCGCCGCATCTGGGTGCCGTCGTCCTGAGTGAAGCGGCGCAAGGTGTCGTAGAGCTGGCGCGAAACCAGCGGCTCGGGTTCCTCGGTTTGCTGGGAGACCTCGGTGGCGCGGGCGAGCAGGTTGGTCAGTTGCTGGCGCTGGCGGGCCAGGCGGTCGAGCAGTTCCTGCCGGGCTTCGGCGTCGCTGAGGGTGCGGCGGGCGGGGTCGTTGAGGGCCTCGAGTCGGCGGGCGACTTCTTCCTGTTGGCGGGTCAACTCGCGGGCGCCGGCGCGCAGGTCGCGGAGGTCTTCGGCGAACTCGCCGGCGCTGTCGCGGCGCAACTGGTCGCGCGCCTGTTCGAGCCGGTCCTGGGCGCGGGTGCCGGCGGCCAGGGCCGGCGAGGTGGCGCCTTCGCGCAGGGCCTGGTTGGCGCGTTCGAGGTCGCGCCGGGTTTGCTCGAGTTGCTGGCGGGTCTCGGCCAGGCGGGACTGGTTTTCGGGGCGGTCGAGCCGCTGCTGCAACTCGTCGAGGTCGTTGAGCAACTGCTGCTCTTGTTCCTGGAGGCGTTTGAGCTCGCGGCGCAGCGCCTCGCGCTCGGCCGGGGTGCGGGCCTCCTCGAGGGCGGTTTGGAGTTCGCGCAGGCGCTCGTTGAGGTCCTGCTGGCGGCGGGCCAGTTCGCGGAGGCGGTTGAGGGCCTGCAACTGCTCGCGGCGCTCGGGGCTGTCCGGGGGCCGGGCGCGGCTTTCGGTTTCGTAGCGGTTTTCCTCGCGGGTCAGTTCGAGCTGGTCGAGCTGGCGCTGCATTTGTTGCTGGCGCGAGTTGCCGGCTTGGCGGCCCTGGCGGTTGCGGTTGCGGGTGACGGCGTACTCGCGTTCCTGGAGTTTGAGCAGGGCCTGATAAGCAGCCTGTTCGGCGGCGAAGGCCTCACGCAACGCCTCGGGCGAGCGGCCGGCGGCCTCGAGTTTTTCGAGGGCCTGTTGCATGGCCCGTTGGGCGGCGTCCCAAAGTTCGGCCAGGCGGGGATCGGGCACTTCGGCGCCGGCTTCGCGGGCCTGCTGATAGGCCTGTTCCTGGGCCTGGCGAATCACCTCGAGGTCGTCGCGCAGCGCCTGAATGACGCCGGCATTGCCGGGGGATGGCGGCCGGGACAGCGCGGCGGCGCGGCGGCGCGGCGGCGATTCGGGCGCGCGCTGGGCCAGGACGGCGGCACCGCCGGCGGCAGAAACGGGTCGGGCAAAGAACGGGCCGGCGCCGGGCGGGGGCGGCAGCCGCCGGGTGGTCGGCGGCGGCGCGTTGGACGCGGCGCGGGGCGGGGGCAGTTCGCGCAGCAGCTTCCAGGTGGCGGTCATGATTTGTTTTTGCAACTCGACCAGGCGCGCACCCGGGCTGTCTTGTTCGCCGCCGGGCTCGTTGCCGGCTTGCTGCGCGCCGCCGGCGGCGCTGTCGGCTTCGCGGAAAATTTCCTCGAAGGGCCGCACCTCGGCGAAGAAGAGGTCGCTGGTAGTGCGGCGCGGCTGGCCGTCGGGCCCGAGGTCCTCGGCCCAGGCGAACCAGGAGAGCAGTTCCTGGGGCGCGAGGTCGAGCGGTTCGAGGGCGAGGAGGTGCGCAAAGGCGCGTTTTTCGCGGGCGGACACGTCGCGGCCCAGTTCGATCCAGACCGGCTCGGCGCCCGGGCGCATCCAGGCCAGGCCGTAGGCGCGCAGGCCGAAGTCGTCCCAGACCGTGCCGGCGAAGGCGACTTCCTCGAGGGGCGAAGGGCGGAGGTCACCGCGCGGGGCGGTGAGCTTCAGTTCGGGCCGGCGGTTGGGCAGGGCGCTGAAGACGAACGTGGCGGGTTCCTTGTTGGTGCGGCCCTCGGCGTCCACCAGCCGCAGTTCGTAGGTCTGGCTGGCGGTGAGCGGGAAGTCGGCGAGCGCCGCGGCGGGCAGGTTGGTGGCCACGGTGAGCGCCACCGGCGCCGCGTTGCTGGCGGCCCGCGGCACCAGGTGCGCGGCGGCCACGGGCTTGTTCAGGCGCAGCGCGAGTGTCACGCGCGTGCCTTCGACGGCGCTGACGCGGCGGGTTTCGGCGATGTGCCGTGGGGCCAGGCCGGTGTAGGGCGGAAATTCCAGGTCGGCGTCCGCGCCTTCGAGGCGCGGGTACTCGAAGACGGTGACGGTGAAGTCCGGCGAACGGCCGGCGGCGGATTCGACGCGGTAGGTGAAGTCGCGGCGAACCTCGACCACGCTGCCGCCAAAGAGCGGGTCGTTCAGGCTGCGGGTCATGGCCGTGCGGCGCGCTTCCTCGCCGGGCACCTGCCAGACCAGTTCCGCGGCGGGTGGCACGTCGCCGCCGAAGCGCGCGAGCACGACGAGGTTTTGCCCGCGCTCGAGCGTGACGTCGCCGGGCGTGACCGTGAGGCCGCGCGCCGCCGGGGCGACCGCCAGCAGGGTGGGAGGCGCGGAAGTGCGCAGCCACCCCACCGCGGCCACCAGCCCGGCCAGCGCGGCCAGTTGCCCCGCGTGCGCCAGGAGCACGCCGCGGCGGGGCACGACCCGGCGCCAGTCGTGCAATCGGGCATGATCGCAGGCCTCGAGGATGACGCGTTGCTCGAGGTAACCCGGGCCGCGCCCGGGCGGGAGCTCGATTTCGACAGCGGTGAGCAGGCGGCCTTGCAAGTCCGGATGAGCGGTTTCGAGGCGCGCGGCCAGGGCCGGCCAGTCCGGCCGGCTGCGGCGTGTGCGCCAAACGGCGCGCACCGCCAGGGCCAGGCCCAGTCCGGCGGCGAGCGCCCAGCTCAAGGAAGAGCTCCACCCGGTGAGGCGTTGGGCGGTCCACAGCCCCACCGCCACCGCGGCTGCCAGCGTCCACGCGCCCGCCAGCCGCCAGCCCAGCGCGCGCGCGGCCAGGCGGCGGGCGACCGGGCGGAGTCGGGCCTGCAAGATTGGGTGCATCATGAACTCACGGGTTGAAGCATAGCATGGCGTCGGGCCGCGCGCCCGGCCAGGAAGGTTTCGAGCGCCACCAGGCCCAGCGCGGCCAGCAGGCACCAGCGCCAGAGTTTCTGCCGGTTTTCCAGCTCGGCCGCCAGGAGTCGTTGCTGGCGCGCCGCGGCCAGGGCCGGCGGTGGCGAGGCCGGGGTTGCGGGCACGCCGAGCCGCTCGAGCTCTTCGACCGCGAGCGGTTCGAGGCGGCTCTCGCCGGGCGCGAGGTTCACGGCGCGGCGCCAGACCGTTTCGCCGGCGACCAGTTCGTAAAGGCCAGGTGCGTCGGTGCGCTCGAATTGCGTCGCGCCCGCGGGCAGTGGCGTGACGGCGCCGTCCGGGCCGCGCATCGCGGCGGCGGCGCGCGCGGCGGCGGGCAGTTCGGGCAGGGGGATGGGTTCGCCCACGCTGAACTGCACGGCGGTGGGGGGCGGCCCGGCGCTGAGGTCCAGCACGCTGTGCAGGAGCGGGACGAACTTGGTGGCCAGGGCCAACTGGCTTTCGGCCGGTTGCCAGCCCGCCGCCCACACCAGCACCCGCCCGCGCCCGGCCGGGAGGTCCACCATGGCCGGGTCGCCCGAGTCGAACCGGGCCAGCACGCGCGCCTCCGGGCAACCGGCCAGGTCCAGCCGGCGGTGGCGCCAGAAGCGGATTTTGCTGAAGTCGCTGAAGCGCGGGTCGGCAAACGGCGCCAGGAGCGGATGCCGGAAATCCAGTTCGCCCAGCAGGGCGTAGTCGGCGGGTTGCCGTTCCTCGGCGGCCAGGCGTGCCCCGGGCACCAGTTCGGCCAGCGAGGCCGCGGCCGCGGCCTCCGGCGGCACGAACAACACGGCGCGCCCGCGCGCCAGCAACGGGCGCAACGCCGCGCCCAGGGCCGGGCTGCACGGCACGGTCACCACCGCCAGCGCGGCGTCTTCGATCACGGCGGCGGGCGGCGGTTGCGCGGGGTCGAGCGCCAGCACGCGCACCTCCCGATGACGGGTGGGCGGGAAGGCGCGTTCGAGGAAGAAGCGGGCCGAACGCGGGTCGCCGGCGGCCTCGCGACCGAAGTAGAGCACGCGCAGCGGCACCGGCTGCGGGGGCGCGACGAACACCAGGTTGTCGAACGGCTCGTCGTCGCCGGTCAACCGCACCGCGCCGGCCGGGGCATTGGGGAGCGGCGCCAACGCGACCACGCGCGACTGCCCGGGCGGGACGTACACCTCGAGGGGTGGCGCGGCGAAGTCGGCGGAGCCGGCCGCGGCCCAGCCCACGCGGAACTGTTCGCGCGTGGCGTCCGGGGCGTTGACCACGCGCAGGCGCACGGCGGCCGGGCCTTCGGTTGGCGGGGCGGTTTCGTCGCTCTCGGGCAACCAGTGGAGCGCGGCGTTGCTGGCGCGCGGCGGGGGGAGCGGCTCGAAGCGGAAGGTGACTTCGCGCGGCCATTCGTGGCCCTGGAGGGCGGCGGTGCGGCTGCCCGTTTGCAGGTCGCTCAGGACCACCACCTGCCGGGCCAACTCCCCCGCCGCGGGGGCGGGTTCGGCCGCCAGTTCGGCGGCGCGGATCAGGGCGGTGTCCAGGTGCGTGGCGGCCCAGCCGGGTTGGATGGCGGCGAGTTGGGCGCGGGCCAGCGCGGCGCGCTCGGTCACCGGCGCGGCGTTCCATTGCTCGAAAGTGACGCGCGGGGTGACCGTGTGGTCGAAGGTGAGCACGGCCACCTGGTCCGCGGGACCGGCGCGGCGCAGGAGGGCGTCCGCGCGGGCCAGCGCCCGGGACCAGAGGTCGCCCCGGCGCATACTGGCGCTGGTGTCCACCAACAGCACGGTGCGGCGGGCCGGGCCTTCGGGGGCGAGCGCGGGGAAGAGCTGGTGGAGGAAGGGCCGGGCAAACCCCGCCGCCAGGAGCACCAGCACCAGACAGCGCAGGGCCAGGAGGAGGAGGTGTTCGAGGCGGTTGCGGCGGGTCAGCCGCGGCGGGGCCGGGCGCAAGAACAGGAGGGAACTGAACGGCACGCGCTCGCGCGTGGTGCGCCGGACCAGGTGAAAGATCAACGGCCCGGCCACGGCCAGCGCGCCCAACCAGAACCATGGCGCCAGGAAGTTCATCGGCTCGGGGCGATGCCGCGCCCGGGCGGGCGGGCGACGCGCGCGTGGCGGCGCCCGCGCTCGGTGCGGCGGCGCAGGAACTCGAACAGGGCCAGCTCGAGCGGCTGGCGGGTTTCAAGGCGGGTGAAACTGATGCCCAGGCGCCGGCACATCTCGCGCAGGGCGGCGTCGTGTTCGGCCAGCCGGCGGCGGTATTCCGCGCGAGCGGCCACGGGGTCCAGTTGCAGGGTGCGGCCGGACTCGAGGTCCTCAAAGACCGCCGGGAGGCGGAAATCGAAATCGCTTTCGGCGGGGTCGAGGATTTGGAAGAGCACGATTTCATGGCCGCCGGCGGCCAGTTCGAGCAGGGCGGCCTGGAGGCGGTCCAGCGGGGCGAGGAAGTCGGAGATGAGCACGACCAGGCCGCGTTTGCGGAGCAGCTCGGCGGCGCGGGCCAGCGGGGCGGTGAGGTCGGTGCCGCGTCCGGCGGCGGGGCGGTCGAGCACAAAGAGCAGGCGGCGCAAGTGGCCGGGGCGGTGGCGCGGGGGGACGTATTCGCCCACGCGGGCGTCGAAGGTGAGCAAGCCCACGGCGTCGCCCTGGAGGTTGAGGAACCAGGCCAGGGAGGCGGCGAGCGTGGCGGCGTAATCGGCCTTGGTGTAGGGCAGGGAGCCGAAGGCCATCGAGCGGCTCTGGTCCACCAGCAGGTGGCAGCGGAGGTTGGTTTCGTCCTCGAACCGCTTGACGTAGTAGCGGTCGCTGCGGGCCAGCACGCGCCAGTCCAGGTAGCGCAGGTCGTCGCCCGGGGTGTAGGCGCGGTACTCGGTGAACTCGACCGAGAAGCCGTGGTAGGGGCTGCGGTGCAGGCCGCTCCAGAAGCCCTCGACCACCACCCGGGCGCGCAGTTCGAGGTGCCGGATGCCCATCAGCACCGCGGGGTCAATCAGCCGGCCGGCGGTGGCGGCGGGCGGGGCGGGCGACGGCGGGGCGGTGGCGTTCACGACAGCGGCGCGGGCACGGTGGCCAGCAGTTTTTCGGTGATTTGGTCCACGCGCACGCCCTCGGCCTCGGCGCGGTAGTTGAGCAGGATGCGGTGGCGCAGGACCGGAGCGGCCAGGGCGCGGAGGTCCTCGAGGGTGACGTGGGCGCGGCCCTGGAAGAGCGCGCGGGCCTTGGCGCCGAGCACCAGGAACTGGGCGGCGCGCGTGCCGGCGCCCCAGTTGACCCACTGGTTCACGAAGTCGGGCGCGCCGGGCTGGTGCGGGCGCGAGGCGGCGGCCAGGCGTACCGCGTAGCGGACAAATTCCTCGGCCACGGGCACGCGGCGGACCAGGGCATGGAGGCGCAAGACGTCGTCGGCGTCGAACAGGGCTCGCGGGGGCGGGGGCGGTTCGGCGGTGGTGCGACGGATGACCTCGGTTTCCTCGTCCTCGGGCAGGTAGTCCATGACCACGTTGAACATGAAGCGGTCCAACTGCGCCTCGGGCAGGGGGTAGGTGCCCTCCATTTCGATGGGGTTTTGCGTGGCCAGCACGAAGAACGGCTCGGGCAGGGCGTGCCGGCGGCCGGCCACGGTGACCTGGTGTTCCTGCATGGCCTCGAGCAACGCGGCCTGGGTCTTGGGCGGGGTGCGGTTGATTTCGTCGGCCAGGATGAGGTGGGCGAAGACCGGGCCGCGCACGAAGACCATTTCGCGCCGGCCGCCCTGTTCCTGGAGAATCTCCGTGCCGGTGATGTCCGCCGGCATGAGGTCGGGCGTGAACTGGATGCGCTGGAACTGGAGGTGGAAGATGCCGGCCAGGGTTTTGACCAGGAGCGTCTTGGCCAGCCCGGGCGCGCCGGTGATCAGGCAATGGCCGCCGGCGAACAGGGCGGTGAGGATTTGTTCGATGACCTCGCGCTGGCCCACGATGATCCGGGCCAGCTCGGTCTCGATTTGGGCGCGGCCGGCGGCCAGGCGTTCGGCGGCTTCGCGTTCGGCGCGCGGGCTCAGGGGCTCGGCGGTGGCCGGTGGGGGGGCGAGGGCGGGTTCGGGGTGGTTCATGGGGTTAGCGTCAGTGGGTCAGAATGTACACCAGCACGTTGATGCCGAGTGGGTAGGCGGTTTTTTCGGAGAAGTGCTCGAAGTAGTAGGCGCTTTCGCCCTCGCGTTCCCAGCCGTCACCGTTGTCGGTGTTGTGCGTGGCCAGGACCATGATGCGGCCGCGGTCGTCGTAAAGGACGCGGTGGTGCACTTCGCGGGCGTCGGGCCGTTCCCAGGTGACCCCGTGCCACTGGCTTTCGATGCCCAGCGCGACGTTGGGGACCTGGCCTTTTTCGCGGATTTGAAAGACAGCCCGGTAGAGCGGGTGGTCCAAGTCCAATTCCACCCAGTCGCGGTCGGGGAAGACGCGGCGCATCACGCCGGCGCAATTGGCCCACTCGCGCTCGCCCCAGAAATCGTCCAGCCACAGGAAACCGCCGTTGAGCAGGTAACGGCGCAGGGCGAGAATTTCCGGCTCGCTCAACCAGAGGCCGCCGGGCTCGACGATGTAGATGAACGGGTAGTCCGACAGGTCGGGGTCGGTCAGGCGCAGGATGCGTCCGTCGGGGTCCACCTTTAACGAGGTCAACTGCTGCAGGCGCCAGGAAAGGTTCAGGTCGCTGTCCGGCAGGTCGGTGGTCCAGCCGCCGCGGCCGCCGCCGTTGTCGTCGTAGCGGATGCGGGCGAAGGTCAGCACGTCTTTCTCGAAGCCGGGGGCGTTGGTCCAGGTGGGCGTGCCGGTGCTGCCGGAGGGCACCTCGCGCGCGGTGCGCACCTCCCAGCCGGCGGTGCGCCAGCCCCAGCGGCGCTGGGCCAGGGCGGCGGCCGCGATCAGGCCGCCCAGGAGCAACCAAACAACGAGGCGTTTCATGGCGGGTGAAGGGCGGCGGTGCCCGGCGCGGCGGGCGGATTTTCCGCGGCATGGATTTCCCGCAACAGCCGCAGGGCCTCGCGATACCGCGGGGCTTCTTCGAGGGCCTGGAGCAGGTGCCGGCGCGCGGCAGGGTCGCCAAGCCGGTGGAGCGCGCGGGCCAGGCCGAAGTGGATTTCCGCCGGGTTGGGCGGGTCCAGTTCGAGCAGGGCGCGGTAGGCCGTGGCGGCGGTGGCGGCATCGCCGGTGCCCTCGGCCGCGCGGGCCAGCCAGCGCCAGGGCGCCGGCACCAAGGGGTCCACGGCCAGGTGCCGTTCGGCGTTGCGGCGGACGGCGTCCCAGTCGCCGGCGTCGGCGGCCAGTTCGCACAGGCGCAGGTAGGCGTCAGTGGCTTCGTCGTCGCGTTCGGCCAGACCGGTCCAAGCGGCCCGCTCGCCGGCGGAATCTTCGAGGGCGCGGCAGACCGCGGCCAGTTGCCGCCAGGCGCTGTCCTGGCCGGTGTCTTGGGGGAAAGCGGCAGTCAACTGTTCGAGCAGGGCGCGGGCTTGGGGCCACTGGCGGGCCTCCATCAATTCTGCGGCGCGGCGGGTGAGTACCCAGTAGTTGTTGGTGCGGCTTCCGGCCCAGGCGGTCCACGCCGGCGAGCCGGAGCCGGCCAGGCGCAGGGCCAGGGGCGGTTTTTCCCAGTCCAGAGCCGGCGCCAGCGCCTCGGCCTGTTGGCGGGCGAAGGCGGCGAATTGCTGCTCGAACGTGGCCATGGGCACGGTGTGCTGCGCGATGGCGTCATTGACGGGCGTGCCGTCGGCGAGGTGGCGCAAAATGGCGAGCAGCTTGTCCGGCCCGAAGCGGGTGACGAGGAACTCGACCACGAGCGAGGACTGGAAGTACGCGAACTGCAGGTGCCGGCCGGAAGGCGGGGCGAGGAAGGCGGCGCTGAGATTGGCCACGGGGGTGAGCTCGCCGCCCAGGATCATGTCGCGGTAGGCCGGGGTCATGCGCTCGCCCCAGGCGGGGTCGGCGCGGCGTTCTTCGTACACGGAGATGCCCTCGCTGAGCCAGCGCGGCATGCGGTTGCGGGTCAGGTGCAGGGTTACCACGTGGGCGAACTCGTGCCAGAGCATGGATTCCCAGTTGAAACGCTGGCCGGGCCGGGCGGCGGGGCTGTTGGCGGTGATGACCGGCCCGAAGCACACCCCCAGAAAGCCGTGGTTTTCCGGCATCCCGAAGGTGCGCACGGCAAAGTCGCTCGCGTCGGCGAAAATCTCGACGCGGGTGGGGCGCTCGAGCGTGGTGCCGTACGCGGCGGTGAGCCGGGCGTGGGCGCGGGCAAGCAGGTCCAGGGCGCGCGGGCCGTAGAGGGCCGCTTCGCGAGCCGGGAGACGCACCAGGAAATGGGCGTTAGAAAGTGTGGCGAAGCCCTCGAGCTTGTCACGCAGGGTCATGAGGTTGTGCGCCGCCACGTCGTAGGGGTCGCGCTGCTGCACCTCCGCCATGAGCCGCCAGCCCTCGGCGTCCTCGCCCAAGCGGAGCAGGTCCAGAGCAAGCTGGGCGCGGGCGGGCAGGTAGTCCGGGTCCAGGGCCAGGGCGCGGCGTTGGCAGGCAGCCCCCTCGGCGAAGCGGTATTTTTCGGAGAGCTTGCGGCCGATGAAATGGTCCACGCGGGGGTTGTTGGTCCAGAAACGCAGGGCCATTTCGCGGGCGACCTGCTCGCGTTGGGGCAGGTTTTGAAGGCGGGCCACCAGCGCGCGCGCGGCCCAGGCTTCGGGGTGGTGGGGGTTGATGCGCAGCACGCGCTCGAGGAGTTCTTCCGCGCCGGCGTAGTTCTCGCCGTCCACCTGGTGTTCGGCCAGCAGGAGCAGGCTGCCGAGGTGGTTCGAGTTGCGGGCCAGGGCGGCCTCGAGGGCGGCCAGCATCAACGGGGGCTCGCTCGGGGCGTAAGCGCGGGCCAGGCCGAACTGGACTTCCGGCGCGTTCGGGAAACGCTGAAGGGCCTCTTGGAAACTGCGGGCGGCCAGGGCGAAGTCGCGCTTTTCCAGGGCCAGCTCGCCGGGGGCCAGCCAGGCTTCCAGCAGCGGGGGCTCGGCCTTTTTGGCCGCGGCGAAAACCCGTTCGAGAATCTGTTTCGGGTCCGCGCCGCGGACCAAGGCGGCTTGGCCGAAGGCCACCAGGTCGGCGGGGTCGCGGTAGGCGAAGGGCCGGGCAGCAACCAGTTCGATGATTTCCTGGACGAGGCGCCGGGCGGCGTCGGTCTGGCCGTTGTGCTGGAGGATTTCCCGGCCCAGCCAGCGCAGGCGGATGCTACGGGGCAGGCGGGTCAGGGCGTTGGTGAGGGCGTGGTGAGCTTCCGTATAACGGCCCAAGGTGAGCAGGCCCCGGCCCAGAATCAGGGACCACTCCTCGGCGTCGTCCCGGCTTTCGAGGGCGCTTTGAGCGGCGGCCACTGCTTCGACGTAACGGCCGGTTTCGAGCAGTTCCCACGCGGCACGGGGGGTCTCCGCGGCTTGCAAGCCCCCGGCCAACACCACGGTGAGCCACAGGGCGCACAGGAGTGGGCCGATCTGTCG
>Ga0272446_1006175_pt1 | contig 12677 bp, 10 predicted proteins | sample YNPCB0061_FD_194587 | JGI IMG/M metagenome (GOLD analysis project Ga0272446, IMG submission 194587) | Hot spring microbial mat communities from Yellowstone National Park, WY, United States - YNP-CB-006-1 | ecosystem: Environmental > Aquatic > Thermal springs > Hot (42-90C) > Sediment | place... | reverse complement strand
CCCAGACTGCGGTTTCTCGCTGGCAGGCAGATTGGCAACGGGCTGAGCGTCAGGTGCAAGCGGCTGAGCAGGCCTGGCAGGCGAACCAGTGGGTTCGGGTGATACGACTCGGACGGCAACTACCCGCCATTGACTACTGGCAACAACGGCTGGCTCCCCTGCTGCAACAGGCAATCAGCAAGTTGGAAGAAACTGCCCGGCACAATTTGCAACAGGCTTTCCATCTGGCATCTCAGCGCTCCTTTCCAACCGCTCTGGCCCATTTGCGACAAATTCCACCAGAGAGTGCCCTCTATGCCTTGGCTCAGGACAAGATTGGCGAGTACACCAGAAAGCAAGAGATTTGGGCTGTTGCCAATCTGCAACAGGCATTTGACCGGGCGGCCCAGCATCAATTTGCAGCGGCAATTCCCTATCTGCAAACCATTCCAGCCGAAGCCCCCAGTTATGCGATCGCCCAGCGCAAGCTAACCGAGTATCGGCAAAAACAAGCCCTGCAGGAACAGATGACGGGTGATGGGGAGGGTCTGAATCCGGCCCTGAATCCCGGTGACAGCCTGAGAGAAATTTCTGGAATTAGCCACTAGTGCAGCGTCAACTCTAGAAATTAGGGTTTGTAGTCAGCGCTTCAGCGCTAAAGCGCCGACTAGGAGCCAATGGGTTCACCTTAAAATTAGGGTTTGACGGAACACTAGAAATTGTGAGTTTTTTTGGTCAATGCGGTGTCATTTGTCCGGAGTCCGGTCTGAACCCTCCGATAAATGAAGCAGGAGCTTGACGCTGAATGTCCGGATCCCCCACGGATGCCCCCGAGTTGTGAATCCTGAAAGTCCACTCACTTGATTATGAGTACGGCATGCCACCGAAAGCCCAACTCCAGTCCCACTTGAGCATTGAAGAACTGAAAACCCATTACCGTCAGGCAAAAGACACTTCCGAGTCGCGGCGATGGCATCTCCTATCCCTGGTGGCCCAGTGCTGGACCATCAAGCAGGCGGCTGAGATTGTCGGATTGAATTATGACTATGCCAAAGAAATTATTCGGCGCTACAACCAGGATGGGCCGGAGGCTGTCAAAAAACGGAACCACCAACGGTTGCAGTCTCCGCGATCGCTCCTAACCCTGGAGCAACAGCAGGAATTGCAACAGATTTTGCAAAACCCGCCACCCGATGGTGGAGAATGGTCCGGGCCAAAAGTGGCTCAGTGGATTGCCCAAAAAACCGGCAGACAGCATGTTTGGGCCCAGCGTGGCTGGGACTATCTGCGGCGCTTGGGTCATTCTTCCACCTGACGTGTCTTGTCTTCGATCGATTACCGAGCGGAGACAGCCCCGATGCGACTCCGGTCAATCCCCTTCTTCTGGGGACAAAGGCGGTGACAACTCACTGCTGGAGTCTGCTGCGGCTTCTTCTTCCAACTCCCAGTTGCTTTCCTCTAAGGTGTCGGCATCGGGTCGGTGGATTTGAATTTGGTGCAGGCGTGGTCCATCCATAGAAACGACCCTGAATTCATAGCCTTCGTAGTAGAGCGTATCCCCTGGTTGGGGAATTTTTTGCAGTTGATAGATTAGAAACCCACCCAGGGTCAGATAATCATCCGTCAGCGGCATGTCGAGATTGAGCAATTCGTTAACGGCTTCCAGATCAATCTGTGCTTGGACTAAAAAGGTTTGCTCATCCAGGATGCGGACAGCGGCTTCCTCATCATCGGTCGAATCTACTGGCTCGCCCAGGATTTCGGCAATCAGGTCATGCACCGTCACCAATCCGGCTGTGCCACCGTACTCATCTACCACCATTACCATGGACTGCCGCGATCGCTGCATCAGGGGCAACAACTCACTCAACAGCAAGTATTCCGGCACAAATCGGACGGGCCGAACCCAGTCATGAATAGGATCATCCAGCACAAAATTGCCTTTGGCCAGTGGTTCCGCCAGATCCCGGAACTGGATGATGCCCCGCACATCGTCCAGTGATTCACCAATCACGGGATAGCGGGTGTGGCCCGACTGCGCCACCTCTTCTAGCAACTCTTTTAAGGTGGCTTCGCTGGAAATGGCAATGATATTGGTGCGGGGAATCATGACTTCACCCGCCGACACATCGCCAAACTCCAGAACATTACTCAACAGTTCTCGTTTTTCTGCCTCCAGACCCGTCGATTCACTGGAAGTGGTGATGATCCGCTGCAGTTCTTCCGGGGTCACTTGGTCATACCAGCCCTGAACGGTATAGGGAATTCCCACTAGCCGGAGGAGAAAGCGGGTGGACTGGTTTAGGATCCAGACAAAGGGATGGAACAGGCGGGCGATCGCCTGACTGGGAGCGCCCAACACCCGGGCTAGTTGCTCCGAATACAGCAGGGCGACAGACTTGGGACACAATTCCCCAAGCACAATTTGTAGATAGGCCAGCAACAAAAAGGTAATCGGAATGGCCAGGGAATGGGCGATCGCCTGCTGGTAAAAAACTGGCAGGGGAATCTGCCATAGCCATTCCGTCACCACCACCGCCATCGTCTTTTCCCCGATCCAGCCTAAGGCTAGACAGGATAGGGTGATCCCCAGTTGGGTTGTCGATAGAAGTCGATCAATACTTTGTTGCAAATGCTGCACCGTTCTGGCCTGCAAATCGCCAGCTTCGGCCAACTGGTTAATCCGCGATCGCCGTACGGAGATAACGGCAAATTCAGCCGTGACAAAAAAGGCATTGACCGCAATCAGGCTAAACACAGCCAGCAACCGTACCCAGATGTCTGACGCAGTTAAGGAGGCAGAAGGAACCTGGCTAACCAATTCCTGATAAACCCCTGCAACAATCAGAGTGGTGGCTGTCATTAATTACACCCATCGGGTTATCTGAGCCCAACAGCACCAATGCCTGTGCTACTTGGAAATTGGGATATTTGTAATCTCCAGTTTGATCTGCTGATCGGGGTAATCGGTCAACTTCAACGAGATTTGCTTCACCCCATTCAGGATGGACATTGGAATACTAATTGTCCCAGAAAAAGTTTCGCCGTCTGCAGCTAATTCCGAGGGAAGACCATCCGTACTGGCATTCAGAACTTGCCCCCGATCATCTTCCACATCTAGCAGACTATAGAGAAACTGCACGGGTTGCTTGCCTTTGTTCTGCAACGTCACATTGAGAATAAAACTTTCTCCCTGCGGTTGGGCCGAGCTAACTTCCAAGGTCACAGCACCACTCTGGCTGGTCATGGGAAAGGAACCGGGTTTATTATCCGCCGAGTTGGCGGCCACTTTTTCAGATGGCGCCGGTGTGACCGGTTTTTGTTTACTGGCTGCGCCGCTCATCCGTTGTTTGACCTTGGCCAGAATATCTTCTTCACGGAGAATGACCAAACTGTCTTTGGGAGAAGATGCCTGACGGGTTTTGGCTAAATTACTGGTCGGACGGGTATCCGGCTGAGTCACCCCCTTTAGAGCCTCGCGGCCAATGGCGCTGCCAACTGCTGCACTTACCAGACCAGCTACGGCCATGAGCGCCAGGAGAGAAATTGTCAAAGTCGCAGTAGAGTTCAGCTTCATAGGGTTAGGGACAATCTCCGTCGCAGTAGAATAGAAACCTGGCCATCCTTGGATCTCGAAGTTGATCGCTAGGTAAAACCAGGCATTTGAACCGTGGAACGAGTCGGTGTTGCTTTTTGAGTGAGGAAACGCCCCAATTTTAGACGCAACCACCGGGAGTACAGCAAAGAATTCCGATCAAGATACAATGGGGGCATTACCAGGGTTGGCCGAGCGGTTTAGGCAGCGAACTCATAATTCGCCTCAGGCAGGTTCGACCCCTGCACCCTGGATTGCGCTCAATTCCCAATATAGAATCTCAATTCTCAATATAGAGTGACGACAACCTGGACCAAAGGTAACCTGGCTTGATTTTCTGCCCAAATAATAAACAGGCAGAAGGAAGAATCCTCCTACCTGTTTATTCAACCAGGACAGCTTAACGTCCGCAAGAATTGAACTGCAATGCTGAACTTAAGCCCTACCAGAGGGATGGAACCGGCTTAGTGCTGGGCTGGCTAGGCGCAACGCCTTCGACTCCGGGATAGCCAGTAATGGGAGCGGGTAACCTAGAGGCAGGCATGGCACAGGAAAACTGAACCGAGGTAGGACAACCCAACAGCGAGCTGTTGAACGGATTGGGTAAATCCGGTGTGCGAAGGATAGGGCCGCTGGCTAACTGATGGGACAGTTGTGACCGATAAACATTAAAAATCTCCTGTCCATCGCGGTTAATTTCCTGATCTAGAAAACCGGTGATGCCAAAGATGAAGTTGAACTGGCGCCCGATCGACCGGTTGCGGTAGAAATCGGGATCATGCCGAAAGAAGGCTTCATCAAATGCATCTGGCACTGGAGCAAAATGACCGGCCTGGGATTTGAAAAATTCATCTGCAATGTCTTCGGCTGTTTGGGCTAGTGTGACTGCAGAGGTTCCCAGCACCAAACTGCCCACCATAACCAAACTGGCAATAGCGCGATTAGATCCCATTCCCATAGATCACTCCTCAAATCGATTTCCTTAAGGTGTGTTCACGTTTACGTCTAAGATCAGGTACGTCTAAGATCAGGATGTCAATGGACTGGGCCTTGCAACCTTGGAGCTGAGATCATGTCTTAAGCTACCCCAGGTTTCTATCAGAAACTCCAGTATTGATATAGGCTCTCCCGAGCTAATCAAACCTGCCAAACGCTCTTCATTTGACCTTCCTAATTCTACTCAGTCTTTCTGAAATGTATGACAAAAATTCTCCAATCCTTAATGGAATCTCCTGCTGCGATCGCGACACTCGATTTGCCGCAATTGCGTCAACACCTGTTGGATTTATTCTGTCAACGTGCCTATCAGGAAGGTGACTTCCTGCTCAGTTCGGGTCAACGTTCTTCCTATTACATCAACGGCAAGCAGGTCACGTTACATCCTCAAGGCTGTCTGGCAGTGGGCCGTATCCTGCTCTCTCTTTTGCCGACTGACACCCAGGCTGTGGCCGGTCTCACCTTAGGAGCAGACCCGATTGTGACGGCCGTCAGCCTGATAGCGGCTTACGATGGCCGCTCTTTGCCGCCCCTAATCATTCGCAAAGAGCCCAAAGGTCACGGCACCCGCGCCTACATTGAAGGGCTGGCACTGCCGGAGGGCACCCTGGTGACGGTGTTGGAAGATGTGGTGACGACTGGCAAGTCGGCTCTGCAGGCCGCCGATCGCTTACAGCAGGCGGGCTATCAGGTAAATGGGGTGCTGGCCTTGGTCGATCGTCAGCAGGGAGGGGCCGAGCTTTATCAGCAACGCGGGTTACCGTTCCAGGCTGTTTTTACCATTGCCGACATTCAGCGCCGCTGGGCTGAACTGTCCCATGCTCCTGATGCAGTTTGAGGGCTGATCTGAATCCGATGGACCTGACTCAATGGCTGGCAATTCTGGGCGTCGCCATCGCCACCTCGACCCCGCTGGTATTTGCCAGCCTGGGCGAAACCCTGACGGAACGGTCCGGCGTGATTAATCTGTCGGCAGAGGGGACGATCATGCTGTCTGCCATGGCGGGGTTTGCGATCGCCAAGACAACGGAAGGCTTGGGGTTACTGCCCAGTCTGCTGTTGGGATTTGCTGGGGCTGGCCTGGTGGGGGCTTTGATTGCCCTGATTGTGGCCTTTAGCGCCCTGACCTTAAAACAGTCCCAGGTAGCAGTCGGGTTTGTGCTGACCTTGCTGTGTGCCGACCTGTCGTCTTTTCTGGGTAATGCCTTTGTCCGGGTTCCCGGCCCCACGGTTCCCCATCTGGCGATTCCTGGGCTGCACCAAATCCCCTGGTTGGGTCCCTTGCTGTTTGACAACGACCTGCTGGTCTATGCCAGCTACGGCCTGATTGGCTTCACCTGGTTTTATTTTTACCAGACCTACCCTGGACTAACCCTACGGGCGATCGGTGAAAAACCATCCGCGGCCTTTGCCCGTGGGACTGCGGTTATTCGTCAACGCTACCTGTATACCCTGCTGGGTGGCGCGCTGATGGGGATCGCCGGAGCCGCATTTTCCCTCGACTTTAAAGCGGGATGGAGTTATCGCCATACGGCTGGATATGGCTGGATCGCTTTGGCCATCGTTATTTTTGGTGGCTGGAGTCCCCTACGAGTGGCCCTCAGTTGCTATCTGTTTGGCATCCTGCAATCGTTGGCTAGCGCTGCCCAGAGCGCCATTCCCCAAGTGCCCACCCAGGTCTTTAATGTGGCTCCGTTTGCGCTCATGATTGTGATGCTCGCTCTTACCTCCAGCCAGTGGCTGCCAGCCCAGTTAACATGGCTGCCGCCCATACTGGGGCAGGTGATGGGCTCGGCTGTCCGCAGCACCCCTCCAGCGGCTCTCGGCCAACTATTTGAGCCGGATTAGCGGCGATATCCATCGGGATAGATAGTGGAACTGTCGGTCGCAGCGTCTTTCAGGTCGGCTTCCTGGGCCCGAAACAGATTACAACCCTTCAGAATGGCCCCATCCAACTTGGCCCGCTCTAAATTGGCCCGACTGAGGTCGGCATTGGTTAAATTACTATTGCTCAAATCAGCGCAGAATAGGTCCGCCCCTTGTAAGTTGGCGCCGCAGAGATTGGCCCCCCGCAGATTAGCCAGCCGCAGATTGGCCCTGGATAAATTGGCCGCTTCAAGATTAGCCTGGGACAGATCTGCCTGAAACAGTTGGGTATCTCCCATCTCAGCCTGTTGCAGTTCAGCCCCGTTTAAAGTGGCCTGACTCAAGTCGGCATAGGGTAAGTGAGCAGCCACTAACCGACTTTTGGACAAATTAATTCCTGATAAATTGGCTTCAAATAGGTATTCTCCACTTAAATCCACTGATACCAGTGTTCTCTCTCCTGCTTTATACCGAAGGATTAACTCTGTCGCACTCAATCGTTGCATTACAATCTCGCTATCCCACCAGGTTTCAAACTCAGTCTCGAATGTAGTTCGCTATACCTTGAGATAAGAATGTAAAGTGGTGTGAACTAAAATGACTGATTCTTAATCTTTTTTTTGGAATACCAGGTATTTATACTCAACGAGTGGAGCGCCGTGGGGCGACCCCGTCACTGGCTCGACAACCCAGAGTTCATGGGGAAAGGCGGGTTGCGCAGGGCCCGGTGCTGTTTAGAGGAGTGGGTCTGGTCAAGAATAGCTGTAGACAAAGACCGCGACCTATGTAAGGTAGGACATTTTGTTGGAGTAGGAGTCAGAATTCAGAAGCCAGTAAGATGGTCGGCTCTTTGCCCCTGAATTCCTTGCATACCAATGTGTCCCGGCTTATGTTGATACCTGATAGGATGCCCACTGTGTTGCTTGGGAAGCAGGAGTAAGGTTGATGATTCATCCTGACCAGCGCGTCGCAATTCTTCTGCATGATGGAATCCGTGGTTTGAATGGTAAAACGGGCCTGGCGATTTTGCGCTATAGTCCGGCTGAAATTATTGCGGTGATCGATCGTCAGTGTGCTGGGGAGTCTCTAGCGGAGTTGACGGGCATTCAACGGTCTGTGCCGATTGTGGCGTCGGTGAAACAGGCGTTGGCCTATCGGCCTGATGTGTTGGCGATTGGCATTGCGCCATCGGGGGGGCAATTGCCGGAAGAGTGGCGGGCTGAGATTCGGGGGGCGATCGCGGCTGGGCTCTCGATTGTCAATGGTTTGCATACCTCGCTCAATTCGGATCCGGAATTGGCGGCGCTGTTGAAATCCGATCAGTGGATCTGGGATGTGCGGCGGGAACCGCCTGGATTGTCGGTGGGTAGCGGTGAGGCCCGACTGCTGTCCTGTTTGCGGGTGCTGACGGTGGGGACGGACATGGGGGTAGGCAAAATGTCCACCAGTCTGGAGTTGCATCGAGCGGCACTGCAGCGGGGCTTGCGGTCCTGTTTTCTGGCTACGGGCCAGGCGGGCATCATGCTCTCTGGCAATGGCATTCCCCTGGATGCGATTCGGGTTGATTTTGCTGCTGGTGCAGTGGAACGGATGGTGATGCAGGCTGGACGGGAGGCCGACATTGTCCACATTGAGGGCCAGGGATCGTTGCTCAATCCTGCTTCTACAGCAACGCTGCCTTTGCTGCGGGGCAGCCAGCCAACCCATCTGGTCCTGGTTCATCGGGCCGGACAGAAACGAATTCGCACCTTCGCCCATGTTTCTATCCCCCCCCTGCGAGAGGTGATCAAAGTCTACGAAACGGTCGCTGCTGCGGGGGGAGCATTCGCCCCGGCCAAGGTCGCCGCGATCGCCCTCAACACCGCCCATCTAGATGAAACGGAGGCTGCTCTTGCCATTGAGCAAGTGGAAATTGAAACTGGCTTGCCCTGTACCGATCCGGTTCGCTTTGGCGCCGATTTAATCCTGGATGTGCTGGTCAGTCCTGGTTTTCAGCGTCGCAGATAGGACACTGGCCAGGCCAAGCTGTAAAGGGGGCTCTTAGCCACAGGGACACAGCAAAAACGGTGACGACCGTCCTAAGGCCGCCAAGATCATCTCAAACCCCGCTGTGTGTCTGTGAATCGCCAGAGTGGCGTCATCCAGCATAAGCAAGACTTGCCTGGTTGGCTGCATCCGTCATCGACCATGGTGGGGAAGGGCGGATGCAGCCTCAAGCCGACACCCATTAGTGGGACTGCAGTGTGAAGTTGGCCTGGATGTAGTCAGTCACCGTAATGGGAACTGGATTGACATGCCAGATGCTGTCGCAATAGTCCTGAATAGCGCGATCGCTGGAGAACTTGCCCATACGAGCCACATTCAAGATGGACATGCGGGTCCACTGGTCGGCGTCCTCAAATGCCTGACTGACCCGTTCCTGACACTCAATGTAGGACTGGTAGTCAGCCATCAGCATGTATTCGTCATGGTGCAGCAGGTGATCCACCAGCGGCTTGAATAAACTGGGATCCCCATGGGAAAAGAAGCCGGAGGCAATCCGGTCGATCGCCAACTTGAGTTCGGGATGGCTGTCGTAGTATTCCCAGGGGTGATAGCCTCTCGATTTGAGGGCATGGACCTCTTCTTCGGTCAGACCGCACAGGAAGAAGTTGTCTGCTCCCACTTCTTCGCGGATTTCAATGTTGGCCCCGTCCAGGGTGCCAATGGTTAAAGCGCCGTTGAGGGCAAACTTCATATTCCCTGTACCGGACGCTTCCTTACCCGCGGTTGAAATTTGTTCTGACAGATCCACCGAGGGATACAGACGCTGAGCTGACTTCACCGAAAAGTCTTTCAGAAAGACCACCTTTAAACGGCCGCGTACATCGGGATCCCGATTCACCACATCGCCAATGGAGTTGATGAGTTTGATGATCAACTTGGCCATGTAATAACCGGGAGCAGCTTTGCCCGCAAACAGGAAGGTGCGGGGGGTGATATGGGCGTCTGGATTGTGCTTAATCCGGTTATACAACGTGACAATGTGCAACGCATTCAGGTGCTGCCGCTTGTATTCATGGAAGCGCTTGGCCTGGATATCGAACATAGAGTGGGGATCCACCTCAATCCCGGTAAAGGCTTTGATGTAGTCCGCCGCTTCGGTCTTGATGGCCAGCTTCATCTGGCGGAATTCTCGCCGGAACTCGGTATCATCCACAAACATTTCCAATTGTCGCAACTCATCCAGATGCTTAATCCAGCGATCGCCAATTTTGTTGGAAATCAGTTTGGTTTGGCGGGGGTTGCTTAGCACCACGAAGCGGCGCGGAGTAACACCATTGGTGACGTTGACGAACTTCTCTGGATACAGTTCGGAAAAATCTCGCAACACATCTTTTTTCAGCAGTTCAGTGTGCAAGGCTGCTACGCCATTGATGGCATGACTGCCTACACAGGCCAGGTGAGCCATCCGCACATAGCGTTCGCCATTTTCGTCAATTAAGGACATACGGCCAATTCTGTCTGGATCATCCGGGAAGCGAATGCGCACATCATCCAGAAAATGCAGATTGATCTCGTAGATGATTTCCAGATGCCGGGGCAGCAGTTCGCCAAACATGCGGATGGGCCAGCGTTCCAGTGCTTCTGGCAATAGGGTATGGTTGGTGTAGGCAAAGGTATTTTGGGTAATGGCCCAGGCCTGGTTCCATTCCATGTCCTGTTCATCCACTAGCAGCCGCATCAATTCTGCGACGGCGATCGACGGATGGGTGTCATTTAACTGGATGGCAAACTTTTCGTGGAACTTGTCCACGGGAATCTGCTGACGCTCCAGGATGCGAATCATATCCTGCAACGAACAGGAAACGAAGAAGATCTGCTGGGCCAGTCGCAGCACTTTGCCTTGAGACACATTGTCATTGGGATACAGGACTTTGGAAAGGTTTTCCGAGTCCATTTTTTCCTGCACGGCTCCCAGGTAGTCGCCGGAGTTGAAGGCTTCGAAATCAAATGATTCCGGGGCTTCGGATGACCATAACCGCAGCGTGTTGGCCGTGTTAACCCGATAGCCCAGAATTGGCGTGTCATAGGGAACGCCTTTGACCACCTTGAACGGCACCCAGCGGACCCGGTGGCGGCCATGTTCGTCCACATAGTGTTCTGTATGACCCCCCAACTTCACTTCCACAGCCCACTCCGGCCGCGGGATCTCCCAGGGATTGCCATTGTGCAACCATTTGTCAGTTCGTTCTACCTGCCAGCCATCCCGAATGTCCTGGTCAAAAATGCCGTATTCATAGCGGATGCCATAACCTAGTGTGGGGATTTGCAAGGTTGCCATGGAATCCAGATAGCAGGCCGCCAGTCGGCCCAGACCGCCATTGCCCAGGCCTGGTTCTTCCTCCTGCTCCATTAGTTCCGCCAGATCCAGACCCAACTCCTGCATAGCCTGGTTCACCTGATCATAGATCCCCAGGTTAATTAGGTTATTACCTAAATGGGGACCCATCAAAAACTCGGCAGACAGATAACAGACAGTGCGGGAACCATGTTTGGTGTACGTTTCGGCGGTATTAATCCACCGCTGCAGCAATCGATCTCGCACTACGTAGGCCAGGGCCATGTAATAGTCATGCTTGGAGGCGATCGCCGGAAACTTGCCCTGTACGTAAAACAGGTTGTCAATGAAGGCTCGTTTGAGGGTTTCAATACTCAACCCTGTGCGGTCATCCTCGACCTGCACGGTTCCTGATTGCGGGTTGGGTAGGGTTTGCATAGATGAGTTCCTTTTGTGATTCACACTGGAGCCAGGGAAAGGTGTAGAACCATTTGGAGTCGCCTTCCCTGTAAGAACATCGCAGTCACTAGTCAGCCTGCCTGAAAACTACTTTAGAGAGTCATACAGATAAATGGGGCTAATCGGGTAAATGTCTTAAGGCTTGATTAAAGAGTCACGCACTGTGGCTTGTTGTAACGCTGCTCACTTTTTACTTTTTTTATCAGCATTGCTGATTCCAGGGATGAATAAGGATGCTGGATGCTTGAAACTTCGTTTCAATTCATCCTGCTTGTTAGCAACGCCTGTTTTCACCTGCTGGCGCCAAGGTTGTGAAAATAGCTGACTCACCGGATCTGGCCCTGCTGTCTGGATGGTCGGCCCTACTCAACGACAAGCTTGAGACAGACAGCAGCGAGTGTGTGCTGCCCGACCATTTCAGTCCAGAATAGGGGCAAGGGAACATTGTCTTGGGGACTCCATTTTTGGACACAGAATCACAGAATAGAGGGCCGGATCTGATCAGGGAAGCTGAGATGGTTTGTCTGGCTCATCAGCAAGAAACCCATCAGGCGATTCAAAAAGCCATTTTGGGTTTGTGGGATGTGATTAGCGGCTTATCTAGCATTCAGCCGCCCCGCAGCGATCGCTATCGGGTGACCATCTTTGGTTCCGCCCGGATTCAAAGCGGCTCTCCAATTTATAAAGGAGTCCGGAGACTGGCCAGCGAACTCACCGCCCTCGGCTGCGACATTGTTACCGGCGGCGGACCGGGCCTGATGGCAGCAGCCAATGAAGGTAGTGTTCAGGCCGATCCCCTGGACCGCACCCAGTCTATTGGTATCCGGATCGATTTGGAAACCGAACAGGAAACCAACCCCTTCGTGGAAAAGGTCTTTCAGCACCGCACCTTCTTTTCCCGGTTACACCACTTTGTTCTGATCTCCGATGCCTTTGTGGTGGTTCCAGGTGGCATTGGCACCACGCTGGAAGTCCTGATGATCTGGCAACTTCTGCAGGTCCGCAAACTGAGGCAAATGCCCCTGATTCTGGTGGGCGACATGTGGGCTGATCTAGTAGATTGGGGCACCCGATATATGGTGGACGCCGAGCCCCCACTGGCGGCTAAGGAGGATATGCAGATTCCCCACTGCGTCCAGACCTTCGACGAAGCGATCGCCCTGCTCCATACCGCTCACCAGCAATGGCAACAGCGAAAATGACTGCCGTTCTCAAAACCCGCGCATAGGGATTGTCCGCCTGCCGCCTGCCGCTCAACCGTTTGCTTTAGAACCTGCGAAACCATGCCTAAGCCGGTAATGATTTGTATTGATCAAGATCGTTCCCTTCTAGAACAGTTGCGGACTGAGTTACGGGTTGCCATCGGGCGAGATTGTGGCATCGTTATTGCCAATAGTGGTCAACGGGCTCTGGCCCTGATTGATGACCTGTTGGAAGAAGACAATGAAATTCCCCTGGTGC
>Ga0272446_1006174_pt1 | contig 12677 bp, 6 predicted proteins | sample YNPCB0061_FD_194587 | JGI IMG/M metagenome (GOLD analysis project Ga0272446, IMG submission 194587) | Hot spring microbial mat communities from Yellowstone National Park, WY, United States - YNP-CB-006-1 | ecosystem: Environmental > Aquatic > Thermal springs > Hot (42-90C) > Sediment | place... | reverse complement strand
GGTCTTCGTCCTTGGGACTCTTGGTTTCTTGGCAACTCCAATTATCCCAGGAGAGGCCATGCTTCTCTATTCTCGTTCTGTTAAAGTGCAAAGATAGTGAGACAAGTGTAAAAAGCGGGAGGAAGCCTACTTCCCCAGGCTGCACTCCTGCTACAGTGGGAACACCCTGCGTTGCGACACTGGTTGTCCGCACTCTGCGGCCACAGAAAGGTGAGGAAAAAACCATGCACACCCATCGACCATTGCTTGTGCTTGTGTTGGCGGCGATGCTGGTCGGGCTACTACTGCCGGCGCCAGCCGCCGCGCAGACGGCAGGTTGCGCCCAAACGGTGATCGTGCAGGCTGGCGACACGCTTTCGACCATCGCCGGGCGCACGTTGGGCGATGCCAGCGCCTATGAGCGCATTGTGGTCGCCACCAATGCCGCCGCCGCCAGCGACGCCACATTCGCCGTGATCGCAAGCGCCGATCGTCTGAGCATTGGCTGGAAACTTTGTATTCCAGGGGCGCGACCCGGCGCCGCGCCAGTTGCGTCAACGTCGACGCCAGGCGCGGCTGGCGCCCCGGCGTCGGCGACCGACGATGAAGGTGGACTGGTGGCGACTGATCCCTTCGACGGGGAAGCGTTGACCATCGACTACCTGCGCAAGCAGAGCTATCCCGACCAGCAACTGGTCATCGAGGAGACGCTGGCGTCAGGCGTCAATTACAACCGCTACATTGCGTCCTACCGCTCCGAGGGGTTGCGCATCAACGGCCTGCTGACAGTGCCGCAGGGCGCAGCGCCAGCAAATGGCTGGCCGGTGATCATCTTCAACCATGGCTACATTCCGCCCACTGTTTACCGCACGACTGAACGCTACGTCGCGTATGTCGATGGCTTTGCGCGCAACGGCTACATCGTCTTCCGGCCAGATTATCGCGGCCACGCCTTTTCGGAGGGTGAAGCGCGCGGCGCCTACGGCTATCCCGACTACACGATCGATGTGCTCAACGCCACCGCTGCGCTCAAAAACTACCCCGCCGCCGACGCAAACCGCATCGGCATGTGGGGACACTCGATGGGCGGCTATATCACGTTGCGCGCGATGGTCACCGATCCCGACATCAAGGCGGGGGTGATCTGGGCGGGCGTCGTCGCCAACTACCCGGACTTGCTCACGAAGTGGCGGCGCAGCAACAATACGCCTGCACCTGCCGTCACCACGCAAGCGCGGCGCTGGCGCACGTTGCTGCAAGAACAGTACGGTGCGCCAGAAGACAACCCTGAGTTTTACGCGTCGATCTCCGCCAACAGCTATCTTGCCGACCTGTCGGGGCCTATCCAGCTTCATCACGGCACAGCAGACGCGTCGGTGCCCTATGAATTCTCGACGACGCTGCTCGACCAACTGCAGGCGGCGGGGCAGGTCGGGGAGATCTACACCTACGCCGGCGATGATCACAACCTTTCGCAGGGCTTCAACGAGGCGATGGCGCGCTCGCTTGCCTTTTTCGATAAATATGTCAAGAACGCAGAGTAGATGGCGCCACTGGGGGCGACGCGTACGGATAGCACGGTTCTTGCATCGCCAGGCGGCCTCTTCTCAATAGTCCGAGGGGATAGCGGTGCGGCGCGATCTATTGCGCCCGTACGGGAAAAGCCCGGCTCCGTCACTTGCACCCAAACAAACAGGGACAACAGTGCGGGCGCGATGCATCGCGCCCGCACTCCGAAATATTGAGAACCTCCGCGGTCTGCCGCGTCCCTCCTGCCTACTCCACGATCACCTTGTCGCTGGCGCTGCGGCCAAAGACCTCCGGTGCGTACATCTCCTCCGCCTTTGCCGGCGGGACGACGAACTCACCCGGCGTAGTGGCGCGGGCGACATAGCTGTAGTTGTAGACGCCGTCCCGCAGGTACGCTGTGAAGGCTTCGGCGCCGGCGTCGCGCAGATTCTGATGGTCGTACCACGGCCACCACCACCAGCGGTAGCCGGTGTTCGTGGCGTTCGGGTCGGAGGGCACGCTCTCAGAGACAGCCAGGTCAGGATTGATGATCTCCAGTCCAGCGGGCAGGCGGTCGACCAGCGCCACGTGATAGCGACGGTTCACCGCCACCATGGTCAGGCGCACGCGCACCCGCGCACCCGCCTTGATGCGCCAGACGCCTGCTTCATCCCGTCGCACGTCCGCGGGATCGTCCACTGCTTCATAGGTGCGCTGCACGACAAAGCCCATATCCAGCGGGTCGAGACCGAGGTCGGTCGGCGCGTAGCGCAGCCCCAGCCGGTAGTAGAGCCGCCCGTCGCCCTCTTTGCTGATCACCAGGTTCTGCGTGCCCGGCTGCTCGACCAGGAAGCTCATCGGTGCGACGGTCTGCTGCGTCTCGGTGGTGCGTCCCTGATGCGTGTGCTCGGCGACGTAGCTTTCGCCCAACCACATGCGCGCCACGAAGTCGGGCGTCTCGGCCTCGAAGGTGTTGAAGTAGCGATCCATCGCCAGCAGCACGAAGACATTTTCCTGCGTGTTGCCCCAACGCCCGTTGTTGCGCCCGTTCATCAGCCCAGCCACGACTTTGGGGATCAGATCGCTCGTTGGCGTCTCCACCATCAGCGCATCGAGCACAACGGCGTCGGTGCGGCGGTTGGAGTGGAGCATCACCCACGCATCGTCGTCGTAGGAGGTGATGAAGTTCGCCGCGCCTGGCGTCTCCACCGCACGGTTCTGGATGTGGCGTTCGATGGCAGAGACCGCATCGACCGACGCCGGGTCGCTGGCAAGCACCTGCCACAGCCACGCCAACGCCTCCAGCGACTGGTCATCCAGCGGGAGCTGCTTGTAGAGATCACGCGCCTTGATGTAGTCGGCGTCGCCCGCCAGGTTGCGCACGTAGACGGCGTAGCTGCTGACGGCGTGGCGCGTCCGGGCGCTGTACCAGCCTGGATAGTACTGCTCGATGTTGCGCAGATAGCCCAACGCCGCGTCGATCATCTCCTGCGGCACGGCGTAATCCCTGGCGCGGGCGGTGAGCAGCGCGTGCGTGGCAAAGACAGAGTTGTACGGAATCGACTCCTTGCCCTTCGTCCAGTAGGGGAAGCCGCCGTCCCAGTTCTGCATCAGCCGTAGCGTGGCGATGTCGCGCGCCATCGCCGCCACGATCGCCTCATCTGAGGGCAGGTCGGGCGACTGGAAGGCAGTCAGCACATCGCGCAGCGAAGCCACGCTCATGATGCGCGCGCCAAGCTGCTCCGAGCACTCGAACGGATAGGCTTGCAGGTAGAGGAAGGCGTCGGTGAGCGTCGCCAGCGCCGTGGAGGAGGTGCTCAGCTCCAGCCCGCCGAACTGCGGGAAGACATCCTGCGGCTGTGCAATCGGCTGGGCGACAGCGCCTGCGTCGAGCACGCCGTAGGTGGCGAAGGCTTCGGTTGTCGCCGGTGTGTAGACCGGCAGCTCGGCGGTGGCGGCGTCGGCGTAGTCGCCTGCAACCGCCGCAATCTGCACGCGTGCCGTGCCGACGCTAGCGGTCGTTGCTGGGAAGCGCACTTCGACGCGGTCGTTGGCCGGCACTGCGACGCGCAGCCCTGGGCGACCTTCGAGTTGCAGGTTGCTGGCTGCGACTACAACATCCACCGTCAACGCGGCGTCGGTCTGGTTCTGCACCACCACTGGCAACTCAAAGCGATCGCCGAAGTTAAGGAAGCGCGGCGCGGACGGGCGCACCATCAGCGGCAGCCGCGCCGTGAGATTGCGCTCCGCTGCGCCGAACTGCTTTTCGGTGGCTGCCACGACCATCAGCCGGTAGCGGGTCAGGTTGTCGGGCAGCTTGTAGGTGACATAGACTTCGCCATCGGCGTCGGTGCGTTGCGCTGGGGCGAAGAGCGCCAGCGGGTTGAAGTCGCTGCGCACGGCGATGGGCGCGCCGGCGGCCTGGCCTCCGGGCGCCGGCGGCGCCTCCATCGCAGCCTCACCCATCGCTGGCGCGGCGGCGGGCATGGCCAACATCATGCCGTCGGCCATGTCAGGAACAGCGGTGGCGTAGGCGGCGGATTCGCGGAACACCAGATCCCCGCCACCCATCCCATTCTGTGCGCCGAGCAGGTCGGGGTTGGCAAGGATCAGGCTGCTGCGCCCATAGAAACTGCTGGTGTCGGCGCTGCGCGCGGCGTAAAAGGTCGCCAGCGGGTCGGCGAGCTGGTAGCCGGTCAGCGCCAGCACCGCCTCGTCGACAACCACGATGGCGAGTTCGGCGTCTGCGACCGGCGCGCCCTGGGCATCGACCACCTTGACGCGCACACCGGTTTCGGCGCCGGGGTCCAGGCTGGTGGCGTCGGGGGTGATCTCCACTGTGAGCGCCCGACTCAGCGGCGGGATGTCGAGTTGCAGCGCGCCGGTGGCGTAGGCGGGCTGATCGGGCGCACCCTCGATGGGATTGCCTTTGTCGTCTAGCCGCGGCGCGGCGCCGTTGACATCGACCTGCACGTTCAGGTTGGGGATGTGCGCGTCCTCGATGGGAATTTCCAGCGTGGCTGCACCGCCGTCGAGCGAGAAGTTTTCGGTGTAGAGAATGCCGCTGCGCGCCACGGTGAGCAAGCCTGACCCCTCGGCGAAGGGCGCCTGCACCAGAATGTGCGCAGTGTCGCCCGGCGCGTAGCTCTGCTTGTCGGGCACGAGCGTTAGTTGCTGCTGCGTCAGGTCGCGCGAGGGAGGCAGCCCTCCACCGCTGACCCATGCCGTCAGGGTTGTGCGGTTGAGGCGCTCGGCGTCGTCGCGCACCTCGGCGGTGACGCGGTATTGGCCGCCATCGCCGGTGGGCAACGTGCAGGTTACAGGTTCGGCGTCGGAGATCAGGTCGCAGCGTTGCTCATCGACCTCCTGCTGCACCCATTCCCCGTTTTCGAAGACCCACGCCAGGCGCACGCTGCGCACGGTGAACGGTGCACCGACGACGGCGTTGCCATCGACATCGGTGACAATTGCTGCGTATTCCAGTGGCTCGCCCTGCCCGACAAAGTAGGCGCTGTTGCGCAAGCCGACGTAGAGCTTCGACGGGTGCACGAGCAGGTTGGTCTGTGCGGCCCAGGTCTGGCGGTTGACATCCATCACCGCCGCTTCCGTGTTGACGCTGTAAGGCTGAGGCTTTTCCGCCGAGACGAAGGTCAGCTTGAGGTAGTGATTGCCAGTCGGGTCGGTGCGGGCGGCGTAGCTCTGGCTGCCGGCGTCACTGACTACGCGCGGGGCGTAGAAATCATAGCGATAGCCAGGCCACCACCAGGGCGTCCACTCGCCGAAGATAAACTCATCCCAGTTCGGCGGGGTGTAGTTGGTGGCGCTGGCGCTGACCGTCCAGTTGGTCTCGGCGCCGGGCAGTGGGCCGCCAGCGTAGTATTGTGCGGACACCGCCACGATAGCCTCATCGCCCAGGAAGTAGGGGCCGGTGCTTTCGTTGCGCGCGGTCACCTCGAACTCAGGACGTCGGAACTCCTGGACCTGGAAGCTGTGATAGTAGCTGCCATAATAGGGCGTATTGCGCGTGCTGAGTTGCACGCTGGCGTAGCCCAGGTTGCTGTTCTCTGGAATCGTAAAGGCCAGGTCAAAGCCGCCCAGATCGGTCATCTGCGTCGACCCCTGCGCGATCTGGTTGCCCTGCGGGTCGGTGACCAGGTAATCGACGAACGCATTGCGGTTTGCGTCGAGGCGCACGTCGCCAGTCGGCCCGGCGCCGAGCGTGCGCACCCAGCCTTTGAGATGCACTTCCTCACCAGGGCGATACATGGCGCGATCGTCAAAAACGAACCAGGCTGTCTGGTCGCTGCGCGCCACTTTCTGCCAGCCGTAATCGCCCCAATAGTAGGTGCTCTGCGGCAAGAAGGCTACGTCGTCGCCCAGGGTGGCAATCAACTGCTTATCTGGCGTGTTGGCAAGGGTGAAGCGCGCCATGCCGTCGGCGTTGGTGGTGGCCTGCTGCCCGCCTGGCGCCAACGTCAGGGCAACATCCGCCAGCGGCGCGCCTGTATCCAACGCCGTCGCCCAGACAGCCATCTCCACCTGATCATGAACTACATCCAGACCAATGTTGGTCACCTGCACCCACGACTGGAGCACCGGTTCGTTGCGGTTGGGGAAGAGCAGGCCGAGCAGCGAGGGCGGCGTATCGACAACGACGATCAGGTGGCCATAACGCCCACTCAACCCGCTGCTGAGATCGATGTTGGTCTCGGTGAGCGTATCGGGCGCGGCGTCTACGTCAACGGTGGCGTCGATGACGCGCTTGCCGGGCGGCGTCCGATTCGGGTCGCGGTAATACTCACTGAGATAGGCGAGATAGGCTTGCCAGTCGGCGGGCGTCACGGCATAGGCGCGCACGCGCAGCCTGGGAATATTCACCGAGTAGACCGGGAACGCGGGCGTCGTCGCCGACGGGTCGAGCGTGACGAGCGTCTGATTCGGGCCGGTCATGAACGCGCGCATGTTGCCGGTGTGGAAGGTGAGCGTCACCGGCGCGCCCAATGTCTGGCCGAAGATGTCTTCGATTTCGCCGCTGAGGGTGACTTGATAGGTCGTGCGCCCTGCCGTCAGCCCACTGATCGACAGCCCGTCGTAGGCAGCGCTGACGACCATGTTATCGATAGCCGGCGCGACCGTGACGAGTGCGTTGGAGACCTTCTCGACGCGCAACGGGTTGTTGAAGCGCACGTAGAAGGGTTGTCCTGGCGTGCACATGTCGCTGCCGCCACGACAGTTTTGATCAACCACGCGCAGCGGCGCGTAGGTCTGGAAGCTGAAGGACTGCACGTCGGTCGTCGTCAGCGGCCCTTCGGCGGAAGGCGTGCCCGGCCCGATATTGACCGTCACCGTGGTGTCGGGCGGGAAGGCTTCCTCTGCGCGGAAGGCCAGCCAGCGGTCGGCGGGGTGCTGAGCGGAGTAATGGTTCACAGCCGTGTCGGCGGCGATTTCCTCCGCGGTCGCCAGGCGCAGCGGATAGGCGCGCCCGCCCGCCAGTGCGCTCGTGGTCGCCAACACTGCGTCCCGGTCGATGCGCTGGTCGAAGGCGACGAAGAACAGCGGCTCGCGCGGCTGGGGACTCTGGCTGGGGTAGGCAACCACAGCGTTCGGCGCCGGCGTGCGGAACGTCCACGTGACACTTTTTTCCAGTACGCCGCCGGTCATTGAAGTCGTCCCGGCGGGAATCTCGACGGTGTACTCAGTCGCCATCGGGAAGCGGTTCAGGTCGTCGCTGTGGTGCTCGAAGGAAAGCGTCTGCGTTCCCAGCCATTTCCAGACGCCGGGCAGGTCGGGCGTCACCTTGACAGGAACATCCGCCGTCGCCAGCGCATCGAGCGTATTGAGTGGGACCATTGGCTGGTTGAAGGTGACATTGATAAAGGGTGCAATCGGAATCTCGCCTTCTGGGGCGTAGCGCAACACCTCCAATGGGCCGGTCGCCACTTCTGGTGCAGCGCCATCGCCAGCCGGTGGCGGGAAGCTCTGCGTGATGGTCTCGCTGGCGATCACGGGGGGCAACGACTGCGGCGGCAGGTTGAACTCCTCAATGTCGGTCGCCTCCAGCTCCAGCGGCGGCAGGCGATCCAGGATCGGCTGCACCTCGGCGGCGTCGAGCGGCTGGCTGGCTGGCCTGGCGATAGGCGAGGGCGCCTGAGGCTGGGCGGCGCCTTCACTCAGCAGCAACTCTAGCCCGTTGATGGTGGCTGGCGTGGGCGCATTGTTTGCGGACACGGGTATTCCCTCCTGTGAAACGGGAGACGGCGCGCTGCGCAGGGGACGACTATCGATACGAATTGTGGCGCCCGCGGGCCACGCAGCGCCGACAACAATGGAGACAACCACCAGCGAGCTGATCAACGTGAGCAGGGTGCGACGTGAGATGAGACGAGCGTACATAAGACCTCCTGTGGCTGGATTGCTTTGTTCACCTGCGTCGAGTGGTGGATGAGGACTGCGTTTGCAAACGCGCAGCCGCGCAAGCCGGCGGCGATGCATTCGTAACGATCATAGTCCGTTTTGCTCGCAGGTGCAACCACATTGAGGACGGTGCAAAGGTGAGGAATGTTCCAGGCGAGACGAAGATCAGCGCCCGAACGCAACGCCGCCAATGAGATCGGGCAGGTCAGCAGAACCATCCGGTGCGCAAAACGTCCCGCGCAACACGTCCCACACAACACGTCCCACGCCGCGGCTCGTTCACACCTTGTTCACCTGGCAATCAATCACAGGTGAAGGCGCTACGACGCGCGCGTCTGGCGCACTTGTTGCGCGCCCAACAACACCGCCAATGCAAAGAGCAACCAGGGTGCGAATGCCAACTTCGTTCCCCACAGCGGCGCATCGAGCATGCCATGCGTCAACATCGCCACCAGCCCGCCCGTCACCCCTGCCGCCAGGGTCGAGGCAAGGTCGCGCGCGCGGCGTTGGAGCACGTTGGCGAGCTGGGCAAAGACGGTGAGCAGGATGGCCAGCCAGGCAATCAACCCTGGCACGCCCAAATCGACGCCCACCTGCAACACCAGGTTGTGGGCGTGTGGAATATCGACCGTGGGCGCAATGAGAAAATAGGGGTAGAGCAACGGGATGACCTGGTTGAACGCACCGAGGCCGACGCCGGTGAAGGAAAAATCTTGCAGAGCGTAGAGCGCGCGGCTCCAGATTTCGATCCGTTCATCCATGCCGCCGAGTGCGCCGCCACTGCCGAGCTGATCCAACCATGTCGCCGGCGCCAGCCAGATGCTGGCGCCCACCCCTGCCGCGACGATAACGGGCGTCACCCACCCCAGGCGCGGCCAGCGCCATGCGATCACGATCAGCAGCCCCGTGCCAACTCCCAGCAGCGCGCCGCGGCTGGCAGCCAGCGCCACAACAGCCACAATCAAGCCGGCGAGCAGCCAGAGCAGCCCCCGCAGCCATCCACTGATCTGCGGCGGCGCAGCCGGGGCGCCCACCGCCAGCGCTACGACCAGTGGCAACAGCACCACGAGTGCACCCGCCAGAATGTTGGGGTTGATCGATTCGCCCAGGCGCGCAGTGATTGGGGCTGCAGCTTGCTGCAACGGACCGATCAGCGGCCACGTCGCCGCTGGGGTCGGCAGCAACGGCCCTGCCACTGCCAATATGGCGGCGAACGCCACAAGCAGCCAGGCCAGTAGCTGCGGCCGCTGCTGGAGCGGCGCCCAGGCAATCGCCGCGCCGTAACCCGCCACCCCCAGCAGCAGATATCCCGCCGCCTGCCATGCCGTGGCTGGATCGACAGCCGCCCAGATATTCACCGGCAGCCAGAGCAGCAACACGCCAAGCGCAACATGCAGGGGCGCAGGCGGCAGTAGACGCCGGGTCGCCAGCCAGCGCAACAGCCAGCCAACAAAGAGCGCGGCCACCACGAAAGGCTGCCAGGCGGCAGGCGTCAAACGCCCAGGCAACAACACAAAGATCGCTACACCCACCACCCAGAACGGCTCAAGACGCAGTAGACGCGTCACCATCGCAGCACCCATACGGCAGATTATAGCGCCTTGTTACGCCAACAACAGAACCATTGGCATGGGCACGTGCGAATTGCAGTCTCCCGTTCTTCCTTTGACCATACACCCACGCGCACCAGTGCACATGGGCTTAAACAGACCAATGACGCCTGTGCTGCGTGTTACGTGCTGCGTGTTGCGTGTTGCGTGTTCCGTCTTGTCACGCAGCACGCAACACGTAACACGCAGCACGTAATCAGCGGCTTATTTGCGCCCAAGTGTGTTAGCCGCGCAGAGTGCTCACGGGATGGCGCGGTATGCCGCCTCGATTACGCGCATGACCGCGATGCCGTCGGCGCCGCTGATGCGGGGTGTTTGGTTGTGGCGCACGCAGCTCAGGAAATGCGCGGCCTGCAAGACGAAGCGATCCGGCGCCTGGGCAGGAAGCACCGTCCAGCGCTCGTCGCCCGCCAGCCGGTAGCGTGCGCCTTCATTGGCGGCGTAGTCGATGATCGCTTCGCCTTCCGTGCCCCAGATGCGGAACTCAGCTTCGGAGACCGGCGTGACCCAACTGCAGGTCAGCGAGCCGATCACGCCGCTGGCGCTGATCACCTGCAGCGAGGCGCTGTCCTCGACCTGCACGGGCAGCGTGGTCGAAACCGCCGCGTCGACGTGCACAACTTCGCCCGCCAGCGCGCGGAAGATGTCGATGCTGTGCACCAGCGTGTCGATCAAGATGCCGCCGCCCGCCATCTCTGGATCGGTGAACCAGGATGTAGCCGCACGGTCGAAGCGAAAGCCAAACCGGTTGTAGATTTGCACGACCTTGCCGAGCCTGCCCTGCCCGATCAACTCCTGCACCTGGCGCACTGGCTCATGGAAGCGATGGCAGAAGGCGAATTGCAAAATGGCGCCCGCCTCCGCAAACGCCGCCACGATCGCCTCGGTCTCAGCCACGGTGCGCGCCGGCGGTTTCTCACACAGACAGGCGATCTTGCGCCGCGCCACGTCGAGCGCGATCGGCAGGTGCAGCTTAGGCGGCGTGCAGATGCTGACGGCGTCGGGCTTGACTGCGTCGAGCATCGCCCGGTAGTCGTCGAACGCCGGCGCGCCGAAGGCAGTCGCCCGACTCTGCGCTGCGCCCAAATCAACATCAGCCACCCCGACGATCTCGCACAGGTCGGGCCAGGCGGCGTAGGCGCGCAGATGCGTCCCGCCCATGCCGCCCGCGCCGATCACCGCCACACGTAGTTTTGTCATCAATCGAGTTTCCTTATCCTTTGATCCCCGTCAGCGCAATGCCTTCGATAAAAGTGCGCTGGGTGAGGAAAAATAGAATCATGGTTGGAATCATCGTCAACGTCGCCGCTGCCATCATCAACTGCCACTGCGCGCCGTACATGTTTTGGAACATCTTGAGACCCAACGAGATCGTCCACTGATTTTGCTCGGTCAGGTAGATCAGCGGCCCCAGAAAATCGCGGTAGGTCGCCACAAAGGTGAAGAGCGCCACAGTCGCCAGCGCTGGCTTGAGCAGCGGCAGCATGATGCGCCAGAAGATGCCCAGCTCGTTGGCGCCGTCGATGCGCGCCGCGTCGGTCAACTCGTTGGGGATGGTCATGAAAAATTGGCGCAATAGAAAGACGTAGAGCGCATTGCCGAAGAAAGCCGGCACGACCAGCGGCCACATCGTGCCGACCCAGCCGATTTGGCGGAAGACGATGTAGAGCGGGATCATCGTCACCTGCGCCGGCAACATGATCGTGCTCAGGTAAACAATGAAAACAGCGTTGCGACCGGGCCAGCGCACACGTGCAAAGCCATACGCGATCAGCGAGCAGGAGATCACGGTGCCGATGATTGTCAGTGCACAGATCACCAGCGTGTTGAACATGTACTGCCAGAAGGGGATGTACTGCGTCGAGGCCGGGTAATTCTGCCACTGTGGGTCGAGCGGGAAGAGGGTCGGCGGCACCATGAAGATCTCGACATCGGTCTTGAGCGACGTCGTCACCATCCAATAGAGCGGAAAGACAAACGCCAGCGCCACAAAGGAGGCGATCAGATAAGCCAACGCCTTCATCAAGCGATCCTGGTTGCGTCGGCTGCTCAGCCCGCGCGGCTGCATAGCGCCAGTTGTTGCACCTGACAATGATTCACTCGCACGCATGACTCTATTCCTCGGAACGGTAGTAGACCCAGCCGGAGAAGCGGAAGAGCAGCCCGGTGGCGATCAACACAATCGCAAAGAGCACCCACGCCTGCGCGCTGGCGTACCCCATCTTGAACAACTGAAAGGCGGACTGATAGAGATACATGGCGTAAAAGAGCATTGAGTTCAACGGCCCGCCCGCCGAGCCGTCGCGCGTCGCCGTCAGCACCCATGCTTCGGTGAAGTATTGGAAGTAGCCGATGACGTTGATGATCAACGTGTAGAAGATCACCGGGCTGATCATCGGCAGAGTCACGTGCCAGGTCTTGTGCAACGCATTGGCGCCGTCAAGTTCGGCGGCTTCCAACAGCGAAACAGGCACATCGCGCAGCCCTGCCAGGTAGATCAGGATCGTGTTGCCGCCAAACCACATCCCCATGAAGATCAACGACGGCTTGGTGAAGCGCGGGTCGGTCAGCCAGCCGATCGGTTGAATGCCGAACCAGCCGATGATCTCGTTGAGGATGCCATATTGACCGTTGAAGAGCCACAGCCAGACAATCGTCGACGCCACGACCGGCGTGATCGACGGCAGATAGAAGATCGTCCGGTAGATCGACAGCCCGCGAATCTGCGTCGCCAACAACAGCGCCATGAAGAAGTTGAACACCAGGTGGATCGGCAGGCCAATGAAGACCATGTAGAAGGTGTTGACCAGCGCAATCCGATAGACGCGGTCGTTCACCAACTCTTGATAGTTTTCGATGCCGACGAAATAGGGCGGCTGGAAGATGTTGTAGTCGGTGAAGCTGTAATAGAGAGACTGCACAATCGGCCACGCGGCGAAGGCGATGAAGCCGATGATCGCCGGCGAGATGAACGCCAAACCGGTCAGCAGTGAGCGTGTCTTGCGGGCGTTCCAAAAAGCCGATGTTGCTTTGGTTGCGACTGCCATGCTGTTGATTCTCCCCAAAAACGCTTAGCATCCGCTATCTTCCCGGAAGCTCCAGAGCTTCCGGGAAGATAGCCTCTCATCAGCCGCGCTGCAGCACCTTGTCCAATTCCGCCTGCAC
>Ga0272446_1006173_pt1 | contig 12678 bp, 13 predicted proteins | sample YNPCB0061_FD_194587 | JGI IMG/M metagenome (GOLD analysis project Ga0272446, IMG submission 194587) | Hot spring microbial mat communities from Yellowstone National Park, WY, United States - YNP-CB-006-1 | ecosystem: Environmental > Aquatic > Thermal springs > Hot (42-90C) > Sediment | place... | reverse complement strand
ACGCGGCGCGATTGGGCCCGGCGCTGACGCGGTGGTGCGCGGTGCTTCCCGCGCCGATCGCGGCCGCCCTGACGCCGGCGGGCGGTCTCGAGCTGCGCGCGGGGACGGTGCTGCTGAGCGACCGGCCTGAGGAGCTGGCGGCCGCGCTCCGCCGGCGCTCGGCGCGGCGGGCGGTGGAGGCCCGGCTCGCCCCCGGGGTCGCCCTCGTGGCGCCAAACCAGGAGGCCGCGCTGGCCCGGGCCCTGGCCCGCGACGGGCGCGCCGTCGCCCTCCCGCCCCCGGCCGCAACGCCACCCCCGGCGGAGCTGAGCCCTGGCGAGGCCGCCGCCCTGCTCCTGGCCGCCGTCTTCTATCGAGCCCACGCCCCGGCCGGCGCCCCACCCGGCCCTGATGCCGCGCTGCTCAACCGGCTGCGCGCGGCCCTGCCGCCTGCGCTGGAGGCGTCGACGACCGCTGTTGCCGCCGCGCTCGCCCGGCAGTCCTCCGGCGATAGCAATGTCAGCCCGATGTCCGCCACTACATACGGGGAACGGCAAGCTTCCCCCAGAGGTGTGCCGGAAGAACGTGACCCGGCAACAGGTGACGGCAGTAGGCAACCGGGTGCGCCTGAACGGTCTGGAGCCGACCCTGACCAGGCACAGCCGCCGGCAGGGCCGGCGAGCAGAACACTGCCCGCTCCACCATCTGCGGACGACAGGCATACCCCGCCCCTCGCCGAGCTCCTCGACCGCCTGCGGGCCGTCCTGCGCCGGCGCGCCGCGGTGACGCTGCACTACCAGGGCGCCGACGAGGCCGCGCCGCGCGAGCGAGTGGTGCGGCCGCTGCGCATCGAGCGCCACGGGCCATGGTGGTACCTGCACGCCTACTGCCTTCTCGCCCACGCCGAGCGCTGCTTCCGCCTCGACCGCGTGCATGGCCTCGCGCTGGCCGACGGCAAGGTCGAGGCGCCCAGTGTGCTCGAGGTTGAGCAGCCAACAGCGGGAGCCGCACGCCGTAGACCGGCGCCACGACGGCCGCGCAGCGTCCCCCGGGCGAGCTTCTTCGCCGGCCCGCCCGATACCCCGCCGGGTAGCCCGTTCATCGGCGTGTGGCTCGACGAACTGGTATCGGACGGTCACGCCCGTGGCGCACACCGCCGCGATGAAAACGGCGGCGGAGGATCGGCTCTAGCGCTGCGCGCCCTCCCTTCGGTCGCCGGCTATTGCTACAGTTGTATTTCGGCAGATGACCCGTTTCCGTCGGCGTAAACGCCTCGGCTAGTGCTTGCGAAGGCCACCTGCGTGGCATGTTTAGCCCACGAAGGTGGGCTTTGCCCCCCGTAGCCGAGGGCTTTCAGCCCGACGGGGAGCGCACCTACAACTGTAGTACTATTGGCTATCGGCTATGTCTACCTCAGACCAGCCAGTGGGTCGGCTCGGTGGTGACCTTGCCGATGCCGTAGATGGCGATGCGCTGGACGGCGGCGAGATCGAGCTGGTAGCAGCGCACACTGTCGGTGTTCAGGTCGATCAGATCGCGTAGCTCGCGCCCGAGCTTGAGCAGATCCGACGCACTGAGCAGGCACTCAAACACGCTATATTGTACCCGCGTGCCGTAGCCTTTGAGCAGCTTCATCACCTTCGTGCGCCGCTTGTCTTCGACAATGTCGTAGCTGATGATTGTGAACATGGCTCAGGGTGTGTAGCCGACATACTGGGCCTGCTCGCCGCGCACGACGCGGGCGGCGGCCTGGGCCTGGAGCAGCACCACTCGCCGCATGGGCGTCTGCTCACCGGTGGGCAGACGGGCAGGCGCCTGCATGTGCGCCTCGTACCGCTCGACCAGCAGCGCACGGCCGGCGGCGTCGAGGTAGACGGCCTCGGGACGCTGGGCCGGGCGCTCGAACTGCTCGCGCCGTATCGCCCCCGTGCGCAGCAACTCGATCACCAGCCGATCCACCACCAGGGGGCGGAACTCCTCCATCAGGTCGAGCGCCAGCGAGGGCCGCCCCGCCTCGATCACATGGAAGGTGCCGAGGTACGGGTCGAGGCCGGTGAACTGCACCGCCGTGAGCACATCGTGGAGCAGCAGCGTGTAACCGAAGGAGAGCATGGCGTTGATGGGGTCGGGGGGTGGGTAGAACGCGCGACCCTGGAAGCCCCACGACCGCTGGAAGGTTACCCGCCACACACCGAAGTAGGCCGCGGCACCCGCGCCCTCGTAGCCACGAACGGCGTCGATGTCGGCCGCGCTGTTGAGGGCAGCGGCGGCGGCGCCGATCTGGGCCTGAGCGGCGGTGGCGGCCGGCCCTCCTATGGCGCCCAGGAGACCGACCTGGTTCGTGAGCTTGGCGCGCACGATCGCGCGGGCCAGGTCGAGGGCCCATGCCGGCTCCGTGACGCGCTGCATCTGGGCCAGGCGCAGGGCTCCGAAACGTGACGGACCCGCGGTGAGCGTCGCGTAATGTTTGCTGCCGCGCTGGTTCGTCAGCATCACGGGGATGCCGCGGCCGATCAACTCCACTAACAGGGCGGTGGACATCTGCACGCCACGCCCCATCAGCACCACCTGGTCGATCTTGTTGAGCGGGATCTCCTGCAAGGTCTTGCCGTCTTTGGTGATCAGTACCTGCTCATCACGTTTCTTGACGTTGGCGCCCTGTTCCTGAACGTAGAGGGTCGGCATGGTGGTGTCTCCTTCGTACCTATCCGGATAACCAGGTTATCCGGAAGTTCTCTGGGAGGGGCCAGGCCCTCCCAGCCCCTCCCGGCGGCGGAACGCCGGGTTATCTGGACAGGCTCTTATACCAAGTGGAATTGGCAATCCCGCATTGTTCCGCTCATCTCCACAGCTCTCCAGCTCCACACAGGGCTTTGTAGAGCTGTAGAGCTGTGGAGGTGTGGAGGTGAGCTAATGCGATGCTATCAAGCAGAATCGGTATTAGCCCTCTTTCACCTTCGGCGTGCGGAAGCGCCCGGCGGTTTTGCGGATACGCTCGCCGGCGCGATGCGATGCTGCGCGCAGCGCTCGCTCCGCCTCCTCGAAGCTGGCGATCCCCTGGCCGAAGCGCGGCCCGGAGGTGCGGGGCGCCAGGGTCTGGCCGAGAAACTCCAGGCCGTCGGCGTAGGCGACGAGGCGGGTCTTGGTGGGGTTGAGCTCCAGGCGGAGCGTCGCCAGCTGCCGGCGGGTCAACTCCAGGGCGCGCTCGGCCTCCTCACGGCTCGCGCACATCACCACCAGGTCGTCCATAAAGCGCACCAGGCGCAAGCCGTGGCCGGTCATCGCGAGGTCGAACGGGTGGAGGTAGACGTTGGCGAGGAGCGGGCTGAGCGCCCCCCCCTGTGGCGCGCCGCGAGGTCCGGCGGCGGCCCGGGCGCGCAGCGCGAGCTCCCCCGCGGCCACAGCGCCCGCGGCGAGCGCCCCCCCGATCAGGAGCCGCTGCGGGCCGAGGCGGCGCAGGTGCGGTGCAACAAGCCGTGCGCCGTCGAGCGCGGGCTGGGCCAGCGAGAGCGCGGCGATCAGGCCGCTCTGAAGGCCGGGCGGCCGCGGCACGCCCCAGCCGAGCGGGTCCGGCTGCTCCCAGGCGACGGCGGCGTAGGGGTCGCCGGGGAGCGGCGGGCTGGAGACGGGCGGCGGTGGTGGCGAGGCGAGGGCGCCGCGGAGGGCCTCGCCCCCCTGCCGTAGCAGGCCCGCGATCCCGCCGGGTTCGGCCGCGAGCGGCGCGACCTCGGCATCGTGCAGGGTGCCGGCCTGGAGCCACCGACTCACCAGCTGGAGGATGGCGGGCTCGTCGATGCGCTGGCGCAGCAGGCTCATGAGGATCCGGTGGTCGATCGCGTCGAAGTAGCCGGCGATGTCGGCGTCGGCGGCCCAGGCGAGGCCCTGGTCGGCGTAGCGGGCCACGCGGGCGACGGCATCGGGTACGCCGACGTAGAGCCGGCAACCGTACGAGCAATCGAGGAAGAGCGGCTCGAAGAGGGGCTGGAGCACCTGCTGAACAGCGCGCTGGGCGATGCGGTCACGGATGGCGAGGATGGCGATCGCCCGCTCGCCGCCGCTGGCCTTGGGGATCTGCACCGTACGCGCCGGGAGAGGTCGGTAGACGCCGGTGCGCAACTCGTCGGCGAGCGCCGTCATCTGTGCGCTCCAGGTGGCCTCGAAGTCGCGAATGGTGATCGCGTCGACGCCTGCGCTACGCCCGCGCCGGGCGACGTGGATGTTGCTGCGGACGCGGCGCCAGGCCAGGGTGAGGTTCTCCACGCTCACGACCTGGTCGAGCAGCGCGGGTCCGCTGTAGCGAGGGAAGATGGGCATGGGAGCACTCCTTTGGTATGTTGAGCAGAGGAGCTGTGGAGCTGTGGAGCTGTGGAGCTGTGGAGGTGTTGAGCTGTAGAGCTTCAGGGCGTATCCTTTCGGTTGGTTCTGCGGTGTGAGCTATAGATGTCGATCTTCTTGTCATCCAGGGATGCGCAAGTGTCACGAAAAGCCGTAACTCATGAGGACTTGATCGTCTACCAGCGAGCCTTTGATCTCGCGATGCGCCTCTATGAAGTCAGCAAGCAATTCCCTCCCCAAGAACGCTACAGTCTAACCGACCAGATACGGCGCTCGTCGCGTTCTGTCTGCGCAAATCTGGCCGAAGCCTGGCGGAAGCGGCGCTATCGGGCAGCCTTTCTTAGCAAACTGACAGAGGTTGAGGGCGAATTAGCCGAAACTCAGACCTGGTTAGCCTTTGCGAGTTGTTGTGGCTATCTGTCCAAAGAAGAGATGAGCCTTCTACATCAGGGCTATACCGATGTCGCTCGCACGATTGCCAATATGGTGCTTCATGTTGATGAATGGCTGCTGCCCTCTCCGTGATAAGGTGTAGAGCTGTGGAGGTGTAGAGATGTAGAGATGTTGAGATGTTGAGATGTTGAGATGTTGAGATGTTGAGATGTTGAGATGTTGAGATGTTGAGATGTTGAGATGTTGAGATGTTGAGATGTAGAGATGTTGAGATGTAGAGATGTAGAGATGTAGAGATGTTGAGATGTTGAGATGTTGAGATGTTGAGATGTTGAGATGTTGAGATGTTGAGATGTTGAGATGTTGAGATGTTCTTCCATCTCCACAGCTCCACACCTCCACAGCTCCACACCTCCACAGCTCCACACCTCCACACCTCCACAGCTCCACACCTCCACACCTCCACACCTCCACACCTCCACACCTCCACACCTCCACACCTCCACACCTCCACACCTCCACACCCCAGGGCGCGCTCACTCCGCAACTTCCAGGCCCAGAACCCCTACAACGCGACAACCAACCTGCGCCTGCTGGGCGCGCCAGGCCTCCAGCTTCTGCATCTGCTCGGCGACCATCGCCTCGTGGCGCAGGTGCAGCTCCAGCAGGGCGCGCTCGTGCTGGGCGCGACGCTCGGCCACGGCCTCGGCCTGGCGGGCGCGCTGCTCGGCGATGCGCTGCTGCACCTCGGCGAGGGCCAGGGCGTGCTCGTGCTGGCGCTCCTGGGCGGCGAGGGCCAGCTGCCCCTCGGCCTGGGCCAGGCCCTGGTGGGCCTCGAGCAACCGCACCTGCTGGTCGGTCTGGTGGGCCTCGAGCAGCTGGCGCTGGGCGCGCTCCCACTCGCCCTGAAGCCGGGCCTGCTCGGCCTGCCAGGCCTGCTCCTCGTGGGCGATCTCGGCCGTCTGGGCGCGGATCTCGGCCATCACGATCTCGAGACGGGCGGCGAGGGCGGCCTGCTGCACCTCGGCCTGCTGGGCGAGCAAACGCTCGCGGGCGGTGGCGGCAGTGGCGGCCATCCGCAGGGCGTGCTCGCGCTCGTCCACGGCGGCCCGGGCCTCCAGGCGCTGGAGCAGCGCCCGATGCTCGGCGGCCTCGACCCGCAAGGTCTCGTCGATCTGGGCAGCGGCAACCGTTGCGGCAGTGGCGGCCTCGATCTGGCGCTCGTCGCCCTGGCGCTCGACAAGGCGGGCGCTGATGACCTCAAGCCCGGCGAGCGCCGGGTCGGCGCGCAGGCGCTCAAGCACGGCCAGGGCCGGACCGTCCATCCCGCCCGCCTCACCCTCACGCCCGGTGAGCGCGGCGTGGCTGTGCCGCTCGATGTAGGCGAGCGTCGCCGCGCGGGCGGCAGCGGCCAGCGCAGCCAGCGGCTCGCGGTGCGCCGCGATGAGTTGCGGGTCGCTCACCGCGACGTCCACCACCAGCCACAGCCGCACGCGCCACTTGTCGGCGCTGAAGCCCTCGACCGGGCCGACGGGCACCTGCTGGCGGCGCGCATCGACCCACTGCACCAGCACGGCGCCGGGCTGGCCCCAGAGCCAGTAGCTGCCGGGCGTGTAGGTCTGGGTGACGCCGCCGGGCAGGCTGATGACGGCCCACGTGCCGGGCGGCACGATCAGCTGGGCGCCGAGGCCGAAGGCCTGGCGCGGCAGGGCCTGCGGCGTGGTGGCGAGGCCGGTGGCGAAGTGGTGTGTGGGCAGCGGCCGGCCGAGCTGTTCGGCGGACACCTCGCCGCTGACGGCGGCGAGCCCATCGACGATCGCGCCCTCGACGGCGGAGGAGATCTGCGAGGTCATTGGTGGGGTCCTTTCTACGCTGCAGTCGTCTGTTTACTGTTGAAAGCTGACGATCGATGCCCGGCCCTCGAGGGCCTCCCAGGCGAGGGCGTCGGCGAGGCGGTTGAGCTCGCGCGGGATGGCGACGAGCTCCAGGCCGGGGAGGCTTGCGGCGAGCTCCACGGCCTTCGCGTGCAGCGGGCGCAGGCGTGGCACCCGCACGGCGTTGGCGCCCCGGATCTGCGCCACCACCACCTGGCAGTCGCTCATGCAGCGAGCGGGCGTGCCGGGGTAGTGCCGCAGGAGCAGGGCGAGGCCGGCGATCACGGCGTGGTACTCGGCCTCGACGCTGGTGGCGGCGGCGATCCGCAGGCACGTGGTGCGAATAATGGCGCCGCCTGCGCGGCGGACCACCACCCCCAGGCCGGCGATCCCCGTGGGCGGAAAGCCGGGGGTGCCGTCCACCTGGACGATCAGGGCGGGGGCGCTCACTGCGGCCATGGCGTCACCACGGCGGCGAGGGCCACGAGCAGCCCGGCGATCAGGAAGAGCGACCCGGCCAGGCAGCCGCGCAGCGCCCGCAGCGGGGAGAGCCGCGGGGCGCGCATACGGCGGAGGTCGAGCGTCAGGGCGGCGATGCCGAGGGCGACGAGGGCCGCCGCCGGCCCGAGCAGACACCAGATCATCGCGGTCTCCTTCGCGACTGGTGAGCCGGCGCGGCGCCTGCCGTCCCGGCGGGCCACCGCGGCGTTCCGCGGCGCCCGCAGCCCACCGTCTGTCCTCAGGATATGCCGTGGGGCGTCACAAATGTGGACGTACCGTGGTGGACGGCAAGCGGCTCGTCCCAGGCCGTCGAGCGCCCCCGGCCGATCCGCGCCCGCGGCGCGCGTAGCCGCCGCAGGCTGAGCGCGGCGCGCGAGCGGGCCGGTGCGCACGGCGGGGCTGCGCGGAGGCCCGCGCGCTGCGGAGGCCTCCGTAGCACAACGGCACCCGGGAGCCCTCGTGCGCATGCAGAATGCAGAAGTCCGGCATCGCTTTCTGACGCGCTCGGCTCCTGCTGGATGGCCGAGAAGGTCGCCTGGTTCTGCACTAGCCGCGCGCGAAGGCCCTGCGGGTGCCGTGGGTGTCGTCGATAGTGGCCGGCATCAGCGCCGGGTCACCGGCAGGAAGCGCGTTATACCATTTTGGCTTGCCGATTTTGGATTGTGGATTGCCGTGCATGGCGTTCCAATGCGCTCTGACGGTAACACCTATGCGGGTTGCTCAATTCCAATTGGTATTAGGCAACGTCGAGGGCAAAGCTCCAGCCGGGGGTGGCGCTGGCGGTGCGCCAGGTGAGCGTGCTGCCGCGACGCTCGGTGGGCGGCGGAGCGATGGCGCCGACTGCGGCGGTGGAGGGGAGGGTGAGGCGCTCGACGTACTCGCCGACGGGAGAGCCGGAGGAGGTGCGCCAGACAGCGCGCCACTGGCTACCACCGCCGGAGGCCATACCGCCGATGGTGATCGCGAAGCTAAAGCTGTAGCGCTCGCCGATGGGCACGGGGGCGCGGAACTGCGGCGTGACGGCGATGGAGGAGCCGGAGCGGCCCGTGGTGACAGGGAGCGGGCCCTGGGGGTCCCAGGCGCGGATCTGTGAGTAGGCGGCGGAGGGCCAGCCGAAGTTCCAGGTGAGCGAGCGCCAGTCGGCGACGCCGAGGTTGGTGAGGTCAAGGTCGAGGACGACATCGCCGCGGCCGTCGGCCCAGAGGGCGGTGGCGAACTGGATGCGCTCAAAGCGGTAGCCGGCGGCGTCGAGGTGGGCAGTGGGCGGTGGGGCCGTGGGGCCGCTGACGCCGACGATGGGTGCTTCGGCGGGCGGGGCGGCGAGGGCTGGGGCGGCGACGAGGGCGAGGAGAACGCAGAGCAGGGCGGCGAGCGCGCGGCGCCTCATACCATTTTGGCTTGCCGATTTTGGATTGTGGATTGCCGCGCATGGCGTTCCAATGCGCTCTGACGGTAACACCTATGCGGGTTGCTCAATTCCAATTGGTATCAGTGGGGTGCGCATAGGGCCTCGGGTGCGCGGGCGCTTGGGCGAGGGCGGCCGCCCGCCCGCCGGGCGGCCACATCCCCAGTCTGCCGCGTGGCCCCGTCACAAATGCGCACACCTGAGGGAGGCCCACCCCGCCGCCCCTACCTCCTTCCCCGCGCCGCCTCGCGCACCGCCTGCAAGTTCACCACCTCGGCCACCTCGTAGCGCGTCGGCACGCTGTCGGCGACGGGGCGCACGTTGAGGATCGCCGGGAAGCCGCCGCAGCGCCCGTGCAGTTCGGCGATCAGCGCCAGCGCCACGGGGGCCAGCGCCGGCGGGTTCAGTACCAGCGGCGTGGTCTGCCATTCATCGGGACTCAGGCCCGCCAGTTCGGCCAGTTCGCGCGCCACCTCGGCCAGGGGCCGCGTCCGGTCAACCTGCGAGGGGATGGCACGCACTTCGAGCGGCCCGCCGCAGAGCGCCGCCACGCGCTCCAGCTGCGCTGTGGCCAGCGGGTGGGAATAGTTAAGCAACAACATATCCATCAGGCTCCTCGCTGCTCGTCGGCCGCCGCAACCCCGCCTACGAGAACAGTGGCGACCAGTACTCGTAGTCGTCGGAGGCCTGCACTTTCTGGTAGATCTTCACCGGGATCCAGTTGTCGTAGATCGCGCCGAAGAGCATGGCCGCCGCCACCGGGCCACTGAAAAAAACGTGTACTTCCGTGTAGCCTTTGGTGTCGATCGTGCGGCGCTTCTCACGGTACTCTTCGATCAGCCCCTTGAGATCCGTCGGCTTGATGCCTTCGCGCCCGATCTCCAGGATCTCCCTCATCTGCCAGCCCCTCTTGCGCAAGAAGGTTTCCACTGAGCGGCGGATCGAGCCGGCATTCGGCGTGAGCGAGAGGGCGATCGCAACTGGATTCGGCGAGTCCACGCCCTCGTGGTACTCGCGCAGCTGGTCGTAGTTCTCAATGCGTGCTAGCGCCTTCGCCTGCTCAACGAGGCGTCGGTTCTGCTGCCAGAGTGTAAATGCCGAGTAGCCTGCCAGCCCGGTCGTCACGATGCCGAGCAGCCCCGACAGGTTTGCTATCCAGGTCCAGAAAACATCCATCGTGTGTTCCCTCCCCAACCTAACCCTACAACGAAGGTTGTCATTCCGAGCCCTTCGGCTACGCTCAGGGTAAACTCTGCGAGGAATCCCTGCTCCTGATGCCTGCCGAGACCCTTCACTCCGGCTGCGCCTCCGTTCAGGGTGACAGGTGGACTGCGTTCTGATGCGGCGAAAAGCGAACCCTCGTTGGAGTGCTAACCCTTCGCATACACTTCTGCCATCCGCGCCACACTCTCGCGGATCATCGCAACCAGCTCCGGCGGCTCGTAGACGAGACAGTGCTCGCGGTAGCGCAGCAGGATCTGCCGCGCCTGCCAGAGGTCCACCGTGACCGCGCGGATCTCCGCCGAGCCGTCGTCGGCGAACGTCACCTCGCTGTCGGGGAACCAGAGGGCGATGTCGCGCTGGCGCGCCACCTGCGGCCCGAGGCGGTAGCGCAGCCGGTAGCGATGCCGCGGCGGCGGGCCGACGTTGAGCTGCGTGGGGTGAAGCTGCAGCGACTCGGGCACGATCCGGTCGACCCGGTAGAGCACGTAGCGCCCCTCAACCTCACGGAGCGGGCACTCGTGGCAGAAGGCCTCCAGGTAGGTATGGCCCTCGCGGAAGAGCAGCTCGTACGGGGCGACCCGGTGGGTCACCAGGGCGCCGTCTTGGGCGTAGGTGGAGCGGTAGAGGAAGCTGATAAACCGTTTGCCGAGCGCGTCGCGTAGCCGCTCCACCATCGTACTGACCGGCCCTGCCGTGGGCCGAGGCCCGTCGACGCGCAGCGGCCGCCGGCTCCGGCCGAGCCGCAGCCGGCGCTCGGCGGGCAGCAGGGCCTCGATGCGGTCGAGCAGGGCGCCCACCTGGCCGGCGTTCGGCAGCGGGCTCTCGTCGAAGACGCTGGCCAGAAAGCTCAGGGCCTCGAGGTCGCCGTCGGGAAGGTCGAGCAGGGCGAGGCGGCCGTACTCGGCCACCCGGTAGTACCCGCGGGCATCGCGCTGGATGGTGCACTCGAAGGCCTCCCGCAGCGCGGCGATGTCGTGGCGCAGCGCTGTGCGTGCGTCGGGGGGGTAGATCTCGGCGCCGAAGCTCACGCGGGCATCGGCGATCAGGTCATCGGCCGTGGCCGGTGAGCGCACGAGGCGGCGCACAATGCAGAGGCGCCGGTGGAAGGTGAGCCAGGAACTGCGCTTGGCGCCACCGCGGCGGCGAGATGGAACGGTCATAACGACTCTCCTGTACGGGCGCGACTGAAGCCAACCGCGTTGCCGCGAGCCACAGGCATTGGGCGATCCCCGGGCTATCGCAGCGGGACGATATTATACCAATTGGAATTGAGCAACCCGCATAGGTGTTACCGTCAGAGCGCATTGGAACGCCATGCGCGGCAATCCACAATCCAAAATCGGCAAGCCAAAATGGTATTATAGAGGGGACACAAAGCGGCTGGTCCGTTCCCAGGCGGCCCGGTCGCGACCCAGCAAGGTAAGGAGGCGAGCGAGCAACTCTTCCACCACCTCGGCAAACTGGCGATACTCGTCACGGGAGATCAGCCGGTAGCCATGGGCGAGGATTGACGTATTGCGCGCGTCACTGCGCGCTTCGATCCGCCCGATGTCATAACCCCGCACCAGGGGATCGTCGAGCGCCGCCAGGAGCATGTACCCCACAAAGAGGCCGAAGGCGCGATCGGGCAGAGGATACTGCCGGCGACGACGCTGTGCACGCTGGACGTCATGATAGCGCTGTTCGAGGTCAGGCACCCGGCTATGTGCCCGGGTGAAATCCGGACGCTCGCTCAACACCCCCCAGGTGGCCAGGCGATGCTGGCCGATCAATTCCAGACTGCGGTAGAGGAGCAGCGCAGCCGTGTCGTAGCGCCCCTGTTCCTCGCGGCGACCGGCGCTGGCGTAGAGCGAACCGAGCAGCGCCAGCACCGCGTCCGGATCGGCGAGCGTGGCGAGGGTTTCGCGACCGCGACCAGCAGCCTGGTGAGCGACACGTTCCAGACGTTCCAGCGTTTGCGCCTGGACAGTGATGATCGTGTCAAGCTCGCTGTCCCCGGTTGCGGAGGTGAGCCACGCTGCCAGGTTGTCGCGGGCCGTTTTCAGGTCGAAGACATCCCAGGCGTCATACGCGCCGGCAAGGAGCGCCAATGCTGCATACCGTGGCCCATCGGGAGGCGGCACACGCCGCCCCAGATCGGCGAAGATCCGCGCCGCGTTCGCATAGTCGTGGGCGGCGTACAGGCGGGCCGCTTCGGCAGCTTCCAGGTCGCCGAACACCACATACGGATCGGGCGGCGGCGCGAGATACTGGGAGCCTGGCGCTGGAACCTTCCGCTCGGTGCCATCATTGGCGCTGACATACGTGCTTTCGACGTACAGCGCGGGCAGGTTCAACACATACGCGGCCTTGGCCAGGCCAATCGACATCGGCTTCGTGCCACCGGTCACATCAACTGCCAGACGCGCACGGGGCAGATCGTTCCACGCCTCGATGATCGTGCGCAGCGAGCGATAGATCTGCAAGGGATCGGTATGATCCTCATTGTAGGGTTGCCAGTTCTGCGGAGCGCTAGCAAGCCCGAGCTTCTGCGCCACCTGATCGGGCATCGTCCGCGCCTCAGGGGTGAGCAAAAAGGCGACCCGCTGCGGTTCCAGCGCGCCGATCAGCAGCGCCGCCGTCGTTGCCTGAAGCGTGCCGGGAAGAACCAACCCGTCAAATGTCGTTCCACCACAGCGCTCACGGAAGAGACGCAATTCTTCGGCGAAATCCACATCAGCCTCCTGGGATGCTACAATGGTTGGCGAGGGTATGGGAGTAGCCAGATTGCCCTGCACCGCAGAAGCAGGCAATCAAGGAACCCGTGGGCTTTCATCGATCAGGACACGCCTATGAGCACGGACATCCTCCCCATCGCCGGGCCGGCGACCCACCTGTCCCCGCCCCCCGGCGGGCGCTGGACGGTCGCCGACTACGAACGGCTCCCCGACGACGGCCAGCGTTACGAACTGATCAACGGAGACCTGC
>Ga0272446_1006172_pt1 | contig 12678 bp, 7 predicted proteins | sample YNPCB0061_FD_194587 | JGI IMG/M metagenome (GOLD analysis project Ga0272446, IMG submission 194587) | Hot spring microbial mat communities from Yellowstone National Park, WY, United States - YNP-CB-006-1 | ecosystem: Environmental > Aquatic > Thermal springs > Hot (42-90C) > Sediment | place... | reverse complement strand
ATGCACTGCATCCAGCGAGCCGGGGATGGTGCGAGCCTGGCGGTATGTGCAGCAGGGAATGGCGCTGGGGAGCTGAATGTGCTTCGAGTGATCGTTCAGGGCGTTGGTGCTGAACGGTAACTGGGGTGGAACCGCGTGTTGCTCGAATAACGCAATGCGTCCCCAGGCGAATGATGATCGCCTGGTTTTTTTATTGAACAGGAGTTGTTCTATGCCGGCAACCACATTGGATCAGTTGGTCTCGCTCTGCAAACGGCGTGGCTTTGTGTTTCCCAGCTCCGAAATCTACGGCGGACTGCAAGGCGTCTTCGACTGGGGACCGCTGGGGGTTGAGTTGAAAAACAATATCATCTCCTCCTGGTGGCGCACCAATGTCTATGAGCGCGACGATATGGAAGGGCTGGACGCCGCCATTTTGATGAACCGCCTGACCTGGCGCTATTCCGGTCACGAGGAAACGTTCAACGATCCGCTGGTCGATTGCCGGGACTGTAAGAGCCGCTGGCGCGCCGATCATATCAGGGGACGTTGCCCGAACTGCGGTTCAACCAACCTGACCGAACCGCGACCGTTCAACATGATGTTCAAAACCGCCGTCGGTCCTGTGGCAGACGCCGACTCATTTGCGTATCTGCGCCCGGAAACGGCGCAGGGCATCTTCGTCAACTTCGGGAATGTGCTGGCGACCAGCAACCGTAAACTGCCGTTTGGCATCGCACAGGTTGGCAAAGCGTTCCGCAATGAGATCAACCCGCGCAACTTTCTCTTCCGCGTGCGCGAGTTCGAGCAGATGGAGATCGAATACTTTGTTATGCCCGGAACCGAGGACGAATGGCACCAGCGCTGGCTGGAAGATCGGCTCGCCTGGTGGGAGAGCATCGGCATCCCGCGCGCGCGCATCAAGATTTACGACGTGCCGCCCGACGAACTGGCGCACTATTCCAAACGCACCTTCGACCTGATGTACGACTACCCGACTCTGGGGCACGAGGAAGTCGAAGGGATCGCCAGTCGCACCGACTATGACCTCGGTTCACACAGCCGCGACCAGGAGACGCTCAACCTGACGGCACGCGCCAATCCCAACCGCGACAGCACTGCCAGGCTGACCTACTACGATCCAGAGAGCAGACGGCATATCGTGCCCTTCGTCATCGAACCGTCGGCTGGTGTCGGGCGTTGTTTCCTGGCGGTGCTCGCAGAAGCCTACGATGAGCAGATGGTCAAAGCGCCTCCGCCTGAACGAGTGCACGCCGTTACCGACGCACTTGAAGCATTCCTCAAGTCAGTCGGCAGAAACGAAAAACTGGCGCCTGAAACGCGCGACGCGCTCGTTGAACGCGGACAGGCAATCCTGGCAGGACTGCCAGAGACCATGCCGCAGATCGAGACATTGCTGGCGATGCCGGGCGCGGATCAGATCGACACCGGAAAGAAACTGCGTGGTCAGGCGCAGGGACCAATCGATGAATACTTCCGTACCGTGTTGCACCTGAAACCGCATCTCGCACCGATCCGCGTCGCTGTCTTTCCACTCAAGCGCAACCACGAAGGTCTGGTGTCCATGGCGCGGGAACTGCGCACGGCGATCCAGAGCGGCAGTTTCTTTCGCACGGTCTACGATGATACCGGCGCTATCGGCAAACTCTACCGCCGCCAGGACGAGATCGGTACGCCGTACTGTGTGACGGTCGATTTCCAGTCGCTCGAAGATGGCACTGTCACCGTGCGCGACCGCGATACCATGCAACAGGTGCGCATGCCAGCTTCCGAGGTGCGGGGGTATGTGACGGGAAGAGGTTGAAGGATGAAAAGCGAAACCTCGCTCGCCGCATGAGCCTCTGGCTATAATGCGCGAAGCCCGCCTGCGCGGGCTAGAGCGGATTATAGCAATTCTCACAAAGGTTGAACCTGACAGACAAGGTTGAACACTCCTGGGAATTGTGCGCCCCACGCGGTGACCGAAATAAATTTCGGTCTACGCTTTGCCGAAAACGGGGCGTCTCGCGCGGCACGGCAGACCCGGACGACGGTCAATGTATCTGAGAACTGCTATAAATGCTCAATATCCATAAGCCCTCCCTGAGCGCGTGGAAGCCGCTGCGGGGCTGGCGTGTCCGTCACCCTTCCCTATGCCGGGGGGCGCCGGGTTGATCCAGCCCGCAGGGCTTGCCCGACCTCAGCCAGGACTTCAGCCCGCTGCGGCGCTGTCCGACGGCACGCGGCGCATACCGGATTATAGCAATTCTCACAAAGGTTGAACCTGACAGACAAGGTTGAACACTCCTGGGAATTGCGCGCTCCACGCGGTGACCGAAATACATTTCGGTCTCCACTCCGCCGGACGCGGGCGCCTCGCGCGGCACGGCAGACCCGGACGGTGGTCAACGTATCTGAGAACCGCTATAATTCCGTAAGACCCGCTACGATTCGGTAACTGACGCCTGACCGGTCACCACTTCCTCGGTGGGAATAAGAGGATTATGCGTGCGGCGCCAGTTGACCGCTGGCATGATCAACTCTGGACGCACCCGATCACGGTGCTGCATCACCACGCGCATCACCGATTCGAGCAGCGTCTCGCTCAGATAGTGCGGCTTCAGTCCAAGGTCCAGCAGGCGCGTATTGGCGGCGTTGTAGTAGTGCTCTTCCTTCTCGACGCGCGGGTTCGGCAGGTGATTGATCGTCACATCGAAACCGAACTCCTGCGCCGCTTCGCGCACCGCTTCGGCGAGACCGGCGACATTGAACTGCTCGGTGAACTGATTGAACACACGCAACTCGCCGCGCGCTGCCGGATTGAGGATCGCAAGTTCGACACACGCCAGCGTATCGCGAATATCGAGGAAGCCGCGCGTCTGCCCGCCCTTGCCGTACACCGTCAGCGGCAGCCCGACGACTGCCTGCACCAGGAACCGATTGAGCGCCGTACCGAAAACCCCATCGTAATCGAAGCGCGTCGCCAGACGCGGATCGAGAGTGGTTTCCGGCGTCTCGACGCCGTAGACCACCCCTTGATTCAGGTCAGTTGCGCGTAACCCCCAGATGCGGCACGCGAACAGGATGTTGGTGCTATCATGCACTTTTGTGGCATGGTACCAGCTGCCGGGTTGTTTCGGATACGGGAGCGTATCAGTGCGTCCCTTATGCGTAATGGTGATATACCCCTCTTCGATATCGATGTTCGGGGTGCCATACTCACCCATGGTGCCGAGTTTGACCAGATGACAATCCGGTGCGTGATCGGCAATTGCATAGAGCACGTTCAGCGTACCGACGACATTATTGACATGGGTGAACACAGCATGCTGACGGTCGATCATCGAATAGGGAGCGCTCCGCTGCTCACCGAAATGGACAACCGCCTCCGGCTGAAAATCACGGATGACCGGCTCCAGGAAGGTGTAGTCACACAGATCGCCAATGAACGGTGTGATGATTTTGCCCGTCAACTGACGCCAGACGGCAATGCGTTGCTGGAGCGTCTCAATCGGCGTCAGACTTTCGGCGCCAAGTTCGTAATCCCAGAGACGCCGCGAGAAGTTGTCAAGAACGGCGACCTCGTGTCCACGCTGTGAGAGGTGCAATGCGGTGGGCCAGCCAAGGTAGCCGTCGCCGCCAAGGACGAGAATGCGCATACGAGAAACTCTCCTCAGGTTTCGGGTGAGCGGGTGATTTCTCCTGAGTATACCACAGACGCTCCACAAGCGTAGCGTCACAGTGTCAAGATTGTATTAAGGGCAGGTAAAATTATAACGATTCCGGATCCGGCGCGAACTGATCGTGCAGTTCCTGTAATCGTTCATCAGTATGACGCGCGTAGTACTGCTCGGTGATGCGGGTGTTGGCATGCCCCAGGATTGCTGAGACTTCGGAGAGTTGTGCGCCTTCGTTGAGCAACCAGGTCGCAACAAAGTGCCGAAACGTATGTGGCGTGACGGTACGCAGCGCGCGCGCTTCGCGGGGGCGCCCTTCCTGCTCGACCTGACTGGCAATGGCGCTCGCCGCGTCGGTCACAATACTCCAGGCAGCGATACGCCCCAGGCGCCCACCGGCGCCGCGCGGTCCGTGCGAAATGAAGAGCGCCTCGGCATGAGGAAAGGTGGCGCGCCGCGCCGTCAGGTAGCGCGCAATTGCCTGCTGCGCGTGCTCACGCAAAAAGACGGCGCGTCGTCGTTGTCCTTTTCCGACCACGAATGCGCGAGGAGCGATACAGCCATCGTCGGTGAGAACATCATCCACATTCAGGCTCAATACTTCGGAGATGCGCGCGCCGGTGGAAAAGAGGGTGTGCAGAAGCGCAGCATTGCGCAGCCTGTTGAGACGATCACGCTCACCGCGGCGCCCCGGTTCGGCTGGCGGTGGTTCACCATCGTAGAACGAGACCAGTCTGCGCAGATCGGGAACATCGGGCGCACGACTGGCATAGGCGCGGGGAAGGGCGTCACGCAGGTGCAGGCGAAGCAGCGCCAGATCACAGCGCAGGCAACCGCGATCGGCAAGGAATTTGCAGATCGCCAGCGCCCCGTGACCATAGGTCAGCACTGTTCCGTCCGCCAGATCGGTCAGCGATTCGATCCAGGCGCCCAGATCAGTTGTGCGAATATCGGCGACCGTGCGCCGCCCTTCACGCTGCGCCCATCGTGCAAATGAGCACCAAGCGTCGCAGTAAGTCTCGATAGTGGACGGCGCCAGCGGCTTGCGGCGAGAACGCTGCGCCGCCGCCCACGCTTCTGCTACTCCAGTAAGCGCCAGGTCTGTCATAAATCGTCTCGTTCAGTACGCAGGCGGGCGCCGCTGATCCAGCACCTCCTGCTGGATCTCACGCAGTTCGGTCGCATTGACCGCAGCACGAAGCACCGAAGCCACAGCGCGATTGCCCGTATCGACGACCAGCGTCGCCACGCCGAGCGCAGCAAGTTCCGGATACTCGTTCATACTCAAGGGGATGACCATCAGGTCACGAACCGTACCCGGCACATCCTCACAACTCCAGACCGTCCCATCGATAACGCCATTCATCACCAGATGCAGCCCTTTAGCGTAGTCGATCTCGACAAATTCGACACTCCGCCCGCGACAGATGGCGCGCACAATGAAGGCGTGATCGCTCGATGAGGGGTCGATGCCAATCCGCATCCCGTCGTGAATGCCAGACCCTGAAGTATTGTGCAGCAACAGAACGTGGTGCGCCATATAGGTTTCATCGCCCAGTTCGGCAACCACATCGACTCCGGGGCTGAGCAGCGCCGCATGGCGTGAGAGGAGCGCCCAATCGCACTGCTGCGACATCAACATCTGCACCCGTTGCCCCGAACCACGGATGAAGCGCAGTTCCAGGTCAATTGGCAGGCGGTCGAACTGAGTGCGCAGACCGGTTGCCAGCCCTGCCAGGCGGCGCGAGTAGATCAGGGGCAGTGCACCGACCAGGGGACGACGCATTGCCAGCGACCAGAGCAACGGATACTCGATAGCCACGACATAGGTGCCAAGCCGACCGCGCGCTTCAAGACGAATCGCACCGATCGATGTCAGGTAGTTCAGCCCCGCCTGAACCGTCCCGGCACTGGCATCCAGGCGCGCAGCATACTCATGAACGCGCGTAATCCGATCTCCTGGGATGCGTTCAAGCATCGAACGCGCCAGCGCGGCAACGATCTGCCCATGTTTCGAGAAAAGGGTTTCAACATCAGCATGCACAGAAGAATCCCTGTTGGACTGACGGTTACGGTTCATTGCACCACTCTGAGCGCCTGGCACAGACCTGAATGTAGCACAAAGCACGGAGGTGTGTCAACTCTGGTTGACACACGGTGATGTTGGCGGTACTATGCCCCGTCTGGCGGGGGATGAACGAATGCGGCTCTCGCAAACGACGGAGGAAGTGCAGTGAGCGCGGTGATCGAGTTCGACAACGTCTCGAAACGTTTTTTGCTCCAGCATGAGCGCCACACCACCATACGCGAGCGTCTATTCGGAATCTTTCGCCCACGCACACCCCAGGATGAATTCTGGGCGCTGCGCAATGTCAGTTTTACGGTGGCGCGCGGCGAAAGTTTTGGGCTGATCGGGCACAATGGCGCCGGGAAGAGCACGGCGCTCAAGTTGATGACGCGCATCCTCGAGCCAACGGTGGGGCGGGTGCGATTGCGGGGGCGGGTGGCTGCCCTGCTCGAACTCGGCAGCGGTTTCCACCCCGAATTGACTGGACGGGACAATGTGTTCCTCTACGGTTCGCTGATGGGTCTCAGCCGGCGCGAGATGATCGCGCGGCTGGATGCGATCGTCGCGTTTGCCGAGATGGAAGATTTTCTCGATCTACCGGTCAAGCATTACTCCTCCGGTATGTACACGCGCCTGGCGTTTGCCGTGGCGACGGCGGTAGACCCCGACATCCTGATCACAGATGAAGTGCTGGCGGTTGGCGACGAGGCGTTCCAGCGTAAATGCATGGATCGCATCCTGAGGTTTCGTCATGCGGGGAAAACGATCATTTTCGTTTCGCATGCGCTCGACACGGTGCGCACGCTGTGCGACCGCACCGTGTGGCTTGATCGGGGCGTCGTCCGTGCGATTGGCGCAAGCGGGGAGGTGATCGACGCCTATCTTGCTGATGTAAACCGGCGTGAACACGCATCGTCGGCGCAGATGGATGCGCTAAGCGTTGACCCGACCCGCCGTTTCGGGTCGCGCGAGGTCGAAATCATCGGTGTGGAACTGATCGATGCGCAAGGCGTTGCCTGCACGCTTGCCCGCACCGGTACGCCGGTGACGTTCCGAATCCGGTATCGCGCCCATCAAACTGTGCCGCAACCGGTATTCGGGCTGGCGATCCATCACGAAAGCGGTACGCTTCTGGCGGGACCGAATACCCTGTTTGCCGGGCTTGACATTCCTGCAGTGCATGGCGAGGGAACGGTTGATATGTACGTGGCGGCGCTGCCGTTGCTGGCGGGGCGGTACCTCCTCAGTGCAGCGGTGTACGACAAGACAATGCTGCTTCCCTACGATCATCATGACCGCATTTATCATTTTGCCGTGCATAACGAAGGGGGAAGCGAACGATTTGGCGCTTGCGTTTTAGGCGGTCGCTGGTTATGGCATGGGGAGTGACATCATAGCGGGTGGCTTCTCCCTTATGGTCTTTGAGTAATTATTCCGCTCTAACCCGCGCAGGCGGGCTTCGCCTTGCATAGCCGAGGCCTTGAGCCCGACGGCACGCGGCGCATACCGGATGATAGCAGTTCTCACAAAGGTCGAACCTGGTGGACAAGGTTGAACACTCCCGGAATCGCACGCTCCACGCGGTGACCGAAATGAATTTCGGTCTACACTCCGCCAGCGACGGGCGCCTTGCGCGACACGACGGATAGGAATAATGGTCAATGTATCTGAGAACTGCTATATATTCTCAATCTCCATCAAGAAACATCCCGTCAGCAGAGCGGCTTGTTCACATCACAGCGGAAACGTTCTGAACGTCGCGTTACATTCGCAGCGCGACGCGCAACAGGAATATCCGATGCATGACATTCACACTCGTTTGATCTGTTTATTGCTGGTGTTCGCGTGGCTTGTCGCCTGTGGATCATCGACGACAAATCCGTTGACCCAACCGGGGTTGGATGAGGTGCGTCCAACAACCACGATCCGACCAACGAACAACGCAACGCAGGTGTCGCCTATACCCACGGATACAATCGGGACAGCAGCGCCGCAGGCGCGCTTCCTGCGTACATCTGCGCTGCAATTCGGCGTGGTGGCGCACCTGTACTATACTGATCGCAGCCGGGTATTGATGCTGACGAACATTGCCGGTTTCGATTGGGTGCGTCAGCAGGTGCACTGGAAGGACATCGAAGCCGCGCCGGGCGTCTACTACTGGGATGAACTCGACCATATCGTTGCCGACGTGGCGGCCAGCGACATACGCCTGCTGATCAACATTGTGCAGTCGCCGCCGTTCTATGCGCCCGGGAATGGCGGCAAACCGCATGATCCGGTTGTCATGGGCAATTTTGTGGCAGCCATGGTCGAACGCTATGGTGATCGGATCGCTGCCGTTGAAATCTGGAACGAGCCGAACCTGGCAGTCGAAAATGGCGGTCGGGTGACCCCTGAAGATCCGGGGCGATACGTCGAATTGCTGGCGGAATGCTACCGCCGCATTAAGGCGATCAACCCCAATGTGTATGTGCTGGCTGCGGCGCCAGCTTCTACCGGCGTATCCGACCCGAATCGCGCAGTTCCCGACATTGATTATCTGCGCGCGATGTATACCTACAAAGACGGGATGATCCGCGACTATTTCGATGCGCAGGCGGTGCATCCGGGCGGCGCCGCAAACTCACCCGACTGGCTCTACCCCGATCTTCCCGGCGACCGTCCGGGATGGAACGATCACCCGACCCACTACTTTCGCCACGTCGAGAATGTGCGCGCCCTGATGATCGCGCATGGTCTCGGTGATCGGCAGATCTGGATCACGGAGTATGGATGGGCGACACCCAACACGACTCCGGGGTTCGAGTTCGGCAACCTGCTGACATTCGAGGAGCAGGCAGACTATATCGTCCGCGCCATCACGCGGGTGCATGAACAGTACCGCGACGAACAGGGGCGTCCGTGGGTCGGGGCGATGTTTTTGTGGAATATGAACTTTGCGGTGCTGTGGGGAGCGCAGGGCAACCCGCAGCACGAGCAGGCGTCGTTCAGCATCCTCAATCCGGACTGGAGTCCGCGTCCGGCGTTTCTTGCGTTGCAGGGGCTGCATCAGCGACTGAAGGCTGATCGGCAACGGTGACCGTCAGGAACTGCCGCAATGCGTGCTGGAGAACGCCGTATAACTCGGACATCTGATATGGCTTTTGAATAAACCCTTCAATCGTCTGGCCCGCAAAGCGTTGCAACACCTCGTGCTGACTGTACCCGCTCGACACAACCACAGGGATGTGGGGCGCAAGCGCGCGTAGTTCACGCAGGGTGGTCGGGGCATCCATACCCGCCAGGTTTGCATCGAGCAAGACACATGCAATCTCTGAAGACTGGTTCTGCAATGCCTGAAGCGCGGAAGCGCCATCCGCAACCACAATGACCCGAAAGCCGAGATGGGTGAGCAAGCGCGCAGTCACATCGCGCACGTCGGCTTCGTCATCGACGACCAGAACGGTCGTGGACGGGACAGGCGGCAACGATTCTTGATCGCGATCCGCGTTGCTGTCGCGCTCAACGGGAGACGGCGGGAAGAGCACAGTGATCGTTGTTCCGCAACCGGGAGCGCTATCGACAATGATCGCACCGTGGTGGCGCCGGACGATGCCCAGGATCGCCGACATGCCCAACCCCCGCCCGGCTGCTTTGGTGGTGAAAAAGGGATCGAACATGCGCCGTTGGGTACGTTCGTCCATGCCACATCCGGTATCGGCGACTTCCAGCAACAGGTAGCGCCCCGGCGGCGCCTGATTGTTGATACGGTTGCGCTTCAACAATGCCTCATCACAATCGCAGACATCGGTGCGTACTGTGATCGTGCCCTGGCCGGAAGGGAGCGATTCGGCGGCATTGAGGATGAGGTTGAGCACGATCTGCTGGATGTGCGATGGATCTGCCTGAAAGACCGGCAGATCGGGAGCGAGGCGGAGTTCCAGGCGCGCCTGTTTGCCGACCGAGACCCGCAGCATTGCTGCCATACTCTGCACTATCTCGGTCAGATTGACATCGGAGACCTGGTAACTTCCCTTGCCGGCATACGCCAGCAACTGGCGCGTCAATCCGGCTGCATAGCGCGTTGCCAGCATCGCATTGCGAATCGGTTGAGCGGCGGGGTCATTGCGGGAAAGGGTCAGGAGCGCAAGGTCAAGATTACCAAGAATGGACATCAACAGGTTGTTGAAGTCGTGCGCCACGCCGCTTGCCAGCACGCCGAGGCTTTCCAGTTTTTGGGTGTGCTGAAACTGACGTTCCATTTCCAGGCGCTCGGCTTCGGCGCGCTTCTGGTTGGTGACATCAAGAATATAACCGAGGAAATAGACCGGCTTCCCGTAATCGTCGTACACGACAGAGGTATAATCATCGACCCAGCGATACTCGCCATCGGCGCGCATCAAGCGGTACTCCTGGCGAAACCAGGGCGTCTTATGGTGCAGGTAATGGTCGATTTCGCGGCTGATCCGCACGTAATCCTCTGGGTGGATCAACGAAGGATAGCTGAGTCGACGGGCGGTGAAATCTTCCGGCGCATACCCAAACTGCTCCTGAACGTTGGGGGAGACGTATGAGACGGGCCAGTCGTGTCGGACTTCCCAGCGAAAGACCACCGTTGGTCCGCCGATGAACAGGCGGCGTTCTTCGCGCAGCATGGCTTCGCTTTCGGCAAGTGCTCGTTGTGTTCGCCACTGCTCCGACACATCACGCACGACCAGCATATATCCGTTCTGCCGTCCGCGACGGTCGCGCAGGATGGTCGAGCGCACATCGAGCACCTGTTCGTTGTACTCGACGCGAAGCAACTCTTCGATCGGAACGTGCGACACGGATTGCACCAGCTGGGGGATATGTTGCAAAACAAACTGAACCGGTCGCCCGACGGGATTTTCCAGACCGAGCAGACGGTATGCCGCCGGATTGCAATCGACCACCGTCCCCTGCATATTGAACACCAGCACCCCGTCGTTCAACTGCTCAAACAGATGAGTGTAGGCGACAGGATGCGCATCAAGCAGTCTGCGACGAAACAATGCCAGATAGAGCAATATTCCATTTACCGGCAACAACAGTGGCGTGATGTCGAAAATGCTGGCAAACTGGCGACTGATATAGAAGATCAGCCCGATGGAGGCCATAAAAAGCAATCCGCCGACCGACACAGCGATCGGTGTGCGATGGAGGCGCAGCGCCCCTCCCCAGAACCGGATCAGCACCCAGAGTCCGATCAGCACAACCAGGTAGGAATAGCCGACGTTGAGCCAGTACCAGGGACCATATTCAAAGGTCACGGCAAGCGACGAACCGTGCGGCATCACAGTGAGGCGCCGGTAGAAAAGATGATGCCAGTCGTTGGTGACGTTGGCTAAGAAAGTCAACGCTGGAAAGAATGCCAGCATCGCCGCCTGTTTCTTCGTCGGACGCGCGATAGTTTCGGTGTAGATCAGCGTAAACCAGAGCCAGCACGGGGGGACGGCAAGAAGACCAATGTACCTGATCCGCATGGCGAGCAGAGCAAGTTCGGGAGACACTGCACTGATCTGCAGGGCATAGCCCCATGCCCAGATTGCGCTGGCAATCATCACCAGCGCAAAGGGAAGAGCGCCATTGGCATCACGATGCTGCAGGATGACAAGCGCCAGAACGATCGCTGCGCTGCCGCTGATCAGCAACCCCAACAGAAACAGGGTCATACCCATAAACGCGATACCCCCGCCAGACAGGAACGGAGTTATGCACGATCGGCGTGGATCGTTGAACCTTCTATGCTATGCGACACACCGTGGTGCGCCGGTTGGCGTCACAGCGCGGCGATGGGTTATATCTGGGAACGTCGCGGTTATTGCCCGTTATGTCACGCTCTTTAAAGACAAATATACCACGAAACCCTGATCAAACATCACCAGAGTTCAGAGCGATTCAATTGTGCATACACAATATCGACCGCCCGCTCCCACGACCATTGCGCTGCATCGGCGGCTGCACGCCGACCTTTAGCGCGGCGCTCTTCGGGATGGTGCGCAACATGGCGTAACAGTTCAACGAGTGCGTCGCCGTCGGGTTCCGCCCACTGCGCGCCGCGACCGTAGAACCCGCCAGCATCTGCGGGAACCAGACCACGGATCGGCAGCGGATAGCCGTTCTCGTGGTTCAAAAACGCCGTCGGTCCGCTCCAATCGGTTGCAATTGCCGGAATGCCACATGCCATTGCTTCGAGGATCGGCATCCCCCATCCTTCACCGCGCGTGGGCAGCACAAAACAGTCGGCGCTGCGGTACAGTTCAGCCATACGCTGCGCATTCAGCGCACGGTTGTAGAGCAGCGTCACCGGTGGCGAGGGCGCCGGCAACAGCGCCGCGATCTCACGCACCGGGTTCTCATCAGGGGCGCGACAGTCGATCTTCAGCACCAGTACAACCGGATCATCAGGACGAAAGGCAGCGCGGTAGGCACGGAGCAGCACATCCCACCCTTTGCGGCGGCTCCACTCGAACACCGACAAAAAGACGACGCGGTCGGTCAGATGGGTGCGGGGAGAACCCGGTGCAAAACACGCCGGATCGACGCCAAGGGGCACAACATGGATAGGGCGGGTCACGCCACTGGCGGCGAACACGTGCGCCCCCCAGGCGGTTGGGGTCCAGACTTCATCCATCTGATTGGCTTGCTGAACCCATTCCTGCGGCAGGCGATCAAACTCGAGCATGGTAAAACCGATACGGTAGCGCCCGCTATTCTTCGAGAATCGATCCCCCGGCGCGTATACGACCTGCGGCACATCGAGCCTCACCGGAGCGCGTTGCAGTGCAGCAATGCGCAGGTGAACGCCGCCCATCATGATATGCTCATCACGATCGGCGCCGTACAGGTAGAGCGGGCGAACCGCGACACCGCGCGCATCGAGACCAAGGACAAACGCCAGCGAGGAGCCGCTGTAGCCGGTGAGCGATGCGAATGACGAGTGCCAGACAAGAT
>Ga0272446_1006171_pt1 | contig 12679 bp, 11 predicted proteins | sample YNPCB0061_FD_194587 | JGI IMG/M metagenome (GOLD analysis project Ga0272446, IMG submission 194587) | Hot spring microbial mat communities from Yellowstone National Park, WY, United States - YNP-CB-006-1 | ecosystem: Environmental > Aquatic > Thermal springs > Hot (42-90C) > Sediment | place... | reverse complement strand
CGGGCGGCAGCGCGCGGCGCGCCGCTTCGAACAGCAGGGTCAGCGCGACGTTGAGCAGCGCGAACGCGATCCACCAGTGGCGGGTGGCGCGCGCCAGCGCCGCCGGCCGCCGGTCCATGTACAGCACGAGCACGAAGCCGGCGAGCGCGTAGAAGGCGAGGATGTCGCCGTAGTACAGCAGCAATCCATGCGCGATGCCCAGCGCGAGCAGGAACCACAGGCGGCGCCGGTACACGGCCTTCGCCGCCGCGAGGTCGCCGCCGCACAGTGCGCGGATCGAACGCATCTGAAGCGCCGCGCCGAAGCCGAACAGGAACGCGAAGATCGAGATGAACTTGGTCGCGACGAAGGTGCCGACCAGAAGATGCACGGCCGTGTCGATCGTGCGCGGCGGCGCCGCGAAGTAGCCGAGCGAATCGCCCGCGCCCCAGACGAACGACTGGATGTTGACTTGCAGGATGCCCGCGAGCGCGAACGCGCGCAGCGCGTCGACGAGCTCGATCCGCCGCCGCGACAGCGGTGTGGGTGCGCCGTTCAGCCGCCGTTCTCCGGACCGCCCATCTGCGCGATTTTCGCGCGCAGCCACTTCTCGACCGACGGGAAGACGAACTTGCTCACGTCGCCGCCGAGCGTGGCGATCTCCCGCACGATCGTGCCCGAGATGAACTGGTACTGGTCCGAAGGCGTCAGGAACATCGTCTCGACGTCGGGCAGCAGATAGCGGTTCATGCCGGCCATCTGGAATTCGTACTCGAAGTCGCTGACCGCACGCAGCCCGCGCACGATGACGCGCGCGCCCTGCTCGCGCACGAAGTCCTTCAGCAGTCCGCGGAAGCCGGCGACCTCGACGTTCGGATAGTGGCCGAGGACCTCGCGCGCGATCGCGATGCGCTCGTCCATCGAGAAGAACGGCTTTTTCGCGCGGCTGTCGGCCACGCCGACGACGAGCTTGGCAAACAGCCCCGCGGCGCGCCGTACGAGGTCCTCGTGCCCCCGCGTCAACGGGTCGAACGTGCCCGGATACACCGCGATCACCATGCTCATGCGTTCCCCCTGGCGAAAGTGACGGGCCGCTCGGCGCGCCGGCGCTGATTATTCAGGACGGCCTGCGCCGCAGCAAATGAAAGAAAACCCGGCCGGCGCGGTCGGCGCGAACGATTTCGTACCCGTGCGCAGCCGCCTGAGCGGCGCCGATCGGTTCGCCGGATTCCGCATACACGAGGCCATCGGGTGCAAGCAGGCGGCGCACGGCGTCGAGCGCCGGCGCGAGCAAGCCGGCGTCGTACGGCGGATCGACGAAGACGATGTCGAAGCTGCAGTCGGCCAGCCGCGCCGCAACCGCGAGCGCGTCGCCGCTGGCGATTGCGATCTGCGTGGCACCGAGCTTGCCGCGCAGCGCGTGCAGCCGCGCGAGCAGCCGCGCGTCGCGCTCGACGAGCGTGACGTGCGCCGCGCCGCGCGACGCCAGCTCGAAGCCGAGCACGCCGGTGCCGGCGAACAGATCGAGCCCGCGCAGCGCCGCAAGATCGGGGCGCAGGTGCGCGATCCAGTTGAACAGCGTTTCGCGCACGCGATCCGGCGTGGGCCGCAGGCCCGGCGAGTCCGCGACCGCAATCGGCGTGCGCTTCCACGCACCGCCGATGATGCGCACGACGTGCGGTGCGCGGTCGTGGCGGACCGGGCGGCTCGCGGATCGCCGATGGCGCTTCATCGGCGCGATTCTGCCCGGATCGCGGCGGCGCGAGGGCCGTACCGGCCACCGCGACGCCGGACGCTGCGTGCGCCGCGCCCGGGCGGGAACGAAGTCTTTCTTGTGCGCTTGCTAGACTGCGCGCCCTTCGCAGCAGCGCCGTTGCTCCTCGATGAATTCCACCACGAAATCCGGCTGGCTCGCGCGCCTGAAGCAGGGGCTTGCGCGAACGCGTGTGAACATCGCTGGGCTTTTCTCGGGCGGCGTGATCGACGAGGCGCTGTTCGAGGAACTCGAAACCGCGCTGATCCAGGCCGACGTCGGCGTGGCGACCACACGCGAGCTGCTCGACGCGCTGCGCACGCGAATCAAGCTGCACGGGCTGAAGACGCCGGCCGAGGTGCGCGACGCGCTGCGCGACGAGATCGCGAAGCTGCTCGCGCCGTGCGAGAGCCCGCTGGACCTGAACCGCGCCAAGCCGCTGGTGATCATGGTCGCGGGCGTCAACGGCGCGGGCAAGACGACCTCGATCGGCAAGCTCGCGCACTGGCTGGCGGACCGGCACAAGACCGTGCTGCTCGCCGCCGGTGACACCTTTCGCGCGGCGGCACGCGAACAGCTCGCGATCTGGGGGCAGCGCAACGGCGTCGAGGTGATCCAGCAGGCGAGCGGCGATCCGGCCGCGGTCGTATTTGACGCGGTCACGGCGGCGAGGGCGCGCGGCATCGACGTGCTGATCGCCGACACCGCGGGGCGCCTGCCGACGCAGCTTCACCTGATGGACGAGCTGAAGCGCGTGAAAAAGGCGATCGACAAGGCGTTGCCGGGTGCGCCGCACGAGGTGATGCTCGTGCTCGACGGCACCAATGGTCAGAACGCGGCTGCGCAGGTCAAGGCGTTCGACGAAGCGATCGGGCTCACGGGGCTGGTCATCACCAAGCTGGACGGCACCGCCAAGGGCGGCGTGCTCGCGGCGATCGCCGCGCAGCGCACGCGCGAACACCCGGGGCGGCCGATACCGATCCGCTTTATCGGTGTGGGCGAAGGCATCGAGGATCTGCAGCCCTTCGTTGCGCGCGAGTTCGCCGAGGCGCTGGTCGGCGCCGAGTGAGCTTGCGGCCGACGCTCGACGAACCGTTTGCCGAAAGTGCCCCCTCGCGGGCTTACGGCCGATGGGCGGTCGGCACGCCCATCGAGCGGTCGCGATCCCGGATACCTGCCGAACGCTCAATCGAAGGCGTCGCCGCGCTGCGCGGGCCTGGCGCCGCGGGGCTTGGGCGGCGCCGGGCGACGCCCGTCGAGCAGGTGCGCGACCGCGAGCAACGGATGCCGCGCGAGCATGCGCGGGCCCGCGTAGCGCATCACGTCTCTCACGTGCGCGCGCTCCTGCGGACCGTAGCAGTGGATCTGGCAGTTGCTGCAAGTCGGCTTGTCGGCGCCGTACGGGCAGCCTGCCAGGCGCCGCGTGGCGTACGTCATGAACGCCTGGCATTCGACGCACAGCGCGCCGCGCATGCCGTGGTGATCGCGGCACCAGATTCCGAGCATCGCGCGGATCGTCTTCAGCTCGCGCGTGAGCCGCGGTGTGGCAAGCCGCGCGCGCCGGCGCAGCGCGCCCGTGTCCTGCGGGTCGATCTCGTAGGGGTTCGATGGCCTGTCCTTGACGCCGATGCTGCGCGAGGCCGCGTCATTGCGCATTACGAATCTTTGTGACACGACAGACCTCCTGGCGCTCGCATCCGTCGCCGCTCGTCATTGCGAACCGCAACGCCGCTCTTGTCATTGCGAGCCGCATCGCTCCCATTGTCATTCCGAGCCGCAGGCGAGGAATCTCCGCTGCTCGCAACGCCGAGATCCCTCGCGTTCGCTCGGGATGACAAGCCAGCGTCATTGCACCCTCGCTTGGCTTCGTGTTTGCGCACGGCAACGCCCCCGCATCTCGTTCCGAGCCGCAACGCCGCGATTGTCGTTGCGAGCCGCATCGCTCCCATTGTCATTCCGAGCCGCAGGCGAGGAATCTCCGCTGCTCGCAACGCCGAGATCCCTCGCGTTCGCTCGGGATGACGATGGGGAGTCATTCCAAGCCCAAGGCGAGGAATCTCCGCTGCGCGCGACACCGCGATCCCTCGGGTCGCTCGGGATGACGGAACCGGTGCACACACAGGCGAAACGAATTTGCGGGGTTTGCGGTGTCACAAGCTTGCCCAAGTCTCAGTCATCTGGTCTGCGCTGCGTCAATTTTTCCCCTTGCGGGCATGCGCGCCGGCGCTTGGCTTATCCTTGCGCCGCCATCGAGGCTCGGAGGAGAACCATGAAGCTGCCCCGCTACGTCTGCGCGATCGCCGCCGCACTGCTCGCGGCCGGCGCCGCGGTCGCGCAGGAGCTGGTCGTCGGACTGTCCACGCCGGTGACCGCGCTCGACCCGCATTTCCACAACCTGACGCCGAACAACAACGTCGCCGACCACGTCTTCGACAAGCTCGTGCACAAGGACGCGAAGGAGCAGCTGCGGCCAGGACTCGCCGAGTCGTGGAAGGCGCTGGACGACACGACCTGGGAGTTCAAGCTGCGCAAAGGCGTCAAATGGCACGACGGTGGCGAATTCACCGCCGAGGACGTGATCGCCACGATCAAGCGCATTCCGAACGTGCCGAACAGCCCGGCGTCGTTCGCGACCTACACCCGGCCGATCGCCGAGGTGACCGCGCCCGACAAGCTGACGCTGCGCTTCAAGACCGTGCGGCCGCACCCGCTGCTGCCGAACGACCTGGTCGCCGTCCGCATCGTGCCGAAGCGCGTCGCCGAGACCGCGAAAACCGAGGACTTCAATTCGGGCCGCGCGATGATCGGCACCGGCCCGTTCAAGTTCAAGGAGTACGTGGCGGGCGACCGCGTCGTGCTCGAGCGCAACGACGCCTACTGGGGCCCGAAACCGCATTGGAAGACGGTGCGACTGCGCATGATCACCAACGCGCCGGCGCGCGTGGCGGCGCTGCTGGCGGGCGACGTGCAGATGATCGAGGCGGTGCCGACGGCGGACATTGCGCGGCTCGCGAAGGATGCGCGCGTGACGGTGGCCTCCGCGGTGTCGAACCGGCTGATTTACCTGCACATGGACAGCGACCGCGACAGGTCGCCGTACGTGTTCGACAAATCGGGCAAGCCGCTCGAGAAGAACCCGCTGAAGGACGTGCGCGTGCGCCGCGCGATTTCGCTGGCGATCGACCGCGACGCGATCGTCTCGCGGATCATGGAGGGGCAGGCGCAGCCGGCCGGCCAGCTTCTGCCCGAGTTTTTCCCCGGAACGAGCAAGAAGCTCAAGCCGCCGAAGGTCGACCAGGAAGCGGCGAAGAGGCTGCTCGCCGAGGCTGGCTACCCGGACGGGTTCTCGATCACGCTGCACTCGCCGAACAACCGCTACATCAACGACGAGAAGGTGGCGCAGGCGATCGCGCAGTTCCTGACGCGCATTGGCATCGACACCAAGCTCGAGGCGATGCCGAGCAACGTGTTCTTCTCGCGCGCGGGCAAGCTCGAGTTCAGCTTCTTCCTCGCTGGCTGGGGCGCCGAAACCGGCGAGACGAGCTCGCCGCTGCGCGCGCTGATCGGCACCTTCAGCCCGGCCACCGGCATGGGCCAGGCCAACCGCGGGCGCTTCTCCGACGCCGGCGTGGACGCGCTGATCCTGACCGCGATGACCAACATCGACGACACCAAGCGCAACCTGATGCTCGCGGCCGCCTGCGACAAGGCGATCGGCGAGCTGCAGGCGATCGTTCCGGTGCACTACGAGGTGTCGAGCTGGGCGTTGCGCAAGGGGCTCGCGTACACCGGGCGCGCCGACCAGTACACCTATGCGTTCGAGGTCAGGCCCGCGAAGTAGACGTGCCGTGCGATTCGCGGTTCGGCGCCGGCACACCGGCGGCACCGATGGGCCCCGCGCGTGCGCGGCGCGTTCGCGCCCGCCGCTTGGACACGCAGGCTCCGCCCCGCAGACACGAAGGCAAAGGAAAAGTGCAGGAATCAGCCACTTGCCGCCCGGCCGCACCGCGCGGTGACGCGGCGCCACCGCGCGTCGGCGCCCGTATCTCCTTCGTGTCGCAGGTGCCCGCGCGGTTCGACGGCGACGTCCAGGCGCAATGACCGTCTACGTCCTTCGCCGCCTCGCGCAGACGCTGCTGGTTCTGGCGATCACGTCGCTGCTCGTCTTCTTCGGGCTGTACGTCGTCGGCGATCCGGTCGAGATTCTCGTCAATCCGGTCGCCGACGAAGTCGAGAAGGCACGCGCCGCCGCCGCGCTCGGACTCGACAAGCCGATCTTCGAGCAGTACTGGGTGTTCCTGAAGGGCGCGTTCACGGGCGAGTTGGGTACGAGCTTCGTCTTCGGCCGCTCGGCGATCGAGGTGATCGTCGAGCGCATGCCGGCCACGCTCGAACTCGCATTCCTCGCGATGCTGATCGCGGTCGTGCTCGGCGTGCCGCTCGGGCTGTACGCGGGGCTGAAGCCGCAGCGCTGGATCAGCAAGGCGATCATGGCCGGCTCGATCCTCGGCTTTTCTCTGCCGACCTTCTGGGTCGGGCTGATCCTGATCCTCGTGTTCGCGGTCCAGCTGGGCTGGCTGCCTTCGACCGGGCGCGGACCCACCGTCGAGTTCCTCGGACTGCAGCTTTCGATCGTGCACTGGGAGGGATTGAAGTACGCGCTGCTGCCAGCGATCAATCTGGCGCTGTTCAAGCTGTCGCTGATCATCCGGCTGACGCGCGCGCAGGTGCGCGAGCACGCTTTGCTCGACTACATCAAGTTCGCGCGCGCGAAGGGGCTGCCGCGCTCGCGCGTGATCGGCGTGCACCTGCTGAAGAACATCCTGATTCCGCTGGTCACCGTGATCGGGCTGGAGCTCGGTTCGGTGATCGCGTTCGCCGTGGTCACCGAGACGATCTTCGCTTGGCCGGGCATGGGCAAGCTCGTCATCGACTCGATCTTCCAGCTCGACCGCCCTGTGGTCGTCGCCTACCTACTGTTGATCGTGTTCATGTTCATCCTGATCAACCTCGTGGTCGACCTGCTGTATTCGGCGCTCGATCCAAGGGTGAGGTTGGGAGAACAGAAGTGAGCTTCCTGTCGCGCCGCGCGATCGCCGCCGCACCCGAGCAGTCGCCATTTGCCCGCTTCGCGCGCGACTTTGCCGAAAGCCGGCTCGCGCTCGTAGGTCTCGCGATGCTCGTCGCGGTGATCGCGCTCGCGCTGCTGGCGCCGTGGATCGCGCCGCAGAACCCGTACGACCTGGGCCGACTCGACCTGCTCGACGCGCGGCTGCCGCCCGGAGCGCGCGCCGGCGGCGGCAACATGACCTATCTGCTCGGCACCGACGGCCAGGGGCGCGACATGCTGTCGGCGATCCTGTACGGGCTGCGGGTGTCGCTCACCGTCGGCGTGGCGAGCGGCGTGATCGCGCTCGCGCTCGGCGCCGTGCTGGGCGTGCTCGCCGCGTATGCCGGCGGCCGCTTCGAGCAGGTGCTGATGCGCATCGTCGACATCCAGCTCGGCTTTCCGGCGATCCTCGTTGCACTGATCCTGCTCGCGGTGCTCGGCAAGGGCGTCGACAAGATCATCATCGCGCTGGTCGCCGTGCAGTGGGCGTACTACGCGCGCACCGCGCGCTCGGCCGCGCTGGTCGAGCGCAGCAAGGAGTACGTCGAGGCGGCGCGCGCGCTTGGGCTGTCGAACGCGCGCATCGTCCTGCGCCATCTGCTGCCGAACAGCCTGCCGCCGCTCGTCGTCGTCGGCACCGTGCAGGTCGCGCACGCGATCGCGCTCGAGGCCACACTGTCGTTCCTCGGCCTCGGGCTGCCGACGACCGAGCCGTCGCTGGGGCTGCTGATCGCCAACGGCTACGAGTACCTGATGTCGGGCAAGTACTGGATCAGCGTCTACCCGGGCATCGCGCTGCTCGCGACGATCCTCGCGATCAACCTGGTCGGCGACCAGTTGCGCGACGTGTTGAATCCGAGGTTGGCGAAGTGACGCAGCCGTTTCGGCGCAAGCGGCGCGGCCCCACGACGACCGGCCGCGGATGCGTCATCCGCAAGGCCGACAGGCGCGCACGAGCACAGGCTGCAGCGGTGGTCGAACGTCGCTTGCGCGCGAAGCGCCGGGCCGCTTGCGGCGCCGCCGGTCGTTGGCCCGCTGGGCAACCTTGCGGTGGAGCGGAAACCCGGTGAGCCTGCTCGAAGTCAGCGGCCTGGTCACCGAGTTCGCTACGCGCGATGGCCGGCTGCGTGCGGTCGACGGCGTCTCGTTCGCGCTTGCGCGCGGCGAAATCCTCGGGCTGGTCGGCGAATCCGGCTCGGGCAAGTCGGTGACGGGCTTCTCGATCCTCGGACTGATCGACCCGCCGGGACGCATCGCCTCGGGCAGCGTGCGATTCGACGGGCGGGAGTTGATCGGCGCGCCGGACGACGCACTGCGCAGGCTGCGCGGCAAGCGCATCGCGATGATCTTCCAGGATCCGATGATGACGCTGAACCCGGTGCTGTCGGTCGAGACGCAGATGGTCGAGACGGTGCTGGCGCACGAGAAGGTACCGACGCGGGTGGCGCGTGAACGGGCGATCGAGGCGCTGGCACGCGTGGGCATTGCCTCGCCCGGCGAGCGGCTGGCGCAGTATCCGCACCAATTCTCCGGCGGCATGCGCCAGCGCGTGGCGATCGCCATCGCGCTGCTGCACAGGCCCGATCTGGTCATCGCCGACGAGCCGACGACCGCGCTCGACGTGACGGTGCAGGGGCAGATCCTGTACGAGATGCAGAAGCTCGTGCGCGAAACCGGCTCGGCGCTCATCTGGATCACGCACGATCTGGCGGTGGTCGCAGGGCTCGCGGACCGCGTCGCGGTGATGTACGCGGGCCGTATCGTCGAGGAAGGCACCGTCGACCACGTGCTCGAAGCGCCGCTGCATCCGTATACGCGCGGGCTGCTCGACTCGGTGCCGGCGAACAACCCTGTCGGCCGCCGGCTCAGGCAGATTCCGGGAATGACGCCGTCGCTGCTGCGGTTGCCACCCGGCTGCGCGTTCCGCGAACGCTGCGCGCGCGCGACCGAGCGCTGCGCGACGATGCCCGAACTCGCCGCGCTCGGTGCACGCAAGGTGCGCTGCCACTTTCCGCTCGAAAGCGCGGTGACCGCATGAAGCCGGACGAACCGCTGCTCGAGTTTCGCGGCGTATCGAAACGCTTCGTCAAGCGGCTCGACGCGATCGAACGGCTCGCGCGTGCGCTCGGCGCGACGATCACCGAGCACACGGTGCACGCGGTCGACCGGGTGAGCTTCGCGGTCGCGCAGGGCGAAGTGGTCGGACTCGTCGGCGAGTCCGGCTGCGGCAAGAGCACGCTGGGGCGGCTCGGCTGCGGACTGTACGAGCCGAGCGACGGCGAAGTCCGATACCGCGGCGCCGCGCTGCGCACCCGCGCCGGCGGGCCACGGCCGATCCAGATGATTTTCCAGGATCCATTCGCGTCGCTGAACCCGCGCATGCGGGTCGAGAGGATCGTCGGCGAGGCACCGCGCGTGCACGGCCTGGTCGGCAAGGCGGAGGTGGCGGACTACGTGGCCGATCTGCTCGTCCGCGTCGGGCTCGATCCGGCGTTTCGGCGGCGCTATCCGCACCAGTTCTCCGGCGGGCAACGCGCGCGCATCGGCATCGCGCGCGCGCTCGCGGTCAAGCCCGAGTTCCTCGTGTGCGACGAAGCGGTCGCCGCGCTCGACGTGTCGATCCAGGCGCAGGTGCTGAACCTGTTCATGGACCTGCGCGAGAGCCTCGGCCTGACCTATCTTTTCATCAGCCACGATCTGGGCGTCGTGCGGCACTTGTCGGACCGCGTCGTCGTGATGTACCTGGGCCGCGTCGTCGAAATCGCGCCGACCGAGGCGCTGTTCGCGCAGCCCAGCCATCCGTACACGCAGGCGCTGCTTGCGGAAGTGCCGCGGCTGGACCGCAGGCGGCGAACCTACGTGCCGATCAAAGGCGAAATTCCGTCGCCACTCGCGCCGCCGCCGGGCTGCCACTTCCATCCGCGCTGCCCGCACGCGATGCCGCGCTGCGCAGCCGAGGCCCCCGCGCTGCGCGAGATCGCGCCGGGGCGACTCGCCGCCTGTCATCTGAATGATTGATCCCGACCGCACCGCAGCGGCGCAGGCGCACGTCCGTGTGTGGTTCAATTGAATCGTCCATGACGCCCTTTCGCATCCACGGCGGCGCGCCCGCGATTCCGCTGCTGCTCGACTCGCCGCACTCCGGCCGCGAGTTCCCGGCCGACTTCGACGCCGCCGTCAGCGAGTTCGATCTGCGCGACGGCGAGGACTGCTACGTCGACGAGCTGTATCTGCCGGCGACCGAACTGGGCGCGCCGCTGCTGGCGGCGCGCTTTGCCCGCACCTACGTCGATGCGAACCGGCATCGCGGCGACATCGATCTGGAGCTGATCGAAGGCGGCCGCTGGCCGCACGATTACGTGCCGAGCGGAAAGGCGCGGATCGGCAAGGCGCTCGTCTGGCGCACGCTCGACGACGGCCGCGCAATCTATTCGCGCAGACTGCGCGTCGACGAGGTGCTCGGCCGGATCGAGCGCTTTCACGCCCCCTACCACGCGGCGCTGCGCGAACTGATCGACGCAACACATGCGCGCTTCGGCGTCGTGTATCACGTCGACTGCCATTCGATGCCGGCGGTCGGCGGCACGCAAGGCGAAGGCGGCGCGGGCAAGCCGCGCGCCGACTTCGTGCTCGGCGACCGCGACGGCACGAGCTGCGATCCGGCGTTCACCGAGTTCGTCCGCGCCACGCTTGCCGCGATGGGCTACGAGGTCAAGGTCAACGATCCGTACAAGGGCGTCGAACTGGTGCGCGCGTACTCGAACCCGCGCGCAGGCCGCCACAGCCTGCAGATCGAGATCAACAAGCGCCTGTACATGGACGAAGCCACGCGCAGCAAGCACGCAGGCTTCGAGACGCTACAGAAAAACCTCACGACGCTGGCCGAGGCGATTGCCGACTACGCGCAGCGGTCCAGGGCTGCAGCGCGAAAAGCGACCTGAAGGACGACGAGATGCCCGAACACCACCCGATCGAACTCCAACCGCCCGACATCGCGCCGTTTCGCGCATCCAACACCGGCGTCGACTACGTGCACGTGCTCGACTCGGGCCGACCCGGGCCGAACGTGATGGTGCAGGCGCTGACGCACGGCAACGAGTTCTGCGGCGCGATCGCGCTCGAGTACCTGTTCCGCGCGGGCGTGGCGCCGGTGCGCGGCAAGCTCACGCTGGCGTTCGCCAATGTCGCTGCGTACGCGCGCTTCGACTTCGACGACCCGGACTCGTCGCGTTTCGTCGACGAGGACTACAACCGGGTCTGGGCCGACGACGTGCTGTTCGGACCGCGCAATTCGGTCGAGCTCAGGCGGGCGCGCCAGTTGCAGCCGTTCGTCGACGCAGCGGACTTCCTGCTCGACATCCATTCGATGCACGAGCCGTGCCGCCCGATCATGGTCTGCGGGATGGTCGACAAGGGGGCGGCGTTCGCGCGCGCACTGGGCGTGCCCGCGGATCTGCTGATCGACACCGGTCATCCGGCGGGGCTGCGCATGCGTGACCGCGGCGGCTTCGGCGATCCGGCGAGCCCGAGGAACGCGCTGCTGATCGAGTGCGGCCAGCATTGGGAGCGCCGCGCGGCCGACGTGGCGATCGACACGACGCTGCGCTTCCTGGTGGCCACCGGCGCGGTCGATGCGCAGTGGGCGAAACCCCGGCTGCGCGTCGAACCGCCGCCGCGGCAGCGCCTGATCCGCGTCACCGAGCCGGTCGTCGCGAAATCGATGGCGTTCCGCTTCGCCGCCCGCTACGCGGGCCTCGAGATCATCGAAAAGGCCGGCACGCCGATCGCCTACGACGGTGACACGGTGTGGACCACGCCGTACGACGACACGGTGCTGGTGATGCCTTCGCTCAGGCACGTCAGCCCCGGCGCGACGATGGTGCGGCTCGGCCGCTACGAGTAGAACCCCTCTCAAAATCCCCGCCGGTCGCGTTGCGACGAGAAGCGGGCGGATGCCAGGGTGTGTTGACATAGGCCTCACGTCCGCATGATCCCAGCCACCACCGGCGGGTCGCGCCATGGCGGTTGCGTGAAAGCGCGGCGAAAGCGCCCCGTGCCCCATGTTGCCGACCGCGGGGATCACCCTGCGGGGCGGGCCGCCTTGGGCCGCATGGCGGCGTTGCGGCTCGGGGCCTTGGCTGCCGCCAATGGTCCCCTCGCCGCGCCTGGCCCTGCGACGCGATCCGACCCGCCGCAGACCCGATCGATAGGCCAACAGACCCTAGGCGGCGCGCGAAGGACAGTCGCGTGGCCGACGGCCGAGCGCGCCAACAACGCACACACCGGCCGCCGCAGCGGCCAAGCCGCTGCGGGCGTTCGCCGAGTCGCACGGCGCGCACGCGCGCAGCGCTTGGCTGAGCGTCGCAACCCTGCGGGGCGGGGTCGCCTCGCGTGCATCGCGTCGTAGCGGCTCGGGTCCTTGGCACCCGCCAAGGATCCGCTTGCCGCGCCTAGCGCTGCATCCCCCGGCGGCCCCGCCGCGGCCGCCGGGGATTCTGAGATCGGGCATTACGAATCTTCGCGACACGACAGACCTCCTGGCGCTCGTATCCGTCGCCGTTCGTCGTTGCGAACCGCAACGCCGCTCTTGTCATTCCGGGCCGCAGGCGAGGAATCTCCGCCGCTCGCAACGCCGAGATCCCTCGCGTTCGCTCGGGATGACAAGGCTTCACCCCGGCCTGGCTTCGTTGTTCCGAACGGCAATGCCCCCATTGTCATTCCGAGCCGCAACGCCGCTCTTGTCATTCCGAGCCGAAGGCGAGGAATCTCCACCGCTCGCAACGCCGAGATCCCTCGCGTTCGCTCGGGATGACAATGGGGAGTCATTCCGAGCCCAA
>Ga0272446_1006170_pt1 | contig 12681 bp, 9 predicted proteins | sample YNPCB0061_FD_194587 | JGI IMG/M metagenome (GOLD analysis project Ga0272446, IMG submission 194587) | Hot spring microbial mat communities from Yellowstone National Park, WY, United States - YNP-CB-006-1 | ecosystem: Environmental > Aquatic > Thermal springs > Hot (42-90C) > Sediment | place... | reverse complement strand
AGAACTCAGTCGCTTGAGCAGGATTTCTACTTCCGGCAGTTGCTCAGCCACAGCGATAATTTACCGCACTTCCCGTAGAAATGGTAGGCAGTTACCCATGATCTTTATTTTGCCTGCCAGCCGACGATCATAATCTCGTGATCCTCTATCAGCGCCATCTCTGGCCTGGCCGGCCTGGTTCTTTTCTCACCCGGCCTGCTGGCGCGGGTGGCGTCTGCAATGCGGATCAGGCTGGGCGCGAACTCAAGCGCGCAGATTGTCGCGCCTGTGTCCCCAAGCGCCCCGGCATGAACCGACCCGTGCAGTTTACCCCATACCACAATGTCACCGCCGGCGATGAGCTGCGAACCGGGGTTGACATCGCCCAGCACGACGATATGGCCGGGATGCCGAAGCATCTGACCCGAACGCACCCGGCGCCGCACTAACAGCCCGTCGCTGCCTTCCACCTGACCAATGGCTCGGCTGGCGTCTTGCGTGGCGCCCACATCGCCGATGCCCACATCCGCGCCGCCCCCGGCGCCACGGTTGCTGGTTGATCTGATATGGCTTTGCTCCGGCAAGCGCGCTGTGTTGTCCGGCGACGCCGGCCCGTCTTTGGCCGGCGTCGCACGACCGGTCTTGTCTCGCAGTGGCTCAGTCTCGCCCCGTCGGGTGGGTAGCCCGAGTTCGATCAGATGTGTGACGGTGTGGATGTCCTGGGCCAGCACGGCCTGGAGTGTCACCCCGTGTCTGTTCAGGAGCGCCTGTGCCCGCCGCAGATCGTCGGGAGATAGGGACAACCGGTGAACGTTCAAGGTTACCTGGCCGCCGCGAAAGAAGCGTGGATTGGACTGCAGCTTCGATTCCAGCTCGCGAAGCTGAGATAGCCAGAGTTCTTCCCCGAAATTGATTAACAGCCCTTCACGCAATCCCTTTATGGTGACCATGTCACGAACCCCACAAGACGTTTGCGCTATTTTAAGTGCACAATTGCTTAAAAAGCATGTAGATTGCGCTCAGAAAAGGCTCAGGATTTGGCGATGGGGGCAGCAGAGAGCGACGATGGCTGGGTGCTGGCAAAGCGATCATGTGTCGCGCTGCTCAGGCGCTGACACAGCCTCACTCCAGCGTGGATTTCTCAATCGGCGCCGGCTTCTCCAGCGGGATGTTGAAATATCCGGCGATGATGCGCTGGGCGATCGGCGCAGCGACACCCGACCCCTGGCCGCCGTTCCACACATACACGGCCAGGGCCAGCTCTGGGTTGACAGCCGGCGCATAGGCAACGAACCAGGCATGGGTGGGCAGGTAGGCGATGCCGTTGTAGCACACGCCGGTCTTGATGGCCACGTCGTCGCAGAACTCGGCTGTGCCGGTCTTGCCGGCATACTGAAAGCCGGGAATCTGCGACATGCGCGCCGTGCCGCTGTCGCTCACCACGTCGATCAATGACTGCTGGATGACGCGCAACGTCGGCTCGGAGATGGGCAGCTTGCGGATCACTTTCGGCTCGAAAGCGCGAACGACCTTGCCGTCGCTATCCACGACTTCGCGCACGAGTTGGGGTTGCATCAACACGCCGTCGTTGGCGATGGACGCCATCACATTCGCCATTTCCAGCGGGGTGGCCAGCACGAAGCCCTGGCCGATGGCCATGTTGTATGAGTCGCCGGTCGTCCAGACATCGCCGAAGGTGTTGCGCTTCCAGGCCGGCGTTGGCGCAAACCCGCGCCCAAAGCCGACTTCTAGCTTTGATGGTTCGCCGATACCGAAAATGCCCATCCATTTGGCCAGCTTGTCCGGCCCCATGCCCACGATGTTTTCCGGCGCATAGCCGCCGACGGCCTTGTAGAAGTACGTGTCGCACGAATTCCGCAGGGCATCGGTGATGCGCTGTGGGCCGTGCTGGCCGTTGCTCGACAAGGCGATCCAGCAATAGAACTTTTGTCCTTTTTTCGGATTATCCGGCTCGTACTGGTCGGGCAGGATAAAAGTGCCCGGATCGTTGATGACGGTGTAGGGGGTGACGGCGCCCTCTTCGAGCAGGGCGGCGGTGGTCACAATCTTGAACGTGGACCCCGGCGGAACCAGGTCGTCGGTGGCGTGGTTCAGCAAAGGGTTATGCAGGTCTTCCTGAAAAGCCTGCCATTGTTTCTGGGAGATGCCTTGAACAAACAGGTTGTTGTCGTATCCCGGCACGCTGACCATGCCCAGCACTTCGCCGGTTCTGGGGTTCAGGGCGACGACGGCGGCGCGCGGGGAGTTGCGCAGGCGCATGGCCGGGATCAGCGCGTCAGAGATGATCTTTTGCAGGCGCAAATCCAGCGTCAGGCGCACGCTGTGGCCTTCGCGGGGCGGCGTCGGCTCGCCTTCACGTCGCAACTCTTCACCGGAGGCGTCCACCAGGATGATTTCTTTGCCTTTCACGCCGCGCAACTGCTCCTCGGCAGCGAACTCGATGCCGGCCAGCCCAATCCGGTCGTCGCGGTCGTATCCGTTCTGTTCGTACTGTGCTTCCTGCCCGGCGGGAATCCTGCCGATATATCCCAGCAGGTTGCCCAGCAGTTCCTTATAGGGATAGGTGCGGGAGCCGACGCTCTGCACTACCACGCCGGGCATGGTCAGCGCCTGCTCCTGGATCACCAGGGCGGTTTCACGCGGCACGTTGTCTGCGACAACCACCCGGTCGTAGGGCCGGCCCTGTTGCACTTTGGCGAACACTTTGGTGTAGATGTCGCCGGCGGTCACGCCCGGCTGGTTGATCATCTGCGCCAGGCGGTAGTAGATCTCCATGCGCTTGATCCGGCGCTCGATGAAGTTGTCGGACTGGTACTGCCGAACGGGAATGATGGCCACCTGGAAGGCCGGCGCGTTGCGCACCAGCGCCTCGCCGTTGCGGTCATAGATCAGCCCCCTGGGCGCGGGGATTTTGCGTTCGACCAGGCTATTGCGGCGCGCCTGCTGCTCGAACCCCTGTTGATAGGTGATCTGCAGGTCATATAGCCGCACGGCCAGCGCGACGAATGCGATCAGCATCCCGACGCCCAGTATCAACAGCCGCGCGCGGCCACCCTGATTGTCGGGCGGGGGGGTCTGGCTGGTGCGCCGGCGGATCGGCAGGTCGTTGACAATCATCGTTTGGCGCGGCTACAGGGCGATCGTTCTGCCAGCTTCTCTGCGGCGCTGCCGCAGATTGACCTGGTTCAGCGCCGCGTGCGCAATAACAGCCAGCGCCGGATTGATCACCAGCAATGGCAGGATCACGTTCGTCATGGCGTGCACCACATCGACGTTCAGGCCGCTGATGGCCATGCCGGCGATGCTCAGTCCATACGATACCACGGTGACGAGCGCCACCCAGGTCGAGGCGCGCACTGTCGCTGATGGGATGGGCGCGCGATCTACGATGGTGGCCACCACATTTCCCAGCAGCAGGCTCAGGCTCGTCAACCCGACCGGCAGGTTCGAGGTCAAGTCCAGCATGAAGCCGCCCACGAACACCCAGAACAGGCCCTCCGCGCCGCGCAAAGCGACCCATACTGACGTGGCGATCAGCACCAGGCTCGGCCGCAGGCCGCCGCCAATCGCCGCCGGCAGCAGACTTGTCTCGGTCAGCGCCAGCGCCAGCAAGACCACAAATGCGCCAACATGCCATCTCATCGTGATTGTGGGATCAAGCCATTGAGTGATTGGGACATTGAGTCATTGAGCGATTGAGCGATTGAGCGATTGTGTCAATCACTCTGCCGTCCGATCAAGGAGCCTGGAGCGTCGCCGTCATGTTCGGCGCGGCAGTGATGACGAGCACGATCTCAATGCGGTTGAAGTCCACTGCCGGCCGGACGATGGCTTCCTTGAATAACTGGGCATCCGTGCTGATGATGCGCTCGACCCGGCCTACTGGCAACTGGCCGGGCAGCGCGCCGCCGAGGCCGCTCGTCACGATGATGTCATCGACTTCCAGGTTGTCGGTTTGCGGGACGTTTTGCAAGCGCAGGCTGCCATCGCTCTGGCCGGCGACTGTGCCGGTGGCGCGTGATGACACCACTTGCACATTGACATACGAATTAGGGTCGATCAGCAACTGCACCTGCGACGACGCCTCATTCACCTGGCCGACGCGCCCGATGAGCGCCAATCCGCCGCCCACCACCGGCATGCCGACCCGTATACCATGCTGCCGGCCCACGTTGATTGTGAGGTAGCGCGAAAAAGGGCTGGGGTCGCTGGCGATCACGTTGGCGCACACACCCGCGCGCAGCCGATTGGCATCGTTTGGGGCGCAAGTGGCGCTCAGGCCGATGACATCCGCGCCGACCACATCGTAAATCGGGTTTTGGCTGGCGAAATTGAGCAGGTCGCGGTACTGCCGCACCTCGGCTTGAAACTCGCGCAGGCGCAGATTTTCGATGCTCAGCTCGTCCACCTGTCGCTGCAAGGTTTGCACGCGCTGGCGCAGGTCTTGCAACTCGCCTGCGCTGCGAAACACGTCGTTGATGGCGCTTCCGGCCCCGCTGAAGAGTTGCTGCAGCGGGGTCAACACAACCGACAATGGCCCCTCTGCCGCGCGCGGAATCTGACTGCTGAGGCTGAGCACCAGCACAATGCCGGCGATCGCAATCAGGATCGGCGCAAGCAGCGGGCGAGAAGTTCGACGGTTCAAATGAGCGCGGGATAAGCGAACGTCAGGCCACACGCCGGCCGCCGGTCAGCGCCAGCGTGTTGCGCGATGTGCTGTGCCGTTCCAGGCCGACCAGCACCTCACGCAGCGAGTCCAGATTTTCCAGCACGGCTTCTGCGCCGCGCGCGACGCATGTCAGCGCATCCTCTGCCAGCCAGGTGTGAATGTTGGTCTCGTCGGCCACACGCTCGACCAGACCCTGCAACAGCGAGCCGCCGCCGGCCATGCAGATGCCGGTTTCCATCAGGTCGGCCACCAGTTCGGGCGGCGTTTCGTCCAGGGTGGCGCGAATCGAGTCCACGATGGTGTTGACCGAGTTCGATAGCGCCTCGCGCACTTCGATGGATGAGATTTCCACTGACTCGGGCAGGCCGGTGACCAGGTTGCGTCCGCGCAGGGTCATCGTTTTCTCCTCGGGCAGCGGGAAGGCTGAGCCGATGGCGATCTTGATCTTTTCGGCCATGCGTTCGCCGATGAGGAGGTTGTATTTCTGCCGCGCATAGTTGATGATGTCTTCGTCCATCTCGTCGCCGGCCACACGCACCGACCGGCTGACCACGATGCCGCCCAGCGCGAACACAGCCACCTCGGTCGTCCCGCCGCCGATATCGACGATCAGGCTGCCGTGCGCCTCGGTCACCGGCAGGCCGGCCCCGATCCCCGCCGCCATGGGTTCCTCGATCAGGTACACCTCGCGGGCGCCGGCTGAAAGCGCAGCATCGTACACGGCGCGCTTCTCCACCTCTGTCACGCCGGAGGGGATGCCGATCACCACACGTGGCCGGGGAATGTTGAACAGGCTGCGGCTGTGCGCTTTGCGGATGAAGTAGTCGAGCATGGCTTCGGTGATCTCGAAGTCAGAGATCACGCCGTCGCGCAGGGGGCGAATCGCAATGATCTTGGCCGGTGTGCGACCGACCATCTCTTTGGCCTCTGCGCCGACAGCCAGCACCTGGCGGGTCTTGCGATTGACGGCAACCCACGACGGTTCATTGATGATGATCCCTTTGCCACGCACAGACACCAGTGTGTTGGCGGTGCCAAGGTCAATGCCCAGGTCCAGCGAAAACAGACCCAGGATCTGGTCGATGATGTTTGCCATTCAGTTTTCCCTCGTATACTATGCCATTATAGACCATCGGCGCAACTGGGTGACTTTTCCGGCGGCGCCCGGCAATTCATCGCTGGGCGCGCCGAGCGGCGCCAGCCGTGCCAACGAGTGTGCTTATTATGTTGGATGATTGCAGGATTGCGTTCATTGGCGGTGGCGTCATGGGTGAAGCCATCACCAGGAGTTTGCTGCGCAGTGAGCTGGTGAGGCCCGACGCGATTGTGGTGGCCGAGCCGCTCGAAGCACGCCGGGCCAAACTGGCCGGCGATTTTGGGATTGGTGTGACCGCCAGCAATACGGAAGCTGTGGCGGGCGCGCAGGTTGTCGTCCTGTCAGTCAAGCCGCAGGTTATGCCGGCAGTGTTGCGCGGACTGCGCGGGCATGTGGCGTCGGATGCGCTGGTGTTGTCGATTGCCGCCGGCGTGCCCATCCGGCGCATTGCCGAAGGGCTGGGTGACGGGCATCCCATCGTGCGCGCCATGCCCAACACGCCCGCCCAGATCGGTGAGGGTGTCACCGGCTGGACGTGCACGCCGGCTGTGACCGAGGCGCAGCGCGAACAGGCGCGCGTCATCTTGCAGTGCATGGGCAAGGAAGTGTTCTTCGAGGATGAACACTATCTGGATATGGTCACCGCACTCAGCGGCACCGGTCCGGCCTATGTGTTCCTGTTCATGGAAGCCATGATCGACGTGGCGGTGCATCTTGGCTTCTCGCGCGCGGTGGCCGAGTATCTGGTGATGCAGACAGTGAAGGGCAGTGTGGATTACGCGATCCAGTCCGGCCAGCATGTCGCCCAACTGCGCAATCAGGTCACCTCGCCGGCTGGCACCACCGCCGAGGCGCTCTACATTCTGGAGGAAGGTGGCCTGCGCACGGTGCTGGCCCGAGCCGTGTGGGCGGCTTACGAGCGCAGCCTGGCGCTGGGCAAGAAAGCTACGGAGTGATGAGGAGTGAGAGGTGAGCGCTGAGGGATGAGTATAGAGGGGGAGAAAAGTGCGTGTGACGCGCTCTCTCCACCTCAGCTGGCTTCGGCCTGACAGCCATGTCGCAGCAAACTCAGGCCGTGCGCTGCTTCGGGCGCGATCACAGCAGTGATGCGCATACCAGCCGTGATGTGTGTGCTGGCAGTAGGCACCCACTCACGCCCGCCATCCTGACAGCGCACCAAAATGCATCCTGGCGGCAGACCCAGCTTGCTGATCTCTCGGCCTTCGAACGGCGCCCCTGCCTCAACGGTCAGATCGAGCACCATTGGCTTCTTCAATCTGGCGGCCAGTCCACTCGGCGCCAGATCGCGTTCGAGCAATGCTTCGTAGATGGGCAAGTCTTTGAGCAGCTCGGCGACTGCGTAAGCGACAAAGCAACTCACCAGCAAACCCAGCATTTGCTCATAGCTGCCGGTCATCTCCACGACCAAACTGATGCCGGTTAAGGGCGCGCGCACAATTGCAGCAAAGTAGGCCGCCATGCCAACGACGGCAAATACAGCCGGCTGTGGCGCGGCTTCGGGCGCGATGGCATGGGTCAGGTAACCGACGCCCAGGCCGATCAATCCGCCAAGCGTCAACATGGGCGCGAAAATGCCTCCGGGCGCGCCTGTGCTGTAGCTGATGATCGTTAGCGCGAATCGCGCGAGGAACCAGAACGGTATGGCGGCCAGCGCGATCTCTGCATGCAGCGCGTTTTCGAGCAGAACGTGCCCGCTCCCAACAGCAATTGGCGAGAACCAGGCAATCAATCCGATGCTGGCGCCCACGGCTGCGGCCAGCGTCAGTTTGCGCTGGGGCGGCCAGGCGCTGACCCACCGCGTCAACTTTAGCAGGCTGTGGTTGAATATCACCCCCAGCGCGCCGGTTGTGATACCCAGAAGGACAAAAGCCGGCAGCGCGCTGAGCGGGGCCATGGCATAGGCCGGCGCCGCAAATACCGGCGCCTGGCCAGAAACCAAGCGCGACAGAATGTCGGCCACCACCGCGCTGATGAACGCCGCCCCAAACACAATCGGCCGGAAATCGCGCTGCATTTCCTCCAGCACAAAGATGACGCCGGATAGCGGCGCGTTGAACGCTGCCGCCAGGCCGGCCCCTGCCCCTGCTGCTGTCAAGGTCAGGCGTTCTCGCGGCGCGGCTTTCAGCCAACGCGCGATAGCGTCGCCTGTTGCGCCCCCCATCTGCACCGTAGGCCCTTCCCGCCCCAGCGCCAGGCCGCTGCCCAGGGCCAATACACCACCGATCATTTTGACGGGCAACACACGCTGCCAGCGCAGCTCGCGCAAGCGATGCAGCACACCCTTCAGATGTGGGATGCCGCTGCCGCGCGTCTCTGGCGCAAACTGCTGCACCAGCATCACCGAAGCAGTAGCGCCGGCCGCACTGAACAGCATGGCTGCCAGCCAGCCGATTGCCGGAATCTGGCGCGACGCGGCAATGAGCGTGTTGCGCAACGCGTCAGCTTCAACCAGCAGCAGACGGAACACGACTGCCACGCTGCCGGCTGCCACGCCAACCAACACAGCGCGGGGCAACACCCTGCGTCGTTGCTGGCTGACATCCAGATATTCCTGAACCTCAGAAATTGCTTCGGCGGCCTGTTTATCTTCGGTTGCGGTGGGCGAGCCAATGTCCGAAGCGGCGCTGGAAGCCAGGTGTGATGGCTGAGGCGTGTTACTCACCCTGCGCTCCGCTGGCTGTGTTGTGCAATCCCCGCCACACGTGCTCCGGCGTCAACGGCAAGCGGTAGAAACGCTTGCCTGTGGCGTGGAACACCGCGTTAGTCACAGCCGGCGCGACTCCGTCCATCGGAATTTCGGCCACGGCCTTCGCGCCATAGGGGCCGGATGGCTCGTAAGTCTGCACCAGGATCGCCTGCAACTCCGGCGTTTCGTCGGCGGCGAAGATGCGGTATGGCCCAAAGCGCGGGTTCAGCACGCGGCCCTGCGCGTCGTAGGCCATCTCTTCGCTGACGGCATAGCCCAGCGCCTGCACGTTGCCGCCCTCGATCTGTCCGCTGGCCGTGGCCGGGTTGATGGCCACGCCGCAATCCACCGCCATCACCAATCGGGTGACGGTCACCTCGCCGGTCTGCGTGTCCACCTCGACCTCGGCAAACTGCGCGCCAAAAGGCGGCGGCGAGTCGTAGCTCATGTGCGAGGCGGTCGCCATGATCTGGCGCTGGTTTTCCTGATGGGTGGCAAACAAGGCCACCTCTTGCAGGCTGACGCTGCGGCCATCGGGCGCCCACGCGCGCCGGTCGCGCAATGCGATCTGACTACTGACTGCTTGCGACTGGCGGCTGAGCATGTGCGCCGCCACTTCGCGGATTTGTTGCGCGACCTGTTCGGCGGCTTTCCTGGCTGCGCCGCCGCTGATGTAGGTGGTGGAGGATGCATAAGCGCCGGTGTCGAACGGCGTGAAGTCGGTGTCCGACGAGTGCATGATGATGTCTTCGAGCGGCACGCCCAGTGTTTCGGCCACGATCTGCCCGATCACGGTGTCGCTCCCGGTGCCGATGTCAGTCGCGCCGACGGCCACGTTGAATGAGCCGTCGTCGTTCATCTTGATACTGGCTGCGCCCATGTCCAGGCCGGCGATCGCGGTGCCGTGCATGCAGGTTGCCACACCGATGCCGCGCCGAATCCAGGGCCGGTTGGGATAGGGTTGTGTCGCGCGCCCGCCCCTGCGGTCGCGGTCGTGCCAGCCGATGGCGGCCATGCCTTGCTGGTGGCACTCTTCCAACGCGCAGGTCTTGATGATCTGTTCGAAGCCTTCGCGCGCCTCGCCCAGCGCTTTGGCCAGCGGCAGGGTATCGCCCACGCGCACCCAGTTGGGCCGGCGAAACTCGATTGGGTCGAGGCCGAACAGCGCCGCCGCTTCGTCCATCAGGCATTCCAGGGCGAATTCGGCCTGCGGCGCGCCATAGCCCCGGAACGCCCCCGGCGTGGGAATGTTGGTGTACACGATGTCGCACACGAACTCCAGGTTCGGACAGCGGTAGGTGCTGAGGCCGCGCAGGCCGCTGACGGTTTGCACAGTGAGGCCGTGCGTGCCGTAGGCGCCAGTGTTGCCCAGCACGTACAGGCGCAGGGCGTGCAGGAGGGGCGCGCCGGCTTCGTCGCGCTTGAAGCCGGCCTTGAACACGATGCGTTGCGGATGACGCGAGCGGGCCGAAGTGAATTCCTGCTCGCGGGTGTACTCGAAGCGCACTGGCCGGCCGGTGGCGAGGGTCAGGTGCGCGCACAGGTCTTCGATCAACATCTCCTGCTTGCCGCCGAATCCGCCGCCGATGCGCGGCTTGATGACGCGGATGCGCTTGACCGGCAGGCCGATCAGCGGCGCGATCATGCGCCGCACGTGAAAGGGCACCTGCGTGCTGGTGCGGATCACCAGCCGGTCATCCTCATCCCACCAGGTCATGCACACGTGCGGCTCGATGCTGGCCTGTTGCACTTGCTGCACGCGGTACTCGCGCTCGATCACGACATCGCTCTCCGCGAAGCCAGCCTCGATATCGCCCACCTGCGCATAGGGCTGCGCGACGATGTTGCGCGACGCATCCTTGATGTTGACGGCGTCCGGCTCGTCGTGAATGATCGGCGCGCCGGGGCGCATGGCTTCGTCGGGGTCGAACACCGCCGGCAACACCTCGTAGTCCACCTCGATCAACTTGAGAGCCTGTTGCGCGATTTCGGGCGTCTCGGCGGCGACCACCGCCACGCGGTCGCCCACGTGCCGCACCTTGTTGTCCAGGCTGACTTGATCGTAGGGCGGCGGATTGGGGTAGGACTGGCCGCCAGAGGCGTAGATCACGCGCGGCACATCCTTATAGGTCAGCACAGCATGCACGCCCTTCAACGCTCTGGCTTTGTCCGTGCGGATGTCACGGATGCGGGCGTGCGCGTGCGGGCTGGTGAGCAGGGCGGCATGCAACATGCCCTGCATGGGGTAGTCATCGACGAAGGCCGGCTTGCCCTGCGCCAGCTTGGCGGCATCCACTTTCCTCTCTGCTTTGCCGACGGTGGCCGTCGGGAGTTCGGGCAGGACGGTGAATTGCAGGCTGGGGGCGGTTGCCTGGTCGGTCAGGGTCTGGGTGTCTCTTTGCCGGCTGGGAGATGTATCCGCGCCGGATGCGCTGCCCCAGTCGGCGTCGCCAGTGTGCGGGCTGCCGGATGGGCTGCCGGCCACGACGCGCTGAAAGGGGGGCAGCCGGTCGGTGTCGCCGCGCAGGATGCGCGCCGCATTGAGCACGGCTTGCACGGGCTTCAGGTAGCCGGTGCAACGGCACAGCACGCCGCTCAGCGCCTCGCGCACCTCTGCTTCGGATGGGTCGGGGTTGCGATCAAGCAAGGCTTTGGCGGCCAGCAGTTGGGCCGGCGTGCAATAGCCGCACTGAATAGCGCCGTTGTCGATGAAGCATTGTTGCAGCGTGCTCAGACGAACGCGGTCGCCCATCGACTCCACCGTGAGAATGTCGATACCTTCGGCTTGCGCGGCCAGCATCACGCAGGTGTTCACAATGCGGAAGGGGGCCGGCGCATTTGCGCTGTCTGATTGCGGCCGGGTGGGAATGGGGCGCATCAGAACCGCGCACGCGCCGCACTCGCCCGTCTCGCAGCCGTGTTTGACGCTGTAGTAGCCGGCCTTCCGCAGGGCCGACAACAGTGTCTCATGCGGCGCAACCGCCAATTCCCGATCCGCTCCATTGATTCTGAGGTGAACGATCATTCTCTTTCCTCGCTGCTCCCCGATCCGTGTTGTGTGTATGATAACGCGACCAACGACGCGCGGCGGATGACATCCGTCGTTCGTCATCGATCACGGGTTGTCTGTCGAATCGCAGGAGCAGCATGAAGACAGTCACGTTGGAGCAGCCGTTTCAGTTTGCGTTGAGCGACACGCCCGCGCCCGGCCGGCCCGGCCCCGGCGAGGCGCTTGTGCGCGTGCATCGTGTTGGCATTTGCGGCACCGACTTGCATGGCTATCGCGGCAGGCAGCCGTTCTTCGAGTATCCGCGCATCATCGGCCACGAACTGGGTGTCGAGGTGGTGGAACTTGGCCCGCAGTCTGCCGGCGCGCCGTATCTGCCGCTGCGCCCCGGTGATCGTTGCGCCGTCGAGCCATACATGAACTGCGGGCAGTGCATTGCCTGCCGGCGCGGGCGCGCGAACTGCTGCGCCAACCTGAAGGTGCTGGGCGTGCACATGGATGGCGGCATGCGCGAATTCATCCTCCTGCCGGCCCATAAGCTCTACCGATCGGACACGCTGACGCTGGATCAACTGGCGCTGGTCGAGACGCTGGGCATCGGCGCGCACGCGGTGGCGCGGGCCGCGCCAGAGCCGGGCGAATGGTCTCTGGTGATCGGCGCCGGGCCGATCGGTCTGTCGGTCTTGCAGTTCGTTCAACTTGCCGGCGCGCGAACGATTGTGCTGGACGTGAGCGAGGCGCGGTTGCGCTTTTGCCGCGAACACTTCATCGTGGATGCGGCGCTAGACGGCAAGGGGGATGTGCCGGCGCAATTGCGCGACATCACCGGCGGCGATTTGCCGACGACGGTGTTCGACGCCACCGGCAATCAGCAGTCCATGCAGGCCGCCTTTGACTACACAGCCCCCACAGGCCGGCTGGTGTTGGTCGGCCTGTTTCAGGGCGATGTGTCTTTCAACGACCCGCACTTTCACCGCCGCGAGCTGACGCTGTATGCCACGCGCAACGCGACGCCGGCCGAATTCAAGCGCATCCTCAAATTGATGGAGCACGGTCTGATCGACACCATGCCCTGGATCACGCACCGCGCCACATTCGACACGCTGATCGAGGCGTTCCCGGCCTGGCTCGATCCCGATGCCGGCGTGGTCAAGGCGGTTGTGTCGGCAGCGGCGTGAGTTGTGCATAGAGCGCTGTATTGC
>Ga0272446_1006169_pt1 | contig 12681 bp, 16 predicted proteins | sample YNPCB0061_FD_194587 | JGI IMG/M metagenome (GOLD analysis project Ga0272446, IMG submission 194587) | Hot spring microbial mat communities from Yellowstone National Park, WY, United States - YNP-CB-006-1 | ecosystem: Environmental > Aquatic > Thermal springs > Hot (42-90C) > Sediment | place... | reverse complement strand
TCAACGCTTCGCCTCTGCCCTCGCAGGCAGCGACGCATGACTCGGGGTCAACGTGGATAGCTATTCCTTTCGTTGTTTGGACTTTCACCATTTCACCTCGCCGGCTTTGACCGGCGCACAGGAGCCCGCATGATCCGCCGCGCCCTCGCGCTCTCGCTCGCGCTCGCCACCGTCGCGCCCGCCGTCGTCGTCGCGAAGGAGCCGCCGCCCGCCGCCAGCGGCCGCCGCGTCGCCATCAAAGTCACCGACAAGGGCTACGACCCGGCGCAGCTCACCGCCAAGCCCGGCGAGAAGCTGGTCCTGGTCTTCCTCGCCACCGACAAGATGGGCTGCTGCGACTCGATCATCGTGCCGCAGGTGAACGCCTCCGGCACCGTCACGAAGGACAAGCCGCTCGAGATCCCGGTGACCATGCCGGCCTCGGGGAAGCTGGTCTTCGCCTGCTCGATGACGATGTGCCGCGGTGAGATCAGCCCCGCCAAGTAGCGGCGGCGGCGACCTCCTCGCGCGCGTCCGCGCCTTCGCCTTCCCGACGGGCGCGCCGCCGCCCGCGCGCGCGGTCGTCCTCCGGCAGCGCGGCACGATGCGGCTCGCCGTCGACGGGCCGTGGATCCCCTTCGACGCCGAGCAGCGCTTCGAGGGCACCGGCCTCGACTTCGCCTGGCGCGCGCACGCCAGAATCGCGCGCCTCCTGCCGGTCACCGTCGTCGACGCCTTCGCCGGCGGGCGCGGCGCGCTGACCGTGCGCGCCTTCGGGCTCGTCCCGCTCATGCGCGCGGCGTCGACCCCCGACCTCGATCGCGGCGAGGTGCTGCGCGCGCTCGCCGAGCTCCCCTGGCACCCCGGCGCCTACGCCGCGCCGCCGCCCGGGCTGTCGTTCGCCGAGGTCGGCCCCTCGACGCTGCGCGCGACCTTCGACGACGGGCGCACGCGCGCGGCCGTCGATCTCGAGCTCGGCGACGACGGCCGCGTGCTGCGCGCGAGCGCCCCCGATCGCCCCTACGCCGAGCGCGGTCGCGCCGCCGTCCCGACGCCGTGGGGCGGCGCCTTCAGCGACTGGGTCACCTTCGGCGCGCTGCGCGTCCCGACGCGCGCCGAGGTCGCGTGGCACCTCCCCGCCGGCCCCTTCGTCTACTGGCGCGGGCAGATCCTCGACGTGCGACTTGATGTCTAGCGATTAAGCGCGCGGCGGGATCAGGCCGGCGCGCGGGACGTCGCGCGCGGTGAGCCGCGGCGGCTCGTGCGCGGGATCGCAGCGGTACTGCGCGAAGTCGCTCCAGCCGCGCTCGCGCAGGAAGTCCTCGTCGAGGAGCGCCTGCCCCGAGAGCTGCCCGGGCGGCGTCTTCAGGACCTCCAGCGTCGCGTCGGCGATGATCTCCGGCTTGCGGCACATGGCCGGCCCGCCGAGCTGGTGGTTGATGGTGGCCTGGCTCTCGACGAGCGTGACCGGCCAGAGCGCGTTGATCGACAGCGCCTGCCCGCGCAGCTCGTCGGCGAGCCCCATCGCCAGCATCGTCATCCCCAGCTTCGAGATCAGGTAGGCGACCTTGCCGCCGAGCGCGTTGGCGCCGTTGAGCCCCATGTCGAGCGGCGGCGAGTAGACCAGCACGTGGCCGCCCCCGTCGGCGAGGAGGTGCGGCAGGCAGGCGCGCGTGCAGGCGAAGGCCGCGCGCGCGTTCACGCCCATCACCAGATCGAACCGCTTCATCGGCGTCTCGGCGACGGGCATCCACCACAGCGCGCCGGCGTTGTTCACCAGCACGTCGATGCGCCCGAACGCCGCCATCGTCGCCGACACCATGCGCTCGATGTCGTCGTCGTTGCGCACGTCGGTGCGCACGGCGAGCGCGCGCCGCCCGAGCGCCTCGATCTCCGCCGCCACCGAGTGGATCGTCCCCGGCAGCTTCGGGTTCTCGGCGTCGCTCTTCGCCGCGATCACCACGTCCGCGCCGGCGCGCGCCAGCGCCAGCGCGACTACCCGCCCAATCCCCCGCGATCCGCCCGTGACGATCGCCACCTTCCCGTCGAGGAACCCCATCGCCGCCCTCCGCGCCGCCGCCGGTTACTCGTGGAGCTGCTGGGCGAGGTACTGCTGCTCGCCCAGGCTCTTGATCAGCTCGAGCTGCGCCTCGAGCCAGTCGGTGTGCTCCTCCTCGGAGACGAGGATCTTCTCGAGGAGCTCGCGCGACCCGTTGTCGCCGGCCGAGCGCGCCAGCTCGATGCCGTCGTTGAGGAGCTTGAGCGCCGCGTACTCGAGCTCGACGTCGAGCTTGAGCATCTCGGGGACGTTCTCGCCGACGTTCACCTTCCCGAGGCGCTGCAGATTGGGGATGCCGTCGAGGTAGAGGATGCGCTGGATGAGGCGATCGGCGTGCTTCATCTCGTCGATCGACTCCTCGCGGATCTTTTTGTAGAGGCGCTTGTAGCCCCAGTGATCGCAGAGCCGCGCGTGGATGAAGTACTGATTGATCGCCGTCAGCTCGTTGGTGAGGACGCTGTTGAGGAGATCGAGGATCTGCGGATTGCCCTTCATGGGTCGCCCTCTCTAGAGGGCGCTGGGCCCTCGGATCAGCTAGCCTGTGCGACCGGCAACATTGCACCAGATTGTGCCGCCTGTCGCGGACATTTTCCGGTGCGGCCGGTGAGCTGGTGCTCGTCGATGAGATCGGCGATCTCGTCGCGGCACGACCCGCAGTCGGTGCCCGCGCCGCAGGCGCGCCCCACCGCGTCGACGGTGCTCGCCCCGTCGGTGATCACGTCGCGAATCTCGGCATCGGAGACGGCGTGGCAGAGACAGAGGATCACGGCGACGACCTCGAGAACGACCTCGTTCTGATATTGAAAACTACTTTCAATATCGCCCGTTGTCAAGGGGCCGCGCGCTCGCCCTCTCTCGTCGCCGTCAGCGACGGCCGCGATCACCGCGGCGGCTGCGGCTTTTCGGGGTTGATGGCCTCCGGCGGGCGTTGTGGATGGTGCGGTCCTCGCCCTCCCCCGCCCCCGGCGCCGCCTGCGGCGAAGGCGCTGCCGGCCCCGGATCGACCGGCACGTTGTCGAAGAGCCGCCCCGCCTTGCGCTGCTCGGGGGTGCGGTTCTTCCCCTGATCGAACGGCGTCGGTACGTCGCTGCCGGGGAGCGGCGTCGTGTTCGGCTGCCCCGTCATGTTGGTCCCGGTGTCGCCCTCGGGCTCGATGGCCTGCGGCTCGCGCTCCGCGGCGGTCGCGGCCAGCGCCGCCGTCGCCGTCGAGGCCCCGAGCGCGAGTGACAGCAGCCCCACTCTCGAAAGCGTCCTCATGTCCGTCGTCTCCTCCTCGTCGGCGTTCTTGCAGCGCCCGAGCCACCATGACATCGTCGGGCGGTGGGCCCCTCCGACGCCGACCTCTCGTCCCGCCTCGCGGGCATCCGCCTGCTCTGCCTCGACGTCGACGGCGTCCTCACCGACGGGCACCTCTACTGGTCGGAGGGCGGCGTCTTCTGGCAGAAGTTCAACGTCCGCGACGGCTACGGCATCAAGCTCCTCCAGGCGCTCGGGATCGAGGTGGCGATCCTCTCGGGCGGCGACGTGCGCTCGGCGCGCGACCGGGCCGCGGGGCTCGACATCCGCCACGCCTATTTCGGCTTGACAGATAAGCTGGCCACCTTCCACGAGGTGGCGCGCGACGTCGGCGTGACGCTGGCCGAGAGCGCCTTCGTCGGCGACGAGCTGGTCGACGTGCCGCTCCTCGAGCGCGTCGCCTTCGCCGCGACGGTGCCCGACGCCGTCGAGGAGGTGCGACGCGTCGCCCACTACGTGACCACGCGCCCCGGCGGCGACGGCGCGGTGCGCGAGGTGTGCGACCTCATCCGCCGCGCCCGCGCCGGCGTGGCGACGATCGCGGCCGGCAAGTGACCGCCGGCCGCTCGCACCCGATCGCGCGGCTCCTCGAGCGCGACCGGCTGCGCGTCGTCGGGCTCATGTCGGGGACGTCGCTCGACGCCGTCGACGCGGCGCTCGTCGAGGTGCGGCTCACCCCCGATCGGCAGGCGATCGCCGAAGAGGGCGTGACGCTGCTGGCGTTCGAGATGAGCCCCTACACCGCCGAGGAGCGCGCCGCGATCCACGCGCTCATCCCGACGAGCGGCGGCACCGGCGACGCGCGCGCGCTGTGCGCGGGGAGCTTCGCCCTCGGGGCGCGCTTCGCCCGCGCGGCGCGCGAGGTCGTGGCCAAGGCGGGGCTGCGCCTCGACGAGATCGACCTCGTCGGCAGCCACGGCCAGACCGTCGACCACCAGCCGCCGTCGTCGGGCGCCGCCGTCGCCGGGACGCTCCAGCTCGGCGAGCCGGCGCTCATCGCCGCCGAGCTCGGCGCGGTCACCGTCGCCGACTTCCGCACCGCCGACGTCGCCGTCGGGGGCGAGGGCGCGCCGCTCGTCCCCTGGACCGACTGGGCGCTCCACCGACGGGCGGGCCGCGCGCGCGCGCTGCAGAACATCGGCGGCATCGCCAACGTGACGCTGGTCATGGAGGCCGCCGAGGAGGTGGTGGCCTTCGACAACGGCCCCGGCAACGTGATGATCGACGCGCTGGCGCCGCTCGCCTCCGACGGGCGCGACGACCTCGATCGCGACGGGGCGCTATCGGCGCGCGGGCGCGTGCAGGAGGACCTCCTGGCCGCGCTGCTCGACGACGACTACCTGCGCCGGCCGCCCCCGAAGTCGACCGGCCGCGAGCGCTACGGCCGCGAGCGCACGCTGGCCTGGGCGGCCGCCCACCGCGATCGCGCGCCCGTCGATCTCCTGGCGACGCTCGTCGAGCTGACCGCGCGCGCGATCGCCGACAGCTACCGCGCCCACCTGCCGCGGCTCCCCGACGAGGTGCTGGTCTCGGGCGGCGGCGCGCGCAACGCGACGCTGATGGCGGCGCTCCGTCGGCTGCTCGCGCCGATCCCAGTGCGCGTCTTCGGCGACGATCCCGCGGCCGCCGACGCCAAGGAGGCGATCGCGTTTGCCGTCCTCGCCGTCGCTGCGCTGCACGGCTGGCCGGCGAGCCTGCCGCGCGTGACCGGCGCCCGAAAGCGCGCGGTCCTCGGGAAAATCTGTCTGCCGCCGTGGTAATGTCTCGGGCCCCGATGGCCGACGAGCGCCGCCGCAGCCCACGCCGCTGGACCAGCGCCCGCGCGCTCGTCCTCCTCGGCTGCGCGCTCGCCCTCGCCGCGGGCTGCCACCCGTTCGATCCCAAGCACCCGCTCCGCGGCAAGCCCGACGTCGACGGCACGCGCCCGGCATACTGGATCTGGGTGGAGGACAACGTGTGGCACGTCCGCGTCACCGCCGGGGCGCGTCCGCGGCGGTTCCAGGGGTCGCTCACCGGCGTGAGCGGCTCGGTGACCGACCTCGCCCTCACGCGCCCCGAGCTCGCCGATCGCGTCGCGCTGACCGGCGGCGCGGTGCAGTTCGACATCGACGCCGGCGGCCCCGACGGGCCGAAGAAGGGCGCCGACGGCTTCAGCGCGCGCGTCCTCGGCGGCTGCGGCCGGCTCGACGTCCTCGTCGACGGGAAGGCGCGCCCCGACCTGGTGCGGCTCGGACCGCGCGGACAGCAGCCGCGCGGCCTCCCCTTCGAGCGGTGCCCCTGAGCCCGAGAGTGACCCGCCGATGACGCCGACGCTCGCGGAGCAGATCGCTCACCTCGCCGCCTCCGCCGTCGACGCGGAGGCGCTGGCCCGCGCCGCCCTCGAGCTCCTCATCCCCGCCTTCGCCGCCGACGCCGGCGAGATCACGCTCCCCTCCTCCGACGGGATCGCCCCGCGCCTGTGCCGCGTCGGCGACGCGTCGCGGGCGACCGCCCCGTCGCTGGTGAAGGCCTCCCTCGGCGCGCGCGGCGCGATCACCGGCGAGCTCGCCGTGTGGGCCTCGCGCCCGGCGGCCTTCGACGGCACCGCCGAGCGACGCCTCGCCCACGGCGCCGCCGCGCTCGGCCCGGCGCTGGCGCTGCTGCGCGCCGATCCGCTGCGCGAGAGCCAGCAGCGCGCCTTCGAGCTCGACGTCCTGCACCGCCTCGCCGACACCGTCGCCAGCTCGCTCGACCTCGACGAGGTGCTCGGCCGCTCGCTCGATCTCGCGCTCGACGTCATCCACGCCTCGAGCGGGCTGCTCGGGCTGCGCGACGACGCACGCGCGGTCTATCGATCCGTGCAGGTCCGCGACCTGCCCCGCGACGCCTACACCGACGAGATCCCCTGCGCGATCTACGAGCCCTACTTCGAGCGCCTGGAGTACCTCGACCGCACGGCGCAGCAGATCCAGCAGGCGGGCAACCATCACCCGGCGCTCGGGCGCGCGATCGCGCATGGGATCACGCGCATCCTGACCCTGCCGCTCCGACGGGAGCAGCGCATCGTCGGCGTCCTGTCGCTGCACCTCCGCGACGGTGACCACTTCGAGCCGACGACGCTGCACACGCTGCGCGCGATCACTCGCCACCTCGCGGTCTTCATCGAAAACGCGCGGGCGCACCACGCGGTGGCGCGACGCGAGCGGCTCGCGTCGCTGCTGCGCGATTTCGGCGAGAAGGTGGTGTCGCCGATCGAGCCGGCCGAGCTCTACCGCCTGGTGCTGCCGACGGTGCAGGCGATCATGCGCTGCAACGGCGCGCTGATCTCGCGCATCGACATGGCCAGCGGCAGGGCGCGCGTGATCGCGGCCAGCGGGCGCGACGAGCCGCTCGTCGGTGTCGAGCTCCCGACGTCGCCCCCCTTCCTGCACGACTCGATGGTGGCGACGACGCCGTTCGTCGTCGAGGACGCGCAGGCGATCGATCCGGCGACACCCGTCGGCCGAGCCGCGCACGAGCGCAACACGAAGAGCTTCGTGATGCTGGCGATCCGCCACCGCGGCGAGCCGATCGGTCACCTCTTCACGGGCAGCGACGAGCCGCGCCAGTGGGCGCGCGAGGAGCTGGAGGCGATGGAGCTCCTCGGCACGATGACCGCCGAGGTGCTCGAGCGCGAGCGGCTCTCCGCCGTCGCCGAAGCGGAGCGGCGGATGCTCGACGCGACCATCGAGGATCTCCCCATCGTCATCTCGGTCGTCGACGCGAGCGGCCGCCAGCTCCACGCCAACCGCGCGGCGCGCGTCGTGAACGACGTCTACACGCGCGGCGGGAGCCCCGACTGGCGCGTCGAGGTGGCCAAGTCGGAGATCCGCCTCCCCGACGGGACGGTGCTCTCGCCCGAGCAGCGCCCGCTGCGTCGCGCGTTCCGCGGAGAGGTGGTGCTCCCGACGGAGGTCGTGCTGACCACCCCCGACGGGTTGACGGCCAACGTGCTGGCCTTCGCGGTCCCCATCAGCCGCGACCCGACCGGCCGCGTGCTCGCCGTCGCCGTCGGCTACCAGGACGTCTCGGCGCTGCGCGCGCTCGCCGACGAGAAGGACCGCTTCCTGCGGGTGGCGTCGCACGAGCTGCGCTCGCCGCTCACCAGCCTGCGCGCGACCACCTCGCTCCTCGAGCTCGACCCGACGGCGGTGAGCGATCCCGAGCGCCGCGCCACGATGCTGCAGCGGATCCGGCGCCAGATCGATCGCCTGGTGCGCCTCGTCGAGCAGCTCATCGACTCGGCGCGCGTGCGCTCCGAGCTGCCGCTCGATCCCAAGGAGTGCGATCTCGTCGAGCTCACGCGCGAAGCGATCGAGCTGGCGATGACCGCGCATGGCGACCCGCAGCGCAAGGTGACGCTGCGCGGCCGCTCGTCGCTGCGCGGCTCGTGGGATCCGTTGCGCATCGAGCAGGCGGTGACCAACCTCGTCGGCAACGCGCTCCGATACAGCCCGCCCGACACCGAGGTCGAGGTCGCCGTCGAGGAGCTCGACGGCACCAACCGCGCGCGCGTCACCGTCGTCGATCACGGCATCGGCATCCCCGCCGACCAGATCGAGTCGGTGTTCGCCCCCTTCTTCCGCGCCAAGAACGCCGTCGCGGCGCACAAAGGCGGGCTGGGGCTCGGGCTCTACATCGCGAGCGAGGTCGTGCGCCGCCACGGCGGGGCGCTCACCGTCGAGTCGGAGCCCAACGTGCGGACGGCGTTCGTGATCGAGCTGCCGCGCGAGGTACAATAGGCGTTCGGACGACTGCGAGGGGAGCTGAGATGGCCGACGAGGGACGGTACGGGCAGAAGTGGCAGGAATGGGCGAGCCAGCTCGGCTCGGACATCGACCTCGTGTTCGCGCTGAGCGGCAACGAGGCCATCGCACCGCCGGGGCGGCGCTTCCTCGCGGCGGCGATCTCGTACGTGCTCACGCAGCTCGACCTCATCCCCGACCACGAGCGGGCCGGCGCCGTCGACGACGCGCTGGTGCTGCGGGTCGCGGCCGCGCTCGCCACCGAGCACGCCGGGTCGCTGCCGACGAAGGAGTCGGCGCAGCTGGCGCGCCTGGCCAACGACGACGAGGAGATCCGCGCCGCGCTCGGCGACGCGCTCTTCGCGCGCCTGCGCCGCTATGTGATCGACCTCTGCGACAAGCCCGTCCGCGGCCGCACCGCCGAGCAGCTCATGAACGACGCGCGCTCCCGCCAGGACGCGCAGCGCGAGCTCGAGCAGTCCAAGCGCCGCCTCAAGGAGCCGAGCCCGCTCTCGACGGCGGAGGCCGCGGCATTGGAGGTCTCGGTGAAGAGCTATCTCCAGATGAAGCTGAAGTAGCGGGGCAGCGAGAGGCGCGCCATGCCCGCCAGCCGCGGGATCGTCGCGCTCGCGCCCGAGGAGATCGCCCGCTACCTCATGCGGACGCGCCGCGGGCGCGAGCTCGGCCGCTTCGACCTCCACCTCGACGAGCACCTGCGCGAGGTCCTCGCGCGCGCCGACGACTTCGTGCCGTCGGACGCGGGGGCCATCGTGCTCGACGATCCGCGCGCCAAGCTGGCGCGCCTGGCGGCGCCGGGGCGCCTCACGGTGATCGCCTGCTTCGGCGCCGACGGCGGGCTGGTGCCGTCGGTGGGGACGCGCGTGCCGGCGAACCACGGCTTCATCGGCCGCGTCTACCAGGGGGGCGTGCCGCTCCTCGACGAGGGCGGCCTCGGCGTCCCGGTCGTCCTCGGCGAGGCGATCTGCGGTGCCATCGAGCTGCGGCGCGCGCCCGGCGGGGCGACCTACGCGCCGCGCGACCTCGAGCTCCTCCGCATCTTCGCGGCCTTCATCTCGTCGTCGATCCTCAACACGCTCGACGCCATCCGCCTGCGCGAGCTGGCCCGCCGCGACGAGCTGACGGGCCTCTACAACGATCGCTTCCTCTACGCGCGGCTGCGCGAGGAGATCGCGCGCGCCGAGGGCGACGGCACGCCGCTCGCGCTCCTGTTCATCGATCTCGACGACTTCAAGCGCGTGAACGACGCCTACGGGCACCTCGCCGGGAGCCGCACGCTGCGCGAGGTCGGGCGCATCCTCGCGGCGACGGTGCCGCCGGGGGCGCTGGCGGCGCGCTACGGCGGCGACGAGATGGCGGTGATCCTGCCGGGCGCCGACGCCGACGCCGCGCTGGCCGTCGCCGAGGCGGTGCGCGCGTCGATCGACAAGACGGCGATCTGCACCGACTGCGCCGACGTGGGCGTCGCGCCGACGGGCGTGCACGTGACGGCGTCGCTCGGCGTGGCCAGCTACCACGAGCACGTGAGCCCCTTCGGCAGCCTCGATCGCCGTCAGAACGCGCTCCTCCACCTCGCCGACGCCGCGATGTACGCGGCGAAGGCGTCGGGGAAGAACCGCGTCGAGATCGCGACGCCCGAGGACTGAGGCGCGCCGCGCTTTCGCGCTAGACGCTAATTCGCCGGGCCGGCGGGGGCGCGCTCGGCCGCCTGGCGGCGCGCGCGGTAGACGTAGTCGAGGTTCATGCTGCCGTCGGGGAGGTCGACCGGGACCACCACCTCGGCGACGTTGACGAAGCGCGACGAGAGGCGCGCGGTCAGCTCGGGCTCGCGCGTCGCCGACCAGAGCGCGAGCACGCCGCCGGGGCGCAGCGCCATCTCGAGGCGCTCGAGCCCGTCGTCGGTGTAGAGCGCCTCGTTGCCGGGGCGCGACGGCCGCGACGGCCCCTGGTCGAGATCGAGCACCAGCGCGAAGAGGCCCTCCTCGGGCAGCACGCCCGGCGCGCCGAGCCGCACGCGCTTGAGGAGCCCGCCGAGCTCCTCCTGGTGGAGCTTCACGCGCGGATCGGCGAGCACGTCGCGATTCGACGCCGCGAAGAAGCGCTTGGCCCAGTCGATCATGTGCGGCGACGCCTCGACGACGTCGACGCGCTTCACGCCCGGCGCGTCGAGCACCGCGCGCAGCGTGCGCCCGGTGCCGAGACCGGCGACCAGCACCGTCACGTCGTCGCGCGTCCGGAGCGGCGCCAGCGCCAGCTCGACGAACGACGCCTCGTTGCGCGGCTGGTCGGTCGCGCACAGGACCGTGCCGTCAACGCGGACCTCGTAGGCCTCTCCGCGACGGTAGAGCTCCCAGCTCCGTCCCCCCTCTTCGTGACGCTCGATCAGCTCTGCCTCGTGGGCCATTCGGCGCTCTCCTCGGAGCCATCGATCATAGCACGCCAGCGACGACCGGCACCGTCGTTGCCGGTAGCGCGGCGCGTGATTATCCCAGTAACGCATGTGGTTCTTCGATCCGCAGTATCTGCTCTTCGTCGGTCCGGGGATCCTCCTCAGCCTGCTCGCCTCCTGGTACGTGAAGTCCACCTTCGCCCGCTACGCCGAGGTGCCGCTCGCGCGCGGGCTCACGGGCGCCGAGGCGGCCGCGCTGGTCCTCCAGCAGGCCGGCGTGCGCGACGTCCGGGTCGAGCCGACCGAGGGTTATCTGTCCGATCACTACGACCCGTCGGCGAAGGTGCTGCGCCTGTCGCCCGACGTCTTCTATGGGCGCTCGATCTCGGCGGCCGGCGTCGCCGCGCACGAGGCCGGCCACGCCATCCAGCACAACGTCGGCTACGCGCTCATGGGCATACGCCAGGCGCTCGTCCTCCCGGCGCGCATCGGATCGCAGATCGGCCTCTTCATCGTGATCGCCGGGCTCGCGCTCCACGCGCTCAAGCTGGCGTGGTTCGGCGTGATCCTCTTCTCGGCCATCTTCCTGTTCGAGCTGGTCACGCTCCCCGTCGAGGTGAACGCGAGCACGCGCGCCAAGCAGCGGCTCCTCGCCGCGGGCGTCGTCTCCGGCGCGGAGGCCGACGGCGTCGCCAGCGTGCTCCGCGCCGCGGCGTTGACCTATCTGGCGTCGCTGATCTCGTCGGGGCTGCAGCTCCTCTACTTCATCACGCGGATTCGCGACGAGGAGCGCTGAGGCGGGGCTGAGGCGAGGCTAGTTGCAGGTCGCGCCGGCGAACGACGCGAGCGTGGCCGAGAGGCAGATCTTCTGCATCTGGCCCTGCGCCATGATCTGGCAGCACTTGTTGAGCATCGTCGACGGCGCGCCCGCGGTGCAGTCGGCGTCGAACTCGCAGAGGCGCGTGGTGCCGGCGAACGTCTGGAGGTTGAAGTCCGGCGGGCACGAGGTGAGCGACGTGCCGCAGCTGATGGCGCCGAGGCTCTGCCCCTGGAGCGTCACGCAGCAGGGGTTCCCCGCGCACTGCGACGGCCCACGGCAGGCGACGGTGACCGAGCCCTGGTTGCAGGTCGCGGCGCAGTAGGCGCTGGGACCGCCGCCGTCCATGCGCGTATCGATGCAGCACTTGTCGGTGCCGCCGCAGGTCATGGCGCCACACTGCACCGGCCCGCCGTCCTGACGGACGACGTAGGTCATGTCGCGCGGGGTCGACAGATCCGGCGGCTGCATGTCGTCGGCGACCATGCCGCTCAGGTCGGGGCCGCCGAGGTCGGTCGTGCCGAGGCCCGACTCACCACAGCCCACGAGGGTGACGATACCGAGGAGCGCAAGCGAAGCGGTCACGAAGCGGTTCATCGAACCATCCTTTCTCGGACGCCCCGAAGGACGACCCGTCCAAGCAGCTTCCAGGCAGCGACCTGATCCCGCACCGCGCGTCGGAGCTGGCCGCGCGCGATCGCCGTCGCCGCGTCGAGCTGCACGACGGCGTAGGACGTGACCGTCGGCGCGAGCTCCTCGAGCTCTCGTCCCGAGAAGCCCTGGTGCAGGTCGAGCATAGTCGCGCATCGTAACAGCAGTCTCACGCGGGGCCAAAGGTGATTCCGACGTGGCCTCCGACGTGCATTTCTTTCGGGGCGTGGACCACCAGGAAGCGAATCCGGAATCGATGTCGAACGCGGAGCTCCTGCGCGAGCTCACGGCCGACGCCTCGCTCCTCGTGAAGCGGCAGGTGGCGCTCTTGAAGATCGAGGCGAAGCAGCAGCTCGATCGGGAGAAGCACGTCGCGGAGGCGCTGGGCACCGCCGGGCTCCTCGGCTACGCGGGGGTCCTGTTGCTCCTCGTCGCGGCCGCCGTCGCCGTCGGGCAGGCGCTCGGGCACCTGTGGCTCGGGCCGCTCATGTTCGGGGGCGCGATCCTCATCGCGGCCGCCATCACCTTCGTGGTCGGTTGGGCCAAGCGGGTCAAACGCCCGCTGCCGCGCACCCGTGACCGCGTCGAGAGTCGGAGTAGAGATGACCATCGCTGATCACCCCCTCCACAGATCCCGGCGTGCGGCATTACCGCACCGGGCTCCTGCCTTGGGTGATGACGCCGAGTCGCTGCGAAGGCCAGGGATGGC
>Ga0272446_1006168_pt1 | contig 12681 bp, 11 predicted proteins | sample YNPCB0061_FD_194587 | JGI IMG/M metagenome (GOLD analysis project Ga0272446, IMG submission 194587) | Hot spring microbial mat communities from Yellowstone National Park, WY, United States - YNP-CB-006-1 | ecosystem: Environmental > Aquatic > Thermal springs > Hot (42-90C) > Sediment | place... | reverse complement strand
GCCGCCGATTCGGCTTGCTTGCGATTCCTTCTCAGCGACCCCGCTGCCCTAGCAGCACGCCGGCCAGTTGCAGCCCAGCTACGACGGACATGCAACCCGCTACGGAGGTATCCAGAAGTACGGCCAGGGTGGTGCCTAGCAGTCCGGCTGAACCTGCCAGGAGGACTGCGACGAACACCATGTGATGCAGTCGCCTGGTTAGCCGCTGCGCCGTGACGGCCGGCACAATCAGCATAGCTACGACGAGGACGGCCCCGACGGCCTCGAAGGCGGCAACGATGACCGCTGCGGTCAGGGTAAGGATGCCATGATGCACGATGGCGGTGGGTAGGCCGGCCGCGGCGGCATGGTGCGGATCGAAGGCAGTCAGTTGCAGCTCTTTCCAGAACAAAAAGAAGAGAACCGCCGTGACGACCAGCAAGGGAACCAGGGTGAATAGGGTACGCGGAACCTCCCAGCCGAGCCAGACAAGCGGTAGGGTATCCAGCGGGGCCGGTTCGAGCACCCCAAACAGCACACAGCCCGGGTCGAGGTCGGCATTGTCCACCAGGCCCAGCAGCAGCACGCCCAGGGCAAACAGCGTCGTGAACACCACCCCCAGGCCGGCATCCTCGGGCACCCCGGTGCCGCGATACACCCACTCCATCAGCCACGATGTCAGCGCGCCGACGATCAAGGCCCCCAGGACGGCCGGCCAGCCGCCCACTTGGCCCGTCAGCAGGTAGGCTAGCACCAATCCCGGTAGCACGGCATGGCTGATGGCGTCGCCCAGCAGACTTAGCCGCCGCAGCACCAGGTAGCAGCCCACCGGCGCGCAGGCCATCGCGGCCATGCTGGCGATGACGGCCATCCACAGCGTCAGCGCCATGAGGCACCTCGCAGGGCAGCAGAGAGCAGAAAGAACGCGGCCCCGACCAGGACGATGACCGCGCCGGTGGGGGCGTGCGGGATCATGCTGGATAGCCAGGCTCCCCCAGCTCCCGTCAGCGCGCCCACAATCGCCGACAGCAGCAGCAGGCGATGCAGGCGTTGCGTCCAGAGACGCGCCGTGGCCGCAGGCGTGATGAGCAACGCCGCCACCAGCACGACGCCCACCGCAGGCAGACCAACAACGACCAGAACGGCGATCAGGGCCAACAAGAGCAGATCGAGCCGGGCGACAGGCCAACCCTGAGCGGCAGCAAAATCGCGATCGAAGCCCAGCGTCTGGAACTCCTTGAACAGAGCGACCACGAGGGTCAGGCCCACTAGCGCCAGCCCGGCCAGAAACAGCAAGTCCAGCCATTGTAGACCGGCCGCCTTGCCAAACAGGAACGTATCCAGGCCAGCCTTGTTACCCGGACGCTTTTGTAAGATGCCGACTAAGACCACGCCGAGGCCAAAAAAGACACTCAAAACCACACCCAAGGCAGCATCTTCCTTGATGCGGGTCGCTTTGGCCAACCAAGCCAGCACGCCGACCCCCAACAGGCCGCTCACCAGTGCGCCGAGCAACAAGGCAGGCAGAAACCGCTCACCCACCAGCCAAAAGGCCACACACAACCCCGGCAGGCTAGCATGAGCCAGGGCATCGCCCACTAGAGCGCGCCGCCGCAACACCGCTAACGCCCCGATTGGCCCGGCTGCTGCCCCCAGCAGAGCAACCCCGCCCAAAACCACCATTGTGTTGTAAGGGATCACGGCGTGAGCATCCCTTCGTGTAATGCCAGCACCCGCCCGCCGTAGGCTTCTTGGAGTCTGTCGGCCGTGAAGGTGGTAGCGACCGGACCAACCGCCAAAACCCGGCGATTCAGCAGGATCACCTGGTCGAAATGTTCCGGCACGCTGCGTAAGTCGTGATGCACCACGAAGAGCGTTTTGCCCTGATCGCGCAACTCTTGCAGCACCTCAAACAGCGTCGCCTCCGTTGCCGCATCCACGCCGGCCATCGGCTCATCAATGAAATACAAATCGGCCTGCTGCGCCAGGGCCCGAGCCAGGAAGACACGCTGCTGCTGGCCGCCGGAGAGCTGGCCAATCTGACGGTTTTCCAACTCCTCCAGGCCGACCCGACGCAGACACTCGCGGGCCAAGTGGTATTCCGAGCGTCCTGGACGACGGAACCAGCCCAGCCGGCCATAGGTGCCCATGAGGGCGACATCCAACACGCTGACGGGAAAGTCCCAATCGACGCTGCCACGTTGCGGAATGTAGCCGATCCGCGAGCGGACGGCGTCGATGGGTTGGCCCAACACCCGCACCTGGCCGGTGTATGGGATCAAGCCCAAGGCGGCTTTGAGCAACGTCGATTTGCCGGCTCCGTTGGGACCGACGATGGCCACCAACGCGGGGCCGTCGAGAGCCAGCGTCGCCTGTTCCAGGGCAAGCCGGCCGTGATAGACTACGCTTAGCTCTCGCAAAAAAAGAGCGGGGTAGTCCTGGGTCTGTCGGTTCATCGCAAGGCCTCCACAATGGTGCGGACGTTATGCCGCACCATGCCTTCGTATGTTCCCTCGGGACGGTCGGCCGGACCCAGGGCGTCGGAGAATAGCTCGCCGCCCAGGACGATGGGGTGGCCTCGGGCCTGACAGCCTTCGCGGATCGCCTGCACGTTTCGCGTCGAAACGCTGCTCTCGACAAACACGGCTTTGATCTGCCGCTCCACCAGGAAATCGACCAGTTGATTGATCTCCTTCAGCCCGGCTTCGCTCTCCGTGCTGATCCCCTGAATCCCTCGCACCTCGATCCCATAGGCCCGGCCAAAATAACGAAAGGCATCGTGGGCCGTCACCAGTACCCGGCGTGGGGCAGGGATGCTGGCAATCTCTTGCTGCACCCAGGCATGCAGGTCGTCCAAGCGAGCGGCATACGCCGCGTGCCGCTGCCGATACTCGGCTGCCCCAGCCGGGTCGAACGCGACCAGCAATTCACACAGCCGATCGGCCAAGTCTCGCCACAGCGACACATCAAACCACACATGCGGGTCGGGTGCCCCCTCAAGTCCAAGCAACCGCTCCGCAGGCAGGGATTCAGCCAGGGCGTAGGCTGGTTTGCGTCGCGCGAGCCGCTTAAACAATTCGCCCAGTTTGCCCTCTAGATGCAGGCCATTGAATAAAACGAGGTCCGCGGCATCGAGTTTGGCGACATCGCCGGGCGAAACTTTGTACAGGTGTGGATCGACGCCTTCGCCCATCAGGGCGGTCACCTGGAGCCGCTCGCCGCCCAGGTTGCGGGCTAAATCGGCCAGCATTCCCGTGGTGCAGACCACTCGGATCGGCGGCGTGCCGGCAAACGGCTGGGCGACGCTCCAGGGTTGCCCACCCTGGAGCGCAGGCTCCGGATCAACAGGTTCGGCGCAACCGCTCAGGAGCAGTAATCCGGCAAGCAACGCCCAGGCAATTCTCCCGGCAATGGTCGCTGTCTGTCGTCTCATCGTCGCTGTGCCTTTTGATATGCCAAGCAGTCGGCCTCGGCTTGTTGCCAGTTCCCCTCGCGGGCCTTTTGCCAGATGCTCTGCATGGCCTGGAATTCCACTGGTTGCAGGCGGCCATTCTCTCGCGCATGCAAAGCTTTCTGCTCGATCGCTTCGAGTTGCGTCAAGTTTTTTCCAGCGCAGGCGGTCCGCAAGGCGGCCACCTGCTTCAGGCTTTCGGCTGAGCTAGCCGGTGGATAGGACGAGCAACCTAGCAGGAGCAAGGCCAAGCAGCTGGTTTGCAACAGCTTAGAAGTTGGCATCGACCACCTCGCTGCCATTGCGGCTGCACAGGGCCGCCCAGGTCAAAGCGTTGATGCTGGTCGGGATGAAACGTACACTGCCATCGACCAGCAACACATGAGCACCCGCGACAAAGGGGGAATACATCTGGCACACATGAGCCGTGGGCGCATTGGGCGGATGGATGACGCCCGGCTCGCTGGGAGCGGGGCCGCTGTGGGCTAGCACCCAGGTCGCGGCGTCGTCGCAGTCAGTAAAGGGAAAGCGGGCCGGATCGCGCGGACAAGAAACAGCACCCGGCACCACCCCTACCCAGGTTTTGTCGCTGACCACCGAATGTTCGCCCACCATCACCGTGTTGCTCGTGCCGTCGCTCACATCGGCGATCCGCACCCGCGAATTACGGTATAGCATCCCGTTGGCGTACGGGCCGTGGTCCACCACCGTGTAGGCCCAGGGTTCGTCGTGCCCCACGTTGCCGACAAAGTGCGAACGGCCGAAGCGTGCCAGGGTAGTGCCGCTCGGGTTTCGGACGGAGATCGGCCCGGTGGGTCCGGGAGCAGCAGGATTAAGAAACACCTTCAACTCGGTGGCGACGGCCGCAGCGTTCTCTGCATGCCAACAAGGCAGATCGCGACGCAGTTGGCGGGCCAGATTTTCCTGTTCGAGGAAGGGCAAAAGGGCGACGCCCCAGGCCCAGCCCGGCGGGCCGTCCAGCGTCTGCGGGTCACGCAGCGGCGAAAGGGAGTTGGACTCATAGCCGGCCGGGAAGTGCTGAAACGTATCGTGATGATGGTGAAACGCCAGCCCTTGCTGCTTGAGGTGGTTGGCGGTTTGCAGGCGGGCAGCGGCTTCGCGGACCTTTTGTACCGCGGGCAGTAGCAGGCCGATCAGGAGGGCGAGGATGGCAAGGACCACCAGTAGTTCAATGAGGGTGAAAGCACGGCGTGTCATGAGAGCCTCCTCCTAGGCTGGCCGAAAGAATGATTTCGTCTAACCTAATATACTGGGCCAGCCGTAACTGTCAAGCGTTGTTCGTATCACAAAAAGCATCTTCCTCTTGCCTCGGTTCGCTCGGATGTGCCCTAACGTCCTGCGTCGAGAGATTGTTGATCAAAGAAACGCCTTTCGCCCCCTACCCATGACGGAGCACGCATGCTAGAGTAAGGATTCCTAGAGTCGTTGCTAAGCCTAGCGGCCCCGAGATGTTGCGTTCCATGAAATACACGCGTGTTTACCTGGACACAATCGGCTATGAACTGCCACCGGTGGTAGTCACTTCCTCGGAATTGGAAGCACGGTTGCGTCCGTTGTATCAGCAGCTACGTTTGCCCGAGGGGCAACTCGAAGCCCTCACCGGGATCAGCGAACGGCGTTGGTGGGAACCGGGCTTTCCGCTGTCGCAAGGGGCGATCGCCGCTGCTCGCAAGGCTTTGGAACAATCGCAGGTGCGGGCCGAAGATCTGCAAGTGCTGATTTACGCCGCGGTCTGTCGCGAGCAGTTTGAGCCGGCCACCGCCTGCAAAGTAGCTGCGGCGTTGGGGATCAGCCAGGAAGCGGCGGTGTATGACATCTCCAATGCCTGCTTGGGCGTCCTCAACGGCATCGTGGACATAGCCAACCGCATCGAGTTAGGCCAGGTGCGTGCGGGCATGGTGGTTTCCTGCGAAACGGCTCGCGAGATCAACGATACCGTGATCGACGACTTACTGGCCAAGCGGAACATGGAGGTTTTCAAGACCTCACTGGCCACGCTCACGGGTGGCTCCGGAGCAGTAGCGGTGATCGTGACGGATGGCAGTTTTCGTCGCGATCCGCGGCGTCAGCTGTTGGGCGGGAGCAACCTGGCCGCTCCTCAGTATCATAACCTATGCCAATGGGGTTTAACGACGGCCGCCGATCTCGGCGATCGACTCGGCCAAGGGGTGCTGCATGCGGCCCGGCAGTTCATGTCGACCGATTCGGTGGCCGTTCTCAAATACGGCGTGGATCTGGGCCTGAGCACCTGGAAGGCTTTCCTAGCGCGGCTCGGCTGGGCCGCCGAAACCATCGACAAAGTGATTTGCCATCAGGTCGGCAGCGTGCATCGCAATCAGGTGCTCAAGGCTTTGGGCATCGACCCGCACAAGGAGTTCTCGACCTACGAGTATTTGGGCAACATCGGTACCGTCTCGCTGCCGCTCACCGCTGCTTTGGCCGAGGAGCGTGGCTTTTTGCTGCCGGGCGATCGCGTCGGTTTTCTGGGCATCGGCAGTGGCTTAAATTGTCTCATGCTCGGCATCGAATGGTGAGCGTGGCACACTACCCATTTTCGGGCCGGTATCTGTCGCGTGCCGCTGGGCGGTTACACTATCTCGACGAGGGACCGGCTCATGCCCCGGCTGTGGTGTGTGTGCATGGCAATCCGACCTGGTCGTTTTTCTATCGCGAAGTGGTCCGGGCGTTGCGCCCAACGCATCGCGTGATCGTGCCGGATCATTTGGGGATGGGTCTGTCCGATCGGCCCGAGGCAGCCGTTTATGATTATCGCTTGAAAAGCCGCATCGACGATCTGCAAGCCTTGATCGACCACACCGTACCCACCGGCCAGGTCTCGTTGGTGGTCCACGATTGGGGCGGCATGATCGGGCTGGGCTGGGCGACACGACACCCACAACGCGTCGAACGCTTGGTGATTCTCAACACGGCTGCCTTCCCTCTGCCGGCGGGCAAACGGTTACCCTGGCAGCTGTGGTTGGTCCGCAACTCGCCCCTGGGGCCGCTGCTGGTGTGCCGCTTGAACGCCTTTGTGCGTGGCCTGCTGTCGTGGTGCAGTGTGCGGCCGTTGGCCCCCGAGGTGCGGGCGGGGTATCTGGCCCCGTATGGTAGGCGACGTGAACGTTTGGCGGTGTTGCGTTTCGTGCAGGACATTCCCTTGCAGCCCAATGACCCCAGCTACGCCGAGATGAGCCGCATCGCCGAGGCCTTGCCGAGCCTGGCGGAGAAGCCGATGCTGATCGCCTGGGGCATGCGGGATTTCGTCTTCGATGCGGACTTCCTGGCGGAATGGCGACGGCGGTTTCCTGAGGCTCGGGTGCTGAGCTACCCCGACGCGGGCCATTTGCTGTTAGAGGATGTTGGCGAGCGACTCATCCCGGAAATAGTGGCCCATCTGAGCGACGGCGTGAGCGGCTTAGCAGCAGCGGCAAAGCCAAGGGGAGGCACGCCATGAGCGAAAACATCGCAGCGACGTTAGTGGAGCGTGCCCAAGGTCAAGCGGAGACAACCGCGTTGATTCAGACGCGCGGCATCGCCTGGGGCGAGCCAGTGGAACGGCGTTGGAGCTACCGCGAACTCAACGAGGAAAGCGATCGCCTGGCTCGCGGTTTGGCGAAGATCGGCCTGACGCAGGGGATGCGGGTGGTGCTAATGGTGCCGCCCTCGCCGGAGTTTTTTGCCTTGACGTTTGCTTTGTTCAAGCTCGGGGCAGTGCTGGTGCTGATCGATCCGGGCATGGGGCTGCGTAACCTAGGCCAATGCCTCAAGGAGGTGGCCCCCGAGGGGTTTATCGGGGTGTCCAAGGCTCACTTGGCCCGGTTGGTGCTGGGTTGGGGACGCGGCACGCTGCGGCATCTTGTCACCGTCGGGTGGCGGCTCTGGGGGGGCTGGTCGCTCGATCAGGTGCGTGCGGCAGGACAGGCGGGCCCGGCTATGCTTCACGAAAGCAACGCCGGCGACTTAGCCGCCATCCTCTTCACGTCCGGCAGCACGGGAGTGGCCAAGGGCGTGGAGTACACGCATCGGCTGTTTCGGGCGCAGATCGCCGCGCTGCGTGAGATGCTGCAGATCCAGCCGGGCGAGATCGACCTGCCGACCTTCCCGCTTTTTGGCCTGTTCGGACCGGCGTTTGGCATGACCACGGTGTTGCCCGAGATGGACGCCACCCGGCCGGCTCACGTCGATCCGCGGGCGATTTTCCACGCCATCGAACGCTATGGCGTCCAAAATCTCTTTGGTTCGCCGGCGTTGTTGCGGCGGGTCGCTTTTTCCCCTGAAGCCCAGGGTCGGGTCTTGCCGACGTTGCGGCGGGTGTTGTCGGCCGGTGCCCCGGTGCCGGCCGTGGTGTTGCGGCAAACGGAGCGACTGCTCAACCCCGGAGTGCCGATCTACACGCCGTATGGGGCGACGGAGGCTCTGCCGGTGGCCTGCATCACCCATCGCGAGGTGTTGGACGAGACGGCCGGCCTCACCGCGGAGGGACTAGGGGTGTGCGTCGGCTTACCGGCACCAGGGGTGGAGATTCGCATCATTTGCATTCGTGATGAGCCGATCCACCAGTGGGACGAGACGTTGTGTTTGGCACCGGCAGCGAGCGCCGACTCACGCCTGGGGCAGGTCGGCGAAATCGTGGTGCGCGGCCCGATGGTCACCGCGCGCTATTTTCGCCGCGACGAAGCCACTGCCTTGCACAAGATACGCGATGGCGACACGTTCTGGCACCGCATGGGGGATGTGGGCTACCTCGATGAACGGGGTCGCCTGTGGTTTTGTGGCCGCAAGTCGCACCGCGTGCAGACGCAAGCCGGCACGCTTTTCACCATTCCCTGCGAGGGAGTCTTCAACACGCATCCGGCTGTGTTTCGCACAGCCCTGGTCGGTGTGCCGCAAGCCAACGGCTATCAGGTGCCGGTGTTGTGTATCGAGTTGCAACCCGAGGCAGCCGGCGAGGTGGACCGCGAATTGGTGGTACGACAATTGCATGAGATCGGCGCGCAGTACGAGCACACCCGAGACATTCGGCTGTTTTTGTTTCATCGGGGCTTTCCGGTCGATGTGCGGCACAACTCGAAAATCTTTCGGGAAAAGCTGGCGGTGTGGGCCGCGCGGAAGCTGGGGCGAACATGAGAGCGTTGGTGACAGGTGGGGGCGGCTTTCTGGGCGGGGCGATCGTGCGGCAACTGCTGGCCCGTGGCGAGCAAGTGCGAAGTGTGTCGCGTCGCTTTTATCCCCAGTTGCCTTGTGAGCAACAACAAGGCGATCTCGCTGAGCCGGGCGTCGCCGAGCGAGCCGTGGCCGGCTGTGACGTGGTGTTTCATGTGGCGGCTAAGGCGGGCATAGCTGGACGCGAGCGAGACTATGTGCGGGCCAACGTCGAAGCCACTCAGCGGGTGATCGCGGCCTGTCGCTCCTTGGGCGTTACGCGCTTGGTTTACACCTCCTCGCCCAGTGTGGTGTTTAACGGCACCGACATGGAGGGGGTTGACGAATCCGTACCCTATCCGCCTCACTATCTGGCTGCTTATCCCCGTACCAAAGCCCAAGCCGAGCGCCTGGTTGTGGCGGCGAATGATAACACCTTGGCGACGGTGGCGTTGCGTCCGCACCTGATTTGGGGGCCGGGCGACAACCATCTGGTGCCACGCCTTCTACAGCGGGCGCGGGCGGGTCGGCTGCGTCAGATCGGCCAAGGCAAAATGGTCGATAGCACCTACATCGACAATGCCGCCTGGGCACATCTGCTGGCGGCCGATCGCTTGGCTCCGGCGGCAGCCTGTGCTGGCAAGGTGTACTTTATCAGCAACGGCGAGCCGCTGCCGACCTGGGAGCTGGTCAACCGCATTTTGGCAGCCGGGAACCTGCCGCCCGTGACACGTCGCGTTTCGCCGCGACTGGCTTATGCAGCCGGTGCCCTGCTCGAAGTGCTCTATGCGGTGCTGTGGCCGGACGCCGAGCCACCGATGACCCGGTTTGTGGCGTCGCAGTTAGCGACCTCGCATTGGTTTGATCTGACGGCCGCCCGACGTGATCTGGGCTATGAACCCCAGGTGACGATTGCGGAAGGTTTGCGACGGCTACGCGAGGCGCTGGGGGAGGCATGAAATCTGAAAAAAAATTCGCGATGGACTCATCTTGATTCCAGAAACGAGCCGACTATATTATCCGTAAACACAGTGCGTGACTTGAAACACACGGGCGGCAACGCTCTGGGTGTCCTGCTGGCTGTCTCTCTTTGAAAGGGTTTGATTGCGATGAGTGCTAAGACGATGGTTCGGTCGAGAGTCGTTTTCGAGCCGTTGGTTTGGCTCGGCGGGCTGACAGGGTTGTTGTTGCTGAGCTTCGTCGCTCTCCTCGCTCAGGTTTGGCAACCGCAGCCCCTCGCCTTTCTGGGTCTGCATTTTGACCGGCTGACAACCGCGTTGGCTTTGTTGGTGGCCCTGGTAGGCTTGGCCACCTACCGCTTTTCGCTGCGCTATCTCGACGGCGAGCCCGGCCAGCTAGTCTTTCTACGGCGTCTGGCTCTGACAGTGGTGGCGGCTTGGTTGTTCATGCTGGTCTCCAACGTGGTGCTGCTGTTTGTCACTTGGTTGTTGACCAGTCTGTTGCTGCATGGGTTGTTGTTGCATTATTCCGATCGGGCCGAGGCGCACGGCCCTGCCTGGACCAAGTTTGTCATTAGCCGACTGGGCGATGCCCTGCTGCTGGCAGCACTGTACGGCATCGTCAGTACGGCGGGCACGTGGGATTTGTATGCCTATCTGGAGACGGCGCGTCAAACGGGCACCCCGACTTGGATTGTCTTGTTTTTGGTGTTGGCAGCACTGACCAAATCGGCCCAGGTGCCGTTTCATGTCTGGCTGCCCGAGACGCTCGAGGCACCGACGCCCGTGTCGGCCCTGATGCACGCGGGGATCATCAACGCCGGCGGTGCCCTGCTGTTGCGGTTCGCTCCGGTACTGGTGTTAGCCCCCACGGCGTTGGTCCTACTCGTGCTCTTCGGCACACTGACCGCAGTCGTCGGAGCGTTGGCCATGTGGTCGCAGGTCAAAGCCAAGCGGGTGCTGGCCTGGTCCACCGTGAGCCAGATGGGCTTTATGATGGTGCAACTAGGGTTGACGGCGTTTCCGGCGGCCCTACTGCACCTGATCGGGCATGGCCTATACAAGGCACACGCCTTCCTACGCGTCGGAGCGGTACCGCCCGAGACACGCCTAAAAGCCAACTGGCCGCTGTGGAATGTCATTCTGCTGAGTGTCGGTGCGTTGTTCTCGTTGACGTTGATGGGATGGGCCAGTTGGTTGACAGGGTTCGATCCGTGGCGTAGGCCTGGCGAATATGCCCTGGCTCTAATCGTCGGCTTGGCATCGGCTCAGTTGTGGGTGGCGATTCTAGGGGCACGCACCACTTGGGCCAATCTCGGCCGAACCATCGCCTTGCAAGCGGCTGCTCTGGTGTTTGCCTTTGCCGTGTATCGTGGGGCCGTGCTGTACCTGGAACAGGCGTGGAACGTGAGCGTGGGGCCGGTCGGTACGGGAACTGGAAAGGTAGCGTGGATACCGGTGCTGGCATTCGGGGTGCTCACCTATCTACACCTGTTGTTTCCTTGGTATCGTAACTCGCCACGCTGGCACGCATTGCATCTGTATGCTCTGCATGGCTTTTACTTGGGCCCTTGGCTGGAATCGTGCTGGCGTAAACACCCCAGGCCAACCCAGGTGATCGGCCCGGCCGAACGCGAAAAACCTTGTTCTTCCCCCCTCGACACCGTGACGGCGAACTCCTGATCCCAGGCTTCCCCCATCCAAGGAGCTTTGACATCATGCCCACCACTTTATCCCGCGGGTCGGCTTCGGACGCCAACCTCGCCCATTTGGTCATTCGCGTCTGTCGCCGTATCCCGCCTCTGTGGGATTTGAATAACTTTGTCGCCGTCAATCCCTTCCTCGGCTACGCCGATCATGGGATCGTCTCGACGGCCGAGGCCCTTCGTCAGGGTGTGGATGCCGAAATGTTGCCGCGATTGGCCTATTATCAACAACGCTGGCACAAAGGGGCCTTCGATGCGAGCGATCTGGCTGTCGCGGCGCGACGCACAGGCCGCAGTGCTGAGCAACTCCGGGCCATTCTGCTTGGTCAGCAACCGATGCCGCTTCGTGTTTCGCAGCCGGTGCTTTGTCTGGCCGAACGCTACGATCGGCAACAGGGCACGCAACTTCAGCACGGCTTGTTACGCTGGTTGACGCGTTGGTTGCCGACCTATCTCACTCAGGGCGGTGCCCACTGGTCCGATGGTGAGTCCCAACAGAAGCTTTTCCCGGCCTGGAAGGCGGCCGCGGCCGTCGATGCCCTCCCACGTCTGCTGGGGTTGCGAGATTGGCCTGAATATCTGGCTCGTTTGCCTGATACACCGTTGGATACCATCGCGACTTTGCTGCAACGGCTGCAATGGCCTGCCTCGCAGCGTGAGCCATATCTTTATCGCCTGCTGGGCACGTTGTACGGGTGGTCGTCCTATCTCCGCCGCGAATCGTGGCAGAGCGGCGATGAACCAGGCCCTCTGGGTGACTTGCTAGCGATTCGTCTGAGTCTTGATGCGGCCGTGGCCGAGTTGCTTGACGCCTCGGTGGTCGAATACGAGGCCGAGAAACAAGCCGTCGAGGATGACTCGGTGCGTTTGGCGTTTCAGGAAGCATTGGAACACGGCTACCTGCGGCGGCTGCGGGAGCAGGTGATTCGCCCCGTGTCGCCGCCCTCTGAGCGGCCCGAGATACAGGCGGTTTTCTGCATCGACGTGCGATCGGAAGTGTTGCGTCGGCATCTGGAAGCCTGTTCGCCGACTCTGGAAACCGCTGGGTTTGCAGGCTTCTTTGGCGTCGCGTTGGAGTGGCACGACACCCCCCGTTGCCCAGTGTTGTTGCAGCCAGCCGTCAACGTCTGCTGCAATCCTGGCCCGCGCGAGCGTCCTGTGACGCACACCACCAAACACGTGCAACAGGCCGGTTCGTCGGCGTTTACGTTTGTCGAGACGCTGGGTTTAGGCTACGCGGCCAATCTGCTACGCGACATTCTCCAGCTCAGACCGGCGGTCGAATCGGACGGGCGCGAGCCGTTCCACTGGGTCGATCCTCACATGCAACTGGACACGGCCAGCGGCATCCTCAAAAACCTGAGCCTGCGCACTTTGGCACGGCTCGTGTTGTTGTGCGGCCACGAAGGCCACAGTGCAAACA
>Ga0272446_1006167_pt1 | contig 12683 bp, 11 predicted proteins | sample YNPCB0061_FD_194587 | JGI IMG/M metagenome (GOLD analysis project Ga0272446, IMG submission 194587) | Hot spring microbial mat communities from Yellowstone National Park, WY, United States - YNP-CB-006-1 | ecosystem: Environmental > Aquatic > Thermal springs > Hot (42-90C) > Sediment | place... | reverse complement strand
TCGCCGTCCATCGCTTCGTCGTCCTCATCCGCTGCCTCCGCCCGGCACCGTCCGTCGGCGCCTGAACCCGAGTTCAGTCGGATTTCAAGATCCCGTCAGGGTACGCTCCGGCGGATAGGTACCGTGGTGCGCTCGCCGGGGGCGACCTCGGGCGGGTCGGCGGCGACGGCGAGCAGGCGATCTCCGACGAGGAGCGACGGCTCGGGATGAAACGGCGCCTGGCAGGCGGCGAGCGCGAGCACAGCAGCGACGGCGGCGGCGCGCATCAGAACTCCACCTTCGCGCCGGCGACCACCAGCGTCGGCAGCCCCGTCAGCAGGCCGCGCTGCGTGAAGTCGAAGTTGTACACGTACTCCTCGGCGTTCGCCTGGTTCGTCACGTTCTGCACGTCGAGCAGCAGCTCGAGCGCCGCGCCCCGCCACTGCCGTCGCCAATCGGCGTGGAGATCGAGCTGCACGAAGTCCGGCAGGCGCAGCGCCCCCTGCGCGCCGAAGCGCGGCTGATAGGCGTCGGCGCGCGCGTCGTAGAAGGCGCCGACCACCTCGGTGCGCGGCATCCCCGTCGCCCAGCGCAGCCGCGCCCCGACGGTGAAGCCGCGCACGGTGTAGCTCGCGACCACCGCCAGGATGTGCGTCTGGTCGTAGTCGAACGGCCGCGCGGCGCGCCCCGGACCGTCGCGGCGCTCGCTCCGCCCGACGGTGTAGCTCACCCACCCCGAGAGCCCACGCCACAGCTCCTGCCGCGCGACCAGCTGCCCGCCGTAGGCCTGCCCCGTCCCCTCGTCGACGAGCGCGCGCGCCACGGCCGGCGTCGGCAGCGCGCTCCGCGCCGCCAGCCCATCGAAGTACTTATAGAACCCGGTCGCCTCGACCGACAGCGCCTCGGTCACGCGCACCGCCAGGCCGGCCGTCGCGTGGACCGCGCGCGCCAGCGACAGCGTCGGGTTGCCGAAGACCGCCGAGAGATCCTCGGGGTCGGGCGCCTGGTGATAGAGGCCGCCGGCGACCACGAGCTCGACGCGCGGGTGGAGGCGCGCGCGCACGAGGAGGCGCGGCTCGAGCGTGGCGTAGAGGCGCGAGAGGCCCACCGACGGCGTCGTCCCCACGCGCGGCACCTGGCGGCTGGTGTCGACGGTGACGAGATCGAGGCGCAGCCCCGGGATGATGCGCACCGGCCCGACGGTGGCCTGCGCCTCGGCGAAGAGCGCCGCGTCGGCGACGTGGCTGTTCCAGCGATCGAGCGCGACCTCGCCCGCGGGCGCGCGCCCGAAGACGAACAGGTCGCCCTCGCGCGGCGGGATCGTCGGCGCGCCGCGACGGCGAAGGCGCGTGTAGGAGCCGAGGAGATCGAGCCCGACGGTGAGCTCGACCGGCCCGCGCGGGCGCAGCCAGCGACGAGAGACGTTGGCGCGCAGGCCGTAGCGGAAGGCCTCGCTCTCGGCCTCGACGGGGAGCTGGCCGAAGCGCTGCGCGAGCGACTGCGCGTCGTGGCTGAACGAGGGCACCACCTCGACGCGCGCGCCGCTCTCGAGCGCGCGGCGGTAGCGCAGATAAAAGCGCTGCGACGAGGCGGCCTGGGTCTCGTCGCGCACCTCGGCCGGGTCGCTCGCCGGGATGGCGCGGCGCAGTCGATCCTCGCTGCCGAGGAGGACGAGCGCGAGCTCCTCGCCGGGGCGCAGCGCGAATTCGAGCTTGGCCTGGTAGTCGCCGTAGCCCGGCAGCGGCAGCGCGTCGCCCGCCGTCGCCGACGGAGCGAGCGCGCCGGCCAGCTTGTCGAGCCAGCCGTAGCGCCCCGAGACGACGGCGCGCACCCGACGGCCGGCGTAGGCGAGCTGCGCCGAGGCGTCGAGGACGTCGAGCGCGACCTCGCCGTGGAGGCCGGGCTGCGCCGGCGCGGCGGTGGTCACGCGCACCAGGCCCCCGAGGCCGCGGCCGTAGGCGGCGCCCCAGGCGGCGGGGGTAAGCTCCACGCGCTCGACGAACGACGAGGGCAGCGTCGAGCGCAGGCCGCCGACGTGGAACAGCGCCGGGACCTCGACGCCGTCGACGACGAGGCGGGTCTCACGCGGCGCGGCGCCCCACACGACGAGGAGCCCGCCGCCGAACGCGGGGCGTGCCACCCCCGGCAGCGACTGCACGGCGCGCACGGCGTCTCCGGCCGCGCCGGCGGTGCGGCGCGCCTCGTTGGCCTCGACGGTGAGCGCGCCCGCCTCGCGGCGCAGCCGGCCGCGCACCGTCGTCGAGAAGCCGCCCCGCTCGCGCGCCGGCGCGGGCAGCGTCACGGTGTAGCGGACCGCGCGGCGCGCCCCGGGCGCGAGCTCCTCGTCGACGGTGAGCGGCTGCGCGTCGCCGGGGACGTAGACCTCCACGCGCACGACGCCGGCCGGGATCCCGTCCAGCAGAAAATGACCGCCATCATTCGTGACCGCCTCGCGCCCGTTCGCCGTCACGCGCACGCCGGCGAGCGGCCGCCCGTCGGGCCGCGCGCGCACCTCGCCCTCGAGCACGCCGAGCCCCGGCGCCGGGCCGGCGTCGACCGGCGCCCCGTCTGCGCCCGCGTCGACCGGCACGCCCCCATCCGCCGCGTCGTCGGCGCGCGCCGTCGCCGCCGTCGTCGAGAGCAGCGCGACGATCGCCAGCGCCGCGGGCCGCGCCCTCATTGCGCCGCGACGTCGAAGCCGAGCACCTCGAGCGCACCCGACGGCTCCGACTTCGATGGCGCGCTGCGCGCGTCGAACGCGTACAGCGTCCCGCCCCCCTCGGCGACGAGCGCCCCCGCCCGCAGCACGCGCACGCGGAACGCCGCCGCGGTCTGCCCGCACGGCGCGAACATCCCCACGCGCACCACGTACCGCCCGACGGGCGGCGGCCGCGACCAGACCACGTGCTCGCGCCGCAGCCCGTCGATCGCGCAGTCGGCGTTCGAGTCGACGTCGAGGATCCCGCCGCTCATCCACGCGTCCGCCGACGCCGGCGGCTCGCCCGGCTGCGGCGGCCGCCAGCTGTTCGGGTTGTCGCCGCCGACGGTGTTCCCCTCCGGATCGGTCACGAACAGATCGAGATCGGCGTCGCGATCCCACTCGAGCGCGATCACCAGCTCGCCGCTCGGCGTGGGGTCGATTGCTGTCAAGCGAATAGCCGCCGGTTCGCCCGCCCGCCCGTCGCCGTCGACGGCCTGCACCCACAGCGTGAAGGGCCCCGCCGGCATCGTCGGCGCGAGCCCGATCACCGCCCCCCACTCGAGCTCGCCCGCCACCGCCGGATCGGGCAGCCCGATCGGCCGCACCCAATAGGCCGGCTCGCCCTCGAGCCAGAGGTTCACCGCGTACGCCCCGCCGGCCGCGCGCCCCGCGATCGACCGCCCGCCCTCCCCGACGCGCACCGCCGTGAAGCGCGTGTCGATCGCCGTCACCCCCGGCCCGCCCGCCGCCGCCGGCAGCGCCGCCGCGCGCACCAGCTGCGCCGCCTCGACGCGCAGCCTGAGCTCGAGCCCGCGCCCCGGATCGGCCCCACCGCACGCCGCCGCAGCGACGAGCGCGAGCGCCAGCGCGCGCGCCACGCTCAGAACTCCCCCTGCAGCCGCAGCGTGAGCACGTCGTTCGCGATCGTCGTCGGCCGCCCCGTCGCGTCGAGCCCCAGCGGGTGGCGGTTGATCGTGTAGTCGACGAGCAGCCGCGCGCGCGCCGCGGCGTAGTCGAGCCGCGCCGCCGCCGCCAGCGAGTACGAGAAGAAGCGCTCGCGAGACCGCGCCAGCACCCCGCCCTGCAGCCGCGCCTCGTCGAGCGACGGCTCGTAGTAGTCGAAGCGGAAGCCGACGATCGCCCAGCGCGTGAGCTCCTGCGTCACCGCGGCGTAGACGCCGATCTCGCGCTGGTCGCGCCCGAGCGCGATCGGGTCCGCCGGCCGCACCCCGCGATCGAGGTTCACCCCACGCGCCGCCTCGGCGTAGACGACGAGCTCACCGACGCGCGGCAGCTCCGCGTGGAGCTGCACGTCGCCCTCGACGCCCCAGCGATCGAAGTCCGTCGCCGGCGCCCCCGCCGCCGACGGGATCCCCACCAGCTCCGCCACCTCGAGGCCATCCTCGTTCAGATCGCGCCACACCACCTGCGGCTTCGTCGCCCCCGTCCCGCCGTGGAAGCCGCGCCCCCACGCCGCCGAGAAGGCCGCCTCGAGCCGCACCCGCGACGACAGCCGCGCCCGCAGCTGCACGCGCCCCAGCACGTCCTTGGCCGCGTTCGGATCGCGCCCCGGGAACGGCTTCGCCCCGAGCGGCTCCCCGTTCTGCACCGCGATCACCCCATACAGCCACGGCACCCCGCCCGACAGCCGCGCCCCGACGTCGAACTCCCCCGGGAAGAACGCCGTCCCCGTCAGCGATCGCTCGGCGAACACCCGCTGCGGGTCATTCTGGTCATAGACCTCATATCCAAACGGCGCGCGAAAGACGCCCGCGCCGAGCCGCACCAAGGGCGGCGCCCCGTCGCTGCGCCCCGGCCACTTCAGCGCCGCCTCGACCTGCCGGAACCCGACCTGAAAGCCGTTCACGCTATTCAGATCGACCTGCAGCACATATTCGAAATAGCGCCACGTGCCGCTCAGGTTGAGCCGCGCGCGGCGGAGCAGGAAGCGATCGAGGTTGAGCGGCTCGCCGGTGCGATCGTCGAGCTGGCTCTCGGAGAGCTGGCTGTGGACGTAGTCGGCCTGGATGTACCCGCCGACGGACTGATGCGCGAGGAAGCCCTCGAGCACCCCGCCGGCGCGCGCGACGCCGCCGCCCCCCACGACGGCGGCGGCGACGGCGCCAGCGACGGCGAGGCGCGCGCGCACCAGCTACTGCGGGAAGCCCAGGTCGGGCAGCATCGGGGTCTTCTTCACCACGAACACCGACGGATCGAGCGGCGCGTTGAGCAGCTGCTCGTTGACCGTCGTCGGCATCGTGCAGACGTCGCCGCCGTCGGGGTTGTTCGGCTTCGTCCCGTTGTCGCACGCCGCCAGCGCCACCATCCCCGCAACGAGGAGGACTTTCTTGATAGACATGATCATCCCCCTCACTTCTCGCAGTAGCCGAAGCGGCAGGTGCCGCCGTTCGCGCAGGTCCCCGCCGGGCAGGCCTCGCAGGTCGTCGTCCCCGTCGCCGCCTTCTCGAACGCACACCCGCACGGCTCGGCCGGCGTGGAGCGCTCCATCGGCGCGCCGTCATACGCGCGCTTCACCTTCATCGCGCAGGCCGGCACCGCCCCCGCCTTCGCCGCGTCGCCGATCGGGTCGGCGCCGTTCACCACCGCCGTCCCCTGGAGAAAATCGATGAACCGCTTGGCCGCGCCCGTCGCCACGCCGCCAGTCACCGGCGCCACCGCCCACAGGTACCCCCAGATGCCGTAGTGCCCGTCGCGCACGTTGCGCTTGTCGAGCGCCGTCGGCGTCGAGTCCGGCAGCACCGCCCCGAGGCAGCCCTGCTTGAACGCCTGGAACGCCAGCATCTTGAGCGTGTTGCGGTTCTCGTCGTAGCGCTGCGTCGACAGGATGCCGATCGTCTTGTCGGCGTTCCCCGTCATGTTCTCGGCGGCGACCTTCATGACCACCGCGCTCGAGCCCATGTTGATGTTCGTCAGGTTCGGGCTCCACATCGTCCCCTTCACCCCCGAGGCGAGCCCGATGAGGAGCTGGGTCGACGCCGCCGGCGTGCGGATCACGATGAAGCCCGGGTCGATCCACGGCGGCGCCTGCTTGCCCGCCTCGGCGCCGAACTTGAACAGCGCGTAGGCCTCCTCGGCGGTGATCGCCGTCTGCGACGACGCCGGCGGCACCACGAAGCCGAACGTCTGCACCACGGAGCTGAACTGCCCGACGGTGTCCGGCTTCGGCGCGCCGGTGCAGGTGTCGATCGTCACGTCGGAGAGCGCGAGCTGCGCCTTCGTGCCCGCCGGGATCGTGCACATGCTCTCGACGCCGGTTCCGTTGGCGTTGAGCGGCCCCGCCCAGTACGACGCCATCCCCTGCAGCACCGGCGGCGTCGGGTTGATGACGGTGTCGAGGGCGGTGCACGACCCCACGCCCTGATAGACGATGGTGATCTGGTCGCCCCCCGTCGCCGTCGCCAGCTTCGGCGCGATGCGCGACAGGAACGGCTTCACGTCCGTCGTCCCCGAGACGTAGAGGATGTTCCCCCCGACCGTCGAGCAGTCCTGCTGTGCCCACGCCCGCCGCGCCGTCCCCGCGATCGCCATCGCCACACCGGCGATCGCGATCAGCCTCCCAACCGATCGTCTCCCGTGCATCGTCCCTCCAGGTCCGGCCCCGTGTCGTATCAGAGCGGCGCTCCTCCTCGCAACCCCGACGGCGCGCGTCGGACTGGCGGCCAGCGCGCCGTCGAGCGAAGATGACGCGATGGCCGAGCGGCGCCGTCCCCCCTCCGAGAGGGCCTCCGAGAAGGCCTCCGCGACCGACCCGACCGTCGACGGCGGGTCGCTGCCGCTCGCGCCGACGCTCGACTCGGGCCCGCTCATCACCGCGCCGCCGCGCCGCCCCGATCACGACACCGATCGCGACGCGCGCGAGGAGACGCCGACCTCGCCCGACGCGGGCGGCGGCGGCGACGATCTCCCGCTCCAGGAGGTCTCACCGTCGGCCTACCACCGCGGCATGGAGCTCGCGCGCGGCGGCATGGGGCGCATCGTCGTCGCGCGCGACCGCCGCCTCCGTCGCTGGGTGGCGGTGAAGGAGCTCCTCGATCGCGAGGGCCTCGACGCGCGCCGCTTCGAGCGCGAGGCGCTCATCACCGCGCGCCTGCAGCACCCGTCGATCGTGCGCGTCTACGAGGCCGGCCACTGGCCGTCGGGCGAGCCCTTCTACGTGATGGAGATGGTGCGCGGGCAGTCGCTCGATCACGTCCTCGCGGAGAAGCGCGGGCTCGACGAGCGGCTGACGCTCCTGCCGAACGTCGTCGCCGCGTGCGAGGCGCTCGCCTACGCGCACGCGCAGCGGATCATCCACCGCGATCTGAAGCCGGGGAACATCCTCATCGGGAAGTTCGGCGAGACCGTGGTCATCGACTGGGGCCTGGCCAAGGATCTCGCCGCCGCGCCCGAGAGCGACGACTCGCGCCCGGCGCCGCGGCGTCGCGCCGCCTCGTCGGACAGCGAGCAGCTCACCATCGCCGGCGCGGTGATGGGCACGCCCTCCTACATGCCGCCCGAGCAGGCGCGCGGCGACGTCGTCGACGAGCGCGCCGACGTCTACGCGCTCGGCGCGATCCTCTACGCCGTGCTCGCCGGCCGCCCGCCCTACCGCGGTCGCTCGAGCCAGGAGGTCCTCGACGAGGTCCTCACCACCGCGCCGCCGCCCGTCGCCGCGCACGTCCAGGGGGTGGCCCCCGAGCTCCTCACCATCGTCGGCCGCGCCATGGCCCGCGAGCCCGCCGACCGCTACCCGACGGCGGGCGAGCTCGCCGCCGATCTCCGTCGGTTCCTCACCGGCCAGCTCGTCGCCTCGCACCACTACACGCGCGCCCAGCGCCTGCGCCGCTTCATCCGCCGCCACCGCGGCGTCGTCTCCGTCTCGGCCGCCGCCCTCCTCGCGCTCTCGGCGACGGGGATCGTCTCCTTCCAGCGCGTCTCCCGCGCGCGCGACCGCCTCGCCGAGGCGCTGGCCGTCGCCGAGCAGGCGCGCCGCGAGGCCGACGCCGAGCGCAACCGCGCCATCCTCCGCGCCGACGAGCTCACCCTCGCCCAGGCGCGCGCCGCCCTCGATCGCGATCCCTCGATGACCGTCGCCTGGGCCAAGGAGCTCGCCACCGACTCCAACGCCTTCTCGCGCGCCATCCCGCTCGCCGAGGAGGCGGTCCGCCGCGGCGTCGCGCGCGTCTTCGCCGGTCACGGCGACGACATCGATCACGTCGCCTTCTCGCCCGACGGCGCCACCGTCGCCTCCGGCGCCGACGACCACACCGTCCGCCTCTGGTCGGTGGCGAGCGGCGCCGGCCGAATTCTCGTCAAGCACAATGCCAAGGTCCACGCCATCGCCTTCTCCCCCGACGGGCAGTGGCTGGCCTCCGGCTCGGTGGACAAGACGCTGCGCCTCACGCGCGTCGCCTCCGGCGAGGGCCACGAGGTCGCCCTCCTCGACGGCACGGTGCGCGCGGTGACCTTCTCCCCCGACGGCAAGCAGCTCGCCGCCGCCGCCGGCTTCAGCGTCCGCGTCTACGACGTCGGCGATCGCGGCGCCGCCCTCCGCTACACCGTCACCCACGGCAAGGTCACCCGCGAGGCCACCTTCTCCCCCGACGGCAAGCTCCTCGCCACCGCCGGCGAGGACGGCAAGGTCGGCCTCTTCGACGCCGCCTCGGGCCGCGGCCGCCTCCTCGGCGGCCACCAGCAGATCGTCCGCCTGGTGCGCTTCTCGCCCGACTCGACGGTGCTCGCCTCCGCGGGGGAGGACGGCCAGGTGCGCCTGTGGAACCCCGCCGACGGCTCGAGCCGCGTGCTCGCCGGCCACACCGACGCGGTCAAGGGCGTGGCCTTCTCGCCCGACGGGGCCTGGCTCGTTTCTGCTGGACAAGATCACCAGGTGCGCCTCTGGTCGGTGGCGCGCGGCGCCGGCCGCCTCGTCGGCGAGCACGACGCGGGCGTGAAGGCGGTGCTCTTCTCTCCGACGGGCGAGGCCTTCGCCACCGCCGGCAGCGATCGCGTGATCCGCCTGTGGGACGCGCGCACCGGGAAGGAGGCGCGGACGCTGCGCGGCCACGACGCGGCGGTGAAGTCGCTGTCGTGGTCGGGCGACGGCAAGCTCCTCGCCAGCTCCTCCGACGACGACACCGTGCGCCTCTGGTCGCTCCCGGCGGTCCCCGCGCCGCCGCTCGACCCGAGCGGCGCCCGCGCCTGGCTCGACGCGCGCACCAACCTCACCGTCCCGAAGGGCAGCCTCCCGCAGGTGGCGACGCCCGCGCGTTAGCGCTAACGTCGGAGATGGATGGTGGTGGACGACCATCAGCTGGCGGCGTGGGAGGCGGAGGCGCGGGCGCGCTGGCCGAAGGTCACCGTCGCGCGTGACGCCCTCCAGCGCTGGGTCGCCGAGCGCGCCGACGGCGCCGATCTCGCGGCCCTGCACGGCGTCGAGCTCCTCCTCGCCTGCGCCTGCGCCGCCGGGGACCGCGCCGCCCTCGCCGCCTTCGACGCCGAGCTCCTCACCAAAATCCCGCGCTTCGTCTCACGCGTCGACGGCAGCCGCGCCTTCGGCGACGAGGCCACGCAGGCGGTCCGCGCCCTCCTCTTCGTCCCCGGCGCGAGCGGCGCCGCGCCGAAGATCCACGACTATTCGGGCCGCGGCCCGCTCGAGGGCTGGCTGCGCGTCGTCGCCGTCCGCCTCGCGCTCCGCCTGAAGCGGCGCGACGACCGTCACAGCTCCGACCTCTCCGAGGTCCCCGATCGGCCGCCCTCGTCGGGCGCCGGGCGCGATCCCGAGCTCGCCTTCATCAAAGACCGCCACCGCCTCGACTTCGTCGCCGCCCTCGAGAGCGCCATCGCCAAGCTCACCGCGCTCGAGCGCACCATCCTGCGCCAGTACTTCCTCGACGGCCTCACCGTCGAGCAGTTGGGCGCGCTCCACCAGGTCGCGCCGTCGACGATCTCGCGCCGCCTCGCCGCCGCGCGCGCCTCGATCCTGTCCGCGGTCCGCCGCGACCTGGCCGCACGCCTGAACCTGCCCGCCGCCGAGCTCGATAGCCTGCTCGGGATGGTTCAGAGCCAGCTCGACGTCAGCCTGAGCGGCTTGTTGAAGCGGTCGGCTGGGTAGGCTACCCTTTCGGTTTCACTGGTCTCTCTCGTCACGATGCCTCATCCGCGCAGCTACGCCGTCACGGTCCTCGGCAGCCGCTACTCGATCAAGAGTGATGCGGACGAGGCCTACGTGCAGGCGCTGGCCGCCCGCGTCGACGACAAGATGCGGCAGCTCGCGCGCGCGGCGAAGACGGCACCGCCGGCCGCGATCGCGGTGCTGGCGGCGCTGCAGCTGGCCGACGAGCTCGAGCGTGAGCGCGAGCGTCGGCGGTCGCTGCGTCGTCGGGTCCGCGACACGGTGCGCGACCTGCGCGAGGCGCTCGCGCGCGCGGAGGCGCCGTGACGTTCCCCACCAACCCTTCACTCGCCCTCGGGCGAGTGTCCTCGATGCCCTTCGGCCACCGCTCGTGGAGCGCGCAGACGACCTCTCGACAGCGGGACTGACCGCGGAGAAGACCGCGCTGCGTCGCGCGATGCGCGCGCGTCGCCGTGCGCTGCCCGCCGCCGACGTGCGCGCCGCCTCGCGCGCCGTCGTCGCCCACCTCTCGTCGCTGCCGTCGGTCGCGCGCGCGCGCACGGTCGCGCTCTTCGCCGTCCGCGTCAGCGACGGCGAGCTCGATCCCGCGCCACTCGCCGACGGGCGCCGCGCGCTCTTCCCGGTGGTCGCCGCCGCCTCCGGCGAGCCCGGCGGCCCGTCGCTCGCCTTCCGCGCCGCCGCGCCGTCGGAGCTCGTCGCCGATCGCTACGGCATCCCCGCCCCCGTCGCCGCCGCGCCCACCGTCGCGCTCGACGACGCCGACGTGGTGATCGTCCCCGGCCTGGCCTTCGATCGCGCCGGCCACCGCCTCGGCGAAGGCGCCGGGTACTACGACTCGGCGCTGCGCGGCGCCCCGCGCCCGCTGCGCGTCGCCGTCGCCCACGACTTCCAGCTCGTCGATCGCGTCCCCGTCGGCCCCGCCGACGAGCCCGTCGATCTCATCGTCACCCCCGCGGGCGTCGTCGAGACGCACGCCCGCCAACCCGTCCCATCGGGAGGAACCCCGTGAGCGTCATCGTAGGCGTCGCGCTGTGCGTCGTCGCGCTGGCCCTCGGCGCCCTCCTCGGCATGCGGCTCGGCCAGCGTGGCGCCACCTCCGTCCCGGAGGAGGAGCGCCAGAAGCTCGTCGAGGCCGCCCGTGCCGAGGCCGCCGAGCTCAAGCGCGCCGCGCAGCTCGAGGCGAAAGAGCAGGCCATCAAGGTCACCGCCGACGCAGAGAAGGACATCGCCTCGCGGCGATCCGAGCTCTCGTCGAAAGAAGCCGAGCTGCGCCGTCGCGAGGAGGATCTCGCCAAGCGCACCGGCGGCCTCTCCGGCAAGGAGAGCGAGCTCGAGCGCAAAGAGAAGCAGGTCGCCGGGCGCGAGGCCGCCGCCGAGGCTACCGCCAAGCGCGCCGAGGATCTCCTCGGCGACGCGAAGGCGCGCCTCGAGAAGCTCGCCGGCATGACCGCCGCCGAGGCGCAGAAGCAGCTCGCGGCCCAGGTCGTCGACGAGGCGCGCAAGGTCGCCGCCGCCGAGGTGAAGCGCATCGAGGACGAGGCGCGCACCGAGGCCGAGGAGCGCTCGCGGCGCATCTTGTCGACGGCGATCCAGCGCTACGCCGGCGAGTACGTGAGCGAGCGCACCGTCTCGGTGGTGCAGCTCCCGTCGGACGATCTCAAGGGCCGCATCATCGGTCGCGAGGGGCGCAACGTGCGCGCGCTCGAGGCCGCCACCGGGATCGATCTCATCATCGACGACACCCCCGAGGCGGTGGTGGTGAGCTGCTTCAACCCGGTGCGGCGCGAGATCGCCAAGCTGGCCATCCAGCGGCTCATCGCCGACGGGCGCATCCACCCCACGCGCATCGAGGAGATCGTCGAGAAGTGCACCGACGAGATCGAGGCGCAGTGCAAGGCGGCGGGCGAGCAGGCGGTGTTCGATCTCGGCCTGCACAAGGTCCACCCCGAGCTGGTGCGCGCGATCGGGCGGCTCAAGTTCCGCAGCTCGTACGCGCAGAACCTGCTCGCGCACTCGATCGAGGTCGGCCTCCTCGCCGGGATGATGGCGGGCGAGCTCGGCCTCAACGTGAAGCTCGCGCGGCGCGCCGGGCTGCTCCACGACATCGGAAAAACCGTCGATCAAGAAATCGAAGGCTCGCACGCCGCCGTCGGAGCGCAGCTCGCCAAGAAGTACGGCGAGTCGCCCCAGGTGGTCGCCGCCATCGCCGAGCACCACGACGGCGACGGCAGCGAGGCGGCCTCGTCGGTGCTGTCGCACGTCGTCGCCGCGGCGAACATCCTGTCGTCGCAGCGCCCGGGCGCGCGCCAGGAGCTCCTCGCCTCGTACGTGAAGCGCCTCGGAGATCTCGAGAAGCTCGCCGAGTCGATGCCGGGCGTGCAGAAGGCCTTCGCCATCCAGGCGGGCTCCGAGCTGCGCGTCCTCGTCGAGAACGCGCAGGTCACCGACGACCAGTCGCTCCTCCTCGCGAAGGAGATCGCCAAGCGCATCGAGAACGAGGCCACCTACCCCGGCCAGGTCCGCGTCTGCGTCATCCGCGAGACCCGCTCCGTCGACTACGCGAAGTAGATCTCACCGCGCCCCGCGCTCAGCGGACAACGCGCGCCCCCACCACGCCGTCGAAGTGAGGGATGTCCCTCGGCCGCGCGCTCCTCGCCGCGACGTGCGCTGCACGCGTGCGTCCTCGCCGTGCTCGCCTCGCGCCGCGCTCACTCGTCCGTGGCCCCGCCGGCCACCCGCGCGCCCGTACCTATCCGCCGGAGCGTACCCTGACGGGATCTTGAAATCCGACTGAACTCGGGTTCAGGCGCCGACGGACGGTGCCGGGCGGAGGCAGCGGATGAGGACGACGAAGCGATGGACGGCGAGCGA
>Ga0272446_1006165_pt1 | contig 12687 bp, 12 predicted proteins | sample YNPCB0061_FD_194587 | JGI IMG/M metagenome (GOLD analysis project Ga0272446, IMG submission 194587) | Hot spring microbial mat communities from Yellowstone National Park, WY, United States - YNP-CB-006-1 | ecosystem: Environmental > Aquatic > Thermal springs > Hot (42-90C) > Sediment | place... | reverse complement strand
CTTGTGGGTGGCTATAGCTTGGGTGTTCACCTCTTCCCATTCCGAACAGAGCAGTTAAGCCCCAAAGCGTCGATGGTACTGGAGTAACATCTGGGAGAGTAGATTGCCGCCCGATTATTATTGCAAAAGCCTCTGAAAATATATCTCAGAGGCTTTTTTTTATCAAAATTTAAACACTATAAATATAATTTTGTCTAGATAATTAGACAAAATACGTTAGATACAAGAAGTGAGGTAAAATATCGTTTATCAGACTTTTACGAAAATATACTTATACTCAAAATAAATTGGTTTTTCTAAACCTTAATCCCCTTAGACCTCACCCCTATCCCCTCTCCAAAGGAGAGGGGAACTTTTTGTAGTCATAAATTTAAAGTTTTATTAAAAACCACTTTTGATTGAGTATATTTCTTAGTAAGTTTGTTGTTTTGTTAAAATCTTAGTACAAAATGTTGTTTAGGCTGTTTTTGTCTAAAAAAAACAATTCCTATTTCAAATAAATCAATGCTAAGTGTTACGCGTGTGTCTTGATAAATTTTTTCCCAAGCCTTTTGCATCTCTTCTGACCAGTAAATATCATCAAAAATTAAAATACTTTCTTCGTGGATTTTTGTAAGCATTAGTTCAAAATATCGGCAAGTAGGCTCATAACGATGGTTGGCATCAACAAAAGCAAAATCAATTTGTGGAATTTCCTTCAGGATTTTCGGGAGAGTTTGGTCGATATTGCCCTGAACAATTTTAATTTGAGGTAAGTTGAGTATCTTAAAATGCTTTTGAGCAATTTGAGCTAAACTACCCGAACCCTCAAAAGTATAAAAATGGCTATGAGGTAACGGGGCGGCAATATAAGCAGTAGTGATGCCCAAACAAGTTCCCAAATCTAAAACATACTTGGGTTGAAAAAAATTAGCTATCCTAAACAGAACTTGCCCTATTTTCTGGGATTTAGTCGCTGTTTTTGCAATTTGTTCGATGCTTCTTTGAGGCTTGGAATGTACCTTAGAGCCAGCACCGAAATCTTCTATGGCAATCACTTCTTTGTTTTCGAGCAAAAAATTTCTTAATGCTTCAATTTCCTTAAAGGCATAATATTCGTAATCTTGATTCTTAATTACCTGTGTATAAAACTCGAAAATAAAAGGTGAATGTATGCTATGCTCGTCTTTTGCTCGCCAAAAATATTTCCAGTAGGCTTTGAGTGTATGTTTCAAGGAAATAGGAGTTTAGGTATCAGACAAAAATAATTTTTTTTAAGGAAAATATCACACAACATTTCTTTTTTTGCAAAGTTTTTCTATTTTTGAGAAGTTACAAAAATGAACAAAGCCCTAAAATTAGCTAAAATAAACTGCTATGACTCCGCAAGAAGAAATAGAGGCTCTACAAGGTAGCCAAGACATTAAAGAAATGTCATTTCCCATATTATTTTTAGAGGGTTTGCTATATAGTCTTCTCTCTTTTGGATTGGTAATAGGCTCTTTCTATATCATACAAAAGAGTTTTCCACCCAAATTTTTGCTTAATACGGAATATGTGGTGAGTTTAAAGTGGGGTATGGTTATACTTTCCTCCTCACTGATATTCGCTTTGAGCAAAGTAGGCAATGGAGGCTTGGCTTGGAGGGTTTTTATCAGAACGTTGGCTGTTGGAGTAGTTTGTAGCCTGATTGTCCTGATTTCTTTTTTTACGCTTTTTCGGTTTATGATTAGCCTTGATGATATTATTGTGGGGGTGGTGAAAATATCTAACTGGCGTAGCGGTTCGGCTCATTTCAAAGAGATAATCATAGCTTTTGCGGCTGTGTTTCTGATGGCATATCCTATCTTGTTTATGTCGGTAAAATATACTTTACACCGAATTTTTTGGAGCAATGAAGATGAGTTGCTTTTGCCCGACTAAATCTTGAAACCTACTACCAGAATATCGTCGGTTTGTTCGTTGATAAAGCCTTTCCAAGTTTCGTGTAGCTCGTTTAGGTATATTTTTTGGTATTCTAAGGGCTTGTTGTAGAATTGTTTTAGTTTTTCTTTGAAATGAATGGTAAGAAATTTACTATCATTATCCCCCCCAAACTGGTCGGTAAAGCCATCGGAAGACATATAAAAAATATCTTGATTATCAGCTAATAAGCGATGCTCTTCAAATACTTTTTCTGTACTGCTTATTCCTCCTATGCCATATCTGCTCCCTTTAATTTCTTTTATGCCTTGTTCATTTACCACGAATAGAGGTCTTTTTGCACCTGCAAAGCATATTTCATTTTCTTTTTTGTTAATTCTGCAAATAGCCATATCCATACCATCACTGATATTTTCTGTTTCGTAGCCTTCTTGCTGTTGGAGTGTTTTTAATAATTCTTCGTCCAAGCGTTTGAGTATATCTTTTGGGGAGAAGGTACGTTCTTCTTTGACGATATGATTGAGCAGGTCATTTCCTATTACGGTCATAAAGGCTCCGGGAATGCCGTGTCCTGTGCAATCTGCCACAATTAGAAAAGAATATCCATTCACATTAGCAAACCAATAAAAATCTCCGCTAAGGATTTCTTTGGGTTTGTACAAAATCATAAAATCAGCAAAATGAGGCTTGATACGCTCTACACGTGGTAGCAGGGCAACTTGTATTCTTTTGGTATAATAAATACTATCAATTAGTTCTTCGTAGGCTCGGGTAAGTTCGTCGTTTTGGGTTTGTAAGAGTTCTTTTTGAAGCAATAAATCCTGATTTTGCTTGTTGAATTGCTCGTATAGGGTGGTTAGTTCTTTATTTTTAGTTTCTATTTCTGATTGTTGCTCGGCAAGTATCTGATGAAAACGCTCCATTTTTTCGGTACGTAAAAAATTTCGTTTGTTGATATTTTTTAATACACCGACATAAAAGCGTACAATGTACATTAAAAAAACAATAAATAGGATATTAACAACAACAGCAAAAAAAATGGTGTTTTCTGATGATATTTTGGATTGTAGTTTGCTCAAACTAAGGCTTTCCCAAGCACCTAAGAAAGCAATGGTAAATAAAGCAAGGGTAGTCCATAATAAGCCTAATCTTTTCCCTGCATAAAAAAAAGCAATCACGCCTGATGCGATAAAAGCAGATACAGCAGGAGAAAAAATACCTCCCGTTTCTAAGGTAGTTGAAAGTACGATGATATAGGCGGCAAAACTGAGAGAGTTGCCAAATATGTGAGCCTTTGCATTGCTCTTGAAGACGTACAAACTGAAAAACAAGAAAGCCACATCAAGCAAAGCTACCCAAGCACTTATTTCTAAACCAAGCAGATAATTGAATGGGAACAGAAAAACCAACAATATGATACCCACTAAGGTAGCCTCAATCATACTTTCGGCTTCTCTATAAGTAAGCACATCGTTTTTGTAGCTTTCAGGGACAAAATAGATTTTGAGCTTTTTGAGATTATTAGTAGGCATTATTTAGGCTTCAGGCATTAGAGTTATTTTCAATATTTTGAATCTGCTCTGCTTTTTGTCATAATAAAATTTTTGTAGTACGTCAAAAATATCATTTCCTCTAAACCAAGAAACTTGTACTTTTTCGTTATGCTTGGCATCAATCCACTCAACTTGGTAGCTTTCTTGGTTCTTTTTGAATTCCTTGATATAAACAATCATAGCCTCGAGAATAGCTATTTTGTTATTGCCCTTGGAAGAGTGAAACAAAAACTTCTGATTATGCTCACGATTGATGGTAATGAGGTCTAATTTTATCAAAGGGTTGTTGCTGTCTTGCTTATCGGGTACGAGGTTGTAGTCAAAATAGATTTGGGTATCGCTCAATAACTCCCTGATTTGGTTTTCTAATTCTATTTCTTTGAGCAATATTTCGGCGGGTTGTTGTATAGCATTATGACGTGTGTCCATAAATATTCCTGATGAGATTGTTTCCAAAAAATAATGATGCCAAGTTATTGGTTTTATTGAAAAAATGAAATTTTATAGCTGTAATTTTTCTTGAATTTTCGTACAAACTTGTTTTACAAAAGGATTGAGCTTGGTGTGCTTGTCTTTGAGGATTAGGCAGAGAAGGGGAGGAGTTTTGAAAAAAACTACATTTGATTTGAAAATTTAGTTTTTATCTTGTAATTTGTTGAAAAAATTAGAATTTTTGGGAAACTAAATCAACCAAATTTATGCCTCAACCTCATATCATAGCCATTGTCAATCAGAAAGGAGGAACGGGAAAAACTACTACTACCGTCAATTTGGGTAGGGCGATTGCCGAACACGGCAAAAAAGTTTTATTGATGGACTTAGACCCACAGGGTAGTTTATCGTATTATTTAGGGGCTAATAGCAATGTTTGGAGTATTTCAGATGTAATTTTAGAGGATATATCTTTTCATAATGCTTTGATACAAAGAGAGGGTTTGCATATTATTCCAGCTGATGTTACTCTTGCCGATTTAGAGCTTTCTTTGGTCAGCTATCAGGGCAGAGAGCAAATTTTAAAAAAAATGATAGCTCAAAATGCACAAGATTACGATTACATTCTCATAGATTGCTCGCCTTCGCTATCTATTCTTACCGTAAATGCTTTGGTTGCCGCTCATAGCGTTATTATTCCTTTGCAAATGGAGGTTTTGAGTATGCACGGCTTGGAACTAATTTTAGAAACGATTGAGCAAGTAAAGAAAACCGTCAATCCTGATTTACAAATTATGGGTATTTTGGTACTGATGTACAATTCTCGCCGAAGAATTACGCAAGAAGTACATAATCATATCAAAAAAACCTATAATTTTGTACCCATTTTCCAAACACTTATTCGTACCGATGTAAAATTGGTAGAAGCCCCTTCGTTTGGCAAGAGTGTGTTTGAGTATGCCCCTCAGTCTAATGGGGCAGAAGATTATTTGGCTTTAGCCCAAGAAGTTATCGCAAAAGAAGTTTGATTTAACCGACAATACTGCTGGAATGGCATTAGGAGAAAATATTAAACGGGAAAGAATGATTCCCGTGCGTAATAAAATTGTTTATAGAAATTTAGAACAAGAACTTGCTGAAATGAGAGAAAAAGAGGAAACCTTCTCCGAACCCTCTTTTTTCAGTACGGACGATATAGCTTTGTCGCTCCAACAGCTCAATCACTTCGAGGAGGAGAGTAGCCTGCCTCATACCCAATTCGTACAAGAAAGTATTTTTGACATAGAGAGTTTTTTGCTGGTTTTAGAACTGAATTTAGAGGGGCAAATCCTTAAAGCTAATGAACTGATATGCAAAGCTCTACAATTAGATACAGCAGACCTTACCGCCAGAACTTTTAAGGAATTTATCCCCAAAGAAAAACAAGCCGATTGGCAGAAATACCAAGAAATTTTGCATAAAGGAGAAAAAATACAAGAGATTTTGGAATTACTCCCCAAAAATCGGGAAGAAAAGATTTTATTAGCCAGCACCCTCTGCCCCATATTTCATCAGCGAACACTACAAAAAATCCTGCTGATAGCTCAGGACATCACTGCCGCCATCAGTGCCTACAAGAACAATACGACCATAGAATTAGACATTGACAAAAACCTCAAGTCTGCCAAAATTATCGTTAAAATCTGACCTGAAAAATTGTCTGCTCTCGCCAAATTTTTCCGTTTATTTAAAAACTTATTTAGACTAAATAAAAATAATTGTCAAAAAACTTGTCGCTCATTTTGGTTTTTTCTTAATTTGCCACATCTTTTCACTAAAAATGTATGTATCAATGAAGCCAATAGCTATTTTATTTATTGTTGCTCGTTTGGGCTTGGGGGCAATGATGCTGTATGGAGGGTATCAGAAATTTAGCAAACCTACTCCGTCGCCTATAGAAATTATAGAACAGGTTGAAAAAGAAGGTTCTGCTAAACTGAAAGAAGACTTGCAGAAACTTCAACGCAAAAATTATATCTTCGGAATGAGGCAAACGGGTTTTGCTTGGCAACTTTTAGGTGTATGCGAACTCTTGGGTGGCTTACTCCTGATTAGTCAGTTTTTATCTTTGCTTGGAGCAACGCTGTTGTTGCCTATCACTTTGCATATTTTTCTATTTCATCTTTTTTTAGAACCTGATGAGGTTGGCGAATTGATAGAAACAGCTCTGATGTTTTTGGCTAATGTAGCCATTATTGCCAAAGACTATTCTAAGTGGAAACCCTTGCTTTGGATAAAACCTTGGTAAAATATTAGATATATACCTGAACAAAAGTAGTTTTTCAAAAATTTCTTTAAAAAAACCTATTTTTCTTGTGCGTTGAGCGGAGCCGAAACGCACAAGAAAAACAAAACCAAATTATTTTGAGTATAAGAACTTCTGAGCCGAATAATTTGGGGTATGTCTTAAAAAAATACGAGTGAAAATGCGATTTTTGCATTTCTACTCGTATTTTTACTTGAATAAGTATTGTAAAAATGGCAGAATATGATAAAATTCAGGTGTTTTATCCAAAAATTAGAGATAAAAGGCACTTTCCGCACAGCTCACGGCAGCAGAAAAGAAATAGAAAGTATTTGGGTAGAACTTTCGGGTAGCAATTTAAAAGCCTACGGTGAGGCTGTGCCTGTTCCTTACTACAGAAGCACCGCCCAAGAAGTAAAAAATGCCTTAGATAACCTTCAAAATCTCGTAGAATATTCTGAAATAGATGATGCAAGTGCTTTTTGGGAAAAAACATACCCCTATCTCAACAATCAGCCTGCCGCTCAATGTGCCTTAGATATTGCCGTATATGATTACCTCTCGCAAAAAGCCCAAAAACCGCTGTATCAGTATTTGGACTTAGCTTGGCGAGAAGATTTACCTGTTTCTAATTATACCATTTCCTTAGGTACTGCCGAGCAAATGCTTGCACAAATGCAGGCTATGCCTTATCCTATCTACAAAATAAAACTTGGTAGCGAAAACGATTTAGAAATCCTGAAAATGTTGCAAAAATATCCCTCAACCACTTTCCGAATAGATGCTAATTGTGCTTGGACTTTGGAACAAGCCCGAAACTATCTGCCCGAACTTGAAAAAATGCAAATAGAATTCATAGAGCAACCCTTTGCCGTAGGAGAGTGGCAGTCGGTGGAGGAATTTCGCAAAATTACAAATATCCCTATCCTTGCCGATGAAAGTTGCCGTACAGAGGCCGATTTAGAAAAGTGTAAAAATTATTTTTCGGGTGTCAATATCAAATTGGCTAAATGCGGAGGTATTACACCTGCTTTAAGAATGATTGAAAAAGCGAAAAAGTACAATCTGAAAGTAATGATGGGCTGTATGACCGAAAGTAGCATAGGGATTACGGCTATTGCTCACCTTTTGCCACTTTTAGATTTTGTAGATATGGACGGAGCTTTGCTACTCGCCAACAATCCTGCCAAAGGAGTGCGTTTGGAAAAAGGCAAAGCTATCTTGCCCAGTAAAAATGGATTAGGAGTAGAAATAGATGGTTAGACGTAAGGCACAGATGATTTATCAGTTTTTATTGTAATACAAATGAAGCATTTATGTTTTTTTATTTTGTGTTTTTTTGCCCACTATGCAAAAGCACAACTCTACAACGATAGTCTCGGCAAGTACAAAATTGAAACTTCTGTCTATATTGAAGCCTACTATGCCTTTGATTTTGCCAAGCCAAGCAATAATGAAAGAGCCAATTACATTTTTAATCATCGTAGGCATAACGAGTTTAATGTAAATCACGGTATCATTGAAACCACTATCAACTCCGAAAATATCAGAGGACATATAGCCCTGATGATTGGCACATACTCGCAATACAACCTCATCAACGAACAAGAACTAATTCGCAATATCTATGAAGGAAATGTTGGTTTCAAAATTTCCAAAAAACATAATCTCTGGATAGATGCAGGTATTTTCGGTTCACATATTGGCTTTGAAAGTGCTATTTCAAAAGATTGTTGGACGCTTTCGCGAAGCATTTTAGCCGATAATACCCCTTACTACGAAGCAGGCATCAAGGCAACATACACCTCGTCTAATGAAAAATGGACACTCAAAGGCTTACTCCTGAATGGTTGGCAACGTATCAAGCGTTTAGAAAATAATTCTATGCCTTCCTTTGGCACACAGATACAATTTCAGCCGCAAAAAGGATTTTTATTTAATTCCAGCACCTATATCGGCAACGAAGGAACAGACAGCCTTCGGCAGATGCGTTATTTTCATAATTTCTACGCACAAATGGAACTAACAGAAAGATGGGGACTTATCACAGGTTTTGATATAGGTTGGCAGGGCAACGAAGCCACTAAACAAATTCGCTCTTGGAACGCCTCATCAGTGATGTTGCGTTACAAGTTGAAACCTCAATGGACTATCTGCGGGCGAGGCGAACATTATTGGGACAGAGAAAGTATTTTTATCATTCCCGATGCCAACAACATCAATCCGAATGGTTTTAGGGTGTTTGGTTACTCGCTGAATATAGATTATGCTCCCGCTGAAAATATGCTTGTGCGAATAGAAGCCAAAAGACTAAATAGCCCTGATGAGGTTTTAGTAATGCACCAAAAACAAAGTAATCAGAATTTTGTCCTGATAGGCTCAATGGCTGTGATATTCTGATTTAGATAGTGTAACAGCCTCTTTCTTGCTTGGAAACATTTTTTCTAAGGTCTGATAGCGGTAGTCAAAAATGTGTTCCAAACGTTTCCGTACAAACAAAGCGTTGGCTAAATCGCCAATGATTCCAAAAGGAATTTTGTAGCTGACAATATCAATCATTTCTACGCCTTCGGCAACTTCTCTGAAATGATGTTGGTGATGCCATAAGCTATAAGGACCAAAACGCTGTTCATCAACAAAATAATAAGGCTCTTGTACGTGAGTAATTTCCGTTACCCAACTCATCGGGATATTGAGCAAAGGGCTTACGCGGTAAGCGATAATCATACCAGGGTACATTTTGTCTTCGGGGCGTACTAATTTCACCTTGAAGCCCATATCGGGAGGCGTAATCTTTGCCAAGTTGAAAGGCGAAGAAAAAAACTCCCAAGCCTGTTCCAAAGAAATAGGCAATATCTGTTTTCTTTTGAGTTGGTGCAGTGCCATAGACGTATTGTTAGTTTCAAGCAGATTCAAAAATTAGACAATCATTTGTTGTACTCAATCAAAAGTAGTTTTTCGTTGTTTTTGCTTAAATCCCCCTTTCTACTCGTTTCGGCTCATTTCGGCTTCGCTCAATGAACACGCTCAACGAACAGAAAGGAGTAAAATCACTCAATTTTGAGTATAAACATTTCATTTGTCTCGCTACTCGTATCTCACTACTAATTACTCATATAGCAATGCTTTTGTTTTGAAAATATTGAAAATTCATTTTGCTTGCAAGCCGTATTTAGCACCTACTTTGAGCATATAGTTGTAGGCTTCTTCGTATTGATTGCTGATTTCACCTTCAAGGATAGCCTCACGTATTTCGGTTTTGATAAGCCCTACCTCTTTGCAAGGCTTGAGGTTGAAAGTTTCCATAATAATTTCACCTGTAATGACAGGCTGAAAGCTACGGATTTTATCTTTTTCTTCTATCTCCTTTATCTTTTGTTCTACTTTATCAAAATTAGTGAGGTATTTTTTTACTTTTTGGTGGTCTTTGGAGGTGATGTCGGCACGGCAAAGCATCATCAGGGCTTCCAAATCTTCACCTGCCTCAAAGAGCAAACGTCGGATAGCCGAGTCGGTGATGTTGTCTTTTACCAAAGCAATAGGACGTAGGTGCAAGCGAACCAATTTTTGCACCATACGCATATTTTCGCCCATAGGGAGTTTGAATTTTCGGAAGATGTATGGAGTCATTCTTGCTCCTTTGTCTTCGTGTCCGTGGAAAGTCCAGCCTACTTTTTCATCGAAGCGTTTGGTGGCGGGTTTGGCAATATCGTGTAAGATAGCCGCCCAACGTAGCCACAAGTCCGAAGTTTTTTCAGAAAGGTTATCCAAAACCTGCAAGGTATGATAGAAATTATCTTTGTGTCTTTTGTCGCCAACAGCCTCAACACCTTGCAAAGCCACCATTTCAGGAAAAATAAGATGCAGAAGCCCCGAGTGAAAAAGTAATTTGAAGCCGTAGGAAGGCGGATTAGAAAGAATAATTTTATTGAGTTCGTTGGTGATGCGTTCTTGTGAAACAATTTTGATACGTTCTTTATTTTTGATGATAGCCTCAAAAGTTTCAGGAACAATATCAAAGCGGAGTTGCGAGGCAAAACGAATGGCACGCATCATTCGTAAGGGATCGTCGGAGAAGGTAATATCGGGATTGAGGGGAGTACGAATATTTTTTTTGCGTAGGTCTTCCAGCCCACCAAAAGGGTCGATGAGTGTGCCTAAGTTATGTTTATTCAGGGAGATGGCTAAGGCATTGATAGTAAAATCGCGTCGGTTTTGGTCGTCTTCGAGCGTGCCGTTTTCAACAACAGGTTTTCGCGAGTCTCTCTGGTACGATTCTTTTCTTGCCCCAACGATTTCAATTTCCCAATCTTCATAACGAAACATTGCCGTACCAAAGTTTTTGAATTGTGTTACGTTGATATTTTCATCTAATTTTTGGGCGAGTTTTTTGGCAAAATCAATGCCGCTACCTACGCATACTATATCTAAGTCTTTACAAGGTTTATTGAGGAGCAAATCGCGTACAAAACCACCTACCAAATAGGCTTCTGTACCTATTTCCTGCGTGATTTGTGCGATTTTGAGAAGTAAAAAGTTTTCTTGAAAAATATATTCGTAGGTATGATTTGTCATAAAACCAAGCATTTAGAGCTTTAGGCTTTGCAAGATAGCAATAAAAAAAAGCCTACCCAAGAGAGAAGGCTTTTTGTGTATGAAAAAGTGTTAAACAGGTGTTTGAATAAACGTATTCATTCATACATAAATACGACTCATCTTGAATAAGTAACCACCAAAAGTTAAAAAAAGTTTAAAAAAATCTTAATATTGTCCAATAGCTTGATTTTTTTATTTATAGCCAAGAATTTTAAGCATCGAGTCGCTGTCTTGTTCGGGAGCAAAAAGTTGCGTACTGATGTTTCCTTTTTTATCGCGGTTGATAATGACGTGCTTTGGGGCGGGAATAAGGCAATGTTGTATGCCTCCATAGCCCCCTACCGATTCTTGATAGGCTCCTGTATGAAAAAAACCAATATATTGTGTATCGTCCTCATCACTGATAGGTAAAAACACTTCCGATAGGTTTGCTTCGGTGCTGTAATAATCTAAGCTGTCGCAGGTAAGCCCTCCGAGATGCACTTTTTGGTAGGGTTTGTCCCAGTTGTTGATAGGAAGCAAAATAAACTTCTGATTGATGCCCCAAGCGTCGGGAAGATGCGTAATGAACGAGCCATCAATCATATACCAAAGTTCCTTATCGTTTTGTAATTTTTTGCCTATGATAGAATAAATTGCTGCACCGCTTTCGCCAACGGTAAAAGAACCAAATTCGGTAAATAAATTGGGTACAGGTACGTTATTTTTTTGGCAAATCCATTGAATATTCTCAATGATTTGCTCTACCATATACTTGTAGTCATACTCGAAATTTAGGGAAAGTTGTATAGGGAAACCGCCTCCAATATCTACGGTATCCAATTCAGGACAGATTTTTTTGAGTTCGCAGTATTTGTACATAAATCTGCTTAATTCGCTCCAATAGTAGGCTGTATCTTTGATACCCGTATTGATAAAGAAATGAAGCATTTTGAGTTTAAATTTGGGGTTATCCTTGATTTTATCCTTGTAGAGTGGGATAATATCGCTATAACGTACCCCCAAACGTGAGGTATAAAACTCGAAATTTGGTTCTTCGTCTGCGGCTATTCTGATACCTACTTCAACTTCCTCTGCTTTGGTGTTTTGATAAGCATCGATTTCTTCCAAATTGTCTAAAATGGGTACAATCTTGAAGCCATCATTGAGCATTTCGTTGATGTATTGTGTATAAAGAGGGCGTTTGTAGCCGTTGCAAATTACATATTGTTTTTTGGTAAATTTTTTCTTCTTGTAAAGGGCTTTCACTATGGGCAAATCAAAAGCAGAGGACGTTTCTATATGAATATCATTTTTAAGAGCTTCTTCCAACACAAAACTAAAATGAGAAGACTTCGTACAGTAGCAATATGTGTAATTTCCTTCATATTTAAACTTTTTTATAGCATTAGCAAAAAGCTCTTTACAGTATTGGATATGTTCGGTTATTTTGGGTAGGTAGCTTATTTTTAGAGGGGTTCCATACTCGCGTATGATGTCCATAAGTGGTACGCCATTGAAGCTAAGTTCATTATTTTTTACCTTGAATTCGGGCGTGGGAAACTCAAAGGTTTGTTCTATCAGGTCAATATAGCTTTTCATTGTGGTTTGGGAGGGGCTAAATTTGCAAGCAAAATTAGGTAAAAAAAAAATCTTTTTTCAAGAAAATACCGAAAAATTTAGGGTTTTTAATGCTTCAAGCCCAAGCTGATAAGGTAGTACAAATTAGAGTGGATTAGCTGGCTCATTTATTCAGGTTAAACGCATTAAAAAAGGATAAATTAGTTTTTTTTAATCTTTGTGAATGGAATGGCAAAGGTTTTTCGGAAATACCTAATTAAGTACTTAGACATTAGTTTTAGATGTTAGTACTTAGGCAAAATCTTGTTTTTCAGGTTTTTACACAAATACAAGTGTCCGTTTAATTTTGTTGAGGTACTT
>Ga0272446_1006163_pt1 | contig 12690 bp, 8 predicted proteins | sample YNPCB0061_FD_194587 | JGI IMG/M metagenome (GOLD analysis project Ga0272446, IMG submission 194587) | Hot spring microbial mat communities from Yellowstone National Park, WY, United States - YNP-CB-006-1 | ecosystem: Environmental > Aquatic > Thermal springs > Hot (42-90C) > Sediment | place... | reverse complement strand
CTAACATCCTGCATTACACATTTGAATCAGCACATTGCCGATATGCTGATAGATGTATCGGATTTATTTCTTATGGGATAATCTACTGTCTTTAAGTATCACACATTGGAGACCAATATGGCAAAACCGCTTTCAGCACGCGCCGATGCGCCTGTGTCGACCCCAGTTTCTTCTGCGCAAGTTGAGTCGAGTCACATTGAACGATGTCCGTCAACCCTTCTCCTGCCGACCGTGTTCAAGTGCGAGTTAGAAAAAGCCTTGTATTTTACAGCACTTTCCGACACGCGCACGGTTCTCAAAAATCTGGCAGAACTTCGTGCGACACGCGTCAGCAAATCATGGGTTGATTTTATTCGCAAGCACGAAGCCTTTGCGCCCTTACTTGTTCGGCTCACGAAGAACTATTGGTTGACACTGACCGATGAAGAAAAACGCACCCGCTCCACAATGCGTCATCAAACCGTCGCCCTTAAACGAGCACAAGCACTCTTTGACGGTACTTCCATTCGAAAAAAAACTGCAAAGAAGTTCTTTAAAGCCCATCAACTTAATAAGCCGATTCGCCTTTCAACCGTTGAACTGGCGTGGCTCGACAGCCACGCGGACTGTCGTGCGGTAGTATCGGTAAAATCAAATTTTTTAATTCCTACTTCGCGTGAAGCATTTGATTTCAGCGATGAAGCTTATACCCAATTAGCCGCGCGCCTTCGCTTTGAAATGCTCACGCCCAACGATGTGAGCCTGCTCAACGCGCACGGCGTGCCGATTTTGCCTGACAATACCCTCTCGCTTGACGATGCGGCTTGGGCACGCGAACCCTACACGAAAGCCGTCTTGTATCGCTTAGTGAAGTATCGTAAAGATGAGCAAGTGGCACAAGCCGAGCGCATGAAAGCCGCATCAACGCACATAGAAAAACCGTTCAAGCGTATTCATCTGAGCGATGAGATGATGTTGTCAGAGCCAATCGCAATCGGCGTGAATCCTGCACCATCGCATGAGTCGACGGCACAACCGCCCTCCACACAAACCCAACAACCCTTGAAGCGTATTGAACTTGAACAAGACGAAATACCCAGTCTCATCATTAACAACGACAAGGCAACACGGCATCTATGGATTGAAGAGACGAAAGAAAAAGTGCGCTCGCTTTTTAGGATAGCGACAAACTGCACCCCTTTGCTGAATCGTTGCGTTGTGCTACTCTCGACTCGATAAATCCTTATCGCAAAGTGTAAAAGGAATTGTATATTTCATTTAAGATGTGTTGAGAAGTAAGGTAACTTGAAAATGTAGTATAAAACCAACGCTACCCGTGAGTGTCCAAGCAACAAATGCACCTGTTCCTCAAACGCATTCAACACAAGAAAAGCGACTGATTCGCGTTGCAATTATTACTGTAAGCGATAGAGCGTATCAAGGCATTTACAAAGATGAATCAGGACCGATAGTTGCGGCGACTTTTCCCAGCGAGCAATATGATGTGGTTGCAACGAAGATTGTGCCTGATGAAATTTTTGCCATTTCCAATGAGATTGTTCGATGTGTTGAGATGGAGCGTGTCGATGTCGTGGTAACGACGGGCGGCACAGGCTGTTCAATGCGCGATGTTACGCCAGAGGCAACGCGCAATGTTATTCAGCGCGAAGTGGTCGGTATTTCGGAGGTGATTCGGCTTGCCAATCGTGAGAAGAATCCCAATATGATTCTCTCGCGCGGTGTCAGCGGAATCCGTAATCAAACGCTTGTATTTAATCTTCCGGGCAATCCTGAAAACGCGCGCATGGCGTTAGAATCGGTGCTTGCCGCGTTGCCGCACTGCATCAAAACCATGCGACAGCAACGCCCGATGAAACGCCCAAGTGGACAAACGCCCGTGAGCGGTCAGCGCAATTCAGGCGACGGAAAATCTCGCTCAACCACAAAGCCACGTATGCGACCTTGAAATTGAAGGTCTACGGTGTAAGGTCATTGCCGTTCTTTGTAACTTTGAGAAAGCAATCAAAATGAAACCGTGCGCAAGCACGCGATTGCCGTTGTCTTTATTGAAGTATTAACACATTGAAAAAAATGAGAATCCTCGTCTTTACAGGCAAAGGCGGCGTTGGCAAAACGTCTGTCGCCGCGTCTACCGCCCTACGCGCCGCTGAAATGGGCTACCGCACGTTAATTATGTCCACCGACCCTGCACACAGTTTGGGAGATTCGTTGGATAGAGAACTTTCACCGTCGCCCATCACGGTTGCACCAAATTTAGATGCTCAAGAGGTCAGCGTATTTAGCGACCTCAACAACAACTGGGAAGTTGTGCGCGCCCATTTTGCCGAACTGATGCGCAATAAAGGGGTTGAGGGTGTCTATGCCGAAGAAATCGGAATTCTGCCGGGCATGGAAGAACTCTTCTCACTCTCCTACATCAAGCAGTATAATGAGTCGGGCAAATATGATTTGCTCGTGGTCGACTGCGCCCCAACTGGCGAAACCTTGCGTCTGCTCTCCTTGCCTGAAACCTTCGGCTGGGTGATGAAAATGATTCGTAACGTGGAGAAATATGCCGTTAAGCCGATTATTCGCCCGCTCTCAAAAATGAGTAGCAAGACTGAAAAAATGGTTGCCTCGCCCGAAGTGTTCAGCGCGATTGATAATCTCTTTACCGCAACCGAAGGCATTATCGACTTGCTCGGCGACAACACCAAAACCACTGTGCGCCTTGTGATGAACCCCGAAAAAATGGTCATCAAAGAATCCATGCGTGCGCTCACGTATCTCAACCTTTACGGCATCACGGTCGACCGCATTGTCATCAATCGTGTGCTTGCCGAAGATAAAGATTCGGGCTACCTCAATGAATGGAAGAAGGTTCAGCACAAATATATCGATGAAATTCACCATGCCTTCGCGCCGATTCCTATCTCCAAAGTGCCGTATTTTTCAAGTGAAGTCGTGGGATTAGATATGCTTCGCCTCATGGCGAATGAAGTGTATGGCTCTCAAAATCCGCTCGATATTTTCTTCAAAGAAAATCCGATTGAAATCAAGAAAGTGCCCGAAGGACACTTCCAAATGCGCATCAAGTTACCGTTCTTGCACGACGCAAACATGAGCATCGCGCTTCAACAGCAAGGTGACGACATGACCATTCGCATCGGCGATAACCAAAAGACCATCACGCTTCCCGTCTTTCTTGCCGGAATGAAATCCGATGAAGCCTACTTTGAAGGGCAGTGGCTTTGCGTGGATTTCAAGGTGCAGGAAAAAATCGCGGTCTGACAAGGCGTTTCAGTTGTTCACTCGCCAATAGATTTGCTTTCGAAGTTCAGCAATCCACGCTTGGTAGAGCTCATTTTGTCGCTTCTGCAGGGCAAGGTTGCGAATGCGAGCGTAATCTTGCTTCAAGTTCATTCGATGTGCGGCGGCGCGGTATTTGAGCCAAACGATACGATAGGCATACTCGCCGCCCGAAAGTTGATAGCGTTGTGGTTCAGAGATTTCCCCAACATTCATCGTTTCAAGCAACCGTTTGAGCTCAGGGTCGCCTTTGATTTCATCGAAGGCAACACGATTCGAGCCAGTTTGAGGCGAGATAATATCGCCCCCTTGTTGAGCGGATTCCTCATCTTCGGAAAAGAGACGAGCTTCTAATCCAAAACTGGACTTCCCAGTTTGCACGCGCTCACGAATGGCGTTGAGTTGCGCAATGGCGGCATCAGCGTTCAAGTTGCTTCTATCAAATTTGATGAGAATGTGCCGCGTGTGGACAGATTCGCCGCGCCGTTCAAGCAGTTGAATGAGGTGATATCCGAAAATGGTTTCAACGATTTTAGAGATTTGCCCTTCTCTTAATGCAAACGCCGCCTCTTCAAAGGGTTTGACGAACTCGCCACGCTTTGCAAAGCCTAAGTCGCCACCGGTTGAAGCCGAGCCGTCTTCGGAATAAGCTTTGGCGAGTTCTGCGAAATCCGCGCCTTCTTTCAATTTGCGCTGAATGTCAAGAATTTTCTCGTAGGCAATTTTTTTAGCGACGGAATCTACCTTTGGGCGAATCGCGATAAAGGCGGCTTCAAATTCAGCGGGCACTTCGGGAAGTGAATCCTTGTAGGCTTCATAAAACCTGACGACCTCTTCGTTGGAGATGGAAAGTCCGCTGAATTTCTTTCGGCGCAGTTGCTCAACCATCAAGGCGGCGCGGATTTCTTCGCGCATATCAGCACGCAGTTGCGAGACGGATTTGCCGAAATAGTTGGTGATGGCTTCATCGCTTCCAATGCGCTGTTTGATAAAGTCCATGCGCCGTTCCACTTGCGCCTCTACTTCTTCATTCGGAACAGAGATGCTGTCAATTTTGGCTTTGGTGAACAGCACTTTGAGATTGATGGCTTCCTCTAAAATTTGTCGCCACATCATTGGCAGACGCTCGTCATCAGGCGAAATACGATTTTGATAAGCAACGAATTTGAGTTGCTCATCGATTTCAGATTTCAGCACAATCTCGTCGCCGACAACGGCAACGACACCGTCAAGCACTTGCGCCCTTATCGGCATCACGCAAAAGAGCAGAATGAGAATGGCAATACGATGTGTCATAATCAAAGTGAGTTTTTCAATCGAGTGGCTAAACTATCGACAAAGTGTTTTTGCTTCATGAGACGCAAACGGTCTAAAATTTCAGGAAAGGCTTGGGCAAAGGGTTTCGGCTGACCGGCGGCAACACTTTCTTCCAAACGCATGACCACAAAGAGCGAGTCGGAAAGTTTCATGACGGGCGAGATGTCTTTGGGTTTCATGCGCTCCAAAATCGTACGCAAGGGTTCAGATTCTAAATGCAGTTGCGGCAATGGCTTGAGTACGGTTGCGCTTTCAAACGAGAGTTGGTTGAGGGTGGCTGTTTCGGGGGCGCGACGCATAACAACATTGAAAAGGGAATCCACGCTCATATCAGCGACAAGGGCTTGACGCAATCGAAGGGCGGTATCGGCATTGTGGGTGTAGATGCGAAGCAGTTTGAACATGGTCTCATGGAACGTTAAGGTCGCACTCATCTGCTCGTAGTAAGTTTTGACTTCGGCGGAGTCGATGCGAAAGCGTCCCGCGTTCAAAGCCTCTCGCAGTTTGCGTTCTACAAACCGCTCGGCGATGATGCGACGTCGTGATTTTTCAACGAGGCGTTGCGTTTCTTCATCACGGTCTTCCCCATCTTGAAGGGCTTGTTCATAGAGCGAGGTGATGTATCGCCAATCTTCGAGAAACAAAGCCGCTTGAGTCGCGCTGTCGCTCGGTGTGCTGAACCGAATGGCGCGAGCCAATTCGCTCGGATAAAGCCGGCTGTTACCGATTTTAAGGAGTGGCTGTTCGGTTTCTTTGTCAGAAGAAGCGCACCCTGTAACCAAAAGCAACGCGGCAAGCCAAAGACCACGCTTTGTGCTTGCCGCCATTAAACCGACCAACGAACGATTTGGAGCGAGGAGAATCAAAGTAATACGCACTTAATTTTTGATGTCAAGCGTTGCCGCGGCATTGGTGTTTGTCGGCGCGCTCGTTGTTGGCTCAATAAATCGGAACGCCTTCGAGAGCGTCTCATCATCTATCTTGATGTCGGTCTTTGCGCGAAGCGACTGAATCCACTGCGATTCCAACCGCTTAGATGTTTCTTCTTGATACTGCGAATACACTTCGGGACGCGCTTCGTCGAAAGTTTTTGGACGCGGAGATTCTCTGCCATCTACACGAATTATGACGAATGCCCCATCAATCTGCGTCGGCGGATGAATATATCCTTTGGATTGATTGAACACGACATCGGCGGCTTTGTTCTCACCTTTTTGAAACATGCCAACGAAGCCCAGTTTGAGGGTGTCGTCATCGGCAAATCGCTGTCCGTAGCGTTGTGAAAGGGCTTCAAAGGAGCGAACCTTGTCGTCAACTTTCAAGGCGGCGAGTTTGGCTTGGAGGTCGGCGCGGTCTTTTTCGTAGTTCTTATCCTTGCGTTTGAGGCGCGCCAGTTGTTTGCGCAGGTCTGCGGTTTGCTTTTTGACATCTTGCGCCGTAACCACATCGAGCGTGCGCTTGCCTTGTGTGAGTTCGGTGTAAAGTTTATCGGCAAGGTCTTTATTGCTCACTACAATTTGAGAAATAGCGACGCGCTCTCCGAAGTGATACCGCTCACGATGGGCTTCGTAATACGGCTTGGCGACAGTGTCGTTAGGTTGAGACGGCGACCACACTTTTTTCTCCGACACGCTGAAGAGCAAAATGCCGTCGCGGTAGTCGTTCATCAAGCGTGCAAATTCAGGCGAGCGCAATTCCAACTGCGAGATTTCATAATTCTTCAACGCTTGCTTAGCGTAGGCGTTGACTTGGTCGATGATATTTTCTTTTGTAATCGGCACGCCGATGTTATTGTCTTTGATGTAGCGAATCAAACTATCGAGGGTGTATTTCTGATTGGCGAAAGCAAACACAACGGCGGATTTTTCTTGGGAAGAAAGTTCAAGGCTGTCAAGTTGTGAAAAGGTCATGCCTTCGGTGGCTTTGGAAGCAAGCACCAGCGCGTTAGAAAGCGTTTCGGTATAGAGGTAATCTTTCTTCAAGCGCGCGATGAGTTTTTCATCTTCGGCGTTCATTTTTTCAGGGTTGCGCTTGAGAAGGGTTTTGAGCATCTCGCGGTCTTCATCGAGCGACTTGAATCCTTTGTGTGTGAGTTGAATGAGGTGATAGCCGAAGTTTGTGCGCACAATCGGCGAAATATCGCCTTTATTTTTGAGGGCGAAGGCTGCCGCTTCAAATTCAGGGGCGGGAATTTGACCTTTGCCAATCGGACCTAAATCGCCGCCATTGACACCGGTTTGTCGGTCGTCCGAGAGGTTGCGAGCGACTTCGGCGAAAGGCTCACCGTTCATCAAGCGGTTTTGTGCTTCAAGAATTTTGTTGTAGGCGTTGAGCGTATCTTCGGGCGACGATTGCGGCGTGCAGAACGCCATGATGTGCGAGACAAAAATCTGCTCTCTCGGTCGACGGTCTTTGATCTCGATCAGGTGATAGCCGAAGCGCGTGCGCACCGGTCCAACCAACTCGCCTTTCTTTGCCTCGTAGCACGCATCTTCAAATTGATGCACCATCATGCCGGCGGTGAAGTAGTTGAGGTTGCCGCGATTTTGTTGCGCGCTGGGGTCTTCGGAGTATTTCACAGCGGCAGAATCAAAGGTGATTTTTTTGGAGAGAAGTTCATTTTTGATGTCCATGATTTTTTTGTAGGCGGCAAGCGTATCCTCTGGCTTGCTGTTGAATGCGGTGCGAATGAGCAAGTGCGACGCGTTGATTTCTTCTTGGCGGCGTTTGTAAAGCGTGCGAATCGCCTCTTCCATCACTTCTTTTTCGGTAAGATATGCGGGTGCCATGGAAAGACGATATTGCTCTAATTCGCTTAGCACTTCGGGAGATTTGTCCAATCCCAAATCGCGAGCATCTTTGACCTTCAAGCGGAAATCAATGTAGCGTTCTAAAAACTCCTTGTATTGAGCGAGGGAGTCTTGCTTTGCAGATTCAATCGTGCGGTTATTTTCGGTGTATCGTTGCTCAAATTCGGTGAGCGAAATCGTCTCTCGCCAGTCGCCTTGTTTCATTTCGGCAACGAGCGGGTCGCGCGCACTGCCGCATGCAGTTATCAACATTGGAATCAGCGCAAGTGCCACGAGGGTCACTGACGCACGAAGAAAAGAGAACAGACGGTTCATTGTAGGTTTGCTCCTCCTGTTACGGTTTAGGATTTAAAGATTAAGGACGATTGGTTAGCCGCTCATCAATTATTGATGATTGTGAAAAATGGACGGCAATAGTAAGGAAAAAACGCTCGAAAAACAAGGTAAGCCGTGTGCCGAAAGGAGGGAAGCGGCTCATGCAGAAGTCGCCGCCTTGCGCCTTACAATCCCCAACGCTTGCGTATGATTTTTTTGGGCTTGTTCTGCGCTTTTTGCTGAGGCTGAACAGGTTCAGGCTCTTCGGGCAGTTCGTCCATCACCACCAGCACTTGTGGCATTTGCGCAAGAATGCGTTTATGTTCTTTTGGCGGAATGGGATTGCCACGAAGGTCAAGCACTTTGAGCGACGGCGGCTCTTTGTCGTAGTAAGAGTCGTAATACAGGCGGTCGGGGAGATGTTCAATTTGATTATTGCGCGCGTAAATCGTGTCGAGGTGAGGGCTACGCACCAAGTATTCGCTCAATGTTTTGAGCTTGTTGTTGCTTAAATCCAGCACCCTCAGCGAGCGGGGAAGCACAGCCCCGCTATCGGATTCAATCTGATTGTTTGAAAGGTCAAGGTGATACAAGCGTGGGTGGTTTTCTAAACCCGAAGGAATGCGCGTGAACTTATTTTGAGACAGGTTAAGCCGCAATAGTGATTCAGGAAATTTGAAGCCTTTGGGAATTTCAGAAATCGAATTGTTGCTCAAATTCAGCACTTCCAAATTGGGAAATATCTCCAACTCTTTCGGAATGGTTTGAAGCGTACGCCACGATTGGTCTATTTGGTAAGCACGCTCACGCTTGCGGCTGGCAACTTCAATCGAGTAATTCACCGTTGAACGATAGACCTTCACGGCTTCAGGACTGTTATCTCTCTGCCATAGAATATAATAACCATAAAAACTGACCGCACTCAAAGCAATAAACACCCACGAGACTTTGCTTAAAAACTTGCCGCGTTTGAGGGCATTATCGCTGTAAAGCAGTGGATTGTAGTAGACAAGCACGCGGGAATCGGGCGCGTAATCGACCGCAAATCGCTTCGCTTCCGCTTCGCTATCTACAATATGAGTGGATTCTCCATTAAGATACGATGAGCCCGTCTCGATTTTTCCATCAACCTCAAACTCATACTGAAGTTCAATTTGATATTTGGGTTTTTCAGCATCGGGTTCAGTGAGTGGACGGATGACTAAACGTGTCATTCTGCCAATCGTGCTTTTCCAAGCAAACGACCAGAGCCGCTTGAAAGAAGCAAGCAGGGCAATCAAGAGAAGAAAAACAGCAAGGTAGAGAACATAATCGATGTTTATAGACTGATTCATACCGAGAAGAAATTAGCTAAGCACGCATTGAGTTGATAAAAAAATTCTATCAGCCGACAATCGCTGTGCTGGTCGCAGGCAGAAAACTTTTCAACCCCATACTAACAGTTTAGATGGAACTTGCTGTATGAAGCGAGACGGCTTCTGTTTAAAGTCTCTTTCATCTCGAGTGAAGAAGGAAAGGTAGAGATGCTTTTTGGCTCTCGTCATGGCAACATACAAAAGTTTTCGCTCTTGTTCAATGCTTTTTTCAGATTGGTCTTGCCAATGAGGAAAATTTCTATCGGTTGCACCTGCAATAAACACAGCGGTAAACTGCAATCCTTTGGCTTGATGCGCCGTGAGAATCGGTACTTTTTCATCATAGAGTTCTAATGCACCGGCTCCCAACTTTGCTTGTTCAAGCATAAACTGCAAGGATTCTCTTGGGTGTGCTTTGCGGTCTAATTCCAAAGCAGAGAAGCGTTGAGAGAGGTCTTGTAAGTGAGCCAGCCGCAAGTCGCCATCTTTTTGTTTGTGCCAGTACTCTCGCAGTCCGCTCTCGTCAAGCACGCGCTCTAAAATCACTTGTGGGCGTGCATCTTCCATGCCTTTCTGCCACTTCTGAAAGTGTTGCGCAAACAAGTCAAAATACCCGTTGTATTCAAATAAGTGTTGCGCTCGTAGCAATGCTCCTTCGGCTAATTGTGGAATCAAAAGTGTTATGAGGTCGGAAACTGCGAGTGCATCATCAAGTGCGCGATGTGTCGGGAGTGAAATGCCAAACTGCTGACAAATCGTAAGCAACTTGTAATCACGAAGAGTGACATATCGGCGCGAGAGGTCAAGCGTATCAAATGCCGTAAAGTCCATCAGGTCTAGTTCAATGCGCCGCAAATTTTCTTTCAGCAATGCCACATCGAAGCGAACATTGTGCCCAACCAGCACCGGTGACTCACCGATGAAATCTAAAAATGCCCCGAGAACGATTTTCGCATCTTTTCCGTGCTGTTTCAAATACACATCGGAAATGCCGTGAACGCGCTCAGAATCACCGACAGGCTTGGTGGGCGTGATGTATCGATGAAACTCTGCCACTTTACCTGACCGCCCGAACTTCACCGCCGCCAGTTCAATCACTTGGTCTTGATATGGATTGAGTCCAGTGGATTCCGTATCAATCGCAATCAACGCATTGCGCTCGTAAGCGTCGAGCAAGGGTTTGAACACATCGCCCGTGCGTGCAAGTGGATTAAGGAAGTCGTAGAGCCGCAAGCCGCTTTCGCGTATCGTCGCGGAAATCTCATCAAGCAGGGGCGCAGAAAGTTCACTCGGCACAGCCAGCACGGCACGGCGAAAGGCTGGCATATCCAGAGGGTTCACGAGCAATCGCAAAAAGGCAAGGGCATCTTTGATTTCCGCACGCTGAAAAAATTTGGAATCTTCGACAAGGTAAATCGGCACGCCGCAGAAGCGTAAGTGACCTGCAATTTCTTCGTTGAGCTGATGCCGACGAGTGATAATCGCAATATCGTGATACGGCACATGCTCTTCGTCATGCAAGCGGCGAACTTCGGCGGCAATCCAAAAGGCTTCATCGGCAAGCGACTGCGCCTGATGCAATTTGACTTTTTCGCCGCGTCGTTTGATTTCATGTTCAGACAAGTCAGCCAGTAACTCTGCCACTGTGGCATCAAAGAGCGACTGTGCGGCTTGGAGCAAATTCGGCGTAGAGCGATGATGTTTTTGCAACGTGATGCGTTGCACAGGCTTGAAATCCAATTCAAATCTCGGAATGATGGTGGCAGGCTTTGAATCGCGCCACTCGAAGATGGTTTGACGCAAGTCGCCGAAAAACGCCAAGTTCTTATGGTGGCTTGCTAAAAGCGAGAGAATCCAGTATTCAGGAATAGAAGTGTCTTGCACTTCATCGACTTGAATCCACTCAAACGCCGATTGCCATCGGTCAAGCGCGTCTTGGTTCTCTCTGAACAGGTCAATCAGTTTGCTTTGCAAGTCGATAAAGTCGAGCGCGTTGCTGTCACGGAGCGCGGCGTTGTAGCCATCAAGAATTTCCGATAAGAAAAAATTTTGCCGCAGGTCAATCTCTGTCTCTTTAATGCAAGAGGTGTTGAGATAGCGATAAAAAATTTTTTCTAACGGTTCAGGCGACTTGGTTTGATACGGCTCAATTTTGGCTTGTGAGATGAAGTTGTAGTAGGTGCGGTCGAGTTTGCGCGTGGCGTTGGGGGCAACCTTGACTTGAACCTGTTCTCGCAAGCGTGAAATAATCTCGATGCTATCTTCGTCGTCGTAGATAGAAAAGTCAGGCGAGATGCCTGCGTTATCGGCTTCTCGGCGCAAGATGCGTGCGCAAAGGCTGTGAAAGGTGCAAACGGTAAGGTTGCGCACATGGCTGGCAAAGCCAACACTGCCAAGCAAAGTCTGAATGCGCGACTTCATTTCGCCCGCCGCACGATTGGTAAAAGAAAGACAGAGGATTTTTTCAGCAGGAATCCCGTGCGCAATCGCATATGCGGCGCGCCGTGCCATCGTCTCGGTTTTGCCTGTGCCGACTGGCGCAAGCACCAGCAACCCGCCGTGAAGATATGTTGCCGCTTCGCGCTGTTCCGCCGTTAAGCCGTGAAGGTAATCGTCTTGCAGTTGCTTGTCCATCGCTCTGCTGTGAGAAGTTGAAAGAAGATAGCAACGAAATCGCACAAATTCGAAGTATCTTCAAGCGAATTAAACCACGCACGCACAATGGCAGACTTGATGATAAACACTTTGAGAATTGAGAACTTCAAATCCATCAAAGCACTGGAAGTGAAGCCGAAGCGCGTCAATGTGTTTGTAGGCAAGCCGAACACCGGGAAGTCGAACATTTTGGAAGCTCTCTCACTGTTTTCGGCTCTGCCCAACGGCAACTTGAAAGACTTTGTTCGATTCGAGAAACTCCGCCACTTGTTTTATGATGGCAATCTCAACAAGCCTGTTAAAATTGTTGTTGGAAGCGGAAGGTCTCGCAATCAGGAAGAAAGCATCTTTATTTACAGGGAGAAGGAAAGCTTTAAGGTTGAGTTTCTTCAAAAAGAGCCGAATTCTGGAAGTCCCATTGAGCAAACCTGTTCACTCACCGATAGTCGTGCCGTTCTCGATTTGGATAGAACCCCTGCATATCATTTCAAAAAGTATTCATTTCGCAAAGCGGATTTGAGCAATAAAGGCGAGCCGCTCTCATCGCTTCGAGTGCCGTTTGGAGAGAACCTTTATTACGTCTTGGAAACGAACCCATCGCTGTTTGAAGAAGTTGCGCCGCTCTTTGAGCAGTACGGCTTATCGCTCGTGCTCAATCAAGAAAACGACTCGATGTTGATTCAAAAGAAAGTGGGGCATCGTGTCTATCAACTGCCGTATTCGCTGGTCGCCGATACGCTTCAACGGCTGATATTTTATTTAGCCGCTATCAAAACCAATTCCCAAAGCATCTTGATTTTTGAAGAGCCAGAAACGCATTCCTTTCCGCCCTACATTGCTCAATTAGCAACAGCGATTGCTGAATCGAGAAACAATCAATTCTTCATTACAACGCACAGCCCGTATCTTTTCAACACAATCATTGAAGAAGCACCAAAGGAAGAAGTCGC